>Ga0213835_100042_pt1 | contig 178240 bp, 170 predicted proteins | sample SWPATP01_FD_160576 | JGI IMG/M metagenome (GOLD analysis project Ga0213835, IMG submission 160576) | Coastal seawater microbial communities from Marineland, Florida, United States - SWPA TP0 #1 | ecosystem: Environmental > Aquatic > Marine > Coastal | place: USA: Florida | collected 2016-08-05
TTTTTGTCAAAAAACAGTTCGATTTTTTTGTGAACCACAACAGGGACAATAGGGAACAAAAGAGGGGGCTTTTGGGGTCTAAGAGTAATTCAGGTTACTTTTGTAACTATTGTGTTCTTTTGTGTTTGAAAAAATTGATGGTGTCAGCGATTGGAATAGACAAGGTTTACCGATAATTGGCTTTTTATTTTGAACCACAACAGAGACAATAGGGACCAAGGGAGATAAGTATTTTAAGGGTTGTTTAAGCACCAATCATAAACCTGAGGAAGGTATTCTCTTCCATAGCGCTTATTGGATAGAATGGTGAATTCTGGGGATTGTTTTAGCAGATCCACCAGACTTTTATCAGGGTTTTTTGAGTCGGGTTGCGATGCATGGACTTTGATCAAAATGATTTCATTTTCCAAAGCTTTCCAAAACACCTCCTTTGATTCGCCCAGTTTTTCAGCAATCAATTTTTGGCTTTCTATTTTATTTTGAAGGTGGATTACCTCATAAACTTCCGGGTAGAGCAATAGGGAAGGTTTATCATCCTGGGCCACTTGTGCCGCAGATCTGACAGAAAAGAAAAGGAAAAAGAGCAGTAAAAAGAAACGCATAGGTCCCTGTTTTTCTTTAAGACGGGAAGTAGGTCACATTTGTCCTGTTTGAAAAAAGTTTGATAGAAAAAAGAAATACCTTATTTTGAAAAACAACAGTTCGATTTGTTTTATGAACCACAACCTGTCCCGAAAGTCGGGAAAAGTGATAAAAGTGAAAAGAAGACAAATCTACAAGTCCTTTACCAGCCTGATACCCAAACAACAGAGTGGTCTATTTATCGCAACTGGTATATTGGCTACCTTTCCGATTTCACATGATGTTTTTGTACCAACGAAAGAACCGCCCACTATTCTGAATTCGTCGGGTTTTAAACTTGAGTTTACCAATTCACTAGCATTACCGGCAAGGTCATAAATTCCCAGTTCATTGGGCTTTTTTGTACCTACAGGTTCTGGGAAATAATTATCCGTATTTGCCTCATACCAGGCGACCTCTTTGATTTTATTACTTCCGGGATACAGAAAAGGATAATCGGATTGGCCGGCAGTAGCAGCATGGACCCATTCCCAGTAAGTAGGGATACGTTTGCCGGCCCATTTGGCATAAGCGAGTACATCCTCCGGTGCCATGGCCAGTACCGGGGTGTTTTGAAGTGCTTCCTCAAAGGCCATATCAAGTTCAATATTTCTTTTGGCATAATATGCATGGGTCCTCCAATTATCATGTTCTGCCAGTGCCCACTGATTACCTGGGATGGTGTACATTGTACCTCCAATCCGCTCGGCCACGGTAACGTAACCTGTTGCCTTGACAAATTCATGAAACTCGGCAATGGTAACTTCATATTTGTCCATATAAAATGACTTGATTTTGTCATTTCCGGGCACCAATACCATGCCTTTTGGTATATCAACATTCTGCATACCACCGATGGATAAAGGGAAGAGCAAAGCAAATTGTAATAGGATAAACAGGTTAGTTTTCATAGATGCACAAGATAAATTTCCGTGTTTTATCCCTGAAACCGGGAACCATTTCTTCTATTTTCATTAGATAAGCTTCATGCCCCTCCTCGTTAAGATACATTTCAAAAAATTCATCATCCAATAATTTCATGACTTTCCTGTCATCAATTTCCAAGTGGGGCAGTAATGGCATATTGATATTGCTGTCAAATAAGGTATTGGTCAGGTTAAACTTTCCGTTTTTTTTATCCCATATGCCCCACCTAGTCAGTGCGCCTGATTTGACCAAAAGCAAGAAATCGAGATTTTCAGTTTCCATGTAATTATCTGCAAAAGCCAATTCATTTTTATCTGCTAACAGGTCCATAAACTGCTTCAGTGTTTCTTTTTCATAAAGGTTATCAGTGGGAGCCAAAGACGTTAAAAGAATTTCTTTCTCCAAATTTCCATCATTTTGGAATACATGGATCCTATTACCAAAAGCACGGGCAAAAACCACCTTGCCTGATTGGAAAGTTAGCGGTTTTTCCCCTGTAATGTTGTACCTCAATCCCTCCGGTACAGGTAGGTGCTCGCCAATAATTTCCATAGAGGACAATTGTATGGCTGTGACCATACGCTCATCATTTCGTTGTGCGTAGGAGGGAGAGGGTAGGGTATGGAGATAGATGAGGTCATTCCTTGCGTAGGCGATATAATTGAAAAACTTGTTTTCAGGAAGGGACATATCCCTTATAAATTCACCGCTAGGGCTATACTCAAATAATTTTCTACCATAGGCCCCGAGTACCAAAAGTGTCTTGGTATCAAAATTATAGGTTATATCTTCCAGGTCAGGTATTTCACCGGGTCCATTTCCACCAATGGGTATTTCAGCAACAAAATCTCCCGTCTCTTCAAAAATAAAAATTCCATTTCCAAGTTCGGCATCCATTATAAAATACAGTCCATCTCCTGCTAATATTTTATCAGCCTGATAAAGATCCAATTCTTCCGGGACATCCAAAAGGACATAAGTAGATTTACCAAAAAAAGGCACAATGTCAAATTGCCCGCTTTCAGTAAATTGGCCATAATTTCTTTCTTCCAAAATCTCTTTCCCATTTTGATCGTTCCGAAGACTACAGGAAAGCTGTAGGAAAGTGATACAAAATAATATCAGATAATTCTTCATTCTATTTATTGAAAAGAAGCACCGCTAAAATAGCGGTGCATGTTATCATTTATAGGCAATCAGTTGGGGTACAAGCTTCTTGAAAAGCTGCTTTACATTTAGTTTTTTCTCCGAAAGCAACTTCTATGCCTACAGAAGGTCCACTGGAACCAACTCCAAATTTAACTTTGGCAGTCTTTACACAAAATACATGTTTAGGTCCCATTCCACCATCAGGGTCTGGTAAACTTTCCTGTGCAATTCCTGTATTAGGAACTGAAGCAAATACAAAAAGGGCAAAACTTAAAACCGCAATTAATTTTTTCATAATACTTTTAAATTTTAAGGATACAAATCTCATCAACCTTTGATGAGTTGAATTAAAAGTTTACCGGTAACAACTAATTCTTTACTAATCAAAAAAAAATAGCTTAGTTGTCAAGTCTTAAACTAAAAAATATTCCCATTCAATTATTAACCTACTGATTTACAGCGAGAAAAAAATTAAATTAAATAATGATTAAAGTACTGATTGCCAAATGTTTACGATTTAGTGATGAAATTTGAAATATAGTAAACGAACAGCATGTTAAAGTAGAAGAAGGATCCTTTTTTGTCAAAAAACAGTTCGATTTTTTTGTGAACCACAACAGGGACAATAGGGAACAAAAGAGGGGGCTTTTGGGGTCTAAGAGTAATTCAGGTTACTTTTGTAACTATTGTGTTCTTTTGTGTTTAATAAAAAAACCCTCCAAGGGTTCTAAACCCTTGGAGGGTGGTATGGTTGCAGATTTTTAGATCAATTCCACACTTCTCTTCACAAAGGCGGTCAGGTCTTTGCCAGTAAGCATGCCCTGGGCCAATAAGGCCAGGTCAAATGCCTGCTTGGCCAGTTTGGCCTGATCTTCTTCGGCTTCTGCTTTCAAAATCTTGTCAATCAAAGGATGGTTGCCATTGATGGCGACTTTGTAGTTATCAGGCATGGCCCCATAAAAGCCCATACCTCCGCCCATCTGGGCCATTTCCTTCATCCTGCGCATAAATTCCTCCATGGTCACCGTCACCGGCATCTCCTCAGGACTCAATCCTTCCACTTCCACGCTGTAGGCCTGGTTGTTGATGGCTTTTTCGAAGACTTCCTTCACCTTTTTCGACTGCTCCTCAGTCAAAAGGTTGGCATAAGTGTCCTCTTTTTGGATCAACTTCTCTACCACATCCGCATCCACACGCTTCAATGAAGTTTTCTCTTCCTTCATCTCCAAGTGTTGAATAAAGTGGTTGTCAATAGGAGAATCCATCAGCAGCACATCATAGTCTTTTTTATTGGCAGATTGGATAAAGGCATCCTGTTTGGCAATATCCGTAGCATAGAGGTAAACCACCTGCTCATTTTTATCTGTTTGAAGGGCCTTGACTTTATCTTTATATTCTGTGAGTGTGAAAAACTCCCCATTGGTATTTTTCAACAAGGTGAATTCCTTGCCTTTTTCAGCAAATTTTTCCTCACTGATCATGCCGTATTTTACAAACAGACCAATGTCATTCCATTTTTCCTCATAGACTTTGCGGTCTTTCTTGAAGAGCTCGGCCAACTTGTCCGCCACCTTTTTGGTGATGTAGTTGTTGATTTTCTTGACATTGGAATCCGACTGTAGGAAACTTCTGGAGACGTTCAAAGGAATATCCGGTGAGTCTATTACCCCATGCAGCAACATCAAAAATTCAGGAACAATGTCCTTCACCTCATCAGTAATAAATACCTGACGGCTGTACAATTTGATTTTGTTTTTCTGGAACTCAAAGTCGTTTTTGACTTTTGGGAAATACAAGACCCCGGTCAAATTGAAAGGGTAATCCACATTGAGGTGAATCCAGAATAGTGGATCTTCGCTCATTGGATAAAGTTCTTTGTAAAAACTCAAATAGTCTTCATCCTTCAGGTCGTTGGGAGATTTGGTCCAGATAGGAGAAGTGGTATTGATGATATTGTCCACTTCCACGGACTTCCATTTTTTCTCCCCCTTGTCATCTACGCCATCTTCTACGCTCTCTGTCTTGGTGCCAAATTTGATCGGAACAGGCAGGAATTTGGCATATTTATCCAAGATGCCCTGCAATCTCCATTTGTCCAAAAACTCCTCCGAATCTTCATTGATGTGCAGGATGATATCCGTTCCCCTGGTTTTCCTGTCACCTACTGAGATTTCAAACTCCGTGCTGCCGTCACAGGTCCATCGGGCCGGTAGCGCACCTTCCTGGTAAGAGAGGGTGTTGATTTCCACTTGCTTGGCCACCATAAAGGCAGAGTAGAAACCCAGACCAAACTTACCGATGATTTCATTGGCGTCTTTGGCATCTTTGAATTTCTCCACAAATTCGGTAGCACCCGAAAAAGCAATCTGATTGATGTACTTTTTGATTTCTTCGGCAGTCATACCCAATCCTTTGTCAGAAATGGTAATGGTCTTTTTGTCCTTGTCAAAAGCCACTTCCACGGTAATGTCGCCCAGTTCCCCATTGTATTGTCCCAGTTGGGCCAATCTTTTGATCTTCTGGGTGGCATCTACGGCGTTAGAGACCAATTCGCGGAGAAAAATCTCATGGTCTGAATACAAAAACTTCTTGATGATCGGGAAAATGTTCTCGGTATGGATCGAGATCGTACCTTTTTCCTGCATAGCTATATTTGGTTAAGTTACAGATTAACAATTTTGACAATACAGCCTTATCAAGCCCCGTTCCAAAGGGTAAAAAATGTCATTTTGGCAGAATCTAAAAGATATTCACTTCGTGATATTTGACAAAGCCGATATTAGATCCGCCGCTGAGGACAAGCAATTAGAGGATATTTACTGGGTGACATTATTCGATATTGGGGATATGCAGTAGAGATATGGGAGAAATAATGTTGAAATAGATTGAAATATTTTATGAGGGAATACTAGATTTAAATATCTGTGTGAAATATCCCAATATCCCAATATCCCAATATCTCATTATCCATAAATATCCAATTTCTACAAATACCGGTCATAAAAGAACTACAATTTATAAATCGCAAATTACTTCACAGGTACCAGTTTGGGCTGCAGGTCGGGGTCTTCCATGTCCCGGTCAAAGGGAAACATGGGCCGGTTGATACGTTTGAATTCCATTCTTTCCAAATCCTGGTCCACCCCTCCAGGGGTTAAGGCCATGATCCAATCCGCCCGCATGTCATAGAGTTCAGGTACCAAGTAACCTATTTTTACCACCAATATATCCGCCTCTCTTGGGTTCAGTCCCAAATTGGTAAAATCGGATTCTCTGTGATAAGGTTTTCTCCTTTTGGTAACAATTACAGATACACTTCCCACTTTCACCACGACTTCAGTTTGTGCATTGGGATCCCCATGTTCAATCGCCATAACCTGACCTTTAAGAAGGATCGGTGGAGAATACCGGTCATCTACTCTTGCACTGGCATAGCCTTCCACCTGTCCTCCCACACCGGCTTGGATGGCTTTTTCCACGAATTCCGTATCAGGAATGGAGGCATAAATCAGTGATTTGCCATCCGATTTTTGGAATTCAGGTCTTTTTAATATTTCCCTTAAAGTCCAAGTTACATCCCCTGCTCCTCCGGCGGTAGGATTGTCGCCCATATCACTGATGATAAAAGGCCTGACCTCACTTTTTATGGCTTTATCCAAGCATTCTTCCAGGCTCGCTGTGGGTGCAATGAAATCAAAATCCTTCCTTACCTCCCAAAAACTATTGGCCAAATAGGCAGCTCCTTCTGTCACCTTTTCTTGGTCGTCTCCAGTTACCATGACATAGGCTTGATTTCTTGGTTCATCTGCCCAGGCATAGCCTATCCAGATCCCAGCGTCAACTACTCCTTCCTGATCTGCAATCGGGGCTACTTTATCATATAGACTTTTGGCCGGCTCGACCCTTGTACTCGTCTTTTCCCCTGGTAACAAAATTGGAACGGCAACCCAAGCCTTGTAGGCCGGTTTCCCCAATCCCTGTTCAAGTCTTTCCAGGAGATTATCTACCGTCCTTTTCTTTGACTCCATAGCGTCCTCATGGGGTGCCATTCTGTAGCAGGTAATGAGGTCTGTATTTTCAGCCAAGCGCCAAGAAACACTGCCATGTAGGTCCATGGAAGTGGAAATCATCGTTTCGTCACCTATTACTTCTCTTATCCGGACTATCATATTTCCTTCCGGGTCATCAAGTCCAATAACACTCATGGCTCCATGAATATCAAAAAACATCCCGTCAAATGGGGCATTTTCGCGGAGCATGTCAAGCATTTCCTCCATCAGGGATTCATATGTTTCCCTGGTGACAGCTCCTCCCGGAATCGCTCTGGCATAAAGTGCGGGAAACCATTCCGCCCTATTGCGATTTGGGGCCTCATCAGATAAAAATGGGTACAGGTTGAAGATGTCATTTCCCCTGCTTACCCTAAAAGCATCCATCTCACTGACAGCCGGGGAGAAGGTACTGGATTCTATGGCAATTCCGGCTATGGCAATTTTGGGAAGTCGTTCACCTTGATTCTCAGTTTGGTCTTTTGAGCTACAGGCAAGAACAAAAAGCATGAAAAATCCGAAAAGGCTAAGTTTTGAAAATATTTTCACTTGGATTGATTGGGTTGATGGACCCTTAAAATACGGGATTTGTCCCAATAAATGCCAATGCTTAATTAGTTAATTATTGGTTGAAAAATCCCCGTTCTCTTTTTGACCTACAATTCCCTCTTTTTTGGGATTTGTTGTGTCGCTATGATTTCTACTTTATATCCATCTTATTTCCCCTATCTTTGCGCCATGTTCCAACAAATCCGGACCCTTATATTCAAAGAATTCACCTTGGAATGGCGACAAAAATATGCCCTCAATGGGATTTTGTTGTATGTGGTCTCGGCAGTTTTTATTGTTTACCTCAGTGTGGGAGCCAAGCAAGGTAATATTGCAGTACCCACTTGGAACGCCCTGTACTGGATCATCATTCTATTCTCAGCAGTGAATGCTGTAGCTAAGAGTTTTGTGCAGGAACATCAGGGGCGTCAGCTGTATTATTACATGATCGCCTCCCCTGAAGCCATCATTATTTCCAAGATGCTCTATAATACATTGCTGACCTTGGTTTTGGCATTGTTAGGTTACCTGGTCTTCAGTATCATTCTTGGGAATCCCGTTCAGGATCAAGGCCTATTTGTGCTGAATCTGCTATTAGGAGCTATAGGCTTTTCTGCTTGCCTGACCATGGTGTCGGGTATTGCTTCCAAGGCGAGCAATAATGCCACCTTGATGGCTATATTGAGTTTCCCAGTGATCATTCCGATTTTGTTAATGGCGATCAGGGTGTCCAAAAATGCCATTGATGGATTGGACTGGTCCGTCAGTGTGGACAAACTGATTACCCTTTTAGCCATCAATGCCATTATTGCGGTGACAGCTTATATTTTATTTCCCTATTTGTGGAGGAGTTAAGATTTTTTTTTTGAGTTTGGAGCAGCCAAGCTTATTTTTTTGATATGCCAAAAGCTTGAATTGGTATATGGGGAATAGGCATTTGTAAACTTATGTCACAAAAAGCACAAGAATCAGGAACTTATGACGTATTTTTGCGCTTGATTAAGCAAAAATCGTACGATGAGAGCGAGTTGGTGGAAAATCCTTACCATTGCCTTACTGGCTTACACCCTTACAGCAGGTCTGCTGCTTGATGTTCCCCGTTTACCCATTCTAAATGAGACCATCCGGGCCTTGCATTTCCATGTGACCATGTGGTTTGGCATGATCATCATGTTGGTGGTGGCCGTGATTTACAGTGTCAAATTCCTTCGCAGCAATGACCTCAAGCATGATGATTTGGCCATTGAGTTTACCAATGCAGCCATTTTGTTTGGTGTTTTGGGAATAGTGACCGGGATGTTGTGGGCAAAGTTTACCTGGGGCGATTATTGGTCAGGAGATCCCAAACAAAATGCATCTGCCATTGGCTTATTGATGTATTTTGCTTACCTGGTTTTGAGAAATTCACTAACGGATGTGCATCAGAGAGCAAGGATAGGTGCAGTATATAGCATTTTTGCTTTTGCGGCCTTTATTCCCCTGATTTTTGTCCTTCCAAGGCTTACCGATAGCCTGCATCCAGGAAACGGAGGTAATCCAGGTTTCAATGCCTATGATTTGGACAGTAAATTAAGACTGGTGTTTTATCCGGCGATTATAGGGTGGACACTTTTGGGAACCTGGATGAGTTCTGTACGTGTAAGGCTTAGAAGAGCCGAAAGAAAAATAGAAGATAAGTTGATCAATCAAGTATCATGAAAAAGTGGTTACTCATACTCTTTATGGCCTTCAGTTTAGAGGTCATGGCCCAGGATAAAATTGAAATTACGGAGGCTGATTACCAGAATACCAGGGTGGAAATGGCAGATGTGATGCGTTCAGAAGGTAAAATCTACGTTTTAGTAGGGATTATTGTGATCGTGTTTGCCGGCATAGTCGTCTACCTCATCAATACAGATAAAAAAGTAAGCAGGCTTGAAAAACTGCTTCAGGAATAACCAATAAAAGGCTTGTTCGATCAAGCATTAAAAGTATATGAAAAAGGGACATATTTTAGGACTTGGAATCATAGCAATAGCTATAATCATCATAGTTTCAATGATCGGTGATGCCAGTACTTATGAAAGTTTCTCTACTGCTAAGGACATGAAGATGAGAGGGGAAGAAAAGCCTATTCATGTGGTAGGAGAGCTAAAGAAAAATACCGCAGGAATAGTGGAGGGAATTGAAGTCAATCCCAGTAAGACTTCCTTTTATTTTATGATGGTGGATAATGATGGTACAGAACAAAGGGTATTTTACAATGAACCTGTACCACCGGATTTTTCAAGGGCCGAGCAAGTTGTGGTTATAGGTTCCTATAAAGATGAAGACCTGTTTGTGGCCGACAAAATCCTGATGAAATGCCCGTCTAAATATCAGGAGAATGATATCAGTACTGCTGGTATGTAATGATTTCCCTACTTTGATTCTAGAAAAACATGATAAATACCTTTATAGGTAACTTAGGACATTTTGCAGTGATCTTGGCTTTTGTCAGCTCCTTGATTGCGGCATATGGCTATTACCAATATACCGTTGTAAATGAGCTTGAAAAACCACTGTGGAGAAGGTTCAGCCGAATTGCATTCTATGTACATTCAGCTGCAGGAGTGACGATCGCGCTGGCACTTTTTGAAATCATTTATAACCATAGATTTGAATATTTCTACGCCTATTCCCATTCTTCTAAAGCACTTCCTGTACATTACATGATTTCTTCCTTCTGGGAAGGACAAGAGGGCTCTTTTATTCTATGGATTGTTTGGAATGTTGTGTTGGGATTGATCCTAATCAAAACCAATAAAATATGGGAAGGGCCTGTGATGCTGGTTTTTGCCTTGGTGCAGGCATTCTTGGTATCTATGATCCTTGGCGTAGTGATCGGAGATTTGAAAATTGGAAGTTCGCCGTTTATTCTTTTGAAAGATGCGGTAAATGCACCGGTTTTCCAGATCAATCCTGACTTTGTTCCGGAAGATGGAACGGGCTTGAACCCCTTGCTTCAAAACATTTGGATGGTCATTCACCCACCTACTTTGTTCTTGGGTTATGCCTCTACCTTAATACCTTTTGCCTATTTGATTGGAGGGCTTTGGACAAGAAAATATACCGAATGGGTACGTCCAGCTTTGCCTTGGGCCATCTTTTCTGCCATGGTTTTGGGAATGGGGATCATTATGGGCGCTTACTGGGCCTATGTCACCTTGAATTTTGGGGGATACTGGAATTGGGATCCTGTTGAAAACGCGGTATATGTGCCATGGTTGATCTTAGTGGCGGGAATACATACCATGATTACCTTCAAAAAGAGCAGTACAGCCCTTAAATCTTCCATAGTGCTGATCATTGCTTCTTTTATTTTGGTATTGTATGCTACTTTCTTGGTGCGTTCCGGTGTATTGGGTGATTCATCCGTACACTCTTTCACAGATCTGGGGCTTTCAGGACAGCTGCTCATTTATATGTTGTTCTTCCTTGCAGTATCCATTTATCTTTCTGTGAGGCATTGGAAGCATATACCAAGCTCTGAGAAAGAAGCATCTGTCTATTCCAGAGAGTTTTGGATTTTTATTGGGGCTACCACTTTGGCCTTGATGGCTTTTCAGGTAATTCTTCCGACATCCATTCCTGTATGGAATGCCATCGTGGAAAGTTTTGGAGGAATTTCCAACATGGCTCCTCCTGCGGATCAGGTGGGTTTCTATACCAAGTTCCAACTTTGGTTTGCAGTGGCCTTGGCCCTATTGACTGCTGTGGGACAGTTTTTCTGGTGGAATAAAATGGACGCCAAGGCACTGAGGGATGCATTGGTGATGCCATATATCGTGGCCGTGATCCTTTCTGCTGTTATCATTGTGTTTGGCAAGGTATATGACCTTGCTTACATCGTGGTCACCTTAGCGGGAACATTTACGATTGTTGCCAATTCCACCATTCTTTTCCGTTTGGTCAAAAAGTCTACCTTCAAACTGGCAGGGGGCTCACTTGCCCACATTGGTTTGGGGATGATTTTGATAGGGGTGATGTTTTCTTCAGGTTATTCTGAGGTTATTTCCTACAATATGTCTGGTCTTACTTACAGCAATAGTTGGGAGGACGAGCTCAATAAGGAGCATGTATTGCTATGGATCAATAAGCCAACCCAAATCAAAGATTATACTGCCGTTTACAGGGGCAGACAGAAAAAGGTGAAAGGTATGCCTTCCTTGGTCTCTGTAAATAAGTTGAAGGAAACTGACGATGTCAATGTGGCAATAGCTTTGGAAGATATTGTGTACAGAGGAAAGGTTTATTTTGAAAAAGGGGATCAAGTACCTTTGATCTTGGAAGAAAATGACTACTTCCAAATTGACTATTTTAAGGGTGATGAATATCAGTTTACCCTTAATCCCATGTCCCAGTTTAACCCTCAAATGGGACTGATATCTTCCCCTGATTCAAGAAGATTTGTTAATAGGGATCTTTACACTTTCGTTTCAGCCATTAATGATTTTGAGGATCCTGAGTGGAGAGATGATGAGTTTTATGATGTTTCTCCGGGGGAGAATTTCTATATCGCTGATTTTGTCACAGAATTCGAAGGAGGTGAAGTGCTTTCCCAGATTGATGGGGTGGACCTTAGGGAAGGAGATGTGGCCGTTCGGGCCAAGTTGATGGTGATGGATTATGATGTTGAGAAATATCTGGAACCCATATTTATTATCAGGGGTAATCAGATTGGAAGGATTCCTGCCATCGACAATGAGCTTGGGGTAAAGGTTGAAGTTGAAAACATCCTGCCGGAGACCAATCAGTTTACCTTTAAGGTCAACAGATATCAAAAAGATTATGTGGTGCTGAAGGCAATCATCAAACCCCAGATCAATATTTTATGGATTGGTACCATAATCATGTTGATCGGGTTCTGCGTGGCCATTTACAGGAGATATGATGAATTCAAAAAGATGAGGGATAAAGGACTTGAGTTTAATGCTTAGTTTCTTTCCTTAGATATTAGAATAAGGGAATGTGGTTTATCCATATTCCCTTATTTTTTTGGCTTACAAAAAATGAATTATCTTTCATAGATGAAGTTTAAAATTGCAATTCTAGGAACAGGGAATGTGGCTTGGCATTTGGCCCCTGCTTTGGAAGAAGCAGGTCATACAGTCACGGAGATTTATGGCAGAGATTTGGAAAAAGCCATTCAGCTCACCAAGAAACTTTATACCGCTGAGGCTCAAGATAGCCTTGATTTCTCGGATTCTGCGGCTGAGATTTATATTTTGGCAGTAAGTGACCAAGCCATTTCTGAATTGGCAGACGAAATTATTTTGCCGGAAGAAAGTATTTTAGTCCACACTTCAGGGGCTGTTGCAATAGATATGCTGGGTTATAGTTCGGCAAGTTATACCGGTATTTTCTACCCGCTTCAGACATTTACCAAAGACCGGGAAATAGATTTTGCGGAGGTACCCTTCTTGTTGGAGTCTGATGATCAGGAAACTTTGATGAAACTCAAAAGGCTGGCCAAAAGCCTTTCCCCTCTTCAATACGTGATCAAATCCAAAGACCGTATGGCTTTGCATGTGGCTGCTGTCTTTGCCAGTAATTTTTCCAACCATATGCTGCGTTTGGCAGAGGAAATCATGTATAGAAAGGGGTTGGATTATGAAATGCTTAAGCCTTTGATTATTGAGACCATCAGCAAAAGCTTGGAATTGGGAGCCAAGAAAGCCCAAACAGGGCCGGCCTTAAGGTCGGATTTTAATACTTTAGAATCCCACTACCAATTTTTGAATTACAACGAGCAGGTGGCAGAAATTTACCGGTTAATTTCCCAGGATATCATTGATTCTTATTGATTTAATTAAAAAATACCCTGTACAGGGTATTTTTTGGTCTTTCTTTTTACCCTATCTTGTTGATCAAAAGGAATTAGCTTTTGGAGTGTAGTAAATCTTTTTTAGTATTAGTTGAGGTATTTTACAGAATTAAGGCGGCCGATAATGTTTTATTGGCCGTTTTTTTATGTGCTACTTTGAAGGGTATTGTGTAAAAGGTTTTATTTAGTGGTACTACTTTTGTAAATTTATTTCTATTAACCACTTGAATAATGGCTTTCGCTTATAAAAGGATTTTACGTTATTTCTTCAGAGGCTTACTTTTTGTAGTACCTATTGCACTGACGATTTATGTCATTCTGTTATTTATCCAGTTTTTAGATGGCATTATTCCTATTCCAGTTCCAGGATTAGGTATCCTTATCATGTTGGCTTTTATCACCTTTGTGGGTTATTTGGCGGGAATGTTCATTACCCGGCCCCTTTTTGAGGAGTTTGAAAGGTGGGTGTTTAAGATTCCTTTGGTCAATATTCTTTATACCAGTATCAAAGACTTGATGTCTGCCTTTGTTGGAGATAAGAAAAAATTCAATACACCAGTCATTGTGAAACTTTCGGAGAATATGTCGAGATTGGGTTTTATCACTCAGGACAATTTAAATGTGCTGGGAGAAGAACATCTTGTGGCCATCTATTTTCCTCATAGCTATAACTTCTCCGGTAACCTTTACCTGGTACCAAGGGAAAATGTCAGGATCTTAAAAAATGTCAAAAGTGCTGATGTGATGAAGTTCATCGTGTCGGGAGGGGTTTCTCATTTGGGGCAGGAGTGATTTAGAGTAGAGGTGAGAATTTAGAAGCTAGAAGCGAGAGAGGGCCGAGCGTTAAAAAAAAGCTATTTTAACAGCTTTTTAGCGAGGAGCCAGGTTGCAGGGCTGGAAAAATAAGAACTTAGAACCAATAAATAGGAAGCAAGAAACAAGAGAAGAGAGACGAGAATTTGGAATTTGGAAAATGATGATGACCTATTAAACATAAACCTTAACATAACCGAAAATGAAAAAATTACTCGCTTTATTGGTCTTATTTACCACTTCCCTGGGCATCAATGCACAGGATGGTTGGATTCCTTTATTCAATGGAAAGGACCTTGATGGTTGGAAAATCTCTGAAAACCCCAATTCTTTTGCTGTGGAGGATGGCTTGATAAAAGTGGATGGTCCAAGGGCACATGCCTTTTATGTTGGGGAAGTCAATGGTGCTGTTTTTGAAGATTTTGAATTAATGGTAGAATTGAAAACCATGCCGAAAGCCAATTCGGGGATATTTTTCCATACAGCCTACCAAGAAACAGGATGGCCGGACAAAGGCTATGAAGTGCAAGTGAATCAAACCCATAGTGATTGGAGAAAATCGGGAAGCCTTTATTCCTTCAATGATGTCAGGGAAACCTATGTGGAGGACGGGGAATGGTACATCACCCACATCATTGTAAAAGGTGACCATGTGACGGTAAAGCTCAATGGTCAAACAGTAATGGAATACATTGAATCCAAAGATGAAAAAAGACCGGAAAATGCCGGAGCGAAAAAAATAGACAAAGGTACATTTGCCATTCAGGCCCATGACCCCGAAAGTGTAATTTATTACAGGAGTATAAAAGTAAAGGTGCCCTGATACATGATAAAAAAATCCCGATGTTTTGGCACCGGGATTTTTTTGTTTATTGGAAAACGATATCAAATTATAATACCGCATCTAGTTTTTGTGAAAGTACAGCTTTAGGCACTGCACCAACTTGTTTGTCTACCACTTGACCACCTTTGAAAAACATCAAAGTAGGGATGCTTCTGATACCAAAAGCTGAGGCAACGGCAGGATTGGAATCTACATCCACCTTTCCAATAACTGCCTTACCGTCATAATCACCTGCTAATTCTTCTACGATTGGGCCAATCATTTTACAAGGACCACACCATTCTGCCCAAAAATCTACCAATACAGGTTTGTCAGACTTTAATATCTCCTCAAAGTTTGCATCTGTTATTTCAATTGCTTTTGCCATTGTATGAATTATTTTGTTGTGCTTAATTTTCAAATATACTATCCAAATTTAATTTACGCCTAAATAGTTCCAAATCAGTTTCAAATAATCAATTGGACTTCATTGGTGCTGATGATTATTGCATACAGGTGATCAAATGATTTGGTAAACCACTTCAGGAATCTGTCCCAAATCCTTAATCATTTCATTGGAAGGATCTACTGTATACCGCTTAGACATCAGGTCAAGGGTAATGTTTTCTTTGTTGTCAATGATGTTGATGTACAGCTTGGCTTCTCCTTTATACTTTTGGGTGATGCCTTCCAATTTCTCCATCAATTCTAAACTCAGGTCGTCCAAGTCAATATTGACACGAAGACCTTTGATCATTTTTCCCCTTACTTCACTGAGCAACATCATGTTGCTAATTTTGAATTCAAACTCATTTTCTTTCCATTTGTTTGGATGTACCGCTCCGGTAAGGTAGAGGAACCAACCTGTCATGAAGTATTCCTTGTATTTGATATAATCTTCCCCGAAAATAAAGAAAGTATGGCCCCCATGATAATCTTCCAAAGTTAGGGTTCCGAATGGTTTTCCCGTTTTGGTGGTCCTATGTGCAAAGCTGGTCACCATTCCTGCTGCTTTGATCTCCCCCTTTTTCTTAAGGCTATCCATGTCCTGGAATTCTGTCATAGGGGTATTGGTAAAGGACTCCATTTCCACTTTGAATTGATCTAATGGATGGCCTGAGATATACAGACCCACAACTTCTTTTTCAATGTTCAACTGCTGTAACTGACTGAATGGCTCCATGTTGGATATGGTGGGCAGGGGTACTTCCATTCCTGATCCTCCCCCAAATAAGCTAACCTGGGCACTATCTGCTTCCTGTTGCACTTTTTGGGCATATTTTACGGCTTTTTCCAGCACAGTCACATCACCTTCCGGAGCTTCCAGGTATTGCCTTCTATGATACTGCGGGAAACAATCAAAACTGCCTGCCATGGCCAAGGATTCCAATGACTTCTTATTCAAAGCCCTGGAATTTACCCTTTTACAAAACTCGAAGATGTTAGTGTATTTGCCTTTCTTCTCTCTTTCTTCCACTATGGCATCTACAGCTGCACCTCCTACTCCCTTGATTGCAGCCATACCAAATCGGATTTGGCCATCTTGGTTGACAGTAAAGCCATTTTTGGATTCATTTACGTCAGGTCCTAAAACTGAAATGCCCATTCGCTTACATTCCTCCATAAAAAAGGTTACCTGGCTGATATCATTCATGTTGTTGCTCAATACCGAAGCCATGTATTCAGCAGGATAGTGGGCCTTCAGGTAGGCCGTTTGATAAGCCACCCAAGCATAACAGGTAGAATGGGATTTATTGAAGGCATAGGAAGCAAAGGCCTCCCAGTCTTTCCAGATTTTTTCAAGTTTTTTAGCGTCATGCCCTTTTGCAGAGGCCTGTTCAATGAACTTGGGTTTCATCTTGTCCAAGACGTCTTTCTGCTTCTTACCCATGGCCTTTCTTAATACGTCGGCCTCACCTTTGGTAAAGCCGGCCAGTTTTTGTGAAAGCAACATCACCTGTTCCTGGTAGACCGTAATCCCATAGGTCTCTTCCAGGTACTCCTGCATGTCATCCAGGTCATAAGTAATGGGCTCCTGTCCATGCTTTCTTTTGATAAAAGAAGGAATATATTCCAAAGGTCCTGGGCGGTAAAGGGCATTCATGGCAATCAGGTCAGCAAAAACTGTAGGCTTTAATTCCCGCATGTATTTTTGCATGCCCGGGGATTCGTATTGGAAGATGCCCACGGTTTCGCCTCTTTGGAATAATTCGTAAGTTTTGACATCATCGATAGGGAAACTGTCCGGATCGAGTTCTATGCCATGTCTTTCTTTTACGATTTTGACGGCGTCCTTGATCAGGGTCAGCGTCTTCAATCCCAAGAAGTCCATTTTGAGCAGCCCGGCACTTTCTACCACCGCGTTGTCAAATTGCGTACACACCATATCCGAATCCTTGGCCAATGCTACCGGTACAAAATTGGTGATATCATCAGGTGTGATGATGACACCGCAGGCATGAATGCCCGTATTCCTAACCGAACCCTCCAGTACTTTGGCCTGATTGATGGTCTTGGAAAGTTCATCCTGTCCTTTGGAAATCCGGATCAACTCCTCTGCTTTGGTCAGATCTTCTCCATTGCCTTTGAGTTTTTCGGAGAGCTTTGCCCGGTCTTTGGATAAATCAAACAAAGCTTTCAACTTGATGTCAGGAACCAATTTGGCCAAACGGTCTGCTTCAGACAAAGGCAGGTTAAGTACCCTTGCCGTATCTCTAATGGCAGATTTGGCAGCCATGGTGCCGTAAGTGATGATTTGGGCTACTTGTTTGGACCCATATTTATTGATCACATAATCGATGACTTTCTGACGGCCTTCATCATCAAAGTCAATATCAATATCCGGTAAGGAAACCCTGTCCGGATTGAGGAATCTCTCAAAAAGGAGATCATAAGCTATAGGATCCACATTGGTGATTCCAATACAATAGGCAACTGCTGAACCGGCTGCGGAACCCCTTCCAGGCCCTACTGAAACGCCCATTTGTCTGGCCGCTCCTGTAAAGTCCTGTACAATCAAAAAGTAACCTGGATACCCTGTTCTTTCTATAGTTTCCAGTTCAAAATCCAATCGTTCCCGGATTTCATCGGTAATGACGGGGTATCGTTTTTTTGCACCTTCATATGTAAGGTGTCTCAAGTAAGCATTTTCCCCTCGTTTGCCTCCATCTGCTTCATCTTCTGCATGCTTAAACTCCTCTGGAATGTCAAATTTTGGGAGCAAGACGTCCCTTTGTAGCTTATAAGTTTCAATTTTTTCAACAATCTCATTGGTACAGGCAATGGCTTCAGGAAGATCAGCGAAGAGTTTTTTCATCTCTTCCGGGCTTTTCAGGTAAAACTCATCATTTGGGAAGCCATAGCGGTATTCCCTGCCCCGTTTGCCTACGTATTTTTTAGGTTTTTCTACCAATTCACCATCTTTAACACATAATAGAATATCATGTGCCTTGGCATCGATCTTTTGGTTGTAATAAGTATTATTGGCCGCAAAGTATTTGACCCCATATTTTTGAGCAAATCCGAGCAATACCTCATTGACCTTTTCTTCTTCAGGGATGCCATGCCTATTTAGCTCCACATAAAAGTCCTCTCCAAATTGTTCTTTCCACCAAATGAAGGCTTCCTCGGCTTGGGTATCTCCCACATTCAGGATAAGGAAGGGGATTTCTCCCCAAAGCCCACCAGTGGTGGCAATCAGATCACCTTTATACTGTACAAGGAGATCTTTGTCAATACGGGGTACATAGTAGTATCCTTCTATGTTCGCATAAGAGGCCAATTTGGCCAGGTTGTGGTAACCATTTTTATTTTTGGCCAATAGGACCGTCTGAAATCCGTCATCTTTGGTGGATTTATTTTTTCGGTCTCTAGAGAGGTTAAACTCGCAGCCTATGATGGGTTTGATGTCCGCGCCCAAGGCTGCCCGTACAAAGTGAAAAGCCCCCATCATATTGCCATGGTCAGTCATGGCGATGGCCGGCATGTTCATCTGCTTGGCCAAGTTGATCAGGGAAGGGATTTCGGAAGTAGCCTGTAGAACGGAGTATTGGGTATGCACATGCAGGTGGGAAAAAGGCATGTCCACCATATCTGAAATATCCGCTGTGCCTGCTGCCTTAAGAACTTCTTTAGCTGCAATTTTGGTTTCATCCTTTGCTGCAGCAAAGTTGGCCTCATCCAACTTAGGTGCCTGATAAATGACCTCATTATAGGTAAGACCCGGTTCAGGCTGAATTACCTGCTGGGAAATCAACCCAAAGAAACATTTGGCGGTGGCATCTACATCATAAGCGGCATCGTGGGCATCGGCAAAGCCATTGCCAAAGAGTTTATGATGGAGTTCGGTAAGTGTGGGCCATTTGAATTTGCCGCCCTTTCCTCCTGGAATGGCACAAAATTCAGTAGCCAGGTCTTTGGTGTCCAGCTCTTCCATCTCCCTTAGCTGCATAGGGATTTCTTTCCTCAAAAATTCAGCGCCTACCACATTGATGTCAAAACCTATGTTATGCCCTACCAGGTATTTGGCTTTGGCCACATCTTCATGGAAGATTTGCAGTACTTTGTTCAGTTCATGACCTTCCTTGCTAGCCCTTTCGGTAGAAATGCCATGGACTTTTTCAGCATTATAAGGAATGGTGAAGCCTTCTGGTTTGACAATAAAATTGTTATTTGAAATCAGATTACCTTTGGCATCATGGAGTTGCCAAGCAAGTTGGACCAGCCGTGGCCAGTTGTCCAAATCTTCCATGGGGGCATCATAATTCCTTGGTAATCCTGTGGTTTCGGTGTCAAAAATAATATACATACAAACTCCTAAATTTTGGAATTCTAAAATAAGGCATATCTCTTTGCGCTACCCAATCATTGGCATAAATTGTCCCAAAATATTTTAATTGAACCAGATACTTATACGAGCTGTTTTATATTTCAAAACAATTTAAATATCTTTAGTCCATGCAGGCATACGAATTTATCAACAATCTGATTCCGCCATTGAAGCCAACTGACAAAACCAAGATGGCCTTGTCCTGGATGGAGGAGATCCGTACCAACATGTTGCCTGTGGTGGATAAAGGAGAATTCAAGGGTTTTGTAAGTGATGATCTGATTTATACCAAGAATAGTCCCGAGGCCAAAGTTTCCAAACTCGAACTGCTTTCACCCGCTTGCTTTGTGTATCTGGACAAGCACATCTATGATGTTATCAGGGTTTCTTCTGAGTTTGACATCAATATGGTTGCCGTGGTAGACCGTGAAAGCAAATACCTGGGCGTTGTGACGATGGAAGACGCCATCGGTGCTTTTGCGGACACCTTGTCCATTCAAGCGCATGGGGCAGTATTGGTACTGTCCATGTTTATGACAGATTACAGTCTATTTGAGATCGCCCGTATCATAGAGTCTGAAAATGCCAAAATCCTCAGTAGTTTTATTTCCAATGACCCTTTGGATGACAGCAAAATCAAACTCACTCTTAAGCTGGATAAAACTGAACTACGGCATATCAAGGCTACTTTAGAAAGGTTTGGATTCAAAATTCTGGACCACTATCAAGAGGAAAACAACGTCAGTGAGGAACAGGAGAGGATAGATAACCTCCTACGTTTCCTGAATATTTAACCTGTCAATAATGAATATTGTCCTTCATGGGATCAACTTGGAAAAGGAGTTTGTTCCCTATATCGAACAATTGATAAAGATTTTAGAAAGTAAGGGCATCCGGACATTTTTTACGGAAAACTTCGCGAAAAGCATCAAGAAGAATAATATGCTTCCTGAATCCTTTGAAGTGCTCAATTCCGAAAAAGGAATGACAGAGATGGATTTTGTGCTTTCCATAGGAGGCGATGGAACGCTACTGGATACGGTCATTCAGGTTGGCGATCAGGAAATCCCAATTATTGGAATCAATACTGGTAGATTGGGTTTTTTGGCCACAGTAGCTAAGGAAAACATTCAAAGGGCAATAGATGATCTTGTAGCTGGAGAGTATACTTTGGAGTCCCGCACGTTGGTCAGTTTGGAGGCATCAAGACCGGTTTTCAATGGGATGAACTTTGGGCTCAATGAATTCACGATCCATAAAAGGGATACTTCTTCTATGATTATTGTACATACCTATATCAATGGACAATACCTGAACAGTTACTGGGCAGATGGGTTGATCGTAGCTACGCCCACAGGTTCAACTGGATACTCCTTAAGTTGTGGAGGGCCTTTGATTACACCGGGCGCCAGAAATTTTGTCATTACACCAGTGAGCCCCCACAATTTAAATGTACGTCCCATAGTCGTACCGGATGAATCGGTCATCAGTTTTAAAATAGAAGGCAGATCTGAAAAGTTTCTTATTTCCTTGGACTCCAGATCCACTGCTATTGACGCCACGGTAGAGCTCAAACTGAAAAAGGCAGATTTTTCCGCAAAACTTGTTAAGTTTTTGGGATATAACTATTTTGACACCCTAAGACAAAAACTCAATTGGGGATTTGATATGAGAAATTGAGTTTCTGTCTGCATTGACCCCCAAGGTTATAGCCTTTGCCCTAATTAAGCCCTGTACGTTAACAAAAATTAACCCCTGAAATACCAAAGAGGGTTTTTATATCGTTGTCTAGTTCATAAATTGCATCGTCTTGGATAAAATCAACTATCTGATTGTTTGCCTTTGGCTCTTTTTGCTAACGGTAAGTTTGTTTCCTGTAACAACCAAAGCCCAGAGTTATGAGTTGGGGGGCGGTCTTGGAGTCGCTACTTATACGGGTGACATTGTAAGGAGATGGGATCAGGGAAATGTTGGAATTCAAGGAACGTTGTTTGGCAGACGAAATTTTGACAATGTGTGGTCTTTGCGCGGCAGTTTATCATTTGCCAGACTGTCAGCAGCAGATAGCACAGCCCAGATAGACTTACCTTCCATCACGAGAGATGCATATTTTAGGGGCAGCTTATTTGAGCTTGCTGCTGTAATGGAATATCATTTTATAGATTTCCTGCATCCTCAATCTGTATATCGTTATTCTCCTTATGGATTCTTTGGGGTAGGATACTCCTTGTTTACTGGATCAGGGCAAAGTTATTTTGCAGATCCTGAGGCTGGAGGATATAACGTGGGTACTCCGGTAATACCATTTGGGATTGGTATTAAATACCAACTTTCAGAGAAATGGATGATTGCTGCTGAATTGGGATTTAGGGCTACATTTACGGATCTTTTGGACAAAATAGACGGTAATCTACCCATCAATCCAGTTCAAATAGATCCTAATGGAAATCCACAGCCCATCCGAATCAGTAGGGGAAACTACTCTGATAAGGATTGGTATTACTTTTTAGGCCTGACTATCAGTTATTCCTTTAACAACATCAGATGCTATACCTATAATTAATTGAGCATTAGGTTAGAATATTGAAAAAGAAATAGCATTTTTGTACCTCCAAAAAAGAACGCGTTTCTTTACACCCGGAATGAAGGAATTATTAGACAGGAATAACATCCCCCAACATATTGCAATTATCATGGACGGAAATGGGCGTTGGGCTCAGAAAAAAGGTGCCATGAGAATTTTTGGTCATAGAAATGCCCTGGCTGCTGTTAGGGATTCAATAGAAATCTGTGCAGAAATCGGGGTAAAGTACCTCACGCTTTATGCATTTTCTACAGAAAATTGGTCAAGACCTCAGGATGAGATCAATGCCTTGATGGAAATTCTGATCAATTCCATTACAGATGAAGTGCCGACCATGATGAAGAACAACATACAGTTGTCCTCCATCGGAGACATCAACAGCCTTCCCCCTTCGGCGCAAGCTAAACTTAAAGAAGCCAAAGAACTTACCGGAAAAAATACCGGATTGACCGTTTTTTTGGCCCTGAGCTATAGTGGAAGATGGGAAATTGAAAATGCGCTCAAGGAAATTGTCAAAAAAGTAGTCGAAGGCCAGCTCAATATAGAAGCCATTGATCAACAAGTAATTGCTGATCATTTGAATACAAAGGGAGTCCCTGATCCAGAACTGTTGATCAGGACAAGTGGTGAATTGAGAATTAGTAATTTTCTCTTGTGGCAACTGGCATATACAGAGTTGTATTTTACAGAACTGTTATGGCCGGATTTTAGAAGAGAGCATTTATTAGAAGCGGTATTGGATTACCAAAGGAGGGAAAGGAGGTTTGGAAAAACCACGGCCCAGATTAAATCAAAATCTTGAATGAGACGAAGTACCTTAATACTTTTATTGATCTTTTGGGTAGGAATGGCCCAGGCCCAGATTCGTTTGGGTCAGAGTAGGTTTACACCGAGCAAGCCGGTGAATATTTTGGAATTGAACTATTCCAGTCCACAAACTTTCAGAATTGCGGAGATCAATGCTGTTGGATTATCTACCCTGGATGAGGTTGCAGTAATTTCCCTTGCAGGGCTTAGGGTAGATGATGAAATCTCTGTGCCAGGAGACGGTATTTCCAATGCCCTAAGAAAATTATGGGGGCAAGGCATTATTGGTGATGTCAAAATATTGGTCACTAAAATAGAAGGTAACGATATTTATCTTTTGCTTGAACTGACCGAAAGGCCCAGGTTCTCCAGGGTTGAATTTTCCGGAGTCAATAAAACACAGGAAAGTGAGTTAAGGGATAAAATCAAAATCAGAGGTAGGGTAGTTAGAGATGATGTGTTGAGTACTTCACAGCGCAACATACGCCAATATTTTGTGGACAAAGGCTTCCTTAACACAGAAGTCAAAGTTATTCAAGAAAGAGATACCACATTAGCAAATAGCGTTAAAATCAGGTTTGATGTGGATACCCGATCAAAGGTTAAAATCAACAGAATCAATATTTATGGAAATGAAGAGATTCCTGACAGAAGGATAAAAGGGAAACTTAAAAAGACCAAGGAACATCCCCGCATGCATTTTTTCAGGGAATTGGCTTCTCGCATTACCAATACCACTCCCAAATCTGCCAAAGAAGCGATTTTGTACCGTCAGATAGTGTCAGATGAAGAAGTAAAGGAATATTTTAGCCGAAACTTTAAGCTAAATTTCTTTTCTGCTTCCAAATATGTAGCCAAAGATTTTAGGGAAGACAAGGACAAACTGATAGGCTTTTATAATTCCAAAGGATATAGGGATGCCGCCATCCTTGCGGATTCCACTTATAGACATTCTGAAAACACCATCAACTTGGATATTTCTCTGGAAGAAGGTCAGAAGTATTACTACAGGAATATTTCTTTTGTAGGAAACTACCTGCATCCGGATGAGGTATTGTTGGCCAGGTTAGGAATTGAAAAGGGTGATATATACAACAAAGAGAGACTTGAGAAGCGATTGAATTATGATCCGCAGCGAGGGGATGATGTCAGTTCTTTGTACCAGGATGATGGTTATCTTTTCTTCCAGATTGATCCGGTTGAGGTAAAAGTGTTTGCTGACTCCATTGATATTGAGATGAGGGTCTTTGAAGGGCCTCAGGTTACTGTAAATTCTGTAAATATAGAAGGAAATGAACGTACCTCAGACCATGTGGTCATGCGGGAAATCAGGATATTGCCTGGACAAAAATTCAATAGGAGTTTGTTGGTAAGGACCATTCGAGAGCTTTCCCAGTTGGGTTATTTTGACCCTGAAAAAATTGAGCCTGATATGAGGCCTAATTTTGAAAATGCGACAGTAGACATCACCTTTAAGTTAGAAGAAAGACCCAATGACCAGATTGAATTGTCCGGAGGTTGGGGTGGCTTCTTTGGTTTTGTGGGTACTGTTGGTTTGGTCTTCAATAACTTCTCTATCAAAAACATCGGGAATTTCCAAAAGTGGAGGCCTTTACCCGTGGGTGATGGGCAAAGGTTATCTTTAAGGGTGCAGGCCAATGGTCGGACTTTCCAGAACTACAGTATTTCTTTGACTGAACCGTGGTTTGGAGGCAAAAAGCCTAATGCCCTTTCTGTCAGCTTTAACCACTCCGTACAAAGGCAGTTGGATTTCTTTGGTGGGAACTTTGACAGAGAGATTGGATCATTTAAAATTACCGGTGCAACGGTAGGTCTTTCAAAAAGAGTAACCTGGCCGGATGACTACTTCATGGTTTCCCAGTCCCTGACTTTCCAGGTATATGAGTTCAATGAGTTTGGCACAAGCTTTGGTCTTAGCTTCCCCACAGGAAGAGCTAACAGTTTGGCATTTAACAATACTATAGCCAGAAACAACATTGATAACCCTATCTATCCAAGATTAGGTTCAAATATCTCATTAGCCACCTCTTTTACTCCTCCTTATGCTTCTTTGAACCCGAACATCAATAGGGAATCTCCGGATGAGGAGCGATTCAAATGGCTGGAATACCATAAGTGGATGTTTGATGCCTCTTTCTTTACCCCGGTATTTGGATCTACCAAATGGGTAATCAGTGCCAGGACGCACATGGGTTTTCTGGGCTCCTACGGGGATAGAATCGGTATCATTCCATTGGAAAGATTCGTTATGGGTGGTGATGGTATGAACTTCAACAACTTTGCCCTAGGACAGGAAATCATTGGTCTTAGGGGATATGACAACCAATCCATTACTCCAGGTAGAGAAACAAGATTTGACCCCAATAGTACAGAAGGTTTTGGAGGTATTGTATACAACAAACACGTCATGGAATTAAGGTTCTTAGTGTCTCCTAACCCATCTGCCACGATATTCCTTTTGGGATTTGCTGAAGCAGGAAACAACTGGGGTTCTTATGCAGAATTCAACCCGTACAACTTGAAAAAGTCAGCGGGTGTTGGTGCCAGGATATTCATGCCTGCCTTCGGTCTCCTAGGGTTGGATTGGGGTTATGGATTTGATCCTATTCCAGGTTCTACACAAAGAAGTGGGGCACAATTCCACTTTACCATTGGTCAGCAATTCAGATAATGATGAAAAGATCACTTAAATTGCTATTTTTGTTGGGTTTTATAGGCGCCATGCTCTTTGATCATTCGCTTTATGCCCAAAAATTCGGATATATCGACTCTGAATTTTTGCTCAACAAACACCCTGACTATAAGGTAGTTCAGGATGAATTGGCCAGCGTAAGTGAACAATGGAAAAAAGAGGCACAAAAATTGGAGCAAGAAATTAAAGAAATGCGTTCCAACCTCAAAGCGGAAGAAGTTCTGTTGACAGAGGAAATGTACCGTGAAAGGATGCAGGCCATTCAAGAAAAAGAAAGACAGGCCATTGCATTCAATAACAGAATGTTTGGAATAAATGGACAGTATTATCAAAAACAAGCTGAATTATTGCAGCCTTTACAGTCTATGATCTTTGATGCTATTGATAAAGTTTGTAAAAGATTTAATCTTGCAGTCCTTTTTGACAAAGCGTCCGGGCCACTGATGATTTACACAGACCCTAGACATGACTACTCAGAATTTGTATTGCAGGAGTTAGGTTTGGAAAATTAAAAATTAAATAAAAAAACAAGAATGATGAAAGTAAAAGTTATCCTTTCCGCAATTGCGTTACTTTGCGTAGGATTCGTTGCACAAGCTCAGTCTGATATCAAGATTGGCTATACCAATGTGGAACTATTGATGGACTTGATGCCTGAGATGGAACAAATCGGTGCTGATATTCAGGATTATCAAACTCAGCTTCAAACCAGCATGCAAACTAAAGCTCAGGACTTTGAAAGAAGGGTACAGTCTTATCAGCAGGCTGCTCCTACTATGACTGAAGATGCCAGAGCCGAAAGAGAGCAGGAGTTAAGAAGACTTCAGCAGGAAATCCAAAAGGCAGAGCAGGACGCTCAGGTTGCTTATCAAAGAAAGCTACAGGAATTATTAGAGCCTGTACAACAAAAAGTGTTCAATGCCATTAATTCCGTAGCAGCAGAGCATAACTACACTCACATTTTCTCAGAGGCAGCCGGAAACTCTCCAATCTTGCTTTATACTAGAGATGATGATAAATTCACTGAGTTGGTTTTGGCCAAGTTAGGTATCCAAATCCCAACTAACCCTGGTAATTAAAATGAATTAAATTCATAGAAAGCCTGGCTCAAACGAGTCAGGTTTTTTTGTGACAGATGTTCCAGAACTTTTTTTGGCGAATTTTTGTGGTTCTCCTGTTGACAATTCATACAGAGTCGAATTTTATGGCTAAGAAAAAATTCAAAGACGTTATCCAACATTCCGAAGAAGCAGTGTTGGTTGATTTTTATGCGGATTGGTGTGCCCCTTGCCAAACCATGAACCCGGTACTTGAGTCTGTGGTTAATGAGTTAGGGGGAAAAGTGAAGCTCTATAAGTTGAATGTGGATAAAAATCCACAAGTCAGTTTGCAGTTCGGGGTAAGGTCAATTCCTCATTATATCCTCTTTAAAAGAGGCAAAATTCTGTGGAGAAAGGGTGGCTATATGACCAAGAGGGAGCTTTTACAGCAGTTAAAAGGCTTTGTAGGATAGTATAAAATAACTCTCCAAGGGTTCCAAACCCTTGGAGAGTTATTCTTAAATGAGAATATTATTTTTTCCAGCTGGCTTTGCCACCTTTGGCTGAATCTACCTCAATACTGAAGTTTCGGCCACCACTGACAATCCATCGTACTTTGACAGCGCCCATTCCGGGGAAATTGTCTACTTCCAGTTTTTCAGGATTTACTTTTTGTTCCTTCAATTTGTTGAAGTCCTCATCCTCTACTACGAAGCCAGCCACCACATTTGCCCCTGAAATGCTGACATAATTTGGCCTTTCAATTTTGTACTTCAAGTCTTGAGAAGAGTGGGTAGGAATCAAACGCTCATTGTAAATGGTCGCGGTGATTTCTCTCAATCCACCACCCAAATCTTTTTCTTTTACTTCAGAAACACTCAGTTTTGGTGTATGGTATCCATGTAAAATGGTAAAGGCGGAGTTCCTATGGGCATCTTGCTCCATAAGGAAACCTGGGTGCAATCTTCCGAAGTTTTTCTTAAAGCCTCCGATTTCAATTGTCCCATATTGAGGATGGTCATATTCTTCCCAATTGACAAAAGCATCTCCAAAGGTCAGGTAGGTGTCTACTTTCAATTGTTCATCCTGATTGCCTCTTCCTGCATTTTGGTGGAAATACAGGTAGGAAGTCATCAATTCATTGGAATAAGTGAATATCCCTCTACCACCATAAAACCAGTCTAACTGCCCGCCAAAAACAGAATATAGGTCTTTGTATACCACCAGATAACGGTATCCGGGCATAAACTCTTCCCCTTTTTTGGCAATGGCATCATATACCCTGACATCAGTAGCATTGTAGGTATCCAAGTCTTCTTCTGCACCGGGTCCTCTCAAAATCATACCCCCATAATTATGGTAACTTTGTGCAGCGGCAATGTTGGGATGCTTCATGACAAATTCCATTACTGCCCTGTTTTCAGGTACAGAGAAGGGATATTTCCAGGCACCTCTTTGAATATAATCCGGTTGCCAGTTCCAAGCCCAGTCCCTATTGGGATCATAATATCCAATACCGTCTTCATTGACCTGGCCATCACCGTCCATATCAAAGCCTTCATAACCTAGCATTTCATATTCTCCCTGTTGGTCTGCGGCTACAGGTACCAATTTTCTAGGATCCATTTTGTCTTTGACAAACCTGCCTGTGGGAGATTTGCGGATCATCATGGTGATATGTCCGTCTCCATTGAGGTCGTTAAATGGATCTTCTCCTGCCAGTCCATCTCCATCATTGTCCAATACAATCATACCCGATCTTGGGGAATTTTGGGTATTGGCCTCCTTGATAAAGTAATCATGGGCATCAGGGTTGATGGTAGGCGCAATGTAGAAGGTTTTGTCCTTTAACAATTCGGTGATAAAATCCAGGTCTCCATACATCTCGGTAAGGTACCAAGCGGTATACAAGGTGAATTCTGTACCTTGGATTTCATTGGAGTGGATGTTGCCATCAATCCACATAGCTGGCTTGTCCTCCGGTTTGCCTGCATTAAAGTCAGTCACAGTCAACACCCAAATGTCATTTCCTTGATAGGACTTGCCTATACTTTGAAGCCTTACCAGGTTGGGGTGCTGTTTGGCCATGTCTTTCATAATCTCTTCCAAGGCCAAGTTGGTATGGTAGCGGTTCCAAGAAACCTGTACTTTAGGATTATGTGGGGTACCCAAAGCACGGAAGTACCTGTCTTTTGCCACCTGGGCAACTGATTCACTGATGCCCGCAAAACTGATTGCAGCTCCAAGGGCGGCGGTATATATCCAATTTTTGATTTTCATCTTCATAAAGATTTAAAGTTTCACATTTAAGGTAGCGATACCTGTGTGTGCTGCACCTGCTTTGATGTCTACCGAACCAGAACCTTTGACAATCCAGCTCAAGGTCACGTTCTCGTAAGCATCCAGCTTATCAATAAGCTTGATCTTATCTCCTGAAATCAGGTCTTTCGCATCTCTGTTGATGTCTACCCTTACCTTTCTTAACCAGCGGGATCTTGCCCCCATTTCTGAATGTGTAGGAAGAGGGGAGTTGTTAAACAGGTCAACTGTAATCCTGGTCAGTCCATTACCCAGCTTTTCTGTTTTTACATTGTGGAATTCCATTTTTGGGCTCATCTCCGCGAGTTGAATGATGAAATCCGTATGTTCTTTGGCAATGTCATTGACCATGGCATAAGGAGGATTGTGCATGACAAAAGGTTTGATGCCCCCTACTTCTACTTTCTGGCCGGGAAAGTCAGGATGATCGACCCCTGTCCAAGGAACAAAAACATCGTCCATACCCTGTTCTGCTGCCCAAGCCAGGAAGTTGGCTTCTGCATTCGCACTTGATTTACCATCTTCACCTTTAACCTCAGGAACCCACCATCCTGGAGTGCCAAAGCTTAACCTTCCAAAATGGAAGTAAGCCCATTGGAAAAAGTCCCCATCCGTTCCTTGATTGGTCTGATTAAAGGCTTTTTGAGAAACGGTCTTGTTATACATGCCGGAAACCATGCCATTAATGGCCACATCTTTTTCCAACATAGAGGTCACAATCCGCTTTCTCGTATCTGCGGCATTATATTTTAATGGAGCAGAAAGGTTATTAGCAGGGCTAAAGGTGACAAAAGCGAAGATATTCCATTGATCAAACAAATAATCCAGCAACGCCCTGCTTTCTTTTTCAGAAACTGCAAAGTCTCCAGCAAGGGGGGTGAAAATCGGAAACTTATAGGTTAGGTTTCGATTGAATGCAATTCCTTCTATCGGGTCTTCTCCAAATTTCCCATCTTTATCATTGTCTCTACTTTCAGGGAATACCATATAGCCTCCCTTTTCACCTTTGGACCTGTCAGCTTTGACCATGATCCGCTCATCGCCTTCCAAGGGCATGTAATCTCCCATTGGGGATTCTACACGCATTAAGGTGATGAATCCATCTCTATTGAGGTCTTGGTAACCATCTTCTGACAACCTGCCATCCCTGCCATCCCTGTCATGGTCTACATTGGATGCATTTCCCCTACGCTCATATTTTAAAGACGCATGGTATTGGTCATAAGCATCCGGTGACATGTTTGGAAATACATAGAAGGTGGTTTTGTCAAGAATTCCGCTATGGTCTTTTACCAATCTTTCGGCAAACTGAACAGCTAACTCAACACTTAGGACATGAAAGCCCTCCGCTCCACCTACTACTGCAATGGCCGGTTTATTGTCCATGTCTCCTCTGCCAACTTTTAAAACCCAGATGTCTTTGCCACCTTCGGTTTTGGTAAGTGAGCTTAGTTGAGCAGCGCTGCCGCTCCCAGAGATGGCCTGCAACCTTTGGGTTACCTGGCTTAGGCTAGGATAGTCCCCCTGGGCCAGTGTGGATGATTGAACAGAGAAAAGCATCCCTGCCCCGGCTATCCACGATAAATACATTTTCTTCATAAAGTATATTAGGTTTAGTTTATGATCGGATTTTTTGGGGGTAGTGCCCACAATTTCCGAACCTATGTTACGAAAAATCTCTGGGACTTTAAAAGCCCTTTGGTTGTGCTGGATGGCTTGGTTTTAAAAGGTTTTTCTACTGGATAAGCGGGTGGATTAAAAAGCCTTTTGTGTAACAGTTTCAGAAAAATGGTAAGAGGTAAATATTTTTTTGGTATTTTAAAAGTTTCCAAATGAATACTTATGTTTAAACGTATCGCTCTTGCTATCGCTTTTTCCCCTAGGATGGAGGCTTTGATTTGTGAGGCAAAGAGGTTAAAAAATATTTTCGAAGCAGAATTATACCTCATTCATGTAGGAGAAAGACATCCGGATTTAGAGAAAAATCTTGAAAATATCCTTCAAAAATATGGGCTTCAGGAGGAAGTGAAAATGGTTTGGGAAGAGGGAAGCCCTGCCAGAAGGATTATTCATTTTTCAAAAGAAAACCAAATAGACCTGTTGGTTGCAGGAGCCTTGAAAACAGAAGGTTTTTTCAAATATTACATAGGTTCGGTGGCGCGAAAAATCATTAGAAAAGCCACCTGTTCAGTTCTCATGCTGATAGAGCCCCTTGAAAACCCTACACCTTTTGACAAAGTGGTGATCAATGGGACGCAGCATGATCAGACGCCATTTGTCATCCAAAAAGGCCTTGATTGGTGTAAAGCAGACAAAGCCAAGCAAGTCTATGTGGTGAATGAGATCAAGATGTATGGAATGCAAATGGCTACTGCAGGAGAGGGAGGGGAGGAAGAAGCATCCAATACCAGAAGGAAGTTGGTGGCAGAGGAGGTAGAATACGTGGAAAACATTTTAAAAACCTTGGATAAAGGTGATTTGAGGGTCCATATAAAAATCACCTGCGGAAAATGGGCAGTGGAATTGGCCCGATTTGCAGAAGATATCAAGGCAGACCTTTTGGTAGTAGGTGACGAAGGGAAATTAGGCTTTCTGGACCGGTTATTTCCCCATGACCTTGAGGACATATTAAGTGATCTTCCCTGTAATGTTTTGATCGTAAAAAAATAAGCAGGCTACATGGAGAATCTAACACATCAAGATGTGGTCAATTTATTCTTGCAACTGGCCACCATGCTTTTGCTGGCCAGGATATTTGCAGAAATCGCCCAGAAATTTAAACAACCTGCCGTCGTGGGGGAGCTTCTGGCAGGGATCTTAATTGGTCCTACCATTTTGGGCACTTTTATGCCTGAGCTGCATGAGTACCTCTTTATGAGTAATCCAAGTGCCAATCTGGCTTTGGACGGTTTTGTCCAGATAGCGGTAGTCTTGTTGTTGTTTATTGCTGGCTTGGAAGTGGAGTTGCACCTGGTATGGTCCCAGGGTAAATCTGCCGTCAGCATCAGTCTTCTCGGCCTGATTATTCCTTTCTTGCTTGGGTTTATCTTCCCGTATTTCTTTCCTGAATTTTTTGGATTGGCCGATGGAGACCGCTTGTTGTTTTCTTTGTTTATGGGTACGGCTATGTCCATCACAGCTTTGCCTGTAGTAGTAAGGATATTGATGGATATGAACCTGTTTAAAACCAAAATGGGCATGCTTATCGTGGCTTCTGCGATGGTAAATGATATTATTGGCTGGTTGATCTTCTCTGTAATCTTATCTTTTATGGGTAAAGGAAGTAACCTTTCATTAGTGCAGACCATAGGGATTACCTTGCTGTTTACCTTCTTTATGCTCACTTTAGGTAAGTTGATCATCAACAGGGTGCTCCCTTGGATCAATAAAAAATTGGCCTGGCCTGGAGGCGTACTTTCGCTTTCCATGGCCTTTTGTTTCCTTGCAGCAGCTTTTACTGAATGGTTGGGCATACATGCCATTTTTGGTGCTTTTCTTTTAGGTGTGGCTTTGGGAGATTCGGAGCACATGTCGGAACGTGCCAAAGAAATTGTGCATCAGTTTATCAATAACATTTTTGCTCCCCTTTTCTTTGTTTCCATAGGCCTTAAGATCAACTTCTTCACCAATTTCAGCTTGATGTTGACCTTAGCAGTTTTGGCTATTTCTTTTGCCGGGAAGATCTTTGGAAGCGGGTTTGGGGCATACAAGGGAGGTTTTAATATTAAAGAGTCATTGGCAGTTGGCTTTGGGATGAACGCCAGGGGGGCCATGGAAATCATTTTAGGGCTAATTGCTCTGGATAATGGGCTGATTGACGAGAAACTATTTGTTGCCTTAGTTATTATGGCAATTGTGACCAGTATGAGTAGTGGACCTTTGATGAAGTGGGCTTTGAAAACCAGTTAAAAAACCAAGATTCCCGAATTTGCCGGATGTTTATTTATGGCTTTCTTCTTCGAATAAAATATTTACATAGCTATCGTATCGATAAGGATGAATATAACCCTCTTCTAATTTCTGCAGCACCATGCATCCCGGTTCATTGATATGCTTGCAATTGTTGTATTTACATTGCCCCAGATATTGCCGCATTTCTACAAAATAGTGAGACAGTTCATTGTCATCAATGTCGAGAATTCCGAATTCTTTGATCCCGGGAGTGTCAATCAAGTACCCTCCATCTTCCAGTTCAAACATTTCTGCAAAAGTGGTGGTATGTACCCCTTTGGCGCTGAATTTAGAGATTTCTTTGGTGGCCTGTTGTGCTTCAGGAATCAATTGATTGAGAAAGGTGGATTTTCCCACTCCAGAATGCCCTGAAAGAAGGGTAGTTTTGTTTTTGAGCAAGGAGGAAAACTGATTCTTTAAATTCTCACCTTTTAAGGCTGAAATTTCAATAACAGGATAGCCCAATGGTTCATAGATTTCTTTGATATCCTGTAAAAACTCCAAGTCTTTTTCCTTGTACTTCTCATCCATTTTGTTGACCAGTATGGTCGCAGGAATCCTGAAACTCTCTGTGCTGACCAAAAAGCGATCGATAAAGCCCAGTGATGTCCTTGGGTTTCTGAGGGCAACAATAAGGAAAGCCTGATCGATATTGGAAGCAATGATATGGGAATGGTGGGCTTTTCTAGTGGATTTCCTGATGATGTAATTTTCTCTTGGAAGAATGTCTGTGATTACGGAGGTGGCCTGTCCCGCTTCCTTTTCCAAAAGCACATAATCGCCCACAGCTATGGGATTGGTCAATTTGAGTTCATCCTGCTTGAATTTGCCCCTCAACCTTGCCTGAATGGTAGAGGAATCAGTTTTAACCGTATACCAGCTTCCTGTAGATTTGATTACCCTTCCTTTCATTTACTTATAGTTGATGGTTGAAGCTTTTTCTCAAGCCAGGATATGATGCGTTCTTGTTCATCTTGGCTACAAAGTTCCAAACTTTGGATATTTAAAAATAAAGCACTTGGATCAGTTTCACACTTTTTAAGCTTTTTATCTATATATCCGCTGTACCTGCCATGGGGGTGCATAAACACGAAGGAAGGACTTCTGAAGTTTTTGTTTCCTGAAAGGATTTCCAGATGGTAGTAAAATGCGGCACAATTGAATTGGCTAAAATGCCGGAACCTATGTTTGATCTGATTTTTCAGGACTTCAGGATTTTCTTTAAAGTAGCTTGCTGCTCTTATTCTATTGACTGTATGAGGCGTATGGCTTGAGAAAAAATACCTGGACTTAAAACCCAGAATTTCAGCTGCATTCCACTGCCCTAGATGAAAGGAGGGTTTGGGTTGAAATTCTTTATGATTCAATAAGCCATGTTGTAATTTAATCCTCAATTTGTCCCAAAAATTCCTGAGAACGGGACGGAATAGCCAGGTTCCGCGCATCACTGGCTTATTTTGGAGAAAAAGGTCTTCAGGTTTGAGGGGTTTGATCAAAAACATGTCATCACTGAGAAAGATAAATTGATCTGAAATCCCATGGATTCTCCACAACATTGCCTCTATACTTCTGCTGTTAAAGGTCGGAAGGTATTTTTCAAAACCAATGAAAATCTCACGGTGATCTACAATTTGAACATCCTTGATTCTTTCCGGAAAGTATTTTTCAATAGCCCTAAGGATGTCAGGATGCTGTTCATCCGTTACAATGAACACTTTACGAATGAATGGGGCAAATTTAAAGATAGAAAGGACGCTGTATTGAAGCTCATTGGCATTGCCAAACCTGGTCTTCTCTGCTCCTGGTATATGGTTCCTTGATTTGCCTTGAAGTACGGCATTCATTTTAGCTTGATGCTTGGGATCATCTCCATCTACCCAGGTAATTACAGCATCAATTGGATTTTCAGGGCTTCTATCTTTCATAAGCATTAAACTATCCCTTTGAACCTTTGGGGAATTTTCACCACGAGCTTCCATTTAAGCATGGTAGGCTTATTCCAAGCCCAAATGGGTCGTGCAAAAGTTTGGAGTTTTCGGGCTATACTCAGCCATTTTTCATCGGATTTTGCTATAGAATTCGTGATGATATCAATGGTTCGAGCCCTTTTTCGTATATGACCTGCTCTACCTGTGGCCATTCGGTCTTTATCTAAAAATCTGTCCTGAATCATTTTGTAATCGACCGATCCAAAATGAAAAAGAAACAAATTAGGATCTATCCTAAAGTTATGTCCTTTGATCCGATGAAAACCTGAGCCCCAAGTCACAGGTTGGGAAATGACGGATGGTTTGGTATACCTTGAAGAAAGCAGTGCAAATTCCCTTTGGTCTAAAAAAGGAAAGTTCTTATCCAGTGTTTGCTCCTGATTAAGGTCCTGTCCCACATCAATGCCAAGTCCTGAAACGGAAGGGTTTATTTCTATTTCGCTGAGATAGGTGGCTAAGCTTTTCCCAACTTTAGGGTCAACAATTAAAAATTCATCCGCATCCACGCCAATGATGATATCATATGTTTCCAGTAGTTTTTTGGCTACTTGGGAAAGAAAGCCCAATCGCCTTTTTTCTGCTTTTACTACATGCTCAGCCACTCTTTTTTCATGGATGACATTGGCTTTTCCGGCGTTGGCAGGGATAGGCTGGTCTTCACCATCTAGGTAAATGTAGAGGTTTTCTTCACCAAGTTCTTTGCCATAGTATTTGATCCAACGGTTCAGGAAAAATTCATCATTCCTGGCCATGGTAATGACAGCAATTTTTTTTGTCTTGGTTACCCCTGAAATGTCCGACATTATTGATTTCTACTTTTGAAGTCTCAAAGGTAATTTATTTGTAAGGAATAAGAAATGGGATGACCTGTTTACCTCATTTCGCTTTCATTAATCCAGTCGGAATTTTTGGACCAATATTAAAAAGAAAACAGTCCAGTTAAATTTTTACAGACTGGAAACAAAAAATGTCTGTAGAAATTATTCGGAATCTATAGGTTATACCTACCATTAGTCGGGTAGAGATTTAAACGCTACAAAAAGGAAGAGTGAATAAAAAAAGCCCCAAGAATAAGGGGCTTTTTAGCTTTTGGGAGTATTTGATTATTTAGTGGCCAAATAGCTGGCTACACCTTCTCTGGTAGCAGCCATGGCTTCTTTTCCTTCTTCCCAGTTGGCAGGGCATACCTCACCAAATTTTTCAACATGGTGTAAAGCATCTACCAATCTGATCATTTCATCAATGTTTCTACCCAATGGGAAGTCATTGATGGTTTCATGTCTTACCACTCCTTCTTTGTCAATTAAGAAAGTGCCTCTGTAAGCAATTGGTGCACCTTCAAAAGTCAATTGACCTTCTTCGTTGTAGTTCCATTCACCGGCAAGTACTCCAAAGTTATGAGCAATGGTTTTTGCTACATCAGCTACCAAAGGATAAGTGACACCTTCGATACCACCATTGTCTTTTGATGTCATCAACCAGGCCAAGTGCGTTTCTTCCGTATCAGTAGAAGCACCGACTACGGCTACGCCTCTTTTTTCAAATTCAGTTAGTTTTTCCTGAAATGCAATAATTTCAGTTGGGCAAACAAAAGTGAAGTCTTTTGGATAGAAAAAGAAAATAACTTCTTTTTTACCTATGTATTGCTCCAGTGAGAAGTTTTCAACGATTTCCTCGCCGTTGATTACGGCACCTGCTGAAAACAAGGGAGCTTTTTTTCCTACTAATGACATAAATTTTAATTTTAAAAGGTTATGAGATTGAAATTTTACTTTCTTTATTCCTCCTTCCGATCTTACGAGGGACCAGAAAAGAAAATCGAGAGGTGAATCTGTAATTCACTGTTGCAAAGGTAACCCGCTAAATTTTAATGACCAAAATTCACCAAATAAAGTTTGGGTTTTGTTACTTTTGTCACATAATTCAGTTTTTTATAAATTTATTTAGAACAGATTTAAATGATTATTTTAAAAAACTGAATTTACCAGAGTAAATCGTATTCTTGTTTATAGAAATTCGGAAAGAAGTTTTGTCTGTCTCTTCCAAGTATTTTAAAATTTGTTTAAATTGTATTCTTAATGCGCATGTTATCTAGCCCGGAGTAATTAATATGATTAAAGTTCTGTTTGTTTGTTTGGGGAATATTTGCAGGTCTCCATTAGCTCAAGCCATTTTCGATCATAAGATTAATAAGTACCAGCTGACCAATAAATTTTCAAGTGACAGTTGCGGTACTTCCGATTACCACATAGGGGAGTTACCGGATGAGCGGACGATGAATTGTGCGGCCAAGTACAGATTACCGATCGATCATCGGGCAAGACAGATCAACAGGGTGGATCTTAGAGAGTTTCATTATTTGATTGCGATGGATTTTTCCAATAAAAAGAACATCAATCATTTATTGCAAAAGTTTAAAATAGCGCATGAAAAAGTTTTTTTGATTAGGGAGTTTCAGCCTGAACCTGATGTCCTAGAGGTACCGGATCCTTACTACGGAGGCGAAGATGGGTTTGAAGAAGTTTATCAAATTTTGGATGATTCTATTGAGCATTTTCTAGAGTATCTCAAAAAAGGAGAAGATATTTATGTTTGATGATCAAAGTTTTTTTGAACAAGCGCTTTACATCAGCCTTGGACAAGAAACACAGATCCTTTCTTCCAGACTTATTGCTGCCGGCAATATTAATCAGGGAGTGTTTCTGAAGACTACTGAACATACACTTTTTTTAAAAGTTAATTTTCAAGAAAGTCCTGATATTTTTGAGAAAGAGGCCTTAGGGTTAAATTTATTGATGGAAAACTCTCCATTAAAAATCCCGGAAGTTTATCATTTTGGAAGGATAGAGGATCGTAATTTTTTGCTCATGGAATGGATCCATTCAGATGCCGGAAAAAATCAATATTGGAATGAATTGGGAGTAGGTTTGGCTGAGATGCACATGACCAGTAGGGGAGATTTTGGCCTGGATACCCACAACTATATTGCCTCACTTCGGCAAGAAAACAGTAATAACGTGGTTTGGTCAGATTTTTTTATAGAAAACAGATTAGAGCCTCTCATTGGTAAGGCCTATTATGAGGGTTTGCTGGATCTGGACTTCCTAAAAACCTTTCAGTCCATTTATCCCAAGCTTAAAGATATATTTCCTAATGAAAAACCCGCACTATTACATGGAGATCTATGGTCAGGAAATGTTATGAGAGGAGAGATGGGGGTACCTGTATTGATTGATCCAGCAGTTTATTTTGGGCATAGAGAAATGGATTTGGCTTTCTCCCAGTTGTTTGGAGGCTTTGATACCAGGTTTTATAAGGCTTATCAAGAGGTATTTCCTTTAGAACCAGGTTTTGAAGATCGGGTTCCCATTTATAACCTTTATCCACTTTTGGTACACCTGTTGCTTTTCGGGAAAAGTTACCTTTCCGGAATAGAACGGACCGTGAAACGCTTGTTATAAGGGTTTGGATACCAGTTGAAAGGTAGATCTGGTGACTTGTTCCATCAAAATCTCTCTTCTTTCCATCAACTCTGCCATGATTTTTGGATGATGGTTTTTTACGGTAATCAATTGGAGGGATTCATTATATCTGATTTCAAATTTACTTTTCATTGCCTGGACCAATTTTTCCAGTTTGAAAAGCTGTTTGTCTATGACAATGGATATGCTTATGGCAGAGATCTGCAGCATATTGACTTTGAGTTTAAGTCTCTCCAATTCTGAATACACCTCATGAATATGGGCTTCCTGGATAAAAGTAAAGTCGGTTACTTTAAAGCTGACCAATATTTGATCGTCTTTTACCACGATACAAGGAATGCTATTTGACTGATTCACATGGTGGATCAAGGTACCGGACGCATCTGGTGCCAGAAAAGACTTTACGTACAATGGGATCGATTGGTTGGCGAGGGGTTTGATGGTTTTGGGGTGAATGACAGATGCACCATAGTAGGTCAGTTCTGCAGCTTCTTGGTAGTCCAGTTCATCAAATTTGACTGTGTTCGGAAATCTTTTGGGATCAGCATTCAATACCCCTGCTACATCTTTCCAAATGGTCACAGATTGCGATTTCAGACAGGCACCCAAAATAGCAGCTGTAAAATCAGAGCCTTCCCGGCCCAAAGTCGTCGTCTTCCCTTGTTTTTCTCTTCCTATAAAACCTTGGGTGACTACTGGATATTTTGACAAAATTGGGATGAGCTGTTTTTTGATATTTCGCTTAGTCTCTTCCCAGTCTACCTTTGCAAAACGGAAATCTGCATTGGTATGAATTAATTCTCGTGCATCCTGCCAGATGCAAAAAATGTTTTGGGTGCAAAGGTATTCCTGAACGATCCTGGTGGCTGTTAGTTCTCCGTAAGCAATAATCTGATCATAAAATTGGTCGTAATTATCTGGATTGATTGGCTGTTGGAGGTCTCTGGAGAGTTGTAAGAAAAGGTTTTCTACTTGGTGAAATATGCTGTGCTGTGGCTCAAAAAGGTCGGCACAAATCTCCAAATGATAATTTTTTAATTTTGTAATATTCCAAGAAAAATCTTCCTCCGCTAATTTTTTCTCCAAAATGCTTTCCAAAGCATTTGTGGTTTTTCCCATTGCAGAAATCACAATTATGGTATGATTTCGCAATCGATTGTATAAAATTTTTGATAGGTTTATGATAGAAGGGGCATCTTTTACAGAAGCGCCTCCAAATTTAAAAACAAAAGTTTTTAACATATGAAATTATGTCGTAATTTTCGATAAGGAATAACTCAAATATAATTTTTCTAATATTTTATGAAAATCAAAACCTACACCCCAAGTGATTCAAAGATAGCCTATTCTGTGGGAGTTACTTTGGACCGTTTTATCAAAAGCAAACAAGATGATTTTCCTTTTGCATCAGGGGAACTTTCCCAGCTGCTCAGGGATATTGCCCTTGCCGCAAAGATAGTCAATCGGGAGACGAATAGGGCGGGATTGGCTAATATTGTTGGGGCCTTTGGCAGTACCAATGTGCAGGGTGAAGAGCAACAAAAGTTGGATGTGATTGCCAATATCCGTTTTACACGGGCTTTGACAAAGGGAGGGGAAGTATGTGCAATAGTTTCAGAGGAGGATGATGAAGTGATAGACCTCCAAAATAAATCAGGTAAGTATGTGGTTGCCATTGATCCATTGGACGGTTCTTCCAATATAGATGTCAATATTTCCATTGGAACCATATTTTCCATTTACAGAAGGGTAACCCCGGTAGGAAGCCCTATACAGCCGGAGGACATTATGCAACCTGGTAACCGTCAGGTAGCAGCGGGATATGTGTTATATGGCTCCTCTACCATGTTGGTTTATACAACTGGACATGGGGTCAATGGTTTCACCTACGAAGCTTCTTTAGGTGAATTTTTCCTGTCCCATCCTGATATGCAAGCCCCGAGTGATGGTGTTATTTATAGCGTCAATGAGGGAACTTATAACTTATTTGAATCTGGACTTAAAGCGTATATAGACCAATGTAAGGGCAAAGAATTCAGGGCCAGGTATATTGGAAGTTTGGTAGCTGATTTCCATAGAAATCTGCTAAAAGGAGGCATTTATATATACCCCGCTACATCAAAATCTCCCTCGGGTAAACTTCGATTGCTGTACGAGGCCAATGCATTGGCTTTTATCGCAGAACAGGCTGGGGGCAAAGCCAGTGATGGGGAAAACAGGATATTGGATATCAAGCCTTCAACTTTGCACCAAAGGACGCCATTGTATATTGGCTCTGTAAAGATGGTAGAGGAGGCCGAAGGCATGTTGAAAAAAGAAAGAAGTCAGGTTTTGGAAAAATAATTTGAGGGTGATTGATTGGGCTCCGTGGGCTGGTCTTTAGACCGGAACGCGGATTTTCCATTTATAAGTTCTTGTATCTTTGTCGGATTTCCAGTTTTTGGATTTGCCTTTTGACCAAGGCTGAAGCCAATTCCTCAGCCATACTTTCTGGATCAGATTCGTAAAGAATTTTTTTAAGCTTATGTTCCCCTAGGTCAATGCGGTAACAAAGGCCAAGTAGCCTTTCAAAATCCCTGTCAAGCATCCTTTTTATGATGGGACTGAGTAATTGGATCAAGTCCTTCTCATTCAGCGCTTGCTGTGTTACAGGTAGCTCCAGTTCTCTTTCAAAATAAGCAGCTGAAGCCAGAATGATGTCGTTCATGGGGTCAGTATATTAAAAAAGTGGGGTTTACCCCACTTTATGATTACTCTGCTTTGTTTTCTTCGCTGCTTTCTGCTTCCTCGGATTTCAATACATCGGGTGCTTCGGCTTTGATAATTTTGTACCAGGAAATCAATTTTTTGATATCTGATGGATAAACTTTGTTTTCGTCATAATCCGGTAATACGTGCTTCAAAAAGGCTTTAAGCTCCTCTGCCTCTGCATCTGCATCCAAACCCAAATCACCATCAAACTCTTTGTCAATATTTTTCATGATTTCTTCCAAAGGAGATGCACCTTCCTCGGTCATGGTATACATTGAAATTTCACCCAAAATGGAAACCCGATGATTTGCCCCCACTACCAACTTACTTTTTTTGCTGTCCAGAGATTCTAGAATGACTCCTCCACGGGTTGGTTTGAGAACTTTGTATAGTCCAGGCTTGCCGGATACTGTGGCTATTTCGTTAAATTTCATGGTCAGTTTTGTTTTAGGCTTGCAAAGATAGAATATCCCCTAAAAAGGCCAAGTTTTACTTTTGACTATCGTAATATTCTTTGACTTCATCGGCTATAAATTCGAGAAAAGGTTCTTTACCATCTCCAGTCTGGGCTGAGGTGACATAATATTGTGGCTCATCACCAAAGATTTCAAAGCAAGCATCCAGAAATTTTCTGACATTGGCTCCTGTTTTTGTTTTACCCTGCTTGTCGGATTTGGTGAAAATCAGAACAAAAGGAATTTCCTGTTCTCCACACCAAGTAATGAATTCCAGATCAATTTTCTGTGGATCCAGCCTGCTATCAATTAAAACGCATACAGCAACCAGGTTTTCTCTATGGATGAGGTAGTCACTGATCATTTTTTCCCAGGTCGACTGGATGCTCTTACTGACTTTGGCAAATCCATAACCCGGTAAATCCACCAGATACCAATTGTCATTGATGAGGAAATGATTGATCAATTGGGTTTTACCCGGTTTTCCTGAGGTTTTGGCCAGATTTTTATTATTGGTCAACATGTTGACCAAGGAGCTTTTTCCTACGTTGGAACGACCGATAAATGCAAATTCGGGCATTACCGGGGCAGGACATTTTTTGTAATCTGTATTGCTGATAACAAAAGTGGCTTTCTTGATCATCGCTTTTTTTTAACAAAGGTAATCCTTTTGCAAAAAATCAAGGACTTCAAATGCTTATATAATACGCAACATTTTTTAGATGCTCGGGTTTACTTAGTAATATTGCACAAATTTTAATGTCCATGTCAGTAGTACCGTACAAAGAAAAGCAAGAAGGAAAGAAGGAGCAGGTAGCCGAGATGTTCAATAACATCAGCAAAAAGTATGACTTTTTGAACCACTTGCTGAGTTTAGGAATAGATATTATTTGGAGGAAAAAGGCAGTGAAAATGCTTAAAAAAGATCAGCCAAAGCTGATCTTGGACATTGCAACTGGTACTGGTGACTTCGCGATAGAGGCCTTGGCCTTAAGCCCTGACAAAATCATCGGAGTTGATATTTCCGAAGGGATGCTGGCAGAAGGCAGGAAAAAAATGAAAAAGAAAAAGCTGGATCATATCATTGATCTCCAGCTAGGGGATTCAGAGAAGTTATTGTTTGAAGATAATAAGTTTGATGCCGTGATCGTTTCTTTTGGAGTGAGAAACTTCGAGAATCTGGAGAAAGGTCTTGCGGATATGTTCAGGGTGTTGAAGCCGGGCGGGAAAACCGTGATTGTGGAGTTTTCCAAACCTAAAAGATTTCCGATGAAACAAGGATATAATTTTTATTTCAAATATATTTTACCTCAAATCGGAAAATTAGTATCCAAAGACAATTCGGCTTACACCTACCTGCCCGAGTCAGTTCAGGTATTTCCAGATGGAAAGGATTTTCTTGCTATATTGGAAAAGGTTGGTTTTAAAAACACACAATGCAAACCCTTAACTTTCGGTATCAGCTCCATTTATGTAGGCGAAAAGTAAGCCTTTTATTCTTCTTCTTGTTTTTTTTGATCCAGACCGTATTTTCTCAGGCCAGGTATGGGGAAATAAGCAAAGCAGGTCAAGATGATAAGCTGATTTCGTATGGATTTTTTCTTGCTGGGCATTCCAACACTTTCCGTCTTAAGTACAGTGATGCTTTCTTGGATCCAAGCAATGGACCAGGGAGCAATATAGAAAGTATTGTCCCTGTTTACAGTGCTGGTTTTTCCTTAGGTTTTCTGGGTATCTTGAGGTTCCATGACCAAGTCAACCTAATGTTTACTCCGAAAATCGGTTTTTATGAATTTGCAACTGATGTTAATTTCATTGGGGAGGTAGGTACAGCTATGGAGCCAGCTGGTAGAAAAGAAACCTTTGTGGCGGAAGCGACAATGGTGGAACTGCCCCTGTTGTTCAAATATAAAGCGCAGCGTTTTAATAATAGCCGGATGTTTTTTACCGCAGGAGGAAGCTATATATTCAGGACCAAAGATCAGGAAGAGGCTGACTTTGAAGGCTTGGTGACTACAGGAAGAGATATTACTGTTGATCTTGGAGTAGGTTTTGATATGTATTTCAAGTTTTTCAAATTTTCACCTGAAATAAGGTTTTCTCATGGCCTGATGAACTTATATAAACCGGAAACCACTGATCCCAGGTTCAGAGATTTGATTTCTGAAATTCGCAGAAAGTCCATCACGCTTTATTTGCATTTCCAATAATTTGTTCACTGTTTGATAGTTGATTTTGATTTCTGGTATTTTGTTAAAAATATTGGCTGTTATCCAATAGGTAATAAGGCAAACATCAAAAAATATTTTAGGTAAATTGCCGATTGGTAATTTAATGAATACGCACAGAGCTGTATTTTCAGACTAATTGATAAAATAGGGAATTATGGACAGAGTCGATCTAATTCAAGAAATATTTAGTTTAACTGATTTTCAGAACTACCTTGAAATAGGTTGTCAAAAAGGGAAATCCTTTCTTCCAATTAAAGCTAAAAATAAAACTGCTGTTGATCCGGTCTTTAATATATCCATATTAAGAAAATTGAAATGGCTTGTCAAATGGCCTGCTAATTTCAATGCTCGCTATTTTGAAGAGGAAAGTGACATTTTTTTTAATAAGCGTAAAGATTATTTAGAAACACTGAAAACCCTGGATGTGGTTTTAGTAGATGGGCTACATAACTTTAGGGGCTCATTGCATGATGTACTGCATACTTTGGACTATCTTCACCCCGAAGGAATTATAATTATGCATGATTGCTTTCCACCTCATCCGGCCGCTGCGATACCTGCTGATGTATTTCCTACCAAAGAACAGCAACGACAAATTGAAGGATGGACAGGTGAATGGTGCGGAGATGTTTGGAAAACGATCGTTTATCTTCAAAAAAAATATCCCGAACTACTGGAGACAGGTGTCATCAATACAGATTATGGATTAGGTTATGTGAAGTTTAAAAAAGACCTATTGGAAAGAACCTTTGAGGTTGATGAGGCACTTTTTAATGAAATAAACCAATTGGCTTACGAGGATATGATGGAGAACCCGCAAAAAATCATTAACCTAAAACCCAAATCTTATTGTAAAGAAATTCTTCAATCATATATGAAATAAAAGCGTAGGTTTAAATTTACTTTTAAGTTTAATGAGCAATTTAGCGACTATCATTATAACATATAATGGATCAAAGTGGATAAGAAAATGCCTTGAGCATTTGTATGATAGTTCAGTTACTTCTCACATCATCATTGTTGATAACAATTCAACAGACAATACAATTGAAGTACTGGAGCCATTTTTGGAAAAAATAGAATTAATACAATTACCTACAAATCTTGGTTTTGGAGGTGCCAATAACATAGGAATAAAACGGGCTATAGAAAGTGGCTATTCTCATTTTTTTCTATTGAATCAAGATGCCTATGTGCAAAAGGACTGTATTTCAAAATTACTTGATTCGGCAAAATCCTATCCTGACTATGGTATAATTAGCCCGATACAATTGAATTCAAGAGAAGAAGACATGGATTCAGTTTTTTACGATCAAATAAAAAAGTATTATGACCCAGGCAAGCTGGACCTTTTTAAAGAGTTTAACAATGAAAAAATTGAGGAACCTGTAGCAGTAAGATTTGTAGGTGCTGCTGCTTGGTTTATCAGCTTAGATTTAATTAAAAAGGTGGGTTTTTTTCACCCCGTTTTTTTCCATTATGGTGAAGATAATAATTATGCAGCGCGGGCTCAATTCTTTGGTTTTAAAATAGGAATTCAAGTGGCCACGGCGATGATTCACGATAGGAAGCCCCGCGTTAAAAGTCAGTTTTTGTCCATAAAGCTAAGGTCTTTTCCATTACATCAATTGTTGGACATTAGAAAGCCTTTTTTGGTAGGCTGGATTGTGGGGTTTTATCAATTATTGAGAACTTGGAAAAAACTAAAAAAAATAAGTGGAGAAAAACACAAGGATATATTTTTCGAAAATAGAAAATGGTTTTTTACTTATCTGAGAAAGGCCTCAGAAATCAGGAAAACTATGAAGCAAATATACGATTATGGGCAGGTTTAAATGAGCTTTGGATCTGAGTAGGTTCAATATTTTTTGTTTTTGCAGGAAAGAACTTACAAAAAACATTGAATTTTTGTTTATGAAATGGTAAAGTAGTTTAATACCTCCATTTTTTTAAACCTAATATGGCCGTGCTGATTCCAGCACGGCCTTTCATTCAATCTCTTTCCTTAACTTCCCTGGGGGATCAATTTGACCAATAGGCCTGTAGCTTCTACCAATGCATAGATATATCCATCCGGACTCTGGGAAACCTGTCGTACCCTTCCGATGCCATCCAGCAATTTTTCCTCGCCTACATAATCTGTACCATCGAGTTCTACTCTGGCTACTTGCTGTCCTGCCAGACCGGCCACCAATATATTTCCCTTCCAGGAAGGATACCTATCAGAAGTAACCAAGGCCATGCCACAAGTCGCTATGGAAGGTACCCAATACGTGACAGGCTGTTCCATCCCTTCTTTTTCTGTCAGCTCCGTCAGAATGGTGCCGTCATAATTGATCCCATAAGAGATCACTGGCCAACCGTAATTTTTTCCTTTTTCGATCAGGTTCAGCTCATCACCACCTTTTGGGCCATGTTCTACGGACCAGATGCGATCATTTTCAGCATCATAAATTAAACCTTGTGGGTTCCTGTTGCCGTAAGTCCAAATGGATGGTCTTGCGCCAGGGGTATCCACGAAAGGATTGTCTGAAGGGACGCTGCCATCGTCATGGATTCGGTGGATTTTTCCATGGTCATTGTCCAGTTCTTGTGCGTTATCAGGTCTGGAACCCTTGTCGCCATTGGAAAAATACAGGTAACCGGCATTGTCAAAGATGATCCTTGAACCAAAGTGTCTTCCACCTTTCCATTCCGGACCACAAACGAAAATTTCTTCTACGCTATGCATGTTGTTGCCATCCAATTTGGCTCTGGATATCACCAACACATCCCCTTCGCCTTCAGGACGGGAATAGGCCAGGTATAACCAGCCATTGTTGGCATAGTCAGGGTGAATGGTAATGTCCAGCATGCCAGCCTGATTCACTTCCCGGGTTTCAGGTACACCCGTCAATTTTTCTCCTGTAAATTTATCGTTCTTGAAAACCAAGATCTCACCCTTTCTTTCTACTACCAGCATTCGGCCATCCGGCAGCCAGGTCATTCCCCAAGGGCTGTCAAATTCAGTATAAAGTGTATCCACCTTAAAGGTCATTTTCTCGGATACAGTGGCAAAAGGACTTGGCTCGTCATTTGTTTTATTTTCACCTTTTTCAGCACATGAAGCCATGGCAAAGCCCATAGTTCCCACCAAAAGAAAGCAAAGGTTTTTAAATTTTTTCATCATAGTTAAATAAGATTTAATCCCTAAAACTAAGCAAATTCAAGAGAAAATGTTTTCTACTTTTTATTAACGGTTGCCAAAAGGATGGATTTTTGGGGTACAAAAAAGCATTTCCCACCTAAGAAATGGGAAATGCTAAAGTTTTTTAGGAAAGCAGAACTTCAAGATGAGAACTTACTTTGAAATTAATCTTCAAGAATATCCGCACCTTCCAAGATGGGTTCTTCGAGATCTTGGATGTTTCTCTCTCTCATGGCGCGGGCTTGACAAGTTTTGCAGAGTTCAGAGATACCTTTTTCATCCCAAGAAGCTTTGACACTGCCATTGTTGATTTCGTCCCTGCCCCGAATATGTTGACAGTCGTCAAAAATATGGTATCTGTTACCCGCACGGGTCCAAAAAACATTGTCATTGTCAAAGTTGAGTTTTTTGACTACATCTGTCTGTTGATTGATTTCCTCCGTATATTTTTCAATAGAAGGTGGATCAAAATCTACTCCTGCGATACCGGCAACCAACATGGCGATCACTGCGATAGCACCTGCCACGCCTTTGGTTTTGCCACTGATGTCCTTATTGGTCAAGATAAGGATGACCAAAGGTAAAAATGACAATACCCCCATGATGGCACCAAACTGGTTTTGGAAGAAGAACTTGACTTTGTCTTTTTCTGAAGCTGGGTCGAGCCGGTTTGCTTTTTTCCATAGCCAAGAACCTGTGAGGGCCAAAGCCAAAAGGATCACAATTGCAATGATCAGATAAGTCAAGGTTTCGTCGCTGATCAGTTTGAGGATGGCAAATACCTGACCTGCAATGGCGACAACCCAAGCCAAAAGGGCAAATAGCCGGAGTTGTTTGGCCTTGGCTTTGCTTTCCGGGCTGGCTACAAATTGTTTTTCTGTGGACATAATGTTTGAGTTATTGGTGGTTTTATTTCTTTAGGAATTTGGAAAGTACATCAATGAGGGGATTTCCTGGAGGCGTAGTAGGCTTCTTTTTAGCTGCAGCTGGTTTTTTGGCTGTTCCTTTTTTTGCGACCGGTTGGGAGGATCCACCCAGTAAATTCCCCAAAAGGTCATTGAAATTGGTATTTCCTGCTTTTCCACCTCCCAATAATGAACCGATCACCGTATTCATGTCTATACTTTTGTCTTTTGGGTCAGCAATTTTCCTCGAAAACTGACTCAAAATGGCAGGTAGGGAACTTTTGATGATACTGTCAGCCGTACTTTTGCTCATATTGAATTTACTGGTCAATATTTGGGAAAGGTTGCTTGAAATGGATTTATATACTGGGTTTCTGGCAAGACTTTGTTTACTGGCCCCTTTTCCTACCAAATCCAATAGTCCTTGGCTATTTCCTGTTGCAGCTGCTTGGGAAAGGCCTCCTCTGATGGCATTCAGAATTTCTTGCTGAACATTTTGGTTCAGGTTATCTGGGATTTTTTTGTTTTGGACCACAGAACCTTGGGTATTGTCCTGGACCATTTTGAGAATAACGTCTAGCATGAATGAATTTTTTGATTAATCTCTAAACCAAAATAAAATTTGTGAAATTATTGTAGTGAAAATCAAAAATATGGAAAAAATTAGAGATTTAGAACTTATTCCTTATCGGCTTTTGGTTATTTTTTGGTTTTAAGACTCCAGACCAAATAAATCACAATGACTCCTGTTAAGAGACCCATGGCTAATCCTATAAAAAACTCACTAAGGCCTTCCTGAACCCCCAGACTTGTTTGAATAGTACTATAGGTCAGGTACAAAAAAATAAATACGATAGTGAGGTTAAGCGTTCTCATCATTCTGGTTGCTCCCCGGTATTGTTTTTCCGCATTTTCGGGGGTGATTGCTGTGGGATAGTTGAAAACGTGAGGGACTTTATTGAGGAAAAATAAGCCCGCATAGGTGATCAAACCCATAATTGGCATCATCCAGATCATGCCTTTTCCCCAATAGGCAGTTACTTGTCCTGAGACATTATAATGTCTGGGAATTCGGTCTGGAAGTTCAGGATAGAAGTAAATTGGAAGCACCAACAGGAGGACAAGGGCCAAAAAGCCCAAGCCCTCCATGATTTTATCCATAGCGGACCATTGCAGTTTGATGATAGGTCTTTCTGCCATTTATTCTTTTACATTTCCCAACCTGCTCTTACGGGCTCCTTGATATATTGGTCCGCTTCAGGGATACCATTGGCTTTCATATTGTCATGATCCCACTCAATCAATTTGCCTCCCAACCTCAGAGAAAGTACACCCAATAATGTAATTTCTGTCAATCTGGATCCATATTCAAAATTGGAGGAGGCTTGGTCATTGTTTCGGATGGCATCGATCCAGTCCTGGAAATGTCCATTAGACCTTTTTAAACTTGGGTTGGGAGCTTTGATGCTGTTGCGTAATGATTCCGGGTAAACCTGTGGTTTCCGGTTGCCCCCATCATTGATGATGACTCCTTTGGTGCCTACAAACATAGAGGCTCTTGAAGGGTAAACATATCCTTTGGGTAAGGCAGGGTGGAGGTCAGGCTTCAACCCTCCGGAGTACCAGTTAATCTTCATGGCTTTTTGTTGACCTTTTGGGGAAAAGTGGAAATAGCCTATCTCACCATATGGAGCAATTTTACTGTCTGAATAACCTGCAGGAAATACTTGCACTGTATCTGGACTTTTTAGGTCAAAGGCCCAAGTGACAGCATCGAGGTCATGGCAACCAAAATCCCCCAAAGCGCCACAGCCATAATCCCAAAAATCCCTCCAGGTGACAGGGACATAATCTTTATGGAAAGGCACCATATCCCTCGGCCCTATCCATTGGTCCCAATCAAAACCTATAGGCATGGTGCTTTGACCTTGTGGTAAACCCTTCAATCCCGGGAGCCAGCGACCTGCAGGTACCCAAGCATGGCATTCTTTTACTTCTCCGATGACGCCTGCACGCAGGAACTCTACCGTCTCTCTGATGCCATCTGTCGAATGGCCCATATTGCCCATTTGGGTCATCAGGCCAGTCTCTTTTGTGACCTTGGCTACTTCCCTTGCCTCCCAGATATTGTGGGTAAGCGGTTTTTCGCAATACACATGCTTGCCCATTTTCAGGGCCATCAAGGCGATGTAGGCATGGGTATGGTCAGGGGTGGAGATTACGATGCCATCCAGATCCGAAGAATTTTCCATCATTTTGCGGAAATCGGTGTATTGAACTACCCGCTTGTTGTCTCCTTTGGCGGCATTGTGCGCCTCAATCATATTGGAAACAGGTCCTAATCCTGCTTCTGATCGGTAGTAAAAGTCGGCCAGGTTCCAGTAATAGGCAGGGTCTGCTACTGCCGGAATATTCACATTTTCTAGTTTTAGAAAATCCTGTGCATTTTGCTTTCCTTTTCCTCCTGCACCGATCATACCCAAGTTGACCTTATCGCTAGGTGCTGTATATCCAGGACCGCCGATGACGTGCCGCGGTACGATCATCATTCCTGTGCTACTAAGTGCAGCAGCTTTGACAAAATCTCTTCTGGAAAGGGGTGATTTTTTGTTCTTCATGGTCAATAGGGTTTGGGGTTGATGATTGGATAAGTTATTGATTTTGCACTTATCTAAAATCATTATTTTGATAAAAGCGATCTCAATCAATATCCATGGTTTTTAGGCCATTTTAGCAATCAGTTCCTTCATCAATTTAAAAGCCAACATGGCAGTCATATCATGGTAGTCTCGGATAGGATTGTATTCTACTATATCCGCTCCAATGATTGGTAATTTGATAGCCAGCAGTATATCCAGTAATTGTCTGCTGCTCATTCCACCAGGTTCATAATGGGAAATCCCCGGTGCAAAGGCAGGATCCAAGACATCTATATCCAAAGAAATATACAAAGGACCCTCCAAAGCAGAAATAAAATCCATGGTGAAATCCTTCATTTCGATGATATTGACTTTGTACTTGGCCGCCTGTTCCCGCTGATGCTGGGTTAAGGAACGGATGCCCACCTGGGTCAGTGATTGAAGCAGTCCCTTTTCCAATAATCGGGCAAATGGTGAAGCATGTGAATAGGAATTGTCTTCGAAATTCTCATACAAATCACCATGTGCGTCCAATTGTAAAACATGCAATGGCCCATGTTTGAGCGCATGGGCTTCAATCACAGGATAAGCGATGGAATGATCCCCCCCCAAACTAAGGAGTTTGCTGCCATCGGCTATGGCTTTGCTGATGGCTGCTTTGATCTGTTGATAGGCTTTTTGGGAATTTTGACTGGCGAAAGAAAGATCACCCAAATCCTGATAATCCCTCCCTGCAAGTATCTCTTTTCCCTCTTCTGAATAGTTATTGGCAGAGCCTTCGGTTGCCATTAAGCGAATTCTGGAAGGTGCCAGGTAAGGCCCTCTAAGAAAGGAACTGTTAGCATCGAAGGGTATTCCTAAAACTTTTATTTTCATTGGATTTTTACGGGTTTTAGCTCCTCAAAGAAAATATCGTCGTTGGGTACATTAAAGTCCATACCTGTTACCTGCATCTTGTTATTCAAGAGAAATTGTATTGTTCCAAAATTAAACCAAGCATGTTTTTCATCCCAGATGATTTCATAGGTATCATAATGCCAGTGTTTCAAGCTGGCATTCAGTCTTGGAGCATCTTCGAAATATATGCGCAAAGCGCCATTTTCTTCTTTGATTTCAATTTTTCCATATATATCTGAGCGATAGGTGCCTATAAATTGGGAAGAAGGGACGGATGTCTTTGTATTGAGAACTCTGGCTTTTTTGATGTCTTCGATGCGGGTGTCATTGGCTTGGTTGGCTAAACTCCTTTTGAGCAAATCTGCGGACCAGTCCTTATTTCCTGTTCCTAAAAATTGGTCAAAAGCATAATAGGTTGCCGCCATGATGGGACTTTGATGGCCATTGGTCAGGACAACTACACCCAACTTTTCTTCAGGAATCATGGTCACGGCTGTAATCATGCCGTCGTATCCCCCTGTATGGCCTACCATGAATTTTCCATGGAAATCACCCATATTCCAACCCAGTCCATAGCCACTGAAATGCCTGCCCAGGTCGTTTGGCTGGGTGTGATCCAGCACATTGACATTATGCATGGTCCACATCAGGTTGCGGTTGCTACTTGAGATCAGCGTGTCCTGTCCGATAATCCCATGGTTCATATTGAAGATCATCCATTTGGCCACATCGCTTACTGAAGAAATCAATCCACCAGTAGCAGCGATACTTTCCCAGTCTTCAAATTCAATGGGGAAGTTTTTTGCTTCCTCTCGGCCATGGGCAGTGACATAATTCCCTTTTTTATCCAGGTCTTTAGCTGTAGTAATTGTCCTGTCCATGCCTAAAGGATGGAGAATGCGTTCCTGCACATTTTCTCCCCATGTTTTGCCGGTAATTGTTCGGATGATTTCACCTGCTGCTACATACATTAAATTGGAATAACCATAACCTCCCCTGAAGTCGAAAGCTTGTGGCATCTTTCCTGCCCTTTTGATAAAATCCTCGGCGGAACCTTCATTTTTGTACCAGATAACGTCTCCACTAAAGGTTCCCAGGCCCACCCTATGACTTAGCAGGTCGCGGATGGTAACATGCGCACTTATCCAGGGATCATAAAAAAGTGAAAAATAAGGCAGATAATCTTTTACCCGATCGTTCCAATTTAGTTTTCCCTCCTGTACCAGCATTGCTAATACAGCCGAAGTAAAGGCCTTGGAATTGGAAGCGATAGCGTAGAGGGTATGTTCATCGGGTTTTTCATTTTTGCTTACAGTCTTGGTGCCGTAGTTGCCGGTGAAAATTAATTGCCCATCCTTGACAATCCCTATACTGGCTCCCGGAACATCCCAGTCTTTGACCATTTGTTCAAAATAAATATCAAGCTTTTGGAAATCAGGACTGGTTTGGGCGTGAAGAGAGTGGCTTGCCAACAGGAAAAAGACCCAAATGAAGTGGATATGTTTTTTCATTGATTGAGCGGGGATAGTTGCTGGCTCAATTTAGGAAAGACTTGGGACTGTCCAAATAAAAGAGACCTGTTTAGAAATAGAAAAATTAGTAAAGGGACATTTTCATGACATTAAGTATTCAGGCAGAACCATTTGCCCGCTTTCAGATCTTTAAGGAAGGAGTTTTTCCCCACATGAATGAATCCAATTATTTTTTGAATTCGATAATAGCGGTAATTCTTTGAGACCCAAAAACATAGTTTTTTTTGCACAATTGAAATAAATTACATCTGTGCTAAATCCGTTAAATCAGCTTTATCTGTGATAGACTGTTCACCTCTTCACCCTTATCTGACTTCTGATCAATCCTTCTTTAAAAGGGATAAAAAGGTTAAGAAAAAAGACATCAGCCGTGGTTACCATTCAAAAGCATCAAAACCTAAACTTCACAGCAAGGCTAGGACTTAGCATTTGAAAGGCTACATTTCGGGTATTGAGGGTGACTGTTCCTTGATTGTCATAGCTCGCATCCCGGCTAGTAAGGAAATCCATAGTGCCTGTTTGCATGTAATTTACTCTCAGTTCCAGGAATGTATCTCCTCCCTTTTCCAAGGGTATCATCAAGCCGCCTCCCAACTGATACATAAGAGCCCAATCATACACCTCAGTTCCTGACACAAATGGTTCTGTAAGTCTGTTTTCCCTGACTTTGGAACGGGTATAGGTATGGATGGTCCCCAATTGTCCTTCAACAAAAGGTCGGATGCCTATCCCGAAATCCGGCATGACACGAACTACTCCTGAGAGATGAATGGCATTGTTATTTCTTCGGATCCTGAATCGCTGATCGGTGCCGTTAATCACTTCTCTACTCCTATGAACTGCTGTGCCATAAAGCATGTATCCGAATTCCCCACCTAGGTAAATGGGAGTATTTGCAAGCTGTTGGAGAACTCCAAGGTTGAGAGAAGGAAACCATTGGTTACCTACTTCCGAGCGGAAATCGGCGGTAGGTAAGCCAACATTGACCCGTATTCCCCCAAGCGTTTCCTGTGCTTGAGCTGAAAAAGAAAAGCTAAGAAAAAGCAAGACTAAAGAAAGTATTGTCTTCATAAGCCAAAATTTTCAGAATAAGTTATTGTCTTTTTGAACGAAAAATTAAGAACTGGGTTGCGGTTTTGGGGATAGTTCACGCAAGCCTGCCTAGCGAAAGACAGGGGCGCAAAGACGCTAAGAAAAATCTGGGTTGATGAATTCAAAACTTATAAATCAAATAGCGATACTCAATTTGCCTTCCACTTAAAAGAACCTCTAGTGGACCGACTAAAGGATTTTTCTTTAAAATTTTAGGAGCTTCAACAAGCTCTAAAACAATCTTCAAAGCCAATTGGGGACTTACATTCGTAGCATAGTATTCAAAAATTTCATCCAATTGTTCCTCAGCAAAGCGTGACCAAATAATCGTCATAAATTTACTTTCTGATATTTCAAAAGTAATTCTTGGGAAGTTTTAAATCTGCCTTTTTCAAAGTCCTCCTCTGAGATTTCAATCCTTTTGTTTAATTCTTCTTTATCCAAAAGGTTTGAATTGCTTTTTCCAGACTCTAGTTTCTCCAAACTCAATAAGCTTTCAAGTTTTGTAATAGCTTCTTCATCCTGTAACTCCAAGAACTCCTGAACAAACTTTATTTTCCTCGCTTCAATATTCATAGCTTCTCATTTATACAAATATAAAAAATTCATATAATCTTTCCACACTATGTTGTCAGCAGCTAATTCGTTGCTAGCAAATCTACACCCGCTCCTTCACCACTAGCATCCCCGTGATTTCATTCATAGCCTTTACCTTGTACTCAAAATCACCTTTGAGTGTAGCACGGTAGGCATTTAGATTCTCCAGCAAATCATCGATTTCTTCTGGAAGTACTTCCTCAAACAACTCCCTTAATCGTTTTGCAGCTGTTGGAGATTTTCCATTGGTGCTGATGGCGATTTTTAGGTTGCCCTTGGTCACAATTCCACCCAAATAAAAATCACAAAGAGTAGGAGTATCAGCAACATTGACCAGGATAAACCGCTCCTTTGCTTCGTCGTGAATCTGCTTGTTGATCTCAGGGAAATTGGTGGCGGCGATGACGATGTGCTTACCCCCTAAGTACTTTTCATGATAAACATCCTCAATTAGAGTGACATGAGGAGCGGAATGGGCCAATTCCAGGAATTCGGGATTAAATTCCTTGGCAACAGCAGTTACATGGGCTTCAGGACTGCTTTTGAGCAAAAAAGAGAGTTTCTCCGTTCCAACAAATCCGCCCCCTACAAGGAGGACATTGAGTTGGTGAACTTTGAGGAAAATGGGATATAAGTGGTTCATGGTTATAGACGATTAGATGCGAGAGACGAGATGCGAGAAGCGAGAGGTTAGATTAGAGACAAGAGACAAGAATCAAGATGCAAGACTTGGATTTTCCGAGGAAATACGATCCGTTTACTATTGAAATATGGTGGAAATAGAGTTGAAATAGAATTGATATTGGTAGATATTAGCTTTGCGATATTGGGATATTGGTGCGTCCCTTTTGATACAGGTATTTGTTAGTAATACGGGAATCCTAATATCCAATAATATCCAATATCTATAAATATCTTTTATGCTCAGTAGATTTTTCAATGACCGATGTTAACCGTTTGTTCATAAATCTCCTTCAATTGATAACTCTCCTTCACTACCTCACCTACAATAATAATCGCCGGGGCGGCAATGCCGGATTGATGGGCCTTGGCCTGGATATCTCCAATGGTTCCAGCAATAAATTTTTCTTCACTGGTGGTGCCATTTTGAATGATGGCGATCGGTAAGTCAGACTTGCCTGCTGCTGAGTAGGCCTTTACAATCTTGTCCAGCTTTTTAGTACCCATCAAGATGACTACCGTAGCCGTAGATTGGGTGGCTATGGCAATATCGCGGGAGAGTTCTCCATAACTTGTGGTAGCGGTGATGACCCAGAAACTCTCGGAAACCCCTCGTTTGGTCACAGGGATGCCGATGGAAGCTGGAACTGCTACCGCGGAAGTGATGCCTGGCACCACTTCGGTAGGAATACCAAAGGCTTCTATATAGTCAATTTCCTCTGAACCCCTCCCAAATACAAAGGGATCTCCTCCTTTAAGCCGGACCACATGCCCATGTTTGAGAGCATATTCCACACAGAGCCTGTTGGTTTCGTCCTGTGGACAGGAATGTTTGCCTACCCGTTTACCCACAAAGACCTTGATGGCCTGTGAAGGGGCATGTTTGAGCAAAGATTTGTCAATTAAGGCATCGTACAGGACCACATCGGCTTTGTTCAAGGCTAATACGGCTTTCAAGGTGATCAATTCAGGATCCCCTGGACCGGCTCCTACGAGCGTAACTTTTGGTTTGATGGGCTGTATCATGCGAGTACCTCCTTTTCTCTATAAGAACTGATGGCTTCGAAAATCTTTCCTGCATCTTCAAAATAAGACTTGGCAAAAGCTTCTGAAGGTTCTTGTTGATTGATTTGATATATGATGTCCTTGAGCGTTCCTTCGATGGCTATCTTGCCAGTTTCCACGAAAGTCTCGTCAAACAAATTCACAATATTCGCATAGGAATTGGTGCTTTTGCTTTCGGACAATAAGATGGCTTTTGCTGCATTGACCAAGGCGGCATAGGTGTGGTAGATGCTGTCAGACCAACGTTTTTCCAGAAAGGCTTCTTTGGATAAATCCATTTTTTCCCTGGCTTCCAAAAGTAAGGTGGCTACCAAGTCGATCACCACCCCGGCACACTCTCCTACACCCACGGCCACTTTGTAGGCATCTTCATTGCCCCAATCCACTTGGTCTTCTTCAGTAAGGGTACTGGTATCGGTCAGGCCTTTCAGGATATCATAAAAGTACATTTGACTTTTGCGGTCATAGTAGTGAAGGAAATCTTCTCCTGCCTCTTGATGTAGGGCAAAGTCATCCAATAAAATCCTCAAAGCCTGAGGCCCCCTTTTGCTTGGAATCTTGATCACTTTATCTGCAAAGCGCCCATTGCCATCTCCCAAATTTCCTCCGCCCAACAAAACTTGTAGGGCAGGAAAAACTGTTTTCCCAGCTTTTAGTGACATGCCTTGGAAACCAATATGCGCCATGTTGTGCTGCCCACAGGCATTCATACAGCCGGAAATCTTGATGGTCAAATCCTTGGATTGAAGGTACTGCGGATATTCTCGAGCGATAACTTTTTCCAATTCCCGCGCTATCCCGGTACTGCTGGCAATTCCCAGGTTACAGGTGTCAGTTCCTGGACAAGCAGTGATATCTCCCAAGGAATTATAGCCATAATCCGCTAATCCAATCTTCTTTAGCTCTTGGTAGAAATAGGGAACCAATTCCTCCTTGACATCCCGAATCAGGAAATTTTGTCTAAGCGTAAAACGGATTTCATTATTGGCGTACTGTTGGGCCAAGTCAGCGATGAACCGTGCTTGGGCAGTGGTAAAATCTCCCAGCAATACTTTCACACCAATAGCCACATATCCAGCTTGTTTTTGAGGGATGATATTGGTCAATTTCCATTGCTCGTAAGCCAAATCAAGGGGTTCGGTAAATTCTACTAATTCCGGATTCGGTAAGCTTTTGTTGGCCTCATAGTCATGCACTTCAATGGGATAGGTTTTATATGGCAAGGCTTTTTTCTCTTCCTCTACCAATTGCAGAAAAGCATCAATCCCAATCTCATTGATCAAAAACTTCATCCTTGCCTTCAAACGTCTGGAACGCTCTCCATACCTGTCAAAAATCCTCAATACCCCTTCAATAAAAGGGATCAGTTCTTCTATGGCAAGAAAATCTGAAATTACATCTGCATGCCGAGGTTGAGAACCCAACCCACCGCCAAGCAAAACCTTGAAACCTCTGATTTCTTTATCATTCTCTACTTTTACTTTTGGAATAAAACCCAGATCATGAAGATAGGAAAGCGCTGTATCTTCATCGGAAGATGAAAAAGACATCTTAAATTTCCTACCCATTTCCTGACAAACTGGATTTCTTAGAAAGTACTTGAATACCTCATCCGCATAAGGAGTCACATCAAAAGGTTCGTTGGGATCGATGCCGGCAACTTCGGAAGCAGTTACGTTTCTTACCGTATTGCCGCAAGCTTCACGTAAGGTCACATCATCCTTTTCCAGTTCGGCCCAGAGTTGAGGTGTTTCATCCAAACTCACATAATGGATTTGAATGTCCTGACGGGTTGTGATGTGAAGTTTACCAGTGGAATACTTATCCGACACCTCACAGATGCGTTTCAACTGATTACCTGTAACACGGCCATAAGGCAGTTTGATACGGATCATCTGCACCCCCGGCTGCCGCTGTCCATATACCCCACGCGCCAAGCGCAGGCTGCGGAATTTTTCCTCATCTATTTTCCCCTCCCGAAAAAGCCGGATCTTCCGCTCCAACTCGATGATGTCCTTTTCGACCAGTGGATTTTCAATCTCGGTTCTAAAGCTTTCCATTTTTAGTTTAATCTATAGGTTTAGTAGGTTAATAAATTGTACCATGTACTATGTACAATGTACCAAGTAGGGGTTACGTGTATATTTAAGATTCAGTTTTATTCGAGGTTCACTACTATTCCAAGGTGTCTGATAGTTTCTTTTTCATGGGAAATTCCAACTATTCAAAGATATCGTCTATCAGGACTGTCTTGGTACTTCGTACTTTGTACTTGGTACACTAGACAATAAACCCTACACTCACCGTATCATGCGTGCCTTCATCAATCAAGATAAAGCTGCCATTGGAACGGTTGACTTGGTAGGGATCAAAATGAATCGCTTTGCTGAGTTTGAAACTCACTTTGCCAATATCATTTAATTTCAATGCCTCGGTGTTTTCCTCACCGCTGAAATCGGTTTGGATTTTGGATTGGATAGACTCCACTCTGGCAAAGACCCGATTGACTCCGTGCTGCAAAGTGTATTTATCACCGATTCTCAAGGGCTTGTGATTCACCTGGCAGATAGTGGCTGTGATGTTTTTCTCAGAATTTGGTAATTCAGAAGACTTGACAATCATGTCTCCACGGCTGATATCCACTTCATCTTCCAAAGTGATGGTTATGGAGGCACCTGGAACAGCGACGTCCAACTCCTGATCGAATAATTGAATGGATTTGATTTTAGATTCTGTAAAGGAAGGTAGGATCGTCACATGATCCCCCACCCGCAAGTTTCCTCCATACAACTTTCCAGAGAAACCTCTGAAATCGTGGAAGGCATCGGTTTTAGGGCGGATCACGTATTGTACCGGGAATCTAGCGAATGCTTGCTCCTGCAAATCTTCCGGCTCCAAAACTTCCAAATGATCCAACAAGGTATTGCCTAAATACCAAGACATTTCATTGGATTTCTTAGCAATGTTTTCCCCTTTAAGCGCAGAAATTGGAATAAAGGTAATTTGCTCAGTGTTGAAGTTGCTCTTCTCCACCAAAGCCTCGAAATCAGCTTTGATTTTCAGAAATACATCTTCATCATAACCCACCAAATCCATTTTGTTGATGGCAACCACCACATGGCTCAAGCGCAGTAAATTACTGATAAAGAAATGCCGATATGTTTGCTCGATGACTCCTTTTCTGGCATCAATCAGGATGATGGCCACTTGTGAAGTGGAAGCACCTGTAACCATGTTGCGGGTGTATTCCACGTGCCCTGGTGTATCTGCCACGATAAAGTTGGTCTTATTCGTGTTGAAATAAATGTGCGCTACATCGATGGTGATGCCTTGTTCCCGCTCCGCCACCAATCCATCCGTAGCCAAAGAAAAATCCAAGTAATCAAATCCCCGCTGACGGCTGGTCTTTTCGATCGCCTCCAGTTTATCCGTTGTCAGGGAACCTGTATCGTACAACAATCTTCCGATCAAGGTACTTTTCCCATCATCCACCGAACCGGCAGTAGCTATTTTTATAAGTTTTCTATTTTCCATTTTAATTAAGACATTAGATGCTAGACGTTAGACCCTAGACTCGATTGAGGTTGAATACACGATAAGTTTTGAGAATAGCGAGAAGCGATTTGTAAAATAATCTCAAAATAAGAACCTTTTTTAACTCGCCTCTAAGCATAAAGTCTAGACTCTTCTTTTAAACTGGTTAACAAGTCTTACTTCTTGGTTCTTGTTTCTTGAGTCTAAACTCTCGTTTCTCGTCTCTCGCTTCTAGAAATACCCCACCTTTTTCCTTTTCTCCATCGCTGCTTCTGAACGCTTGTCATCGATTCTGGCGCCGCGTTCCGACAGAGTTGACAGGCGAATTTCTTCGACCACTGTATCCAAGGTATCTGCTTCGGATAAAACCGCTGCTGTACAGGTCATATCACCGACTGTACGGAAGCGCACCATTTTCTCAATCACCTCTTCATGAGGTTCCCTGTATACATGTTCATTCGCTGTCCAGATCAAGCCATCACGGAAAAAAACTTCCCGCTTGTGAGCAAAGTAGATGGATGGAATTTTGATGTTTTCTGTTTTGATGTACTCCCACACATCCAATTCCGTCCAATTGGAGATAGGGAACACCCGTACATTTTGTCCTTGCTCGATGCGTCCGTTGAGCATATCGAAGAGTTCTGGGCGTTGGTTTTTTTCATCCCATTGTCCGAAGTCATCTCTTACGGAGAACACCCGCTCTTTTGCTCTGGCTTTTTCTTCATCCCTTCTAGCTCCTCCAATACAAGCATCAAATTTGAATTCCTCGATGGCATCCAAAAGTGTGGTAGTTTGCAAGGTGTTTCGGCTGGCATAGCGTCCCTTTTCCTCCCGCACTTTGCCTTGGTTGATGGAGTCCTGTACATTCCGCACGATCAATTCCAAACCCAATTCCTTTACCAATTCATCCCTGAATTGTATGGTCTCAGGGAAATTGTGTCCCGTATCGATATGCAATAATGGAAATGGAATCCTGGCAGGATAAAATGCCTTTTGAGCCAAGCGCACCAAGGTAATGGAATCCTTCCCGCCCGAGAAAAGCAATACCGGCCGCTCAAACTGAGCCGCCACTTCTCTTAGGATATGGATGGATTCGGATTCTTTAGGATTGAAATATATTGTGGACATGTTATTTTAGATTTTAGACATCAAATTTTAGTTGATTGGATATTGGGATATTCGATATTGAGATATTGCTGATGGCTACCATTATTCTCTATTTTCAAACTTGCTTATCCTTTATCAATCTTTTTCGGCTCGTGTATTGGAGCTAATTCAAATTTCATCGGCTGCAACCTTGCCCTCGCTTGTTTTTAAACTACCTCTTCTCCGTTATAGGAACACCTAATCGTCCTTTGAAGATTAATTGCTATTTAACATGCTCTAGCAATATCGCCGAAGGCATATTTCAATTTATATCGCGAACCTGTCAAACGACAGGTAGAGCATATATCATCCTTTACCCTTCACAATCTCTCCATCCTGAGATTCTCGCTTCTACTTCCCATGCAACCCACACTCTTTCTTCGACGCTTCCCACCACCATCTGCCTGCTCTTGGGTCTTCCCCAGGCTGAATTGCTCGGGTACAGGGAGCACAACCAATACTGATGAAATTGCTGTCATGTAAGGGGTTGTAAGGGATTTGATGGGTTTCGATGTAATCCAACATTTGATCATAAGTCCAATCCAATAAAGGATTATATTTGATAATGTTGTTTACAACATCCCATTCCAGTTTTTTCATTCCCAATCTATTGGCACTTTGTTCTGCCCGTAGACCAGTGACCCAAATACTATTGCCTTTCAAAGCCCTTTGTAAAGGTTCCACTTTTCTCACATGACAACAAGATTTCCTGTTTTCTACAGATTCGTAGAAACCATTGATGCCAATTTTATCGACTAAAGTTTCCACAGATTCCCTCTCTGGGTAATAAACCTTGATTTTGGTTTTGTACTTGCTTTCTGTTCTGGCCAGCAGGTCTAATGTTTCAGGGAATAACCTCCCCGTGTCCAATGAAAATATAGTGATTGGCAATTGATGTGCTGCGATCAATTGTGTGATTACCTGATCTTCCTGTCCCAAAGAGGTGGAAAAGACTACTTTTCCATAGAATAAATCGGATAAAAAGGCCAGCCCCTCTGCTGGAGAAAGGGAGTCAATTTTAAGACTTAACTTATGCAAATTCTTCTTCAAGCTCATTTTTTTCCGGTTTGGTGGCAGTTTCCCACGCACGTTCATGCAGGTAATACAAGGCAATTTTGGTCACGACTTCAATAGAACCGATGGAGACAGCCATCAGCAATTGGCCTGTTACAAAAAAAGATATCACCATGGTGTCCAAGGTTCCAACTACTCGCCATGAGATGGATTTGGCCAGACTCTTTGTATTGCTGTCCCTTCCTTTCTTAGTAATGAACCATTTTTTGATGGGTTGATCTAGGATCATATACGATTCAAATTGAGTTTAATTACAAAAGTATATAAAACCTATAAAAAAGATAGGGTAATTAGGGAAAAAATTTTATTCTTTATCTAAAATATCTGCCAATGTCTTGTTTTCCAGAACTTTAAGCATTTCATCTCTGACCTGTATCATTACCTTATTCAGGCCACATTTCGCCTCATCTTTACATTCAGCGCAGGGTTCGTAATAATTAAGGCTGACACAGGGCAACAAGGCAATGGGCCCTTCAAGTAGCCTGATTACTTTGCTTAAGGGCACATCTTTCGGATCTTTGATAAGGTAATAACCGCCCCCTTTCCCTTTTTTACTGCCCAAAATTCCAGCCTTCCTCAATTCAAGTAAGATGTTTTCCAAAAATTTATGGGAAATGCCGTATTCTTCTGCGATATCCTGAATCAATACCGTTTTCTGTTCCCGGTGTTTGCCCAGATATGTCAGGGCATGAAATGCGTATTTGGTCTTTTTGGAGAGCATCTGTTTACAAAAATAGTTTTTTTATCGATACCTCAAAGCTGATTGCTTAATCTTGGCCTGAAAAGACTTTTCGATACTTTTTCACTTATCTTTGCCCCATGAATTACCTATCTGTAGAAAACCTCACCAAGTCTTTCGGGGAGCGTGTATTGTTTCAAAATATATCTTTTGGGATTGATCAGGGGCAAAAAATTGCCTTAGTTGGAGTAAACGGGGCGGGGAAGTCTACCTTGATGAAAATCATCATGGGCATAGAAGTGCCTGATTCTGGTGAAATTGGGATCAATCAACAGGTGAAGGTAAGTTATGTACATCAGAATCCTGTTTTTTCGGGTGCTTTGACAATTTATCAAACCATCTTTGAAGGCAGTCAAAATGAGACCTTACAAGTCATCGAAGACTACCATAAGGTTTTATTGGAAGCAGAGAGCGGCAGGGATACAGGAGATCGGCTGCAACATTTGATGGAGAAGATGGATGCCTTGCAAGCCTGGGATTATGAGCATCAAATCAAGGAAGTGCTTGGTAAATTGGGTCTTCACGACATAGAGCTTCCGGTGGGTAATTTAAGTGGGGGGCAAAGAAAAAGGGTGGCGCTGGCCAAAGCCATTTTGGAAAAGCCGGATTTACTTTTATTGGATGAACCGACCAACCACCTGGATTTGGAAACCATTGAATGGTTGGAAGATTACCTTTCTAAGGCCAATTTATCCCTTTTTATGGTGACTCACGACAGGTATTTCTTAGAAAAAGTTACCAATGAAATTCTGGAATTGGACAATAGTAAAATATTCCGATATCAGGGAAATTATGGGTATTTTTTAGAGAAAAAGGCCGAGCGGAGGGAAATAGAAGTAACGGAGCAGGAAAAGGCCAAAAGCTTATACAAGAAGGAATTGGAATGGATCCGTCGTCAGCCCAAAGCCCGGGGCACCAAAGCAAAATATAGAGTAGATGCCTTTGAACAGACCAAAGAAAAGGCTTTTCAAAAGCGGGAGGAAAGAGAGATAGAACTGAGTGTCACCACCCAACGCTTGGGAAATAAAATCATTGAAATTGAAAAACTGAACAAGGCGTATGATGGTAAACCCATTGTGAAAGGCTTTTCCTATACATTCAAAAAAGGAGATAAAATCGGAATTGTAGGTCCAAATGGGGCTGGGAAAACCACCTTTCTGAATATGATAACGGGACTAATCCAACCTGATTCGGGCACTGTGAGTTTGGGACAAACGACAGCTATTGGTTATTACAGGCAAGAAGAGGACCGGTTTGATGAAGAAAAGCGCCTGATCGACATCGTCAAAGAGGTAGCGGAAGTGGTGAGCGTAGCCGGAGGAAGCACGATTACGGTTTCCCAGTTTTTAAATAAATTCGGATTTCCGCCCAAGCAACAGCATACCCCCATTGCCAAACTGAGTGGAGGGGAAAGACGCCGGTTGCAGCTATTGATGGTACTTATTAAGAGCCCAAATTTTCTGATTCTTGATGAACCTACCAATGATTTGGATATCATGACTTTGAATACCTTGGAGGAGTTTTTGGATACTTTTCCGGGCTGTTTGATCATTGTGTCGCATGATCGGTATTTTATGGATAGGTTGGTAGAACATCTCTTTGTGTTTGAAGGGGAGGGGAAGATCAAAGATTTTCCTGGCAACTACACGGACTTCAGGGAATGGGAAAAGGAGCAGAAGCTGGCACAGAAAACCGAGAAGCCAGAGAGAACCATTGCTGAACCTATCAAAAGCCAAGCGTCTAAGGTCAAGGCCAGTTTTAAGGATAAAAAGGAGTTTGAAGATTTGTCTCTTCAAATAGAAAAACTGAACCAGGAAAAAGCAGAACTTGTAGGTATTATTTCTGCTGGTTCAGTGGACCATGAGAATCTGGTGAATTGGTCTCGGCGTATTCAGGAAATAGAGGGGTTGTTGGAAGAAATGGAGATGCGTTGGTTGGAACTAAGCGAATTGGATGGAATTGAATAACTGCTTTCTGTACAGGACTATATTTTTTTGTTACACAGAGATACACAGAGAAGGCACAGCCGTTCACAGAGTTTGGTATAGTGGCTAAAGTTAAGAGCTTAGGAAGTCCGGGTTAAATGGTGCCCTTTAAAAATCCATTTCTTATTTCAGACTCAAATTTTTCAATGGCGTACCTCAACATGGTTCTTGGCATGTTTTTATAGTGCTTTCTGAGAAATTGAAGTGCAGTGTGGTAATCCCTGTTTCCTATTTCACGGATCATCCAACCCAAGGCTTTATGGATGATATCATGTGGGTGGCGAAGCAGGATTTCAGCGATTTTCATGCTGTCAGAAAAGTCATCATGGTCAATGAAATAGAATGTACTGATTACCGCGATCCGTTGGTTCCAGAGTTGTCCCGAATGGGCAAGTTCATAAAGCAGACTCCTGTCTTTGTCGAAGAGCCAAGGCCCCAAAATTTTATGGGCAGAACTATCCACCAGGTCCCAATTATTGATGTATTGTTTATTACCAAGGTAAAAATCAACAATCAACTGTTTTTCTTCCTCTGATTTTGACTTTTGAAACTTCTTTACCAAGATTAAAACAGCCGTTAGCCTAACTTCATGGTAAGGGTTTTGTATCAATTCTTTTAAGTCAAGTAAATTGACGTCTTTCCAAAATTGCCCCGCAATTTTTCTTTGTTCGGGGACTTTGATGCCCAAGAACTTGTCCCCTTCACCGTATTCGCCTTTTCCGGTTTTGAAATAGCCCTGTAGAAATTTGGCCTTGACAGGATCTGCCAGGTATTCTAAACATTGAATGATTTCTTTTGCTTTGGGTGGATGGACCATATCATGGAAAGTTTATCACAAATTAAGCTGTTTTCATAAAAAAACCTTTTAGATATTGCATCTAAAGGGTATGTGGGTGAATGGGCAACTTTTTACTAAAAGTCCATATCTTCATCAAATTCTTCTCTATCTCTACTTCTTCCGTTTCGGTCTTTGAAACCACCAAATCTATAGGCAAAGGAAATGGTGCCGATTCTGGTTTCCCGGTTGAACATCCTGTCCTGCACAAACCTTGAGTCTTCTGTTCTGATTCTGAAAATCCGGGTATTGAAAATATCACTGATATTTAGACTCACAGTGGCCCTGTTATTCATGATGTTTTTCCTTACCCCAGCATTGATGCCCCACATGGGTTCAATTTCTCCCTGTGGCAGTACAATCGGTCCTCTATAGTTACCTTGAATCTGCACCGTGGCAAAATTTGGGATGGCCATATTCCCTAATAAAGCAACGGTCCAACTCAGGTTGGAATTGTTAAAGCCTTCTTCAATATTATCACCGATAATCTCTGAATAGAAAATATTTCCTGTTAGGGTCGCATCAAACCATTGGGTTACCTGGATTTGGTTGACCAACTCAAAACCCGTAGAACTTCTGCTGTTGGCGTTCTCCCGGGTCTGTATCGCCACATTGTCGTCATCCAAGCGGATAACCCTGGTAAGGATATTTGTAGAAAATCTATGGTACACAGTGGCGTTAAGCAGATACTTTTCCCATCCTTTCATATAGCCTACCTCATAGCTATTGGTCAACTCCGGTTGTAAAAAAGGATTGCCCACCGAAAGATTAAACAAATCAGAAACCCTAAATAGAGGAGCTAGTGCCCAAATGTTTGGTCTGGAGATCCTCCTACTGAAATTAGCGGTAAACTCCTCTTCTTGTCCCAGGTCATAAGAAAAATATAGGCTGGGAAAAAGGTTGAAATAATTATTGATCACCACATTTTGGTTACTCTCCTGAATAGATCGTGTTTCGGTATATTCCCCTCTTAGTCCACCTTGGTAACCTAATTTCCCGATTTTGTTCCGGTAACTTAGATAAGCGGCATAAACATCCTCTTTGAAATTGAAGCCGTCACTGAAAAAATCACTTCTTACTGGAACGAACTCCGTGCTGGCATCACCTTGGAAAAAATCCTGACCTCTGTCCCATTCTCCAAAAGTCCCCTTAAGTCCAGATTCGAGTTTACCACCATTGGCAAAAGGTTTTTCATAGTCTAATTGCAAGACATAAAAGTTGCTGCTCTGGGGCCTTTCATTGATCTGAAGTAGTCTGTTGGTAGGAACTTCTTGGTTAAATTGATTGAAAAACAATTGATCGTAAATTTCTTCTTGAAACCTGTTATCATAAGAATAGGATATGGAACTAAATAGCCGCTGTCCTAGGGTATCAATATCCCACGTGTAATTCAGTCCGGTTTCAATGTTGTAACTTTGTCTACTATCATCCGTATTTCTGACGAACAAGCTGTCCAATTGTCTTGAATTATTTTCATTTCTTTGGTTTAGTTCATTAAAGGAAGTCCTGTCTCTGAAATTTCCCTGCACATAAAAACCCAAGGTTTTATTTTCGGTAAAATTGACGTCTATTCCAGTCCGGACCAAGTGATTCACATCTACACTTTCTCCATAATTATCTTGATCTAAAAATGGTGAAGTGGAAGGGAGAAACGATTGTCTTAATCCTTCGCCTTCTCGGAATAACCTGCGGTTTTGGTAATTGTATGAACCATAAATATTTACGATGCCAGTACCATAGTTCATATTAATGCCAGCTTGGTATTTATCTCTTGTTCCTACAGAGACATTTGCCTGTCCATTTAATCCTGTTTTTTCATTTTTCTTCAGGACAATATTGATGATACCACCTACTCCAGCAGCATCATATCTCGAGGATGGGTTGGTAATCAATTCGACGGTTTTGATACTATTGGCAGGAAATTGGGCCAATATACTTTCAGCATCATCACCGGAAAGGTTGGAGGGCCTACCATTGATGTAGATCAAAATATTGCCGCTACCCCGCATGGAAATTCCACCTTCATCATCTACCTGAATGGAAGGCAATGTTTCTAATAATTCGGTGGCAGTGGCTCCTTCAGCTACGATACTGTTCTCAACATTGTAGGTTCTTTTATCAATATCGCTTTCAAACATGGAAGTCACCCCTTCCACTACCACTTCTTCCAAGTTGGTTGCGTCAGGCCTGATTCTTAAATTGCCTACATTCAGTACTTCTTTGTCACCTAAAGTGATTTTTCTGAAATAATTGTCATAGCCAATGAATCCTACCCTTAACAAAAAATCTCCAGTCTGTTCTGTATCAAAAGAAAATGTACCATCCAAGTCACTCATTCCGCCTGTGACAAGAGATGAATCCCCAACAGTCAATAAAGCAATGTTGGCAAATTCCATGGGCTGGTTTGACTCCCTGTCACTTACTTTACCTTTTATCGTAAAGGTTTGGGCCTGGGTTTCCAGGCTGAAGAAAAGAATAAATAGTATTCCAAAATAAGATAAAACAAATTTCATTTTTAATTTTTTTAATAGTTGGCGAATTTCAGAGTCACAGACTATAATTCTGCTAGAGAGAATTATTTATATATAGAAAGACTTGTTGAGGTAATTTGAGATTTTTGACCAAATAAAATTCTATTAATTGGAATTTTAATTAAACCGTTTTGAATGATTAAGTTTTATCAAATCACGATTAAATCCATAAACACTCACTTAAAATAACGAACTACAGCCGAACTGGTTCAGAAAAAACGTGTATATACATTAAAGTGTAAAAAGTAAGTTTGTGCTGTAATATGCTTATGTGAGTGGTGCTAAAATTTCAATGAATTCAACCCTAATGCATAATCTGGATTAAAGATTTTGTGATTTCTTGAAAGAAGATAAAAAATTAGCGTGCCATCTTGGGCACGCTTTATTTTTTGATGCAAACTTATTCCTTTGATAAATTCTCCAGTGTTTGGATAATCAATTGATCCACAATCTCATAAGCGTTGTTTGCAAACTCATGGGTAATCCGGTTGGCGATGATGGCATTCAAGCTCATCACCTCATGCCCCAATAATCTCCCCATAGCATAATAACCGGAAGTCTCCATTTCAAAGTTGGTCAGCCGGAAATCGTCCACCTGAATATTTCCCAATTTTTCGATAATATCTGGAATGGCTGGCTTGATTCTGACTTCCCTTCCCTGGGGACCAAAAAATCCAGGACAGGTGACCGTGTTTCCGATAAATAAGCCTTCCCCAACTTTTGTCAATAATTTTTTGGAGCCCTGAATGCAATAAGGAGTAAATGACAGATTCAGTTCTTTTTGGATGATCGCACCTATCTTTTCTTCCCAAGGGGAATAATTGGTTTGATAAAATGCCATTAAGGTATCCAATCCTATGCCATAAGCTGAAGCTAAAAGAGAGCCTGCCGGTATTTCTTTTTGCATACTCCCTGAAGTCCCGATTCGTATGATATCCAAGGAAGTATGGGTTTCTTTTGGCAAGCGGGTCTGGAAATCAACATTGACGAGGGCATCTAATTCTGTCATGAAAATCTCGATATTATCTGTCCCCATTCCCGTACTGATGGCCGTGAGCCTTTTTCCTTTGTAATACCCGGTGTGGGTAACAAATTCTCTTTTTGAAATTTCGAACTCAATGCTGTCGAAATGCTTCGAGACTTTTTCTACCCGATCTGGATCACCTACGGCTATAACAGTTGAAGCCAGGTGTTCTGGCTTCAAGTTGAGGTGGTAGATACTTCCGTCCGAATTAATGATCAGCTCTGATTCTGGAATTCTCTTGCTCATCTGAAATTTCTTTAATTTTTTCTTTATCCTTACGTCTAAAAAGCCCTTTGTATGGGTTATAGCCATTGGTATTTTTCTGGTAATAACCTGTGCCGTCATAAGGGCGCTTCTCGGGATGGTCCTTGCATTCAGAGGAACAGGCACCTTCCATTTCCCAGCCGCAGTTTTCACAGATAGGCAAGTGGGCGTTGCAAGAAGGATTGGCACAGTTGACCATACGGTCACACTCGGTACCACAAACATGGCAGGTTGAAATCACTACGGGGTTGACCTTATTGATATCTACGGCAATTCTGTTGTCAAAGACGTAACATTTACCTTCGAAATCCTCACCACCGGCTTCCAAGCCATATTTGATGATTCCTCCGTGCAGCTGGTAGACATCTTGGAATCCTTGTTCCAAAAGGAAAGCCGATGCTTTTTCACATTTGATGCCACCCGTACAATAAGTCAGTACTTTTTTGTTCTTGAGGTGCTCTAGCTCTTTTACTTTTTCCGGAAAATCACGGAAGTTGTCAATGTCCAAGGTGATGGCATTTTTGAACCTGCCTAATTCATGTTCATAATTGGACCTCACATCCAAAATCACCACGTCTTCCTGATCTTTGAGTGCTTTGAACTCCTCCGGTGCCAAGTGTTTCCCGGTTTTTACATTGGGATCAATATGGCGCAGGCTGCTGTGGACGATTTCAGGTTTAACCCTGACATGAATTTTTGCAAAAGCATGCTTGTCATGGGATTCAATTTTGAATTCTGTTTTGGCAAAACGTGGATCCCCATGGATGTAAGCCATGTACTTTTCACAATCTTCCTTGAGACCTGAAACAGTTCCATTCAAGCCTTCCGGGGAGATAATGATTCTGCCACGAATGTTGTTTTCAATACAGAAGAGGTGATGCTCTTCTCTATATGCCTCAGGATCTTCGATCTGGGCATAGCAATAATAAAGCAGGATGCTGTAATTGTTGTTTTCCATAACTTAAGCCCTGTTTCCGACAGGGTGTTTTGGTATTTAATTGAATGTATTACTTTTTGATGGGTGCAGCTGGATTGCCAAATACGGTCTCCCCATCTTTGACATCAGCAATTACTACTGAACCTGCACCTATTCTGGCGTCTTTGCCAATGGTGATGCCGGAGACTATGGTTACTCCAGAACCAACAAAAGCGCCTTCTTTGATGGTCACACCCGCATTGATGATGGAACCAGCACCGATTTGTACAAAGTCTTCCAATTCACAGGTGTGGTCAATGATCGCGCCGGTATGGAAAATGCAATGACTACCTACCTTAGCACCTGCACCAACGGTAACTTGGGCATTGACAAAATTCCCATGACCTATACTGGCGTCCGTAGAGATATATGCACGCTCATGGATGGCATTTACCGGTTGCACTTTCCTTTTTTCATTCAGCATTTGTACCAGGAATTGTCTGTACTTATTATCATCTACAGCGACAAATGCCTCGCATTTTTTACCGATGAGCTTAAGGTAACCATCATCCTCGGGATGCCCCAAAACAGAAACCACATTGATTTCACTGCCATGCATCTTTTCATCCTCATCCAAAAAACCATATACAATGACTTGGTTGCTGTTGAAAATTTCCAAGGCAGGGTGGGCAATGCCCTTAGCCCCTAATATAATTACCGGTTTATCCATCGCTCATTTATTGGATGGCAAAAGTACGGCAAATCAAGGTTTAAACCAAAAGTGGGACTTTCGGTGGTTTCAATAAATTCTGCCCGATTTTACAATCCATGCAGCGCTTTTTATGGCAGTAATCCTGAAAAAGTCCCAGCATACCCTGGGAATCGAAGGCATTTTTGACTGACCAACCTATCTGGGTAAACTTTCGGGAAATGAAATTATTTTCCGCAGGCACTGCCTGTAGCAAATCAAAGGCCTTTTCTTTCCAATCTGATTCATTTAGAAATTTTCCATAGCTGTACCAAAGAGGCGCAATAAAATTGATCATCAAAAGTGATAAGGTATCTTTGCTGAGTTGGGAAGCCCCCTTTTTCTTACTTTTTACTCCTAACCGGTAATGTTCCTGCCAGTAGCTGTTTATTTCGATTTGGAATATTTCTTCAAACTGGGACAAGTCTTTTGAACAGTCCAATACCATCGAAAATAAAGCCTTGTTTTTCGCCAGAATTTTTGCCAATTGGGAAATCCGTTGGTAAGGAGAATTGGCCGGACGAACACCCATGAATTTCCAGTCGTGAAAGGAAAGGGTGCTTTTTAGTCCATATTTTTTCTGATAAAAGGCATACTCTGAGCGTAATAATTGGCTGTACTCATCATCTTCTGTTTGTTGTAATAATCCCGCCTGACCCAATAAAAGTGCTTCGAAAACCTGGTATTTACTTCCTTGCTTTTTAAGTGTAGTATAGGTAATGGATTCGGCTAAGCTTAGCATGGCAGCGGCATTGGTCTTGAAGCCAAAACATTGAAATAACCATCTGTAGGCGGTTTCTTCCCAATTGTTTTTGGTGCTTTGCAAAATGGAGAATACCTGCGCTGACTTCTTTTCGAGGCGCTCTACCAGAGATTTTTCCAGCATGGAATAGCGGATGATTTCCTTGATTTCCAGTAACCTGAAGGCACATAGGATTTCAGTATTACTTTCACTCAGCCTTTCGTAATTTCTAATCACATCCAAAAATATTCTCCCCTTTAATTCCAGTGTAGGTATCTCGGTACCATCTTTTCTAAATATCGAACGATCATGTTCAAAAACGACATGAAGAATAACAGAATTGTATTTCTCATCTCCAGTATGTGCATGGAGGTCCCAATCCGAAGATTTTCTATGGATTTCGACATGCCCATGAAAATGTACTTTTCCTATGAGGACATGTGCTTCCATAAAGTCTGGTCCTTCATGGAAATTGTGAAATCCGATTTTTTTGATCTCAAGGTTATGGCCTAAGGTGGTCTGAAGGTTTTTCTTATTGAAATACTGGTACTTCCAGACAGCATGAAGAAAATTTTCTTGAAAATCCATATCAAAAATCGGTTTAAAAATTAAAACTCTAGCTTTTGAAAGAAAGCTTTAATTTACAATAAAAAAGTAAGTATGGAATACTTTTAGGGATATGCTATTGAAAAATTTTTTTTCCGAATCCCTGAATCAATCATAGCATCTTCATCAAATCATCTTACAGGCTTTGAAATTTAAAAAAAAATAGTTTTAAATTGTTGAAAATTAAGGGAGGTAAAATAAAATTAATAAACGTGGCAATAAGGTTCACCACCAATGTAATCAAATACTCCACAAATAATTGTATTACATTTTTGTGTAGGATATCCCCACCAACATCCATTATTTGTTCCACAAAATGGACTTATAGGCCAAACTGGTTCATAACAATATTCAACTGTTTCGTTGTTATCATGAAGTTCTTTTAAATTCATGTAGGTGTAACTCTCATTAAAAATATCACTTTCTTTAACTTTTAAATTTATTTGAACAGATTCAGAATTTAAAAAGCCCTTCACAATATAGTAAAATCCATTTTCTTCATTACTAAAAATATCAATTTCCGAAACTTCAGTTATGATATTTCTAAAATTACAGGCAATTGTTTCAAAAAGATCGACATTATTTTTGATCGAACCAAAATATTCCCCTATACTGCTTTTTTCCAAATCAAAATAAATTTCGGATTTTACCATTGATATGGTTAAAAAGCAGATAACTATTAAGCTGATACTTTTTTTTAATAAATTTTTCATTGTTTTTAGATTTTAGTTTTGAATAATACCTCCCTTAAACTAAATTTAAGGTAAAAAATTGGTGAAATCAACTAATTATATATTTATTTTATTTGTTTTGTTCTCCTGTGAGCGGGAGGCATTTGTGCCCAATCTGATTACAGAGCAGCCGATCTTTGTCAGTGGAGAAACCATACAGCCGGTGGGAAGAATACTGTACAACAGCGAACTTCCCATTAGTGATCATGGTTTTGAGCTTTCTGAAAACCCTGATTTTTCTGCTCCGATTATCCAGTCTCTTGGTGAGCGCAGCCGGCCGGGAAGGTTTACCGGGGAGCTTAGCGGACTGGAACCGGGGACACTGTATTACCTTCGGGCTTTTATAGACCTGGACGGTGAGCGCTTACAGAGCAATGTCATAGAAATCAGAACTCTTGATCCTGGTATTTTCTTTTTTGAGCCTATATATGCCCTTCCAGGTCAGATCATGGAGATCCATGGGCTTAATTTTGGAGAAGATGTAAGGGTGTTTTTTGACGATCGGCCGGTGGAAATAATAGAAAAAGCATTTGAATCCTATTTAAGGGTCAGAATTCCACCTATTGACGGCAATCCTTCACCGCGGATCCGTGTTGAGACCCGAAGGGCTTCTTTTGTCTTTGATGAGCCTTTTGAATACATGATAGGGAAAAAACTCAGACTGGATTTTCCTGAGACCTCGTTTATTTCCGATACTTGGAGTTTTGTTGAGAATGGAAAGTTGGTAGTAGGGGGTGGTTTAATTTCCAGAGTCAGCAATAGTAAGATTTGGGAATATGATTTCAATCAAAGAACTTGGGAAACCTATACCAAACCAGGATTTGTTCATATCAATGGTTTTGGCGTGTCGGGTTATTTTGGAGGTGGAACCTCCTCAAATATATGGGATGACCCCATTCCCATACCCAATTTTGATTTTTGGAAATTGGAAAATGGAAATTTGGTGAAAAAAGCAGATGTTCCCTATCCTGCCGTCAACAGCATACATTTTGAAATCAATGATAGAATCTATTTGTTGGGCGGCAGTATCGAAGGTACCGAGACACGGTTGTATGAATATGACAAGGGGGAGGATGAATGGAGGAGACTACCTGATTTTCCTTTTAACATCCAAAATGACATGCCCTATTTTGTCTACAAAGACAGGCTGCATCTGATCAGAGATAACAAGGATTTGTTCGTTTTTGATCCGGCGACAGGGGCCAGGGACATTCTCAGTCAATACCCAGGGGATAATAGCGAAAAATTTGGGACAGCTTCGGTATCGGGAGATCAGCTGATCGTGGGCTTTTATCCCCAGAATCTTGAAATATGGGAACTGGATATGGTTTCCCTCCGGTGGAGGAGGAAGGCAAACTTTGAAGGAAGTTTTCTGGGAAACAACCTGGCCTTTTATCCATTTGGTGATAAGCGTTACCTGTTAAGGTCCAGCAGACAGCCCCGTCCTCCATTTGGAAATATGGAATTTTGGGAATATGACAGTGAGAGATTTTAACAAGGTCAAGATGAGAAATTACCTGGGAATTGTGCTTATTTTGATGACCACCTGTATAGAACCTTATGAGGTGGTAGCACCGGATGGGGAAAGCTTGCTGAGTGTGGAGGGCCATATTACGGATGGACCGGGCCCACATGTGATCAAGTTGACACGGACAGCCACCTATGGAAGTGTATTTGTGGATTTTACCCGACCGGTAGCTTTGGCCAGGGTGGCTGTAAGGGAAAATGAATCCGGATTGACATTTATTTTACAGGAAACAGCCCAGGGTGTGTATGAGACCACAGAAGAATTCCGTGCTAGGGTGGGCAACAGCTATTCTCTGCTGATCACTACAAGGGAGGGGAGGGAATACCGATCATTTCCTTCCAGGATGAATGCTGTACCTGTCATTGATTCTGTTAGTTTTGAGACCATTGTGATTCCTACAGAAGACCGTCTCAACGACCGGTCAGGTCTTCAGTTTGTCTCCCATTTCAGGGATCCATCCGACCAGCAGAATTTTTACTTTTGGCTGGCCAAAAACGCAGTAGCCACTGTGGAGACTTTTCCTGAATTCTATAAGCCAAGATTTAGCCTTCCTACAGATCCCTATCAACCCAAGGACTGTTGTAAATACTGTGACCTCAAGCAGGTGGTCACTACCGGTTCTCTTTTTATCCAAAACGATGAACTTTTCAATGGTTTGAGAACCACCCAACTGGCCTTATTTATTGAGGATGACGGACTTCGATTTAACCACAAATTCAAATTTGAGCTACATCAAATGGGAATAGATGCAGAGACTTACCAGTTTATGCGCTTGATCAATCAGCAGCTCGCCTTAACCGGGAGTGTGTTTGATGAACCCCCTGCAAATATTAGGGGAAATATCATTTCATTAGATGATCCTGAAGAAACGGTATTGGGTTATTTTTTTGCAGCAGGGGTTTCCATTGAGGAAATCAACCTGGAAGTGGATGATCTGGAACTTTTACAGCCGCCGGTAAGGATAAATGATGATTGTAGGATTTTGATCGATGGTGTTCCTCCAAGGGTTCCCACTCAGTAATTTTTTCTAAAATTGGATCAAAGATATTGATTCAGGAGCACTTCCATTTCCTGCTGCAGCTTTTTAGCCTCCAATTGAGCGGTCTTCGCAAAGTCTTTGTCTTTGCCGGCATAGATAATGCCCCTGGAAGAATTGACCAACAACCCGCATTCACGATTCATGCCGTATTGGGCGACTTCTGCCAAGCTTCCACCTTGGGCACCAACCCCAGGGACAAGGAAGAAGTGGTCCGGGACAATTTCCCTTACTTCAGCAATTCTCTCTCCTCTTGTTGCGCCTACCACATACATCAGGTTTTCCGGCGTTCCCCAAGTGGCACTTTTTTCCAAAACTTCCTGAAAAAGGGGTTTACCATCTTGCGAAGGGATAAGCTGAAAATCCTTGCTTCCTTCATTCGAGGTAAGTGCCAATAGAATTACCCATTTATCCTTAAATTCTAAAAATGGTTGGACACTGTCCACTCCCATATAGGGCGCTACTGTAACAGAATCAAATTCCATAGTTTCAAAAAATGCCTTGGCATACAATGAGGAAGTATTGCCTATATCTCCTCTTTTGGCATCTGCAATGGTGAAAATATCTTTGGGGATATAGTCTAGAGTTTTCTGTAAACTCTCCCAACCTTTAGGTCCCAAAGCCTCATAAAAGGCGATGTTGGGTTTGTAAGCCACAGCATAGTCTGCGGTGGCATCAATGATTTGTTTGTTGAATTCAAAAACGGGATCTGCCTCCCGGTGAAGATGAGCAGGGATTTTGGATAGGTCTGTGTCAAGACCCACACATAAAAATGAGGCTTTTTTTTGTATTTCTTTAAATAGCGCTTTCCGGTTCATCTTGGGTATACTTTTTCCAAAAGTAGGGATAAAAAATAATCCCGCATGTGCAGCGGGATCAAAATCATCTCAAATCTATAATTTCTACCTTTCCGTATTGTTGTGGATCGAAGTTAAAATAATCATTCGGGATGTCCACGTTGGTATTAATGCTGGTAAAGGTATATTTGAACATATCTCCTTGGTCGTCGTAAATTTCCCAGCCCAAAAGGTCCTTTTGCTCCTTATCGACGGTAAGAACGACCCGCTTAAATGGGGCACTGGCACTTTCTGCCAGTAGTTCGATATCCTGCAGTACTTTTTTGTTCTCTGTGCGCTCACCAATCAACCTGTAATTGTATCCTTTTTTGTAAATGTTATATACCGAAGAAGGGGTAAGTTCATCCCCCATATCACTGGCATTATTGATCGTTACTTCTTTATAATTTCCAGATTCAATGAATGTCCAAACTGTTTTCCCATTGTTGAAAATTTCCTGTTCAGGCAATTTGATCCGGTATTTTTCTCCTTTAATGGCTACCTCTCCTTTTCTGGGCTGCATGCGTCCATCAGAAAACTCAAAGCTTGCTTTCATTCCTTTTAGCGATTGGTATTTTTGACTGACACCATCTAAAATGGCCTTGGCTTTTGGGTCTTTTTGGCTAAAAGCTGTATTGGAAATAAGCACCAAGAAAAGGACAAACCTTACTAATTTCTGAAACATTTGATTTTTTTGTTAATACGTAATTCAAGGACATTTCACGGTTTTACAAGCTGTTCAATAACCGTTCCAAACTTTCTTCATCTTGTATCAAAACTTCCCGGGCTTTGCTGCCTTCAAACGGGCCTACGATGCCTGCTGCTTCCAGTTGATCCACAATTCTTCCAGCCCTGTTATAGCCCAGTTTTAATTTCCTTTGAATGAGAGAGGTACTCCCCTGTTGGTGCAGCACAATCAGCCTGGCGGCATCGTCAAAAAGAGGGTCCCTGTCAGCTAAATCTATATCTCCAATACCGTTGTCTCCATCTTCACCTTCAAATTCAGGCAATAGGTAGGCGTCGGGATAACCTTTCTGCTCTCCAATCCAATCACAAATGGCATCCACCTCAGGGGTATCCAAAAAGGCACATTGAAGCCTGGTGACATCCGAACCATGAGACAGCAGCATGTCTCCCATACCGATCAATTGCTCTGCACCCCCTGAGTCCAAAATTGTACGGCTGTCGATCTTGGAGGTTACCCTAAAGGACAGTCGGGCAGGGAAGTTGGCTTTGATGATACCCGTGATGACATTGACAGATGGTCGCTGCGTAGCAACTACCAAGTGGATGCCAATGGCCCTGGCCAACTGCGCCAACCGGGCAATAGGACCTTCTATTTCCTTACCCGCTGTCATCATCAAATCTGCCAACTCATCAATGACCAACACAATATAGGGCATAAATCGGTGGCCTTTCTCAGGGTTCAATTTCCTGGCGATAAACTTGGCATTGTATTCTTTCAGGTTTCTACAGCCTGCATCCTTGAGCAGGTCATAGCGCCTGTCCATTTCTATACAAAGGGAATTCAGCGTGTAGATGACCTTTTTTGTATCGGTGATAATGGCTTCCTCAGACCCTGGTAATTTGGCCAGAAAATGTCTTTCAATTTTATTGAAGAGGGTAAGTTCCACTTTTTTGGGATCCACTAGGACAAACTTCAACTGGGCAGGATGCTTCTTATATACCAAAGAGGCCAGAATCATATTCAAGCCTACAGACTTACCCTGTCCTGTGGCTCCGGCCATCAGCAGGTGGGGCATTTTGGCCAAGTCAATGACAAAAACTTCATTGGAAATGGTTTTTCCCAGGGCCACAGGCAGGTCTTTGTCACTTTTCATGAATTTCTCTGTGCCAATAACTGCCTTGGCAGGTACCAGTTCCCGGTTTTTGTTAGGTACCTCAATCCCTATGGTTCCTTTGCCTGGCATGGGTGCAATGATTCTGATTCCCAAAGCTGCCAGGTTAAGGGCGATATCATCTTCCAGGTTTTTGATTTTAGAGATTTTGACTCCCGGGTCCGGGACAATTTCATATAGCGTAACCGTGGGGCCAATGGTGGCTTTGATTTCCTGAATACCGATTTTAAAATTTACCAGTGTCTCTACGATCTTATTTTTATTTTCCTCCAATTCCTGTCTGGATACAGTGACTTTTTGGAAGTCATACTCATTCATCAGGTCTAAGGTAGGATATTGGTAATGAGGAAGGTCCAGTTTTGGATCGTATGGGTCCAGGTTTTCTACCGCTTCAGCGGTTTTTTCTTCTCCTTCTGCTGTAACTACAGAGAATCTTTTGTCTTCAATATTTTCTGAAACTGCCGGTGCTTCTTCCGGAATATCCATTCCTCCTTCCACATTGAAAACTGGGGAAGGCACAGGTGTTTTTGTTTGTTTCTCTTCTTTGCTGATGGTCCAGGAACTGCCATCGTCTTCTATTTCTTCTTCGAGGTCTTCTTCTGTTTCCCAATCCTCATCCAACCTGTCCTCTTCTATGTCTTTTTCGCTTACTGCCTCTTTGACAGCGCTTTCTGGTTTTTCGGAAGCCGAAAACCAATTGAACTGATCTATATTGAAAAAGAAAACGATAAATATCAAGAATGATCCTACAATCAGGATGAAGGTGCCCCAACCCAGGAAGTTGTCAGCTAAAGTTCCTAATTCAATTCCGAAACCTCCGCTCAGGTCGCCCAAACTATGGTAACCATCCGATTTGAGAACCAGATAGCCGGTCAATAAGCATAACCAAAAAGTAAAAAAGAGGGCAAAAGCCAAATACCTGGAAAGGGGGTAAAGTAATTTTTTGAAGGCAACTTTCACCCCAAGAATGAATAAAAAAGGGGGGAGAAGAAATGCTGCAATACCAAACCACTTATGAATGAAAAGGTGAGAGACCTGTGCCCCCCAAAATCCCAACCAGTTTCTGGCCTCTTCTGCCGTGCTTCTCAGGTCCTGATCCATAGGAGATACCACAATGTCCTGATCTGCTTTTCCCTCGAAAAGATAACTGATAAAAGCAAAAGTCATGAAAAGGGACAAGGAAATCAGGATGATGCCAAAAGTCAGGGGTATTCTTTTGTCTTTAGTAAAAGAAAATGAAAACCATTTGCCATTAGCTGACTTTGACTTTGATTTTGGTTCGTTCTTTTTTCTAAAAGTATTTGCTCTGGGTGTTTCTGAAGCCATTTTTGATCCGGTCAGTCTCTTTTAAGGAATGAAGATAATTCAAATTTGCGGATTTACTGAACTTGGTTTTCCAAATATTCAGCCAATCCTTTTTTAATCCGCATGACAATACCGGGACCCTCATAAATCATGCCTGTGTAAATTTGGACGAGGGAAGCTCCCGCTTTGATTTTTTCTATGGCATCCTCTGCAGTAAAAATCCCACCCACCCCGATGATGGGGAAAGCCTTATTGGATTGGGTAGAAAGGTACCGGATGACATCTGTACTGCGTTTGGATAAAACTTTCCCGCTAACCCCTCCTGCACCGATTTTCTCAACCAATTCAGCAGGAGTTGTCAATTGTTCTCTTTCGATAGTGGTATTGGTGGCGATTACACCATCAATTTTGGTTTCCATCACGATTTCTATGATGTCATCCAATTGACCAACGGTGAGATCCGGTGCAATCTTCAGGAGTATGGGCTTGGGTTTGCCCTTGTTGGTATTGGCGTTTTTTACAGCAGTGAGCAGTTTTTTTAATGGTTCCTTTTCCTGTAGTTCCCTTAAATTTGGGGTATTGGGCGAACTTACATTGACCACAAAATAATCCACATAGGGATGTAAAACCTCTAGGCAATAAAGATAATCCAAAACGGCTTCCTCATTTGACGTCACCTTGTTTTTACCGATGTTTCCTCCTATCAGTACATTAGAATTTCTTTTTTTGAGTCTTCCAACAGCTTGTTCTACGCCTCCATTGTTAAACCCCATTCGGTTGATTAGCGCCTGGTCCTTGGGCAGGCGGAAAAGTCGGGGAAGAGGATTCCCCTCCTGTGGCTTGGGGGTGAGGGTGCCTATTTCAATGAATCCAAAGCCCAATAAGGCCATTTCGTCTATCAATTTGGCATCTTTGTCAAAGCCAGCAGCGAGACCAATGGGATTTTTGAATTTCAGTCCAAACACCTCTTTTTCAAGTATTGGGTTTTCGTAATTGAAAAAGGATTTAATGGAGGATTTGGCAACCGGAAGGTTAAAAATTCTTTTTATCCAGGAAAATGTGAAGTGATGGGCTGATTCCGGGTCTTTTTTAAAAAGGATTGGCTTGATAATAGATTTGTACACGCTGTATCAGGTTTATGACGCCAGCAAAAATAAAGGTTTTGGATAAAGTCTGGGAATAAAGTTTGATGATCTTCTCCAACAAATGCCAATCAAAGGGGAAATACTGCAAAAACTTGAGTTTCAATAAATACAATCTTGGATGATTTCAGGAACAGGGAACTTAGAAAAAGATGTTGAAACCTAGTCCTAATTGTGATAGAAGGCTGAGGTTGAATCCATTTTGTTGGCTGATCTGTACATCTTCCATTAAGTTATAGGTTGTTGAGGTATTATACTCCAAAAGACCGGACTTTAACTCCAAACCAATGGTTTTGGAAAGCATATAATGAAATCCAATAAATATTCCTGCGTTCCAGCCATCACCCTTGGTATCATAAAATCTACCATCGGAACCTTCAAAAAATGGTCTTTCCCAGATTCTGTTTCCCTGACCTTCCAGAAAAAAAGAAAAATTTTTATCTAAGACTAGAAACTTTCTCACAAATATACCGGCATAAAAATCCCTAGTAACTGTTCTAGAGCCGGAATAACCTTCCATTGATAGAGAATTGGTACCTCTACCGATTCCTCCCTGGGCTCCAATTGCCAGATTTTCCCTTATGAAATAGCCTAATCCAGGAAGCAATGTCCAAATATTTTCCGTTCTGTTATTCGAATTTGGAAATTGGGGATTGATGAATGTTCTGTCAGTACTGACACGGTTGATACTGACATTGCCCCTGCCCATGAAAGTTCCTTGTTGGAATTGCCCATAGGCTAAGTGATGGGATAAGCATATCAGGATAGGTAGGAGCAAGAATTTTTTCATTTTTTCCTATTGATAAAAAAGTTAACCCCTAAAAAAACAGAAGTAGTATTCAAATCTAAATTGAAATAAGAAGAGGAGATTTCTGTACGCCATCCTGTAGCACCTGAACTTTTGTCTTCATTCCATTTTAATCCAAAATTTATTGGAACTGCCTGCAGTTCAATGGCTATCCATGGTGTAGGAAAGAATGCCAATCCTGCACCAATTTGATTCTCCCACCTACGAGCATTGCTTTCAAAAACAAGTGAACTGTTATTCTGATCAATGGAATTTTCTTGGTTATTACTCAAATAGGTAGTGCTGAATTGTCCAAAGAATGCGAGCTTTTCGTGGATCGGGAAAAATTTTCTTGCGAAAGCCCCAGCTCCTATATCTTTTATTTCTAAAACATTGGTAGCAGGTGAGGGGGGCATGACTTCTACATTACTGTTAAAACTGGAAAACCTACCTTCTAATCCGACTACCCAAGTATCAGAAATAAAAAAACCGACCTTCGGATTTAAAGTAAATGTTCTTATTTCGGATTGGCTTGCTGCACTGAAAAAATCAAAAGCTTCAGTATTTGAACGGTTGTAGTTTAAGCCGCCTCCAACCATTAAATTCCCTTTTTGAAGTTGGGCAAATACTAAAGTTGGGGTGAAGATGCCCAGCAGCATGATAGTCAAGGGAAAGAGCACTTTTTTCATTCAAAGGTTGGATTAAAAACAACTGTTACGAATACGTGGAGGTAGGAACCAATTTTGTCATTCGCTTCTCCGCATAGGTAAGACGACAGTAATTTTGGGATTGTTTCAGCAATTCAATAAAAATAAAAATATTTTAGTTGTAACCATAGAAAAACCCAATTTATGGATTCCAATTTGGCTTTGGACCTTATTTCCTGGGATGGAATTCATTGAGAACCTGCCTGAGATACTCCCTGTCCAAATGGGTATATATCTCTGTTGTGGTAATGCTTTCGTGGCCCAACATTTCCTGTACGGCTCTAAGGTCGGCACCTCCTTCTATCAAATGGGTAGCAAAACTATGCCGAAAAGTATGGGGACTGACATTTTTATTAAGTCCAATAGCTTCTACTTGTTTTTTGATAATCAAAAATACCATCACCCGGCTTAGTTTTTTACCCCGTCTATTCAAAAATACAAACTGCTCGTGTCCTTTGGCTACCTGCATGTGATTTCTAAATTCCTCTAGATAAAGCTTCAAATATTTTAGGGCATCCCGCCCAATGGGCACCAAACGTTCTTTATTTCCTTTTCCAATCACTCTTAAAAAGCCCACATCAGCATATATGTTGCCCAATTTTAAATCCGTCAATTCAGAAACCCTTAAACCTGAACTGTACAAAATCTCCAATATGGCCCGGTTTCTATGGCCTTCCGGTTCTCCGAGTGGGATACTTTCCAGGATTTGGTTGATTTCTTCATAGCTTAAGGTGTCAGGCAATTTTCTGCCAAGTTTGGGCGTCTCCAAAAGTTGGGCAGGATCTTCATTGATTTTGTCCTCGTACATGAGGAATTTGTAAAAGGCCTTAATGCCTGAAATGATCCTTGCTTGGGTGAAAGCTGAAATCTCCAATTCGGCCAAGCCATTGACAAAATACCTGAGATGTTGCAATTTGACCTCTGTTGGGCCTGTTTCTGGGAAATTGTTTTCCATGAAGCGGCTCAGTTTTTGCATGTCCTGTTGGTATGCAAGGATAGAGTTTTTACTCAAAGACCTTTCAATTTTCAGGTAATGTTGAAATTGTCGGATCAAGCTTTCCCAGGCCCTACTTTTTTCCATCTTTAATCCCCAATAGGGCTAGTAAATCTTCCTTTGAAAGGATTGATTTTATAACTGGCGCACATAAATGTAAGATAAACGAGGTTGAAAACCGTAAAGCCCATTAAGGATAAAAAAACATTTGGATTTTCAGCTAACCAAAAGTAATGGATTACTCCCGCAATTAGTCCAGCGATTGCACCTGAAAGCGCTAATGATTTAAAGGTTATTTGTTTCTTACTGCCCATAAATCGATCTTATCATAACATCAGTTGAAAAATACACATTCTATTCAAAAAATAAAAGCCCTGGAAATTGACTTAGCTTGGGCAATCTCCCAAATAACTGATACTTTTGAATATTCATACCAAACATACGAATCGCTTTGAAAATCATCATTATCAACGGGCCTAATCTCAATCTTTTGGGCAAAAGAGAGCCTGAAATTTATGGCAGTACTTCCTTTGAGGATTTTTTCAAGGAACTCCAAGCTAAGTTTCCGGAAATCGACCTCAGCTATTACCAAAGCAATGTGGAGGGAGAGCTGATCAATAAAATCCACGAGGTAGGATTCAGTTATGATGCAGTTTTATTGAATGCAGGAGGTTATACCCACACTTCCGTGGCTATTTCAGATGCTATAGCGGGCATTAAAACACCCGTACTTGAAGTACATATTTCCAATATTTACAAGAGAGAGGAGTTCAGGCACAAAAGCATCATTTCCAAGGAGTGTGTGGGCATGATTTCAGGATTGGGCCTGAAAGGATATGAATTGGGTATATTGTTTTTTCTAAACCGTTAATTACCATGATAACATTTGCAGCAGGGCCATCAAAAGTATATGATAAGTTGCCCCAATACATGATGGACGCCTATAAACAAGGTATCCTGAGTGCCAATCACCGATCGGCTGTTTTTATGAACCTTTATCAGGAAACGGAAACCCTGATGCGGGAAAAATTACACATGCCCGAAGGTTACAGACTCTTATTCACCTCTTCTGCCACCGAGAATTGGGAAATCATCACCCAATCCATCGTGCAGTCGGCGGGCTACCATATTTTTTCAGGTTCATTTGGAAAGAAATGGTTTGATTATGCCAAACACATTGAACCAAAAACCTTTGCTCATAAAATCGATGCTGCAGACACCATTGATGTAGAGGGTTTGCATATCAGCGAGGAATTTGATCTCATTGCAATTACCCAAAATGAGACCTCCAATGCCACTCAGGTATCAAATGCCACCATAGCAGCGATTGCCAATAAATATCCGGAGAAGATGATTGCTGTGGATACTACCTCCTCTATGGCAGGGATAGCACTGGACTTTCAATTGGCAGACATATGGTATGCTTCCGTACAAAAGTGTTTTGGGTTGCCTGCAGGACTTGGTGTCCTATTGGTGTCACCAAAAGCCATTGCTAAGGCCAAGGAAAAAGGAGAAAAGGGAAGGTACAATAGCCTCAACTTTATGTTGGAGAATGCGGAAAATTATCAGACCCATTATACCCCCAATGTTTTTGGGGTCTATCTTTTATACCGGGTGCTTCAGGACCTGCCAGAGATCCAACATGTAGATAAGCACACCAAAGAGAGGATGAGAAGACTGGAAGATGCCATCGCCCATACCTCAAAATTCAGGTTGTTGATTCAGAATCCGGACGCCAGAAGCAGCACCGTGATGGCGGTTACCGGAAGAGAGGAGTTTGTTTCAGAAATTAAAAAAAATGCTGAAAAGGAAGGTATGCAGCTGGGGAGTGGTTATGGTGCCTTGAAACCTACCAGTTTCCGAATTGCCAACTTTCCTGCCATTACGGATCAAGAAATGGAGCGATTGATAACCTTTCTTAAGAAATATTAAGCATAATCTTTATTTCTTTGTGCCATGATTATCATTCATACAGATGGAGCGGCCAAAGGTAATCCTGGACCTGGAGGTTATGGGGCCGTTCTTCAGTACAAGCAGCATAGGAAAGAACTTTCTGAAGGTTTCAGAATGACCACGAACAACCGAATGGAGCTTTTAGCAGTGATCAAGGCCCTGAGGGAAATCAAAGTTAACGGAATTCCGGTAACCATTTATTCTGACAGTAAATATGTAGTGGATGCGGTGGAAAAAGGCTGGCTTTGGTCATGGCAGAAAAAGGGTTTTAAAGACAAAAAAAATCCTGACTTATGGCGCCAATATATTCCCTTGCATTTAAAGTATAAGCCTAAATTGGTTTGGGTGAAAGGACATGCAGGCCATCCAGAGAATGAGCGTTGTGACCAATTGGCAGTGGCCGCTGCAGAGCAACCCGGTCTTCCACCGGATACAGGCTATGAAAACCCAGAAGAAGGGTCCATGTTTTAATCAAGTTTCATGTCCAAGTCATTTTTCCAGTTTAAACAATTTGGTATTCATCAGGACCGCTGCGCCATGAAAGTGGGAACTGATGGCGTCATTTTGGGTGCTTTGGCCATTGCGGACAAAGCTGCTCAAATGTTGGAAATTGGTGTAGGTACGGGAGTAGTTTCCCTGATGATGGCCCAACGCTATCCCAAATTGGATATTACGGGTGTCGAAATTGATCAAGAGACTTGGGAACAGGCGTTTGAAAATTCTAAAAAAAGCCCTTGGGCAGACAGGATCCAGTTTTTTCATATAGACTTTAAGCAGTTTGCCCAAAAGTCAGGCAGGAAGTTTGATTTGGTTATCAGCAACCCACCATATTTTTCGGGATCTCTTCCATCGCCTGACGCCAAAAGAAATGTAGCCCTACATCAGTCAAGCCTAAACTTTGAAGCGCTATTGGGAGGGACTATCGAGGTATTAACAGATGAAGGTGAGCTATATGTGATACTTCCTCCGGTAGAAATGGATTATTTTAAAGACCTAGCATACCAAAGAGCCCTTTTTCTAAAAAAAGAGTTTATCATAAGAGACAAACCGAATAAGCCTATACTCAGAAAGTTGGCCAATTTTTCCTGTAAAGAAGGATTTCTAGGGGCAGAAGAATTAATCATAAAAAATGAAAACGGGAAATATTCAGAAGCTTATGCCGCTTTATTGAAGGATTTTTTATTAATTTTTTAAATGTTCCAAAAATTCAACCCTAGGGGCCAGGACAAATTTTTTTTTAAAGTAATATTCAATTAAATTTAGCGCTGTTTAAAGTACAAATCTTAAATGAAAGTTAGAATAATTGTAGCTTTATCTTGTCTAAGCTTGCTGGCAGGTATATTTTTTTCTTGTGAAGAAGACATAGATGTGAATCCTGCAGTGGTAACTGAGGATGTGATTTTTGCAAGTGGAGAGCGGTTCCGGATTTCAGGGAGAATTATCACAAACCAAAGGATTAATGCCCTTGACCATGGATTTGTGATTGCCGATAACCCTTCCTTCAACCAAAGTCTGACCATTTCCTTGGGCGAAAGACAGGATCCGGGCAGGTTTATCGGTGAAATAACAGGGTTGAATATTGATACACAATATTTTGTCAAAGCCTTTGTTGATTTAGGTGGAGAAACTCTATCAGGAAATGTTCTTGAAGTTCAAACCCTTTCGCCAGCGGCATTTTCTATTCAACCAAATAATGGACCTACAGGGTCGGTAGTGACCATACAAGGTAAAAATTTCACAAGGGATACAGAAGTGTTTTTTGGAGCTGTCAAGGCGGAAGTAATTGATATCAATTTTGAATCTATTCTTCGAGTTCGGGTTCCTGCGATAGGAGCTGAGCCAGTTGTTCCCATCAGAATAATCAATCAAGGAAGAGAAACTGTTCTGGAAGAAAGGTTTAGCTTTAGGATTGGGAAATTTACACTAATTGCCCCATTTCCATCTGCTGTTAGGGTTTTTGACGGTATTGCTTTGCAAGAGGGAAATACCTTTTATTTTGGGAAGGGTACTGATAGAGGTCAGAATATAAATTCCAATTTTTGGAGGTTTCAAGTAGGAGAAGCCAATTGGAGTCCTGTTGATTTCCCCCTTGAGTCCTTTTGGAGGGGTTTTGTAAGTGGCAGTTTCATTGGAGGAGGATTTGATGCTATTGTGAATCCGCAATCCAGAAGTGATTTTTATCAGTTGCAAAATGGGACTTTCCTCAAACAGAATGACCTGCCCTTTAATGTAACGGATGCTGTAGCTTTTGAATTAAACGGTTTCCTTTATCTGGCTGGGGGCTCATTAGGAATGGAAATTCGCAAATACTTGCCTGTAGAAGGAACTTGGGAAAGTGTTGGTTCCATTCCTTTTACGATTGAGAGAACCATGCTTCATTTTTCCCATGGAAATCGTCAATATTTTGTAAATCCCGAAAACAATGAGATCCATGCTTTTAATGCCTCTACGGAAGATTGGAGTTTTGTTTCCGCATTCCCTGGAAATCTCGGAAATGGGAGAGGGGTGGCGATAGCCATCGGAGACAAAGCCTATTTGGGGATTGGGAACAGGTCTCCCCAAATGTGGGAATTGGATTTGAACAATGGTAATTGGTTACGAAAAAATGATTTCCCGGGGAGCACCACCTCAAGAACTGAGGGAGTTTTTCTTTGGGAAGAGAAAATATATTTTGTCAGAAGTGCAGAAGTCCAAATTTTCGGGGAACCTTCTGAATTTTGGGTATTTGAACCTGATAGTTTCTAAACTACGCACTGTATGAAAACAAAACTACTACTGCTATTTTCACTGATACTACTTTTTGGTTTTGAGGGGTTTTCTCAAACGAGGAATGTCGTTGGCCGCGATGTCGGTGAATTAAAAAACCTGAAAATCGGGGGAAGGATTATCGATCAGATCACAGGAGAGGCCCTAGTTGGAGCTACCGTTACGGTCAGGGAAATCAATAAAACGGAAATAACCAATGCCAATGGAAACTTCAACTTGGTGTTGGATAGGGCAGAGTACATTCTTGAGTTCAGGTATGTGGGTTATGAAACCGTGATTTACCCCATTGTGGCGGTAGGGGACGGCAGGATCAATATTACGATGATCCAGGAGGACTTCACCTTGGATGATGTGGTGATTTTTGGCAGAGATCCGGAAAAAAACATCAGAAGTACGGAAATGGGCGCTATAAGTGTCAGTATGAACACCCTGAAGGAATTGCCCCCATTTTTGGGAGAAGTGGACATTATTCGTTCAGTGGCTACATTGCCCGGAGTTTCCCAAGTGGGAGAAGCCTCCTCAGGTCTTAACGTAAGGGGTGGAGGTGCTGATCAGAATTTAATCATGTTTGCTGGAGCACCTGTTTACAACCCTTCCCATTTGTTTGGTTTGTTTACCGCATTTAACCCGGATGTAGTCAATGATTTTACGCTTTATAAGGCCATTATACCAGCCAGGTTTGGGGGTAGAGGTTCATCCATTTTGGATATAGCTCCAAAATCAGGAAGTCTTACCAAGTGGGGTGGGGATATGATGGTCGGTACCGTTACCGGTAAAGCCTCTATCAATGGTCCCATCGTCAAAGATGCTGTTTCTGCCCAATTAAGTTTTAGAGGTTCCTATATCAATTGGTTGTTGAATTCTCTCAATAATCCTGATTTAAGAACCAGTCAGGCCAACTTCAATGATGTCAATGGTATTCTTTATGGAGAAATCAATGAAAACCATAACCTGACCTATAGCTTTTATCGCAGTTATGATGATTTTGCTCTTGCCTCTGATACGACCATTTCCTGGACCAATCAAAGTCAGTCCATCCATTATTCGGGTAGATTCGGTGAAAAAGCGGAGGTAGACCTGATAGGTTTCCACACCTTATATGATTTCAGCATTTTCAATCAGTCAGGGATCAATAACTTTGACTTAGTATCTGGTATCGTTGATACAGGCCTTAGGTTAAACTTCAGGTATAATTTCAGTGAAAACAATAGTATCAGTTTAGGAGGGGATACCAAAAGAATCACTATTCAACCTGGGGAATTGATTCCGGGAGGCAATGGTGAATCCGGTATATTGCCACAAAAGGTTCAAAATGAATACGCCAATGAGTCAGGTTTCTATTTTCAACATGATTTTGAGGTTGGGGAGAAACTTGGGTTTTCTTATGGCATCCGATACGACATCTATCAATATTTTGGCCCCAGGACCGTTAGGGAATATGCACCCAATCTTCCAATCAATAGCGCCAATGTCATTGGAGAAAGAACCTATGAGGATGGAGAGTTGATCCAAACCTATGATGGTTGGGGGCCTCGGGTCTCTATGCGTTACTCCATAGATCCCAGGACATCTATTAAAGCAGGTTATAATAAAATGTACCAGTTTATCCACTTGATATCCAATACGGCCACAATCGCCCCTACGGATGTTTGGAAATTGAGTGATCAGTTTTTAAGGCCTCAGATTGTTGACCAATATTCTCTGGGGATTTATAAGAATTTCAGGGGAAATATCTTTGAAACATCTGTGGAGGTGTATTATAAGGATATTCAAAATGTGGTAGAATATAAGGATGGTGCCAGATTATTGCTTCAGAACAATCTGGAAACTGAAATTATACCAGGGCAAGGCCAAGCCTATGGGGTGGAGATGTATGTGAAAAAAAATCTGGGGAGAGCTACAGGGTGGGCAAGTTATACCTACTCAAGGGCGCTTAGAAGGGTGATTACTCCTTTTGAGGAAGAAATCATCAATGATGGCAATTGGTTTCCTTCCAATTTTGATAGGCCTCATGATCTGACCCTTATAGGAAATTACAAGCTCAGTTCCTTCACCTCTTTGTCTGCTACCTTCTTTTACAGCACAGGAAGACCTGTTACTTTTCCTGAAGCAAAATTTGATTTTGCAGGCAATTCCCTGGCCTTTTTCAGAGACAGAAACCTTCAAAGAATTCCTGATTTCCACAGACTTGACCTGTCGCTTAATTTTAAATTTGAAGGTAAAGGCAAATTCTACGATGGAGATTGGACCTTTGCCGTGATGAATGTTTATGGAAGAAAAAACCCATTCTCCATATTTTTTGCTGATCAACCAGGATCACCCCCACAAGCTTACCGATTAGCAATTCTTGGTGTTCCACTTCCCACGTTGAGTTATTCCCTTAAATTCTAAAGTACATGTTGAAAAGATTACTAGTTATATGCTTATTGATACCGCTTTCCTGCATTGATCCATACAATATCGGACTTGAGGAAGGCGAACAGCTGCTTACCGTAGAAGGATTTATCAATACCATGCCAGGTCCGCATGTAATCAAGTTGACCCGTACAGATACCTATGGATCAGTATTTGAAGGTTTGATCAGACCGGTGAGACAAGCGCAGGTTATTGTTAGGGATTCAGAAGGATTAGTGACCTTTTTGGAAGAAATTGAACCAGGTGAATATCAAACGCCTGCTGGCTTTGTTGCCCGGGTCGGCTTGAGTTATACCCTACAGATCCGCTTATTGAATGGTAGAGAATATACTTCCTTCCCGGAAAGAGTGAACCCTGTGGCTCCCATCGATTCGGTTTCGATTAGAAGTGTGCAGATTGCCACCGAAAACAGATTGCAGGATCGGGTAGGGGTGCAGTTGGTGGCGCATTTCAAGGATCCTGGAGACCAGAATAATTTTTATTATTGGAGGACCAGGCCCGGGACTTATGTGGTGGTGGCCAATCCTGAATTATTCACTAATCCTCCCACCCATCCTACCAATCCGAGAGGGCCCAATCCCAAAGACTGCTGTGATATTTGTTATTTGACTGAAAATAACCGGCTTCAGGATTTCGCCATAGCCTCAGATGAGGACTTTAATGGACTCGAAACCTCACAAATCATAACTTTTATTGAAGACAATGGTACCAGGTTTAGGAGGACTTTCAGGACAGAAGTACTTCAAATGGGCATATCCCAGGAAGCCCACCGTTTCCTTAGGTTAGTCGATCAGCAATTGGGCATTACCGGTAGTGTTTTTGATCAGCCACCTGCAAATATCAGGGGAAATATGATCAGTTTGGACGACCCCAATGAATTGGTCCTTGGTTATTTCATTGCCGCAGATGTACAGTCACAGGTGTTATATATCAATAACCAGGACTTGGAGTTCCGTGCAACTCCAAGAATAATTGCTGATGATTGTAGGGTAGTTCCCAATGCAACTACTAGCCCACCTCCATTTTGGAATCCGCCTGCGAATTAAGCCTTTTTTAATTCAGAAATTTCATTAAAAACAATGCCCTCTTCTTTGAGTTTCTGGAGGATGGGCTCATAGAATTCAGGAGATATGGGAATTTTAAGACCGGTAGCTTGGATCAATCCATCCAAGAATAAATCTATCGTTATAGCCAAGGGTAATCCCACTGTTTTGGCCATAGCAGTATATTCCTGGTCCTCTCCTTCACTTACCAAACTTGAAGTAATGCTTTTTATCCCTTTTGGCGTTTTTACTTCAAATATATGCTGCATGACGATCATGTCTTTATCTTCAGGTTGTAAGGCCCATTTTTTCTCCAATAAATTCTGAAGCAGACTGGCTGGACTTCCTTTGAGTTTAGCCATGGGCTGATTAGCCAATATTCCCAGCCATTCCAGTTTTCCTATAATTTCATTGTCCACCCAGGGTAGTAACTCCCTTATTTTTTCCTCTACCTGACTGGATTCGTGGTAGGGTAAAAAAGCATTAATAAACTCCCTATAGGTAAAACCCTCCGGTAGATTCATTTCAAAAGTATCATCAGTCATTCCTAACTGGACAAATACATCCCAACTCCTGCAAAATCCAGCCCTTCTTAAAGTACCCCGCAATAATGTCGGTATATTTTCCAAGCCATATACAGCCCTGTAAGCCAATGAGTCCCTATTGGGATAGCCTTCAAATTCACCTACTTCTTCAAAATGGATTTTTTCCAATCTCCTAAAAAGCATGTGGTAGGGGACATATTTGTATTTTCCATTTCGGATAAACCTAGACATACCTTGACCGGCAAGGACGACGTTTCTTGGATTCCATGTAAATTTATACTTCCAAGGATTGTTCTCACTTTCAGGTGCAAGCACCCCTCCAGTGAATGATTTAAAAGCCAAGATTTCATGCCCTTTCTTTTTTTCTGAATCGATAATCTGCATGGCAGACATGTGGTCAATGCCTGGGTCCAAGCCACATTCATTTAAAAACAACAATTGTTTGGATTCAATCTCAGACTTCCATTTTCTTAACTCATCTGACTCATAGGAGGCAGTAAAAAAATGCTTACCCAGGTCAAGGCAGTCTTTGGCAATTAACGGATGCATAAAAGCAGGAAGCATGGATATGACCAGGTTAGCTTGTGCTATTAGTTTTCTTCTTCCTTCTTTCTCTTCAATAGCTACCTCCACCGCTTTGCCGGCAGGATGGTTTTTGACTTTTTGGACCGCATTTTCGAGTTGAAGATCTGCAACGATTATCTCTCTATGTTTTTCGAGAGCGGATTTCAAGAGATATTCAATCAGATAAATGGAAGATTTACCGGCACCGAAAATCAGAATTTTTTGCATGTCGTTTTGGAGGTCAAATTGGACCTACAAGTTGGTGAAAAAGAATCATCGGCAAAAGCCAGCAGCTATAAAATCAACAGGAAGTAACTTTCCAGATTTTTTTTCGTTAATTGAAGCCCTTTTTAATGGAAAATTATGCGGAAAAAGATTGAGATGAATGTGTCTCTTGAGGTATACCCTCCCCAAGAGTGGACCGATGAAGATCGGATTTTGACAGAGATGGCCAAAGCGATAATGGAAAAAGCCCATGCACCATATTCAGATTTTTTAGTTGGTGCGGCTTTGCTTCTTGACAATGGAGAAATGTATGCGGCGAATAATCAGGAAAATGTCTCTTTTCCTGTAGGTGTCTGTGCAGAGCGTGCCGTGCTAAGTTATGCGGTAGGCAACCGTCCCCAATCCAGGCCCGTAAAAATCATTATTGCGGCAAAAAAGAGATTATCAGAGCGTTATGCCACGGTAACACCCTGTGGTTTATGTCGGCAAACAATAAATGAGTATGAGATTAAATTCAATAGCCCGATACAGATCATGATGTTACATCCTGATGGTGATCTCCTTGTTGCGTCTAGCGTTGAAACACTTTTGCCATTCAGATTTAATGATTTAAATGCATAATGAAAAACGTTATCAAATATGAACATCAGGCCCATTTTAGGCTTTCCCATTTGGTAAATAGAAATGAGGAGGAAATACTAGTCGCACTTCATGGGTATGGACAGCTGTCAGAATATTTTCTCAAAAAAATGCAGCCCATTTTCAGGGAGAAAAGACTCATTGTAGTCCCTGAGGCCACCAATTATGCTTACCTACAGGGTTTCTCGGGCAGGGTTGGAGCCAATTGGATGACCAGGCATGAAAGAGAGGCTGCCATTAAAAACAATAACCAATATCTTAATGCTATATTGGAGTCACTATTGGTTAAGTATTCCTACCAACCTGCATTAAAAGTGCTTGGATTTTCGCAGGGCGCAGCTACAGCTACCCGTTGGGTAAGTCAATTGGATTACCCTGTTTCAACCTTGGTGTTATGGGGTGGTGGCTTTGCACATGATCTTGAAGTAGAAAAGGCAGCCAAAAAACTAAATAACAGTAAGTGTTACCTTGCTATCGGGGAAAATGATGATATGATTACCCCAGAATCCCTGAACAAGCAGGAAGCCCTTATCAGTTCTTTGGGGATTACAGCCCAAAAAGTAAATTATTCTGGAGGCCATGATCTGGATATCAACCTTTTAGAACAATTGATTCAGTAAAAGGGTTAGATGTTGAATAGGTGAAAAAAACAATTTGATTTTAAGCAGCAGTTAGTTAATTTTCTCAAAATTTTATGATTTGTTTCAAATGTTAACCCTATCAGAAAAAGAAGTTGAAAACATAGCGGCGCAGCTGCTGAAAGGGATGATCTGTTTTTATCAATTGGACAAGAAAAAACTTCATCATTTACCTGACGACGAGGATTATTTCAATTATGACCTTACTCCAGAAGAGGAGGATGTTTTAGATGAAATAGATGACAATCCTGACAACTATGCCGAGTTCACAAAAATGGAACCCGCCCAAGAACATCAAATGATGGAAGCTTTCACTGTAAGGATAGTGAAAGAGCGAAATTTTCAGGATGATTTATTCAATGCACTCAGTAAACCAAAAGCAGCCACCGCTTTTAAATTTTTAATTGATAGTTCTGGAAAGTATAAAGATAAGTGGATCACTTACAGATTGGATAAATATAAAGATTGGGTAAAGGAGCAGGTAGACAGCTTCAATTATGCCGAAGAATAAAATTAATAAAAATACCGCGATTCAGCGGTATTTTTATTTTTAGGCAGATTTTAGCCATTTCCAAATCGTTTTGTAATTGACCTTGGTTCCATGAATCAGAATACCTATTCGGTAGATTTTTCCTGCGACCCAGGTACTGAAGATGAAGCCTGTCACCAAAAGCCCCATAGATAACAAAAGTTCGGAAAAAGGAATGCCATAGCTCGCCCTGCCCATCATGGCTATCGGGGAGGTGAGGGGGATTATAGAAAGCCAAAAAGAAGTATTGCTGTCAGGGTCATCCAAGACAAAAATAAATAACCCCATATAAGCAATCAATAAAGGTATGGTAATGGGTAACATGAACTGTTGAGCCTCAGAAGGGGCATCAATTGCTGCTCCAATAGCTGCAAATAAGGCGCCATATAGCAGGTAACCTCCGAGAAAATAAAATATAAATGTTAAGATCAATTGTACAAAGTTGATGTTTTGAAGAACCAAAATGGTTTGATAAAAATTGTTATCAGGTCGGATTTGGTTGCTTAGCTCAGGGTTGCTTAACTCCATCAGTTGCTGTTGGGGCATTTGAAGTCCTAAAAAACCCATCACAAAAGTGGACAGGGAACCTATCAGTACTATCCAAATCAGGAATTGGGTAAGACCAACTGCTCCAATACCAATGATTTTTCCCAACATCAATTGAAAAGGACGAATAGAGGATACTAGGATTTCTATGATTCGGCTTGACTTCTCTTCAATTACACCCTGCATGATTTGATTTCCATAAACAAAGATGAAGATATAGATCAAAATGCCAGAGATAAATCCTATGATGTAATTTACGGTTGCGTCAGAGACCTTTTCTTCTCCGGAATGGTCCAGGGTGACAGTTTGAAGGTTTACTCTCGTTCTATAGGCGTCCAAAATTTCCGGATCAATGCCGGCTTCAAAAAGCTTTTGCTCCTCGATTCTCCTTTTCAAGCTATTTTCAATAAATGACCTGAGGCCAATACTTGGTGTGGAATTGCTGTACAATGTAAAGCCTGAAGGATTGGTCAGGTCAATTGAAGGGATATAAAGTGCAGCAAAACGCTCTCCTTCCCTTACCATTTTTTTGGCTTCCTCAAAAGAGGTATTGGAAAAGGAAAATGCATATTGTTCTGAGCTTTCGATAAAAAAAAGGTTGTTTTCATCAACAACTTCAATGATGCTCAGATAGGGTCTTTCTGTATCATCAAGCGCTATCCATACGAAAAACCCCATAATGGCAGGAAATATCAATGGGGTCAATAAAGTAGCCAACAGAAAAGATTTTTTCTGAACCCGGGAAAGATATTCTCTTTTGATGACCAGCCAAACTTTATCCATTTTCGTGCTTTTTTACTTGTTGGATAAAAATTTCCTCCATACTGGGTAAAATTTCCTTAAAACCGATTACTTCTCCTATAGCCATGGCTTCCTGTAGGACTTCATTGGATTTTCCTTGTTCTACAGGGATATGGTAAGTATTAGACTCACCATTCATTATCCATTTCCAGGGCGTAGGGATGTCTGTTCCTGGCAAAGTTTTTAATTTCAATTCAAAAGTGTTTGTGCGAAATTGATTTTTCACATCATTTAATTTTCCAACCAGGATTTTTTTAGACTTGTTGAACATGGCTATTTCATCACAAAGCAGCTCCACGGATTCCATTCTATGGGTGGACAAAAGAATGGTTACCCCCTTTGCTTTTAAGTCAAGAATTTCATTTTTGATGAGTTCTGCATTGACGGGGTCAAAACCGGAAAAAGGCTCATCCAAAATCAATAGTTCCGGTTCATGGAGAACGGCAGAAATGAATTGGACTTTTTGGGCCATTCCTTTGGAAAGGTCATCAATCCGCTTGTTTTTCCAATGACTGATTTCCATTTTGTCCAACCAACTTCCAACTTTAATTTTTGCTTCTTCAGCAGAAAGCCCTTTTAGCCTTGTGAAATAAATCAATTGGTCCCAGACTTTCATTTTTTTGTAAAGCCCCCGTTCTTCGGGAAGGTAGCCGATATTTTTGATATGGCTTCTTTTTAGAATTTGGTTTTTAAAAAATATTTGTCCTGAATCCTGGTCTATGATCTGATTGATGATTCGGATCAATGTGGTTTTTCCGGCACCATTTGGACCTAATACACCAAAAATACCTCCATCAGGGATGGAAAGGTCGATATTGCTTAGCGCTTTGGTATTTCCGTAAGATTTATTGAGTTGCTGTATTTCTAAAATGTTCAAAGCCTTGGTATTTGGCTAAAATTAATAAAAGTTCTGAAATTATCGGATAGTCACCGAACCAACAGAGACATCTATCATCAAGCTTAACAGGTTCTCGGCTTTTGCGTCATAAGATTTATTGACATAAGTTTTGTCTCCTATGTCTTTCCAATGTTTAGGGATTGAAGTTCTGCACATGGCTGTAGACTTAATTTTGATAATGGCAGGTTGATTATCATGGGGTAATTGTAAGTCTACTTTTCCTGCACCCACTGTGGCAAAAATCTGACTTGCCTCTGGCATCCTTTCGGAAAAATTCAGATTTAAGCTCCCATAGTTGGCCTCAAAAACCATGTACTTGGCATTGGTGAAATTCAGATTATTCGCCTGAAGGGTGCCCATGTTGATGCTGATATGCATGGTATCCATCTTTACAGAATTTGCCAGCTTTTTACTATAGTCTACCGTAATATCTGCACTGGCAGATTTAATATGGCAATTTGAAATTGGTAAATGAGAGAGATCAAAATAGGCCTTACCTATGCCAAATTGGAAATTGAGTGCATATAGGTAGTTGGAATTAAGGTTGACCATCCATTTGTGGTCAAAGTCGTTGTTCTGTGAAGAAAAAAGTTTGTAAGAAAGGCTTTTACCCAAGTTCTCTGATTCCACGTTGCGATGGATCAGCTCTGAGTAAAGTACTTCGTCTTTGATTCTGTGACTGAAATCTGGAAGTATGTTAACTTTGGACAGTTCACAGGAGATTTTAACAGGGGAATCTTCAATGTGCCTGGAGATTTTTGAAGTTCCCTTGTAAATATTGAAATCAACTTGAACCAAGTTGAACCCATACTTTTCTTCTACCTTAAATTCTTTGGACAATTGTGCCCACGTCTCCGTATTCCATCCAAAGAAAAAACACAAGAGCAGGGATAATCTAGTTAACATACGCAGTGAATACGTTTTTCAATACGGCTTTAATACCAAAAGGTTTATTATCCCCATAAAAAAAGCCGGAATTTCCTCCGGCTCCAAATCTTTAAAAGAATTCTTTCATTTTATCGAAGAAACTTTTTTCTCCAGCCCCTGGATCAGGCCTGAAGTTATCAGAGGTTCTTAAAGCTTCTAAGCTTTGTTTCTCTTCTTTAGAAAGCTGTTTGGGAACCCATACATTGACATGAATCAATTGGTCACCCTTTGTGTACCCATTGATGTCTTTAATCCCTTTGCCTTTAAGTCTAAGTATTTTACCTGATTGTGTTCCAGGCTCGATTTTTATTTTGACTTTTCCATCTATCGTTGGTACCTCAATCTGGGCACCTAGTGCAGCATCTATGAAACTGACATATAGGTCATAGACGACATTATTCCCATCTCTTTGTAAGGTGTCGTCCTCTATTTCTTCAATTACGATCAAAAGATCTCCTGGAATACCCCCTGCAGTTTCATTTCCTTTTCCGGACATGCTTAGCTGCATACCATCCGCTACTCCTGCCGGGATATTGATGGGGATGATTTCTTCTTTCAGTATAAGTCCTCTGGCATCTGCTTCCGCAGGTTTTTTATCTACGATTTGGCCATTTCCACCGCATACATGGCAGGTGCTAGCAGAAACCATTTGTCCCAGCATGGTGTTGACCACTTTTTTGATCTGTCCAGAACCTTGACAGGTGGGGCAGGTTTTGAAAGTCACCCCATCAGCCAAGACCTGACGTTTTACTTTGATTTTCTTTTCTACACCATTAGCGATTTCTTTCAGGTTAAGTTTAAGCTTCACCCGAAGGTTGGTGCCTTTTTTGGTCCTTCTTCCCCCTCTTCCTCCACCGAAAAAGGACTCGAAACCACCTCCTCCGAAAATATCGCCAAATTGGGAGAAGATATCTTCCATGTTCATGCCTCCTCCGCCAAATCCGCCATTGCCACCTAGTCCTTGATGACCAAACTGATCGTAACGTTGACGTTTTTCAGGATTGCTTAACACTTCATAGGCTTCTGCTGCCTCCTTGAATTTTTCCTCTGCCTCTGGATTGTCAGGGTTTTTATCGGGATGGTATTGGATGGCCAACTTCCTGTAGGCCTTTTTTATTTCCTCAGGTGAAGCCCCTTTGGAAACTCCTAATACCTCATAATAATCTCTTTTTGCCATGATAATGATTTATGCTCCTGTAACAACTTTTGCGTAGCGGATTACCTTGTCTCCTAAGGTATATCCTTTTTCCACTACATCAATCACCTTGCCCTTCATGTCTTCATTTGGAGCAGGAATCTGGGTAATAGCCTCTTGCGTATCTGCATTAAACGGATTTCCAATGAGGTCATCCATTGCCTTTACACCTTTGTTTTCTAGGGTTTTGATCAATTTATGGAAAACCAGTTGATTGCCCTCTCTTACCTTTCCAGCATCTTCTTCTTTTTCATTGGCCTTGAATGCCCTTTCAAAATCATCAACAATAGGGAGGATCTCTTTGATCAAATCTTCAGAAGCCGTGGTGATGAGATCCAGGCGTTCTTTGGCAGTTCTTCTTCTATAATTTTCAAATTCAGAGTATAACCTCAGGTATTTGTCCTTTAATTCCTTCACCTCTTTTTCCAATTTTTCCTCTACAGAAGCTTCAATATCCACAGGTTGATTGGTTTCCTCTTGGGTTGTATCCAAATTTTCCTGGTTTACTTCTTTTTCCTGAGAAGTGGTTTGCTCTTCATTCATTATTTCTTTCTCACTCATCTTGATCAAAATTTAATATTTTTTCCATATCAATAAATTTGCCAGCACTGTTTTCCTGACAAACTGACACTTTATTGGCTGGTGATGGCCTGCCATAACATGTCTTTTAACTTGTCGAGATTGAATTGGGTAACAGATGAAATAAAAGTGGAGGGTAATTCCGTAGGAATGTCTTTTTTCATTTCTTCCATCAGTTCCGAATCCAGCATATCTGCTTTTGTAATTGCTAAGAGGCGTTTTTTATCCAATAATTCTGGATTGTATTTTTCAAGTTCTGACAAGAGAATATGGTACTGTTCTTTTATGCTATCAGCATCTGCCGGGATCATAAAAAGGAGAATGGAGTTTCTTTCAATATGTCTTAGAAACCGGAGTCCTAAGCCTTTTCCCTCAGAGGCACCTTCAATGATTCCAGGGATATCTGCCATTACAAAGGATTTATCATCCCTGTAGGGAATAACACCTAAATTGGGAACCAATGTGGTGAATGGATAATCTCCAATTTCGGGTTTGGCAGCAGAAATACTGGATAACAAGGTCGATTTTCCAGCATTGGGGAAGCCAACCAATCCTACATCTGCTAACAGTTTCAATTCCAGAATGATCCATTCCTCGATCCCTTCCTCTCCTGGTTGTGCATAATGGGGTGCCTGATTAGTAGCTGTTTTAAAGTGGTCATTGCCTAGTCCACCCCTACCACCTGGTGTAAGAATGACTTCTTGACCGTCTTCGGTGATTTCGAAACGAATTTCCTGTGTTTCGGCATCTTTTGCTACCGTACCTAAAGGTACTTCTAAAATCACGTCTTTCCCGTCTCTCCCTTTTCTTCTGCCCCCTTCACCTCCTTTGCCTTCTTCGGCTATGACATGTTTCTTGTATTTAAGGTGTAGCAATGTCCAAAGCTGGGCGTTGCCTCTTAGAATGATGTGCCCACCCCGACCGCCATCACCTCCATCAGGCCCTCCTTTAGGAACATGCTTTTCCCTACGGAAATGAACGGAACCACTGCCTCCTGCGCCGGATCTGGAACAGAATTTTACGTAATCTATAAAGTTGCTCTCTGCCACTGCTTCAATTGTTTTAAAATAAAATGGCTAAGCTGAACAGCTTAGCCAATTATTAGCATACAAAGGTAAGAATAATTTATCTATTAGAACTTGTCGATGACCTGGCAGATATCTTCAAAGATACCGTCAATGGTGCCAACTCCATTAATTTTTGAGAATTTCCCTTGTTTTTCATAATAACCTGCGACGGGTAAGGTTTCATCCAGGTATACGCTGATCCTGGTAGCAATTTTTGCTTCGTCCTGATCATCCACACGCCCAGAGGTTTTCCCTCTTTCCCTGATTCTTTCTTTGAGAACTTCTTCATCTACATCTAGGGCTATCATTCCAGAAATTTTCGAATTGTTTTTTTCCATAAGTTTATCCAAAGCCTCCGCCTGGGCAACGGTTCTTGGGAAACCGTCAAAGATAAAGCCATTGGTGTCGGGGGTATTTGCAATTTTATCATCCACCATTCCTATAACCACTTCATCTGGGACTAGTCTACCCTCATCCATGTACTTTCGTGCGAGTTTGCCCAATTCAGTTCCTTCTCCCAAATGCTTTCTAAATAAGTCACCTGTAGATAGATGGGTCAATTGGTACTTTTCTATGATTTTTTCACTTTGTGTGCCCTTGCCTGCACCTGGAGGGCCAAATAATACGATGTTTAGCATCTCTTTAATATTTTGAACGATAATATAATGCTGGTTAATTTAAGTGGTAAGTTGGTAAATCTCTGGAATATTTCTTCCAAACCCATCATAATCCAATCCATACCCTACCACAAACTTATTCGGAATTTCAAATCCAACATAATCCAATACCACTTGATGCTTTAAGGCATCTGGTTTATGAAGCAATGTCACCGTCTTTATTGAAGCCGGATTTTCCCCCCTTACCTGATCGAGAAGGTGGACCATACTTAGACCGGTATCTACAATGTCCTCAACTATCAATACGTGCCTGTTTTCCAGTTCTGTTCCCAATCCAAGGATGTTTTTTACTTTACCAGTAGAAGTCTCTCCTTCATAAGATGAGATTTTAATGAAGGATACCTCTGCTGGAACAGTGATAGACTTAGAAAGGTCAGAAAGGAACATGAAAGCGCCATTTAACACACCAATGATCACAGGGCTTTTTTCAGCATAATCCTTTGAGATTTGTTTGCCGATTTCCATTACCCTCTTTTGTATGGCCGAATTGTCTATGTAGCGTTTAAATATTTTGTCTTTGACCTGAATCATTGGTTTTAATAAAAAAGCCCTTATAACAGGGCATTACAAATATATAAAAAAATGATAGCCACGTATCTATTAAGTTGCTAAAGCCTATAGATTAGCCAATAAATACCGATACATATCTATCATTGCCTCCAGATCTTTGAGTGCAACTTTTTCATTTGGACTGTGGACTTGGTCCTCGGGTGCACCGATGAAGCACCAATCAATGGCGTAAGGGGAAAATTGAATTTCCCTACCATCACTTCCTCCAAATGCCTCAATTTCTAATTGATAAGGAATGCCACTTTTTTCCGCCATATCAATAACCCTATCCAAAAATATTTTTCTGGGAATAAATTTATCCCTTATCGATATTACAACTCCTTCTCCATGGTGCACGCCATCAGTAATCCATGTAATGTCAGAAATCAATGCATTTTCAACAGGGGCAGTTTCTTGAATAAAGTTTAATAGAAAAGGCATACTTCCCCCGCCATGCTCCTCATAAGTGGAAAAGACAATCCAACCATTCTCTAAGGTCTCGCAAAGTTTGAGGGCATTGTATATGCCTAATCTGTTATCGAGATAAGCTCCTTCTATAAATGTGTCATTAATGATGATGTTTTGTTCAAAGGATAAACGTGTCCCTCTTTCTATGGGTCTGGCAAAATCATGGTAAAGCTGATCTTCTTTATTTAAAAGCTTACACCTAATGGGACCAAGCCTATCTTCACCTACTAAAACTGTTCCCTCAATTATTTCAGGACCACCGATTGGAATTAATTGATTTTCGTATCTTGTCATAAAACCAATCGTGTCTATGTGTGCAAAGACCGCTGTATTGGGTTTTCCAAACGCCAGCAGCAAACAATCATGAAATTTTTTTCCAAAATAAATTTTCGGTGTAACTTTCCACAGGTGCTTTCGTTTATTGACATAGTTGTAAAGAAATACTGCCATTTTGGATTCGTCACCCGAAACTCCCTGAATATGTAATAGTTCTTTGAGCATTTTCATGTTGGCATGATTTCTGTTTTAGTTTGATTTTCCAAAAATTTTACAGTAAAAATCAAAAGAATTTGAATAAAGTTTAAAGTTTTAAAAATAAAATATACATTTGTGATTAGTTAGAAAATTATAAATTTGCAGTTAAATCAATCAAACACTTAAAAAAATTTGTAAAAAAATTTTTTATTATGAAAAAAATAGTACTCTCAACAATTATGGCAGGTGCTTTGGCCTTCGCAGCCAACGCCCAGGTTGACTACAACAGGTGGTCTGTAGAGTTCGGTGGTGGATTCAATAAGGCAATGGCTCCTATGACGCCAGGTTTCTTCTCACCTACTCTCAATATTGGACATGCTGACATAGGCGTCAGATACATGTTTAATGAAAAATTTGGTACGAAGCTTGATTTTGGTTTCGGTTCTTTCAGTGAGGCTTCAAGGGATAATAATCCAGCCTTCTCTACTAATTATCACAGAATTAATCTTCAAGGTGTTGCTAACCTTGGAAGGATTATGGGTTTCGAATCTTTTAGTCAAAGATTCAGTATACTGGGACATTTAGGTGCTGGTATAGGACAAGTGAGACCTCAAGATGGTCCAAATTCAGACTTCAACGACAATGTGTATAACATTATCACAGGTCTTACTGGTCAAGTTAAGTTATCAGACAGGATTGCCTTGGTTGGAGACATCAGTACAATTTTGAATGGTAGACAGACTGTAACATTTGATGGTCAAAGTGGAATTGGTCCTTCAGATGCAGGTTTTTATGGAATTAACGGAACTTGGTGGACAGGTACTATCGGTTTGAATATCTATCTAGGAAGCAAAGATACACATGCTGACTGGTATATTGCAGCTGATAAGTATGCTACCAAAGAAGAACTTGCCAATCAAATTGGTGAAATCAGAGATATGTTGAAAGACTCTGATGGCGATGGTGTTCCTGACTATTTGGACAAAGAACCTAACACTCCAGCTGGTGCTAGAGTAGATTCTCATGGTAGAACTTTGGATTCTGATGGTGACGGTATTCCTGATCACTTAGATAAGTGTCCTTTCGTACCTGGTCCTGCATCTAATGATGGTTGCCCAATCGAAGAGGTTAAAGAAATCGACTACTTCAAAAAGGCTATCAACGAAGGCTATGTTAACGTATACTTTGCATTTGATAGCGCTAAGCCTCTAGGTTTCTCTGCTTCAGGTATTGACTACGTTGCTAATTTCTTGAAGAGAAATCCAGGTGTTAGTGTTGAATTGAAAGGTTTTGCTGATGAGCTAGGTCCTGAAGATTACAACATGAAGTTATCTGAAAGAAGAGCTAAATCTGTACACGATATCTTAGTAGCAGCTGGTATTGATGCTTCAAGATTAACTGTTAAAGGTTATGGTGAAGATACTAGCGTAGACAAGCGTTCTGCAGATGCCCGTCAGTTGGCTAGAAGAGTTAGCTTCGAAGTAAAATAAATTTGATTAATTGCAATAAATGATAAAAGGTCACCCATTATGGGTGGCCTTTTTTTGTGGCATTTGTTTATGCTTCCGTTAAATTTTCCATAATGAATATAATATGGCACCTTTCCCTTAGCTATATATAAGTTCTTGGATTTGACTTTCTGAAACATGATTTGTACTGTAAGAAATAAAAAAGAGGCTGTCCTGATTTATCAGGCAGCCTCGTTTCAATTGATGTAAGTAAATGATTTTTTTAATTTATTCGGACAATATCCGCTCCAAGCGCATTTAGTCTTTGATCTATATATTGGTATCCCCTGTCAATTTGCTCAATATTATCAATAATGGATGTGCCTTCCGCAGACATGGCCGCAATCAATAAAGAAACCCCTGCTCGAATATCTGGAGAGGTCATTCTAATTCCTTTTAGTGGATATTTTCTGTCCAACCCAATCACAGTAGCCCTGTGGGGATCACAAAGTATGATTTGAGCGCCCATATCGATTAATTTGTCCACAAAGAACAGACGGCTTTCAAACATTTTTTGGTGCACCAATACGGTTCCTTTAGCTTGTGTAGCAGTAACCAATACGATACTCAAAAGATCAGGTGTAAATCCGGGCCAGATGGCATCAGCAACAGTGAGGATAGAGCCATCTATAAATGTTTCGATTTCATAGTGTTTTTGAGAGGGGATGTATATATCGTCTCCTCTAAACTCCATTTTGATTCCCATTCTTTTAAAAGTTTCAGGAATAATGCCTAATCTGGGGATTTTTGCATCCTTGATGGTGATTTCGGATTGGGTCATAGCTGCCATACCAATAAATGACCCGATCTCAATCATGTCAGGTAACATGGTATGTTCCGTCCCTTTGAGCTTTTTCACGCCTTCAATATGAAGCATGTTGGACCCTATTCCTGTAATCTTGGCCCCCATCCGATTGAGCATATCGCAAAGCTGTTGTAGGTAAGGCTCACAAGCTGCATTATAAATGGTGGACTTGCCTTCCGCCATGACGGCTGCCATAACGATATTGGCTGTACCAGTAACAGATGCCTCATCCAAGAGCATGTAAGCACCTTTAAGGTTTTGGCCGTCTATATGATAAATCTCTTTTTTGCTGTCATAATGGAATTCGGCTCCCAGTTTTTGAAACCCAAAAAAATGGGTGTCCATTCTCCTTCTGCCTATTTTGTCACCACCTGGCTTGGATAAACGACCATGCCCAAATCTGGCCAACAGCGGACCCAAAATCATTACTGAACCCCTAAGGGAAGAAGCCTTTTTTAGAAAATCTTCTGTTTCGAGGTATTTGATATCCACATTATCGGCCTGAAATTCATAGGATTCCGGGCCAATTTTTTGCACTTTAACACCCATATCTGCCAGCAATTCAATGAGTTTGTTGACGTCACGGATATTTGGGATTTTGTGGATAGTGACTTTTCCTGAAGTCAATAAAACGGCACAAAGAATCTGTAAGGCTTCGTTTTTGGCTCCCTGAGGGATGATTTCCCCCTTAAGTTTCAAGCCTCCTTTTACTCTGAATGATGACATTTATCTGCGTTTTTTGGAATGACCACCGTTTCTTCTCCTGTCCCCACCATTAAATCTTTTTCTTCCTCCGGATGAGCTTGACTCTGATTCTGAAGGGACTTTAAAATCCCTTCGGGTATTGGTTTCGAATAAGCCCATTTCCCTCACTTTTTCCAAGTCAATGTGTAGTTTCCCTTTGGAAAGGGTTTTGATGTCGTCAATAATGATGGCATCATCAAAATTATCCCTGTTCCAAGTAGAATGGAAGCTTCTCATCAACTGTCCTATATAAATAATGGCTGTTTCCTGTTCTTCATCATTTTCGATCTCTATGGCCTTTTCAATCAGTTTTTCAATATTTCTACCATAGTGCTTGAACTTTACTTCCCCTTTAGGATAACCTACACGTTGGGGTTTTCTAAAAAGTAGGTCTTTTTCAGGCTTTGGGTATGGGCCGTCCACGTCTAAAGTAAAACCTGACATGATGTGTATATCATCCCAAATCTTCTGGTCATTTTCAGTTTTCATTTGGGGATTAAGCTGTTTGACCAATTCAACTAAGGCAAAAGCACTTTGTGTTCTTTTGTCCCTGTCCTCGATTCCAGCAATGTGATTCGCCAGACGTTGGATGTTTTTTCCGTACTCTTTCAAAGTAACGGCATGTTTGTTTGTTTCTATGTTGTCCATAAAGTAGTGCATTAGTCGGGCGATACAATTAGAAAAATCACTTTTGCCGGCCCGTTAATCTATAATCCGAAGCTTTGCAAAGCTAAGTAATAAAACCTTTTCTCCAAAGTTATCAAATTGTATGCTAGCTTTCTTGTTAATTCCTTCAATTTCTATCTTCGTAACCTTGCCATAACCAAATTTTGGATGTTCTACCAACATGTCTTCCTGTAGGTTGTTGGTATTGGAAGGTTTGAAATCCGGACTTGGTGTATGAATCTTGGCTGTAGCCATAGGACGATTCGCTGGTTTTTTGATCCCAATAAAGCCTGATTTTCCTTCAGAAGACTCATTTCTCAATGCCCCTGATAGCGCAGAGGTCATTCTTTTGTTGACCCGGATACAGGCAGGGTCCACTTCTTCCAAGAACCTGCTGGGCTCACAATTGAGCAAACGTCCAAACCTATAACGTGTCAGGGCATAGGTGAGGTATAATTTTTCCATGGCCCTGGTGGTTGCCACGTAAAAGAGCCTTCTTTCTTCCTCCAGATCCTCCCTGCTTTGCATCATCATTTGGGAGGGGAAAAGATCCTCTTCCATGCCTACTACAAAGACCTGCTTGAACTCCAATCCCTTGGAGGAGTGGATGGTCATTAAGGTGACGGCATCTGTTGTGTCTTTATCCCGGTCATTATCCGTCAAAAGGGCTATTTCTTGAAGGAAGGCACCCAGACTTTTGTCTTCATTCTCTGGGCTATCAACGTATTCTTTGATGGCATTGAGGAGCTCTTGTACGTTTTCATAGCGATTAAGCCCTTCTATGGTTTTGTCTTCATATAGCTCCCTCAAAAGCCCGGATTGTTTGGCTATGGAGTTGGCTGTCTCATAGGCATCCTTTCTCTCCATCTCTATGCCGAAGCTTTTGATCATGGTGGTGAAATCATCCACCGCATTGGCAGCCCTCCCGCTTAAGAAGCTGTTGGCATTCGTCAATACTTCCCAAAGGGAGATGTCATGCTCATAAGCAGCAACCAGGATTTTTTCCACTGTACTGTCTCCAATTCCTCTTTTTGGGTAATTGATCACCCGTTTGAAGGCCTCTTCATCACCTTTGTTGACCACAAAGCGCATGTAGGCCATCAGGTCTTTGATCTCTTTTCTTTGGTAAAATGAAAGCCCACCGACAATTTTGTAGGTGATATTCATTTTTCTCAAGGCCTCTTCTATTGACCTTGATTGGGAGTTGGTCCGGTAAAGTACTGCAAAATCACTATTGTCGAGTTTTTTATTGTTTTTTTCTTCGAAAATAGTGGTGGCGACCATCCTTCCTTCTTCGTTGTCTGAGCTTGCTTTGATCAATTCGATCAATTCTCCATTATGGTTCTGTGTCCAGACTTCTTTTTTGAGCTGGGCCTTGTTTTTAGCGATAATGCTGTTGGCCGCCTGTACAATATTTTTGGTGGAGCGGTAATTCTGTTCCAGTTTGACAATAAACAAATCCGGGTAATCCTTCTCAAAATTGAGGATGTTCTGGATATCTGCCCCCCTAAACGCATAAATACTTTGGGCATCATCGCCCACCACACAGATGTTTTGATGAACAGCAGCCAGTTTTTTGGTAATCAGGTATTGGGAGACATTGGTGTCCTGAAACTCGTCCACCATGACATACTTGAAGCGTTGTTGGTATTTGTTCAATACGTCCAAATGATCCCGGAAGAGCACATTGGTGTTGAAAAGCAGGTCGTCAAAATCCATGGCGCCTGCCTTGAACAGCCTCCTTTGATAATTTCTGTAGATTTCGCCCATTCTAGGCTTCATGGCAGCCTCATCATCCGCTTTGATAAAGGGATCATTGATGTAATTTTCCCAAGATATCAGCCGGTTTTTGGCTCCCGAAATTCTGGAAAGCACTGTGCTGGGTTTGTAGACCTTATCGTCCAACTTCATTTCTTTGACAATTGTGCGGATCAAAGATTTGCTGTCGTCGGTATCGTAAATTGAAAAATTGGAGGGGTACCCAATTTTGTCCGCTTCTACCCTCAGGATTTTAGCAAAGGTGGAGTGGAAGGTGCCCATCCAGGTATTGCGGGCTTCAAGCCCAATGAGCCTTTCAATCCGGTGCTTCATCTCATTGGCCGCTTTATTGGTAAAAGTAAGGGCAAGGATATTGAATGGGTCTACTCCCTTGGCATGGATCAGATGGGCGATTCTGTAGGTTAGTACCCTTGTCTTTCCCGATCCGGCACCTGCGATGATCATCAATGGGCCTTCGGTATGTTCTACTGCTTCTCTTTGGGGGGGATTGAGTCCTTTTAAGTAATCCATGCTTCTTTATTCCAACAAGTTTCAAATTTAGGGATTTTTTTCAGTCTCCCTTCTTCCATTTCCATCGATTATGGCTCCAAAGGTAGATTTCGGGTTGACGTCTTATATTGTCCTCTAATAATTCAATAAAGTGGTCTGTGATACTGTGTTCGGATTGATCTGTATAGGGTGGCGTACACATTATCTCATAACGAAAGATATAGTGGCCTCGCTTGGGTTTGGATACATGGGCATAAAGCACAGGGTGATTGAATCTTTTGGCAAGTTTTTCTCCACCCTCAAAGAAAGCTGTTTCCCTTCCCATGAAGATCCTCCAGTAGCGGATATCCCGGTTTCCTGGTCGCTGATCAGCAGCAAGGACAATCATTCGGGGTTGGTTGCGTTTGCGAAGGAAGTCTCGCTGGAAACTGTCTTTTTCTACCATTTGACCTCCAAATCGGGTCCGGATCTTCATCATCAGTTTTTCAAAAAATGGGTTGCTCACTTTGGTGTATACCACATCAACTTGATTGTTGATATTCGCCATCACATTAAGCAGATGCCATTCCCAATTGAAAAAGTGCCCTGTCATACCAATGAGCACCTCCCCCTTACCAATTTGTTCATTGACTATTTCTGGATGGATGATTTTTACTCTGCGGTGAAATTCTTCCTTCGTCATGCTGTACGCTTTGATGGTTTCAGCAAAGGAATCTGTCAGGTTTCTGAAAAACTTTTTGGCAATCTGTTTTATTTCTTTCTCGCTTTTTTCAGGGAAAGCATTTTTTAGGTTAGTTAAGATGACTTTTTGTCGGTATTTCAAAATGTGGTACCCTAATAGATACAATAAATCTGTAAATAGATAAAGTACGGCTAAGGGTAAGTAAGATATAAGTCTGAATAGAAACATGCCACTGGCTTGGTGTAGTCTGCTAAAAGCTTTCAAAATAAGCTAAAACCCCTGACTTTATTGAAAAAAATTAGTGATAAATTTAACCATTGATTACTTTTGGAACCTATGTCTGAAGTGCAGCGCAAAAAGTATTCCGATAAGGAAAAGACCCATATATTTGACCAGGAATTTATGCCTCACATAGATTCCATGTATAATTTTGCCTACCGCTTGACTTTTGATGAGGATGATGCCAAGGATTTGGTGCAGGATACTTACCTGAAAGCCTATCGGTTCATCAATTCTTTTGAGCAGGGGACCAATGCAAAAGCTTGGCTTTTCAGAATCCTTAAAAACTCATTTATCAACGATTACAGGAAAAAAAGTAAGCAGCCTGCCAAAGTTGATTATCAGGAAGTTGAAACTTATTACAACTCAGATGATGTTGACTATAGCGGGACCACTGATCTGCGCGTGGATGCGGTAAAAGATATGTTGGGGGATGAAATCTCCAATGCTTTGAACAGCTTGGCGGTAGACTTTAGGACTGTTATTATTTTGTGTGATTTGGAAGGATTTACTTATGAAGAGATGGCCAAGATTTTGGACATTCCTATAGGAACAGTTCGGTCAAGGTTGCATAGGGCTAGGAACTTATTGAAAGAGAAATTACGTTCCTATGCACAGACCATGGGTTACAATACAGATGAAGAGGAATAAATCAACGCTTGCTTGGTTTTAGTACCGAAGCTTGATTGTGAAGAAATAAATACATATTTAGCGTACAATGGATAAAAATTTATCATCAGCTGGAGAAAGGAAAACAAATTGTGCAGAACAGAGTAAATGTTTCCAGCTTTTAGAAAGCATCTTGGACGGGGAAAATATCCCAGAAAGTGACAAGATCCTCAAAGAGAAGCTGGAAAAATGTGATCCTTGTTATCGGTATTTCCATTTGGAAATGGCGATCAAAGAGTTGCTCAAAACAAAATGCTGTCAACAGATCACACCTCAGGATCTCTTGGATAACATCCGTAAAAAAGTTCAAGAAGTTAAATAAACGTTCATGCCATCAGGTAAAGCCATTATTTTTTCAGCTCCTTCAGGGTCTGGGAAAACCACCATAGTAAAGTATCTTTTGGGAAAATTTCCAAACCTTGGCTTCTCTATTTCTGCTTCCACCCGAGATAAAAGGGGAAGAACAGAAACAAACGGCAAAGACTACTACTTTCTATCTCCTGAAGAATTCAAGAAGAAGATTGACGAAGAAGCTTTTATTGAATGGGAGGAAGTATATGAAGGTAATTTTTATGGCACCTTAAAAGAAGAAATTCAACGGTTATGGGACGAAGGAAAGCATGTTATTTTTGATGTAGATGTAAAAGGTGGGCTGAATCTTAAAAAATATTTTGGAGATAAGGCATTGGCCATTTTTGTGAAGGTGCCTTCTATGGAAGTACTGCAGGAAAGACTAAAGGATAGGGGAACAGAATCTGATGAAAGCCTGTCCAGAAGACTATATAAAGCCAAGTTTGAAATGACCTTTGCTGATAAATTTGATGCAGTGATCGTGAATGATAATATGCAGCATTCTTTTGCAGAAGCTGAAAAAATGGTAGAGGCCTTCCTTTCTAAATAATCCCTTTAAAGCTTTGAAAATTGGATGTTTTTTTGGATCTTTTAATCCTATTCACATCGGGCATTTAATCATTGCCAATGTGATGCAGGATCAGACAGACCTTGATGAAATATGGTTTGTCGTGAGTCCCCAAAACCCCTTCAAGAAGCAAAAGACATTACTTCATGAATTTGATCGGCTAAAGATGGTAGAGCTCGCCATCGCCGATCATTTCTATTTTAGGGCATGCGATGTGGAGTTCCATATGCCACGCCCCAGTTTTACCATCGATACCCTAGCGGTTCTTGCTGACAAGTATCCCCAACACCAATTCAAGCTGATTATTGGTGGGGATAACCTTACGCATTTCCACAAGTGGAAAAATCATGAACAGATACTGGAATATTTTGGGCTTTATGTTTATCCCCGACCTGGTTCACATCAGGAATTCAGGCATCCGAATGTAAAATTTGTGGAGGCACCCTTAATGAATATTTCAGCCACATTTATAAGAGAATCAATTAAAAATGGATATTCGGTGAAATATTTATTGCCTCAGTCTGTAGAAGATTATATTCGTGACAAAAAATTGTTTGTCTAAGGTTGTTTCTTGATTAAGTCGCTTTTTTTGTCTCTTTAGGTGATCCTGAGGCCAAATACTTTGAGCTGCGTGGAGCGGTTTGGGTGTACCAAGGACCTGGGGATGGAGTGAAGTTGTATGTTAAACTGAATTCCAATCAATTAGTAATATCGCCTGGAATTATTCCCCTGACGAGTAATCCAGGCCCATCCAATCGAGATAGAGATAATTTCACATCTAATTCACTGAACAGCCTTCATAAGTACGATAGCTTACATGCTATCTTCCAAGTAAGAGATACGGTCGATTTTTCTATAGAAGGAAATACCATGAGAATCTGGAATAACAATACTGGCATTCAAGCCCTGTTTTTCAAAGAGTAAAGCTTAGATAAAATCAAGATAAGGCAATTTTTTTATTGCTTATCTTTAGGTGAAATCACTGGCTTGTAACATGCATGCATTAAAAAAAATTTCCTTTATCATCCACGGTAAAATAAGGAGCTGTTTGGCCCTTCAGGAGGAAATTAAAGCTATTTTTTTTTCTGATTTTGCCTTGGATTTCAGCGTCACTACACCGACAAAAAATGCGATTGACCTAACGCTCGAAGCGCTTGAAGCAGGGGCAGATTTTCTTATAGCTGTAGGTGGAGATGGGACGGTAAATGAGGTAGTGAACGGTTATTTGCAATTTAAGACTCCCAAGGATATCCCAATAGGGGTTATTCCTTTAGGAAGAGGTAATGATCTAGTCAAAAGTTTGGGAATCAAAAAGGATTTAAAATTACTTTACAGAGGTCTTTCAAATGCTGAATTCAAAAATCTTGATGTGGGAAAGCTGTCATTTTTTGATTTTGCTCAAAAAAATAAACATTCCCGGTATTTTATCAATATTGCTGATATTGGTCTGGGAGGTTTGGCCACCCAGATGGTCAGAACCAGTCCCCGGTTTTTAGGAGCCAACTGGACCTATTTTTGGTCTATCCTGAGGTCTTTGTGGGTATATGCTCCACAGGAGGTTGTCTTGTCATGTTTCGATTGGAAGTACAGCGGAAAGATTATGAGCATTTGTATGGCCAATGGAAGGTTTTTTGCGAGCGGTTTGGCTATCGCGCCCAGTGCCATTCTTGATGATGGAAAAGCTGAAATTGTGATAATTGGGAAGGTGGGATGGCTTGATTTTTTAAGGCATTTACCCCAATTAAGAAGAGGTGAAAAGTTACAACATCCAGCAATCAAGTATTTCTCAGCAAGCGCATGCCATATAGATTCTATTAACCCGATGGCCATAGATATGGATGGTGAATTTGTAGGATACACCCCATTGCACATGGAAATGATTCCTCAAAGAATCAGATTTATTGTGCCAAAGAGTTGAACTAATCCTCCTCTCCAGCGCCAAAATTCCACAAGAATTTCGGGTATGTAGGATACAGAAAGTTATTGTTAATTATATGTGACGTTCTTTCCCTTGGGCAATTTCATATAGTAATTCCCTTGATCGGTGTAACTGTGCCTTGACGGTGCCCAAAGGTTTTTCCAGTTCTTGCGCAATCTCTTCATAGGATAATTCATCAAAATAGCGCAATTGAACCAGCTTTCGGTATTTCGCGGGAAGTTTATCGACAAAAACCCTAACCATTTCAATCCTCTGGGATTTGATAAATTCATCTTGGGGATTGTTGTCATCGTCTTCCACATCAATGTTGACCGCATTACCGCTATCATCACTCATGGTGGTGTTGAGACTCATGGTTTTGAGCTTCTTTTTACGTATAAAGTCAATGGTATTGTTGGTCGCTATTCTAAAAAGCCAGGTAGAAAAGGTATAATCCTTTTTGAACTTATGAAGGTTCTTGAAGGCTTTGGCAAAGGCTTCCATGGTCAGGTCTTCGGCATCATCCGCATCCCTGATCATTTTTAAAATCATAAAATAAACCGCCTTTTTGTAGCGCTTCATTAAGGTGGCAAAGGCCTGTTGGTCTTTTTCAAGGACAGCCTTGTCAATGAGATCAAAATCCTCTAATGCCTTACTGGAAAATCCTCTTTCGTTTACTTCCATCTAACTTTTTTTGATTGATACCCTAATGCGCCAAGGATCCAAAAGTACCCTACATACATCAGATCGAAGAACCCGGTCCAAAAAACTTTGGTCTTTCCTTCCAGTTTTTTTCTAGCTGAGGTAAATATTGATGTGAGCAGTATGGATCGAACAATAATTATACCTAAAATGATTCCAAAATGTTCCCAGTTTTGCTCTAAACCCAAAAGAATTAATAAATAAATTGCTGAAACCCAAAAAAGCAGGTGCGTTAAGGCATAAATCCCTATCTTTTGTTTGTTGCCAAATCTGTAATACTTACCCGCATGAAAATGCCTTTTCTTTTGCAGAAAGTAGGATTTCCAGCTTGTCTTAGGAGCTGAGATGGTGATGCTATCCGGATCAATCACCACAGCGGTGTTTTTCCCTTTTGCATAAAGGTTAACAAATAGGTCATCATCTCCACCTGTGATATGCCACAAGCCTTTGAAGGCTTTTTTCTGCATAAAAAAATTTCTCCTGTAACACAGGTTTCTTCCTACACCCATAAAGGGTGCATTCCAAATGGCAAATGAAAGGTATTGGAGTCCAGTCCAGAGGGTTTCAAATTGAATCCATTTGTTTAGAAAACCTTTACCACAGTCATATTGGGAAAATCCTAGAGCGAATGTTTTTCCATCATTACGGACAGGGCTGGTCATCAGACGAATCCATTGTGCACTTTTTGGAAGGCAGTCTGCATCTGTAAGTAAAATCACATCGTTCTTAGCTACTTTAATGCCTAAGGTAAGTGCATATTTTTTGGCAGTTACATGTCTGGGGGTATATTCCACGGTAACGGTGCGCAACTTAGGGTATTGTGACATCATTTCTTCCAATAGCCCTCTCGATCCATCCCAAGACCTGTCATTAATGACCAAAACATCGTAATCAGGATAATCTTGGCTACACAGAATGGGGATCAATTTTTTAAGGTTCTCCTTCTCATTATGGGCAGCGACAATGACCGTTACACCTTCACTTTGGGTATCTGGGGTTTGGTTTTTCTTTTTATACCAAAACGACATGCGGCCAAAGATGACCAGTATATAAAAAAGCTGTACTCCAAGCGCAATCAAAAAAACCACCAATAGAATTTCTGTAACCATTCCCTTACCTTTACGTGCGCAAATATAAAATCAAATTGAGGATGGATTAAGAATAAGCTTATATTTTTGTCTCCGGATTCAAATCGCTTTAAGGAAAATGGTAAGAAAGCCTTATCCATCAAATATTTAAGATGAAATTCAAATTAGAACATACTGATAGCAAGAGTAAAGCCAGGGCAGGTACCATAAAAACGGATCATGGTGATATCCAAACCCCCATTTTTATGCCTGTGGGTACAGCTGGTTCTGTTAAAGCAGTGCATCAGCGGGAATTGATGTATGACGTGAAAGCCCAAATTATTCTAGGCAATACCTATCATCTTTACCTCAGGCCTGGTTTGGAAATCTTAGAGAAGGCAGGGGGATTACATAAATTTAACGGTTGGTCCAAGCCCATCCTAACAGATAGTGGGGGGTATCAGGTGTTCTCTTTGGCGGAAAACCGTAAGCTGACGGAGGAGGGGGCGGTTTTCAAATCCCACATAGATGGTTCCAAGCATTTGTTCAGCCCGGAGCGGGTAATGGATATACAAAGGATCATCGGTGCTGACATCATCATGGCTTTTGATGAGTGTCCTCCTTATCCCTGTGATTTTGGATATGCCAGAAAATCCATGGAACTCACCCATCGCTGGCTGAAGCGCTGCATCGACAGATTTGACAATACGGAAGGAAAATATGGGTACAGTCAGGCCCTATTCCCTATAGTTCAGGGCTCTGTATTCCCTGAATTGAGAAAACAATCTGCAGAATTTGTTGCTTCTTGTGAAAGGGAAGGCAATGCCATAGGTGGGTTGTCAGTAGGTGAACCAGTAGAAGAAATGTATGCCATGACGGATATGGTTACCGATATCCTTCCAAAAGATAAACCCAGATACCTGATGGGGGTGGGTACACCTGCCAATATTTTGGAAGGGATTGCATTAGGTGTTGATATGTTTGATTGTGTAATGCCAACCAGGAATGCCCGAAATGGCATGTTGTTTACCTCGGAAGGAATTATCAACATCAGGAATGAAAAATGGAAAGATGATTTCAGTCCCATCGATCCACATATCAATTCCTATGTCAGTTCGTTTTATTCCAAAGCTTACCTGAGGCATCTTACCATAGCCAAAGAAATTCTGGCCGCACAGATTGCCAGTATTCATAATTTAAGTTTCTACCTATGGTTGGTAGGCCAGGCTAGGGAACACATTATTGCAGGAGATTTTGCTGTTTGGAAAAATCAGATGGTAGAAAAAGTTAGCAGAAGACTCTGATATGAAAATACTGGATAAACTCATCATCAAAGATTTTCTCAAGACCTATTTCTTTGTGGTTTTGATGTTGATTTTGATTGTCCTGGTGCTGGATTTTACTGAGAAAAATGATGCCTTTATCCGGAATAAAGTTCCTGCAAAGTACATCCTGATCTATTTGGGGAATTATGGACTTTACCTGAACAACCTGCTTACCCCGATCACGGTATTCATTTCTGTGATATTTATAACTTCCAAAATGGCTGGGAGGACTGAAATCATTGCCATTTTAAGCAGTGGGGTCAGTTTTGTCAGGCTTTTGGTGCCTTATCTAATTGGTGCCTCCATGATTGGGGTAGTAGCCTTCTTGCTCAATGGCTGGGTGCTTCCAGGTGCTACCGCTGGGGTGATGGAGTTTAAGTCAAGATGGATGGAAGAGAGTAAATTTTATACGGAAAACAACATACATGTCAAAGTAGCCCCTGATGTGTATGCCTACATTTCCAGGTATTACTCCTCAGGAAATACAGGATATAACTTTACCTTGGAACAGATAAGGGATGGACAGTTGATTGCCAAACTTTCAGCAGACCGGATTGTATGGGATACTGCCATCAACTCCTGGTCCATCAAAAACTGGAGATTGAGGGAGCTGCATGACTGGGGAGAGGAGTATACAGTGGGCGAATCACTGGATACTTTGCTTTCTATTACGCCTAATGACTTCGATTTACCGGTCAATCACCATGAGACGCTTAAACTGCCTGATCTTAATAGGCAGATCAAGATTTTGGAGGAAAGGGGAGCAGATAATGTCAATTACTACCGTATAGAAAAGTACGTCAGGTTTATGTCTCCCTTTGCTGCGGTAATCCTGACTTTTATTGGTGTCATCGTGTCTTCCCGAAAAACCCGAGGGGGATCCGGTTTTCAGATTGCTTTGGGTTTCCTTTTGGCTTTCATTTATATTTTGATGTTTTTGCTTTCGAGGACCTTTGCGGAGGCGGGCACTGCTTACCCGCTTTTGTCTGTTTGGATTCCGAATATCGTTTTTGCTGTAACTGGTTTGGTGCTTTATAAGACTGTCCCAAGATAACATGCAACCAGACTCCACCGTCAAAGATTATTTGATGCTCCATTTCATTGTATTGATCTGGGGTTTCACCGCCATTTTAGGCCTCTTGATCAGTATCGGGTCTTTGGAGATTGTATTTTATAGGACACTTCTGGCCACGATAATCTTGGGATTGATTTTCTTTTGGAGAAAAACTTTCATCCGTCTTCCCCGAAAGGAGTTGGGTAAAATCATTGGAACTGGTTTTATCATTTCCCTTCATTGGTTGCTGTTTTTTGGGGCGGCCAGGGTATCCACTGCGTCCGTTTGCCTGGCCGGGATGGCCACTACTTCTTTGTGGACCGCATTTCTAGAACCTCTTGCCAATAAAAAAAAGATAAAGCCATTTGAAATTTTTTTGGGATTGATGGTGATCGCAGGACTATATGTGATTTTCAGGTTTGAATTGGATTATTGGCTGGGTTTGGTAATGGCCATCGGTTCTGCTTTTTTGAGTGCGGTATTCACTGTGATTAATGGGCGCTTTGCCAAGCGGCACAGTCCCTACGTGTTGACATTTTATGAAATGTTTGGGGCTTTTCTTTTTTCGGCATTTCTGCTGCCCTTCTATGGGTATTTTTTTGCTCCTGAGGGACTCTTAATGCAGCCTGATATGATGGATTGGTTTTGGTTGTTGATTCTCGGTGGTATTTGTACGGTTTATGCTTTTTCAGTATCCGTAGAACTGATGCGCAGGATTACAGCTTTTGCGGTCAACCTGACCATCAACCTGGAACCGGTTTATGGGATCATTCTGGCTGTATTGATTTTTGGGGAGAAGGAAAAAATGACCGGCGGATTTTATTTGGGTACTTTGATCATTTTGGTGTCAGTGCTGATTTATCCTGCATACAATTATTACCTCAGAAGAAAGGATAGAGGAAACAATTTGTTGAGGGCTTGAGAAAAATTATTGATCATGATTAAAAGATGCCATAATTTTAAAGGGCGACAATCCACTTAAGTTATATCTTTACGGGAATATAATTCTTTAAAGTCATGACTTTAAGGGAATTGAACTCCAAGCGAAAAGTTAACTTCCCAAAGACCTTCACAGAAGCTTATAAAAGTCAAACACCTTGGTTAATAGGGGGAGTTTTAGAGAGTTTATAAATGTTGGTATTTTTTAGCACGCCCTAAATAGCTATCTTAACACTAGTCGTGATTTTGTAAGAAGATATTCTTCAAATAATTTTTTCTAATGTCTCTGTAGATATAAATATCTGTATCGATACTGATAATCTTATCGATTGAAAGAGATTCTGCGACTATCATAAGGCTTGCATCTGCCAAATCCATTGGGACATCTTGGTACTTTTTTGTAAAATCTATTAAGTTAGGTAATTCCTCCATTTTGATTTCAGCTACTGAGAGGCCTCCACTTTTAATCCATAATTTTTCAAAAATACGCTTTTTAACGTTTAATGAAATCAATCCAAATCTCACCTTGCCTCATCTTCCAGCTGTTTGAAGTAGGCATGCATGCCTACTTCTGCCAAAGTCAGGATATCCTCATCATCGGCTGCGGTTTTGTAAGATTTTACATAAGCGGCTCTTTTCAGATGGTCCAGATAGAGACTGAGTGCCTTCTCTATCAGTTTATTTTTGGGCATACCCATGGTATTGGCATACTCAGCAAGCCTTTGCACGAGGTCATCGGGGAGTGAAGTGGTAATAGTGGTCATATTTACTGTATTTTTTGTAAATAAAAAACATACATATAAATCATACAACACTCTCAAAAACAATATATTCTGAAGGCCACTTGATGGATTCTGGCTTAGTTGCAAATAATCCAAACACAGTCGAGCCTGAACCTGACATGGCAGCATAGTAGGCGCCCATTTCATACAATTCAGCCTTTATTTTGGCTATTTCTGGATATTGAGGAAAAATACTCGCCTCGAAATCATTGACAAGCATTTCTTTCCAGGAGCTTTTGTCACTCAGTATTTCTTTAAGTTGAAATTTTGGTGTTTGGGGCTTTACCCCAGCGTAAGCTTCCTTGGTGCCGACATGGATGGGAGGTTTGATCAATACCAAATGGTCACCCTCAATATCTACATCGACTGGCTCTAAAATCTCTCCTCTTCCTGTTGCAATTTTTGGGGTGTTTTGGATGAAAAATGGGCAGTCACTACCCAATTGGGCGGCATAGTCCTCTAAGATCCAATCTTCTAAGTAGAGTTCAAACAAGCTGTTCATTAGCGTCAAGGCAAAAGCAGCATCTGCTGAACCTCCTCCCAAACCGGCACCCATGGGTATATTTTTATGCAGGTGAATATGTACAGGTGGTAGGTCGTTAAAATCCTTTTGAAGCAATTTGACAGCCTTCAAAATCAAGTTGTCCTTCTCTTCTCCAGGTATTTCCAGGCCGGAGGTTTCGAAAACTGCTTTTTTGCTCACTATCATTTCCAAAGCATCCTTCAGAGGAATAGGAACCATGCATGTTTCTATTTCATGATAACCGTCTTTTCTTTTCGAAGTGATGTGTAGGCCTAAATTGATTTTGGCATTGGGAAAACAGATCATACAGATAATATCCTTAGGTTCTGTAAATATGGGAATAATATATCTAAATGTGTATTGACTTATCTTTAGCAAACAAAGGTTTTTGTTGAAAAAATGACGTAGATAGATTCAGTTGATTGAATAAAAATTAAAAAAAATCAACTTTTATACTTCTTGTCTCAAGAGCGGAACATTATTCTGATTTTTTCAAAAGCTTAAAAGTTAATTTATAGCTTTATCTGAAAAATGACTTATTTATGAAATAAAGTTTGTTTAATAAATATTTAGCATACATAATAAATCTATTTGTTGTGTAAAAAATGAAATTAAATATTGTATCTATCAGAATTCAGACGTAATATTGTATCAACATTAAAAAACGAAATACAACCGCATGTTTGAATTGGTCACTCCTCTAAGCTTTATTATTCTCATTTGTAATAAATGATGAGGCGCTAGACTATTTGAACTATCAACCATAGAACCAAAAGTGCCTCAGTCAATGAGGCACTTTTTTTATAAACCTATTTTGACCTATAATTAAGCATATGAGTCTCAAAAAACACAGTTGGGAAATCAGTCAAAACGAAGAACATCCCGCAGGCAAGGCCATGTTGTACGCAACAGGGATGTCGGACAAACAGATGAACCAACCCTTTTTGGGGATAGCCAGTTGTGGCTATGAAAGTAACCCCTGCAACATGCACCTGAATGATTTTGCCGGTCTGATCAAGCAATCCTCCAAGGCTTATGATCTGACCGGTTTGGTTTTTAATACCATGGGGATTTCGGACGGCATATCCATGGGTACATCAGGAATGCGTTATTCCTTGGTTTCCAGGGAAATTATTGCCGATTCGATTGAATCATTTATTCTAGGCCATTCTTTTGATGCCTGTGTGGCAGTGGCAGGTTGTGATAAGAACATGCCAGGTGCTGTGATGGGTATGTTGAGGATCAACCGGCCCTCCATCATGGTTTATGGTGGCACCATCCGTTCTGGGAATTACAAAGGAGAAAAACTCAATATTGTGTCCGCCTTTGAAGCTTATGGCAAGCGTATAAAAGGAGAAATGAATGATGAAGATTATCAAGGCGTGATAGAGAATGCCTGTCCGGGCGCAGGTGCCTGCGGGGGTATGTATACAGCCAATACCATGTCTTCAGCCATTGAAGCCATGGGCATGTCTTTGCCTTATTCCTCCTCTACTCCTGCTACGGCTGAAGAAAAATTGAATGAATGCAAGGAAGTCAGTAAGTACATCAAAGTACTTCTGGAAAAAGATATCAAACCAAAAGATATCGTTACAAAAAAGAGTTTGGAAAATGCCGTTCGGGTGGCCGTGGCCCTCGGGGGCAGCACCAATGCTGTATTACATATTTTGGCCATCGCCAAAACGGCCGGAGTAGATTTCACGCTGGAAGACTTTAAGCGTGTGAATCATGAAACCCCATTATTGGGTGATTTTAAACCTTCGGGCAAATACCTGATGGAAGATCTTTTTGAACAGGGCGGTTTGCCCGCCTTCATGAAATACCTGCTCAATAAGGGCATGTTGCATGGGGATTGCTTGACGGTTACAGGAAAAACCCTAGCCGAAAACCTGGCTGATATTGATCCTGTAGTGCCTTCAGTGGTCAATGTGATCCATCCTATTGAGCAGCCTTTAAAAGAAACCGGACATTTATGTGTGCTAAAAGGCAATCTTGCTCCTGAGGGGGCTGTGGCCAAAATTTCAGGAAAGGAAGGGAAATCTTTTACCGGACCAGCAAAGGTGTTTGATTCTGAATTAGAAGCCAATGAAGGAATAAAGAACAAGTTGGTGAAAAAGGGGGAGGTAATTGTCATCCGGTACATTGGTCCCAAAGGAGGACCGGGCATGCCGGAAATGCTGAAGCCTACTTCCATGATCATTGGAGCAGGGCTAGGAGCTGATGTGGCTTTGATTACTGATGGCAGGTTTTCTGGAGGTACTCACGGCTTTGTGGTAGGACATGTGACACCAGAAGCTTATTCCGGAGGCCCTCTTGCCATGATTCAAGATGGGGACATCATTACCATAGATGCAGATACCCTAACACTGAATGTGGCTTTATCTGATGAGGAATTGGCAGAGAGAAAGAAACACTGGAAGAATAAAGACCTTTCCGACCTTCAAGGTACACTCAAAAAATACAATAAACTGGTTGCCTCCGCTTCTGAAGGCTGCGTGACCGATAAATAATAAATGAAATCACCATGATTAGAGGAGCAGATATCGTTGTCAAATCCCTGATTGAAGAGAATTCGGAATACATTTTCGGATATCCAGGGGGGGCTATCATGCCGGTGTATGATGCGCTTTACGATTACAGTGATCAAATCAAACATGTCTTGACAAGGCATGAACAAGGTGCGATCCATGCCGCGCAGGGTTATGCCCGCGTTTCCGGTAAAGTGGGTGTAGTTTTGGTCACTTCTGGCCCAGGAGCCACCAACCTTATCACTGGACTGGCAGATGCATTAATTGACAGCACTCCTTTGGTCTGTATTACTGGACAGGTAGCCGCACACCTCTTAGGTTCGGATGCTTTTCAGGAAACTGACGTGGTGGGTCTTTCTATGCCCGGTACCAAGTGGAACATTCAGGTAAGGTCTGTTGAGGATATCGCCCCGGCCATTGCCAAGGCCTTCCATATAGCAAAAACAGGAAGACCGGGACCTGTATTGGTGGATATTACCAAAAATGCCCAGATCGAATTTGGCGAATTCAATTATGCGCCATGCCTTTCGGTAAGGTCTTTCCGTCCTTATGTGAAGATCAACGAAAAAGCTGTGGCAGATGCTGCAACCTTGATAAATACTGCCAAACAGCCCTATGTGCTCTTTGGGCAAGGGGTTGTCTTGGCCAATGCTGAGGCTGAATTGAGAGCCTTTTTGGATAAAACAGGTATTCCCGCTGCTTCTACTTTATTGGGTTCAGGAGCTTTGCCACAGGATCATCCCTCATATGTGGGCAAACTGGGCATGCATGGGAATTATGCGCCTAATCTATTGACCAACCAATGTGATGTATTGATTGCGGTAGGGATGAGATTTGATGATAGGGTGACCGGCGATTTGAAGCGCTACGCCAAACAAGCGAAGGTTATACATTTGGAACTTGATCCTTCAGAAATAGATAAAAATGTCAAAACCACTGTGGCCATACAAGGCGACTGTAAGGCCAGCTTGGCCTTACTGACCCAAGCTGTCCAGTCAAATTCACATCCGGAATGGATGCAGAAGTTCAGGGAACTCGAAAATGAGGAGAAAAGAGCGGTAATCGCCAATGACCTACACGCTACCCACGGTGGCTTGCATATGGGAGAAGTGATTCGTTTGATCAATCAGTTCAAGGAAGAAGATGCCGTTTTAGTGACTGATGTTGGACAGCATCAGATGATTGCCTGGAGATATTTTGATTACAAGACCACCAGAACGCAGGTCACCTCAGGTGGTTTGGGTACCATGGGTTTTGCCTTGCCGGCCGCCTTGGGGGCACAATTGTACGATTACAAAAGACAGGTGGTCTGCGTGGTAGGTGATGGGGGTATTCAGATGACCATTCAGGAACTGGGCACCATCATGCAGACCAAGGCCCCGGTAAAAGTAGTCCTGCTCAACAACAACTATTTGGGAATGGTACGCCAATGGCAACAGTTGTTCTTCGACAAAAGGTATTCCTTTACAGAATTGGAGAATCCAGACTTTATCAAAATTGCCGAAGCCTACAGCTTCAAGGCAAGGAAGGTAACAGAACGGGAAGATCTTGAAGCCTCAGTGGCAGAAATGTTGTTGCACCAAGGGCCTTATTTCCTTGAAGTCGTGGTGGAAAAAGAGGACAACGTTTTCCCAATGATTGCCACAGGCTGTTCTGTGGAAGAAGTAAGATTGAGCTAATCCAGCACCGGCATTTATGAATCGATATACCATATTAGTTTATACAGAAAATTTCATTGGTATCCTCAACAGGATCACCATCATCTTTACCCGAAGGGGGATTAATATTGATGCATTGACTGCTTCAGAAAGCCGTTTGGATGGCATACACAAAATCACCATTGAAGTCACGGTTACCGAGGAACAGATCATTCAACTGACCAAACAGATTGAAAAAGTGGTGGATGTGATCAAAGCTTATTGCTTTAAAGATGACGAGGTAGTCTATCAGGAAATTGCCCTGTACAAGGTTCCAATTGAAAGTTTGGATCCAGGGCTTGAGAAAGTGATCAGGCAATTCAATGCCCACATCATTGCTGCTGAAAAGGAATTTGTGGTAATTGAATTTACCGGGCATAAGGAAGATACCCAAGCCTTGCTGGAAATCCTGAAGCCTTTCAATTTATTGGAATTTTCCCGTTCGGGTAGGGTAGCTATTGCTAAACCCAAATTTTCTGTTCAAGAATATTTTAATAATCAAACCTAATACATAACACTATGAAACTGAAATTCGGATCAGTAGAAGAAAATGTAGTTACCAGAGAGGAATTTCCTTTGGAAAAAGCTAGAGAAGTATTGAAAAATGAGGTCATTGCCGTGATAGGTTATGGGGTACAAGGCCCTGGTCAGGCGTTGAACCTCAAAGACAATGGCTTCAACGTGATTGTCGGTCAAAGGAAAAACTCCAAAACCTGGGACAAAGCAGTGGCGGATGGCTGGGTACCCGGTGAAACTTTATTTGAAATTGAAGAAGCTTGCCAAAAAGGAACCATTATTCAATTCCTCCTTTCTGATGCTGGTCAAATTGCGCTTTGGCCTACCGTAAAAAAATACCTGAGCCCTGGGAAAGCCCTTTATTTCTCGCATGGCTTTGGCATTACCTATAAGGAAAAAACAGGCATCATCCCGCCTGCTGATGTGGATGTGATTTTGGTGGCGCCAAAAGGTTCTGGTACTTCCCTGAGAAGAATGTTTGTGGAAGGTAGAGGGCTGAATTCATCTTATGCCATTTACCAGGATGCTACCGGAAAAGCGAAAGACAGAGTAGTTGCCCTTGGTATCGGTGTGGGATCAGGATACTTGTTTGAGACGGATTTTTACCGTGAAGTGACATCTGACCTTACGGGAGAAAGGGGAACCCTCATGGGGGCTATTCAGGGGATATTCGCTGCTCAATATGAAGTATTGAGGGCCAATGGCCATACCCCTTCTGAAGCATTCAATGAAACGGTAGAAGAATTGACCCAAAGTTTGATGCCATTGGTGGCCGAAAATGGGATGGACTGGATGTACGCCAACTGCTCCACGACTGCTCAAAGAGGAGCGCTGGACTGGTGGAAGCCCTTCAGAGATGCCACTAAGCCTGTATTCGAAGAATTGTACAACAGTGTAAAGACAGGCCAGGAGGCCCAGAAGTCCATTGACTCCAATTCCAAATCTGATTACAGGGAGAAATTGGAGGCTGAATTGAAAGAATTAAGAGAATCTGAAATGTGGCAGGCAGGTGCGACTGTCAGAAAATTAAGACCTGAAAATAACTAAAAGTAATATGAGTGAAAAGCTATGGATATTCGATACCACACTCCGTGATGGGGAACAGGTACCTGGTTGTCAGTTGAACGCCCAGGAAAAGATAGTGGTGGCTAAGGCTTTGGAAGCACTGGGAGTAGATATCATTGAGGCGGGATTTCCTATTTCCAGCCCTGGTGATTTTAATTCAGTAGTAGAAATTTCAAAAGCAGTTTCTAATCCTATCATCTGCGCCCTTTCCAGAGCTGTGGAGAAGGATATAGAAGTAGCAGCAGCGGCACTCAAATATGCCAAGAAAGGCCGGATACATACGGGAATAGGGGTGTCTCCCTACCATATCCAATACAAACTTCGGTCTACCCCGGAAAACATCATCGAGCGTGGTGTCAAGGCTGTAAAATTTGCCAAACGCTTTGTGGAGGATGTAGAGTTTTACGCTGAAGATGCAGGAAGGGCAGAACTTCCCTTTCTTGCCAAAATCATCGAGGAGGCCATCAAGGCCGGTGCTACGGTAGTGAATATTCCCGATACCACAGGCTATTGCCTTCCGGAACAGTATGGGGCCATCATAAGATACCTGATGGAACATGTATCCAATATTGACAAAGCCATCATTTCTACCCATTGTCACAATGATTTGGGGATGGCTACGGCCAACACCATTTCAGGTATTCAAAATGGGGCGAGGCAGGCAGAACTCACCATCAATGGGATAGGTGAAAGGGCTGGAAATACCTCTTTGGAAGAAGTGGTCATGGCCATCAAGTGTCATCAAAGCATTCCGGTATATACTGATATCAAAACGGAAAAAATTTACGGTACCAGCCGCTTGATTTCCAAGTTGATGAATATGCCCGTACAGCCGAATAAGGCCATCGTGGGTAGAAATGCTTTTGCCCATTCTTCGGGAATTCACCAGGATGGTGTGTTGAAACATAGGGAGAATTATGAAATCATTGATCCCAAAGAAGTGGGGGTCCATGAATCTTCCATTGTTCTGACTGCAAGAAGCGGTAGGGCAGCGCTTAAACACCATTTAGATAACCTTGGCGTAGAATTGGAAGGGGAAGATCTTAACAAAGTATATGAAGAATTTCTGCTTCTGGCGGATTCAAAAAGAGACATTGGTCCCAAGGATTTGTTAGCGCTTGTAGGTAAATACTTGGATGAATCCTCCTTTATTGAACTCCAAGAAGTGAGCTACCAGTCCAATGGCACGATTAAGGCCCATGTGAAACTGAAAATTGGAGATAAATCCCATGAGGCCAGTTCCTCTGGCAATGGTCCTGTAGATGCTGTATTAAAAGCCATTGAAAAAATAGTAAAACCGCATTATGTGTTGGAGGAATTCCTGATTCAGGCCATCACTGCCGGCAGTGACGATGTGGCCAAGGTACATATGCGTTTGATGCAGGGTGAGCGGCCTTATTATGGCTTTGCCTCTAATTCAGATATCGTATTGGCTTCGGCTCAGGCTTTTGTGGATGCCTTAAATAAAATCCCTGTCAAAGACAAAGTGACCATAGATTAACATGGAAAAGAAAACATTATTTGATAAAATATGGGATGCACATGTGGTCCGTTCTGTACCTGATGGCCCGGATGTGTTCTTCATCGATAAGCATTTTATCCATGAAGTGACCAGCCCAGTTGCCTTTCTCAATTTAGAAAAGCGTGGGATAGGCGTGCTTTATCCCGAGCGTACCATTGCGACCCCTGACCACAATGTGCCTACCGTGGATCAGGACAAGACCATTAAGGATAAATTGTCCCGCATGCAGGTAGAAAAGCTGAGGGAAAACTGTAAAAAATACGGCATTGAGCTGCATGATTTGGGCTCTGCCCACCATGGCATCGTCCACGTGATCGGACCTGAATTGGGAGTGACCCAGCCGGGGATGACCATCGTCTGCGGAGATAGCCATACCTCAACACATGGTGCCTTTGGAGCCATTGCTTTTGGGATAGGAACTTCCGAGGTGGAAATGGTTTTGGCCACCCAGTGCATCATGCAGTCCAAACCCAAACGCATGAGAATCACAGTAGATGGGGAGTTGGGGAAAGGAGTGACTTCTAAGGACATCATCCTGTATATCATTGCTAAAATTTCCGCAGCCGGTGCAACTGGGTATTTTGTGGAGTATGCAGGTTCGGCCATCCGCAACCTCAGCATGGAAGCCCGAATGACCATTTGCAACATGAGTATTGAGATGGGTGCCAGAGGGGGGTTGATTGCCCCTGATGAGACTACTTTCAATTACCTCAAGGGCAAACAATATGCGCCTAAAGACGAAGCTTGGGACAAAACAGTGGCCTATTGGAAAACCCTTCAGACGGATGAAGGCGCTGAATTTGACAAGGAATACCACTTTGAGGGCAGCGATATAGAGCCAATGATTACCTATGGTACCAATCCGGGGATGGGCATCAAGGTGAAAGACAGGATACCGACCACAGAAGGATTAGAGGGAAGCAATAAGGCTTCATTCATGAAATCCCTGGATTATATGGGCTTTGCTCCAGGAGAACCGATCAAAGGGAAAAAAGTGGATTATGTATTTGTGGGCAGTTGCACCAATGGTCGGATAGAGGATATCCGGGCGGTGGCCAACTTTGTCAAAGGCAAACATAAAGCCGATAATATAACCGCTTGGATCGTTCCCGGTTCCCGGGAAGTAGAAAAGCTGGCCCATGAAGAGGGATTGGTCAAGATATTGGAGGAAGCAGGGTTTGAATTGCGCCAACCGGGGTGTTCGGCATGTCTTGCCATGAATGATGATAAAATTCCGGCAGGGAAATATGCGGTTTCTACCTCCAACAGGAATTTTGAAGGACGTCAGGGGCCTGGTGCCAGAACCCTTTTGGCCAGTCCACTGACCGTAGCTGCTGTAGCCGTGACCGGAGAGATTACCGATCCCCGTGACATTTTCTAAACTTTAAATCAGAAAAAAATGCCTTACGATAAATTCAATGTACTGAAAAGCTCCGTAGTTCCTTTGTCAAGAGAAAATGTAGACACCGATCAGATCATTCCTGCCAGGTTTCTAAAAGCTACTGAAAGGGAAGGATTTGGAGACAACCTGTTCAGGGACTGGCGCTATGATGTAGAAGGAAATCCCAAGCCGGATTTTGTGTTGAACGATCCTACCTATTCAGGTAAAATCCTGGTTGCAGGCAAAAATTTCGGATCAGGGTCTAGTAGGGAACATGCGGTTTGGGCCATTTATGATTATGGTTTCCGCTGTGTGGTTTCTTCCTTCTTTGCAGATATTTTCAAGAATAACTGTCTGAATATTGGTGTATTGCCAGTGACTGTGAGTCCGGAGTTTTTGGATAAAATATTTGCCGCTGTTGAGGCGGACCCCAAAACCGAGCTGGTAGTGGATTTGGATAAGCAGTCCATTACCTTATTGTCTACCGGTGAGTCTGAGTCATTCGATATCAATACCTATAAAAAGGAAAATATGAAAAATGGATTCGATGATATCGATTACCTGTTGAATATCAAGGGAGAGATTGAGGAATTTGTATCGAAGGGCTAAAGCGGATTTCGGAAGTCGGAAGTCGGATATTTTGAACCATTAAGGAGTTAAGGGATTAAGGGGTTCATTAAGAATTAGGAATTAGGAATGAATATCAATAGCTTACTCCCAAATATTTCCCTAATTAACCAATCCCTAATCACTGATAACTCATCACTCTTCACTTCTCACTCGACACTCTTCACTAATCATTAATCAACATGGGTTATCAAAGGAAAATAGAAATCATGGATACTACCTTGAGGGACGGAGAACAGACCTCGGGCGTTTCCTTTCTGCCTTCGGAGAAACTCCAGATCGCCAAGTGGCTTTTGGAGGAACTGAAGGTGGATAGGATTGAGGTGGCCTCTGCCAGGGTTTCTGATGGAGAAATGGAAGGGGTGAAAAAGATTACCCAATGGGCCGCGGAGAAAGGTTTTCTTGACCGTGTGGAGGTATTGGGTTTTGTGGATACTCCCGCTTCTGTGGACTGGATTACGGCTGCAGGAGGGAAAGTGTTGAACCTTTTGACTAAGGGCTCTTTGAACCATTTGGTTCACCAGCTCCGCAAGACACAGGAGCAGCACTTTCAAGAAATCCAGGACTGCGTGCACTATGCCCGCTCCAAAGGGCAAAGTGTCAATGTGTACCTGGAAGATTGGTCCAACGGCATGCGGAACTCTTTGGATTATACCATGGATTTGATCGGTATGTTGGCAGAATTAAGGGTAAGAAGGATCATGTTACCAGATACCTTGGGCCTGTTAAATCCCAGAGAAGTTTCCCATTTTATCCGCTTGATCACCACTGAATTTCCCGATGTACACTTTGACTTTCATGCCCATAATGACTATGACCTTTCAGTAGCCAATGTTTTGGAAGCCATACATCATGGGGTCAGAGGCATCCATACCACGGTAAATGGACTAGGGGAAAGGGCAGGGAATGCGCCTCTGGAATCAGTGACCGCTGTGATCAAGGATTTTACCGATTTCAAATTGAATATCAGGGAAAATAAGATTTACCGGGTAAGCAAGCTGGTGGAGCAGTTTTCCGGACAACATATTCCTGCCAATAAGCCCGTGGTTGGAGAGAATGTGTTTACCCAGACCGCCGGTATTCATGCCGATGGGGACAACAAGAAAAACCTTTATTTCAATGACCTGATGCCGGAAAGGTTCGGTAGGCAACGAAAGTATGCCTTGGGTAAAACTTCAGGAAAGGCCAATATTGTCAAAAACCTACAGGAGTTAGGGATTTCCCTAGAATCCGATGAACTGGCCAAGGTAACCCAAAGGATTATAGAATTAGGGGATAAGAAGGAGAGGGTTACGACTGAAGATTTGCCTTATATCATTTCTGATGTATTGCAGAATAACTCCATTACCCATCACATTTTCATTGAGGGGTATAACCTCAGCCATTCTAAAGGGCTGAAGCCCACCGTGCAGTTGAAGATCAACATTTATGGACAAAGCTATGAGGAAGGTTCTTCAGGCGATGGGCAGTACGATGCCTTTATGAAAGCCCTTAAAAAAATCTACAAGTCTTTGAATAAGGAACTGCCCAAGCTGACCAATTACCATGTGACTATCCCTCCTGGAGGCAAGACAGATGCCTTTGTAGAAACGGTGATCACTTGGGATTATGGCAGAATCTTTAAAACCAAAGGTCTGGACAGCGATCAGACCGTAGCCGCTTTGAAGGCTACCGAAAAAATGCTGAATATCATTGAGCAATTGGATAAAGGAAATACAAGTCCTATCAAAGGACAGGAAATCAACCCAGAAATAGAAAACACAACATTATATGGAAATGAACATCGCGCTGTTGCCGGGTGACGGCATCGGACCGGAGGTAATTGCACAGGCTGTAAAAGTGGTCAAAGCAGTAGGAAAGAAATTTGGGCACACCATTCATTTTGAGGAGGCGCCTGTAGGAGCGGCAGCTATCGACCTTACGGGAGATCCTTATCCTGACAGTACCCATGAGGTTTGCCTGAGGGCAGATTCGGTGCTTTTTGGGGCAATTGGAGATCCCAAATACGACAATGATCCCAAAGCCAAGGTCAGACCGGAGCAGGGTTTATTGAGGATGCGTCAGAAGTTGGGCTTGTTTGCCAATGTTAGACCTACATTTACCTTTCCTTCATTGATTCATAAATCACCTTTGAAACTCGAAAGGGTAGAGGGTGTGGATTTTGTGTTTTTCAGGGAATTGACCGGAGGGGTATATTTCGGCGAACCCAGAGGTAGGAATGAGCAGGGGACTAAAGCTTTCGATACCAATGTGTATTCCAAAGAAGAGATCACCCGCTTGGCAAGGATGGGATTTGAAGCGGCCCAAAAAAGAAGAAAATTACTGACCTGTGTGGACAAAGCCAATGTATTGGCCACTTCCAGGTTGTGGAGAGAGACGGTACAGGAACTGGCTCCGGAATATCCTGATGTGAAGGTGGAATATGAATTTGTGGATGCAGTGGCCATGCGACTCATCCAATGGCCCAAGGCTTATGATGTGTTGATCACAGAGAACCTTTTTGGGGATATATTGACCGATGAGGCTTCGGTGATTTCCGGTTCTATGGGATTGATGCCATCGGCCTCTTTGGGTACGGATAATAAATTGTTTGAGCCTATTCATGGTTCTTATCCTCAGGCAGCGGGGAAAGACATAGCCAATCCATTGGCCACGGTATTGTCTGCGGCGATGATGTTTGATTACGCCTTTGACATGAAGGCTGAGGCCCAGGCCATTACCGATGTGGTGAATAAGTCCTTGGCGGAAGGAGTGGTGACAGAGGATATTGCAGAAGGGGGTAAGGCCTACAAGACTTCCGAGGTGGGGGATTGGTTGGCGGAGAATGTGTGAGGAATAAGAGCCAAGGCAAAAGGCAAAAGGAAAAAGGGGGAGCTCGGTTTTCAAGACTGACCGTTAAGAAATCAGCCTTTTGGCTGATTTTAGGGAGGGACCAGGATGCAGGCGAGGAGAAAACCATTCAGATTTAAGGGGTTAAGGGGTTCATTAAGGTTTTTGGATTGAGGCTTTGTTTACTCTGATGGGTCATTACTGACATGGGCCTTGCCTTCTCATTTCGACGACGGAGGAGGAGAAATCTAATGTAGCTGTTATCGTTCATGTAGACCTCTCCTTCGTCGAGGTGACAAGTAGAGTTGGGTTTTAGTAGCATTACTTGTCTTTGAGGATAGGGTTTTTTTAATTCTCTATCCTTTCTTTATTGGATTTTTTCCCGAGTTTTGTCCCATGCAGACCAGACCCTATTCCTACTTGTTTTACCTCCAATACCTAGGCCTTCGCTATGCAGGTTGGCAAAAGCAAAAGGGGATCAAAACCGTCCAAGGAACCATCGAACGAGGGGTACGCTATGTGCTGGGACACGAAGACTTCAGCATCCTCGGGGCAAGCAGGACAGATTCCGGGGTTTCCTGCGAAAAAGGAGCCTTTCAGCTCTTTTTGAAAAGCCCTTTGGAACAGCATGATTTTTTGGAAAGGGTCAATGCCAATCTACCCGCGGATATCCGTTTACTGGATTTTCAGCAGGTTCCCCATACTTTTAACATTATCCAGGATATCGCATGGAAGGAATACCATTACCACATGGCTTTTGGAGACAAATTCCATCCCTTTACCGGAGCAAATCTGAGTTACTTTCCCGGAAACCCAGACCTGGCATTGATGCAGATAGGTGCCAGGGCATTTGTCGGAAGGCATGATTTTAGGAGGTTCTGCGCCATCGACAAGGTGACAGATAATTACCAAAGGGAGGTTTATCTATCTGAGGTTGTTCGACATCCTCTGGCCGGTATTTCCTATATTCCTGAAAATGCACTGGTTTTTAAAGTCAAAGGTAAGGGCTTTTTGAGGTATCAGGTCAGAATAATGGCAGCAGCTTTGGTGGCCTTGGGCTTGGGGCAATTAAGCCAAGACACTTTATTTGGTGCACTTAAGTCTGAGGAGAACAGTCCCATCATTAGCCATGCAGCCCCAAATGGGCTTGTTCTTTTTGACTTGAAATTTAAAAGTCTATAGAAAAACCATGCTCACAATTCCTGCCAGCATCAGTGCTTTATTCAATATGCTCAATTGGGTAAAATGCTGCTTTCTGTCAGCCATGTATATTTTGTACATAAAAATCAGAAAAAGCACACTTAAGCCAACAAAGTAGAAGTACAGTTTGGGGATGTTGATTTTGAACGTGACAACCAAAATGGAACAAACAAATACAATTGCAATGGCAAAAATAACCTTTTTGGTGTTTCTGAACCCCAAGACAATAGGAAGGGTCTTACAGCCATGTTTTCGATCTCCATCCCTGTCTTCAATGTCTTTGATGATTTCCCGGATAAGGTTCATGAAAAAAGCAAACAAAGCATAGGTCAGGACCAAAAGTTCTGATTTTTGGTAGTAATAGCCGATCAACCAAATGGATGCCCCCGTTAGGAAGGCTACGGTGAAGTTTCCGATAAAGGGCAAGCGTTTCAAAAGGTTACTGTAGAACCACAATAGAAAAGCTGCCAGAAAAATCACCAAGGCCACCCTTGGACTTAATAGCCAGCCAATGCCTATAGCGAAAAAATTGAGAAGGGAATGGTAGAAAAGGGCAACCCTTCTTTTCATTGTTCTTCCGATGATCACTTCGTCAGGCTTGTTGATATAATCGATTTTGACATCATAATAATCATTGATCATGTAGCCTGCAGCGGCGATCATGACAGTGGCCAAGATAAGTAAATAAAGGTTCCATGTTTGCCAGGTGGCCTGTCCATGGATGTTGGTTTCTACCAAAAAGACAGCTGTCATCATTTGGGCAAAGGCCAAAATGATGAGGTTTACCGGTCTGCTGATTTTGACCAGGCTCCAGATACTTAATTTATTCGCTAGTGCCAACGCGCCCATGCCACAAAATTAAAACAAATTGTCCAATGGACTTCTGTTCTTACTATAAACTGAAGCCGAAGAAGATTTTATAATTATTGATTTTGAGGTTCCTTGACCCTAAGGGGTAGGTTTGCCTGTGTATACCCTTACGTATTCTACCTCTATACGTTGTGGCCATACATTAGGATCGACGCCTTGGGCACCTCCCCAATTTCCTCCTACAGCAATATTAAGGATCAAATGAAAAGGATGGTCAAAGGGCCACTCTTCCCAACCATTTCCAGTATTCTCGAAAGTGTGGTATTTTTCATCATTCAGGTAAAAGTCGATTTTTTCATCTTTCCAGTCTACCGCATAGACATGGAAGGCTTCCGAACAGTCCGGTACATTGATCTGTTTGCCTATTTGGGTGCCCTTGGTATGGTTAAAAGCTTCTGTATGAACGGTGCCATGGATTACCCCTTGGTCATAACCTACATGCTCCATGATGTCTATTTCACCGCTTTTTGGCCAACCGCCATATTTTTTTTCTTCTGGTAGCATCCAGAAAGCCGGCCAAGTGCCTACACCTTCCGGAAGCTTGGCTTTTACTTCTATGTAGCCATATTTCCAGGCTGCTTTTCCTCTTGTCAGCAAGCGGGCAGACGAATATCCTTTTTCATAGGTGCTGTCCTGATGGGCTTCAATGATCAAGCGCCCATTTTCCACCCGGGCATTCAAAGGATCGTTTTCGGTGTAGTATTGCAATTCATTGTTTCCCCAACCATGATCACCTACGTCATACACCCATTTTTCCGGGTCAGGGAGGCCTTCATAGTTGAACTCATCTGCCCATACCAATTCTGCTTTGTTTTCCCCTGGTTGGCAGGCAAAAAACAAGCAGATTAAAAGAGGAAATATTATATTTTTCATAAATTAAATTTTATTTTTAGGTTTTTGGAATGGCTTTTGCTCTATTTTAATCGAATTTTATGTTAAACTTTAAATTTTATAAGCTATGTCACTTGATTTGAAAATAAAAGGAAATTGGAATGAACTGAAGGGAAAATTGAAAGAACGGTACGCCGAACTGACAGATGATGACCTTGTCTATGCAGAGGGTCAAGAAGATCAGCTATTAGGCAAGATACAAAAGAAAACGGGAGCAGCGAAAGAAGAGCTGTCCAAGTTGCTATTTGGAAAAGAAGAAGAGGAAGCCGATTTTCAAAAAAATAAGTAAAATTTTTACATGTAGCACCTACCGAAAATTAATCAGCAAGCGCTACATGAGGTTTTAGAATAGATTATCAGTCCTTGGGTTTTGTTACTCAAGGACTTTTATTTTTTAAGCACTTCTCTGGAAATCACTATTTTCTGGATTTCAGAGGTCCCCTCACCTATAGTGCAGAGTTTGGCATCTCTGTAATATTTTTCCACGGGATAATCTTTGGTAAAGCCATAGCCTCCAAAAATCTGAACAGCCTCATTGGAGACCGAAACTGCCACTTCTGAAGCATAGTATTTGGCCTGTGCGCCGGCAAGCGTGACTTTTTCTCCCCGGTTTTTCAAATCAGCCGCCTTGAAGGTCAATAGGCTGGCAGCCTCTACCTGAGTGGCCATATCCGCCAATTTGAATGAAATGCCCTGAAACCTGCTGATGGGTTGATTGAATTGCTGTCTTTCTTTGGAATATTGAATGGATTCCTCTAAGGCACCTTCTGCAATTCCCAAAGAAAGGGCTGCAATGGAAATACGTCCCCCATCCAGAATTTTCATGGACTGGATAAAACCTTCTCCAACTTCCCCCAAGACCTGACTTTCGTGAACCCGGCAATCTTCGAATATCATTTCAGCAGTTTCAGAAGCCCTCATACCCAGTTTATCTTCTTTTCTCCCTCCTTTAAAACCTGGGGTACCTTTTTCCACAATGAATGCGGTCATGCCGTGTGAGTCGCCAATTTCTCCCGTTCTGGCGATTACTACGGCTACATCTCCGGAATAGCCATGGGTTATAAAATTCTTGGCTCCATTGATGATGTAATGTTCGCCATCTTTTACGGCGACTGTCCTCATATTACCTGCATCTGATCCGGTGTTGGGTTCGGTCAAACCCCATGCACCCAGATATTCACAGGAGGCCAATTTGGGGATGTATTTTTGTTTTTGGGCTTCATTGCCAAACATCATGATATGCCCGGTGCAGAGGGAATTATGCGCAGCCATAGAAAGGGCAATCGCAGGGTCCAGTTTGGCAAGTTCAGCTATGGCGGTTACATATTCGAAATATCCGAAGCCTGAACCGCCATATTCGGTGGGTACCAAAACCCCCATCAGTCCTAATTCTCCAAGTTTTTTAAAAAGCTCCAGCGGGAAATGCTGCTCATCATCCCATTTTTTTCTGAATGGAGTAATTTCTTTAGCGCCAAAATCTTTGACCATTTGTGCAATCATGGTCTGATTTTCGTTAAGCTCAAAATTCATCATGGTATACTATTTGGGTTTATTTGAATCTAAGTTACTAACTTGTTGTAAAACATTATGGTTTTATTTTTTGGTCCATATGGCCAGGCTCCTTTGGTGTTTGTTTTAAAGTCCTAGATTCCCTCTTGAAGGCTTAGCCCATAACAGAATAAAAAACTATTATTTTGATTTTCCCCCAATAAAATTTTTTCAACAATCAGGTTCAAAATTTTGTGGTTGGCGATATTTCAGGATAAAAACAGCTCAGTAAATTTAAAATCTTTGCCATTAAAGAGGCCTTTGTCACTTAATTTCAAATCAGGAATGACAAGTAAAGCCATAAAGCTGAGCGTCATAAAGGGAGAAAGAAGGGTTGAGCCCATTTCTTTGGCCATTTTATCTATTTGGGTATAGGCTTCAGCAATTTGGTAACCGTCTTTTTCTGACATAATGCCCCCTACGGGTAGGGGTAGTACTAAGTCTTTTTCATCCGTTACCGCAGCGATCCCTCCCTTTTGGGCAATGATAAAATTGACCGCACGGCAAATGGAAGTGTCGTCTATGCCTACCGCGATGATGTTATGGGAATCATGTCCGACTGAGGAGGCAATGGCACCTTTTTTTAATCCCATGTTTTTGATAAATCCGATGGCGGGTGGACTTTCTTCATACCGGTTTACTACAGTGATTTTGAGAATGTCCTGATCAAGATTGGATAAGGCGAGGCCATTTTCCACTTTAATTTCTCCAGTGTACTCGGGGGTAATCAATTGTCCGTCCAAGGCTTCTATGACTCGGATTTTATTTCCATTAGCGGGCAATTGAAAATCAGTGATTTTTTTCTCGGTTATCTGAAAGTTATTGATGATGTCATTTTTGACCGAAGGGATCAAAGTCTTGCCATTTTCAGCCACCTTTTTTCCATTGATATAAGTAGCCATTACCTCGAAATTTTTAAGGTCTTTGACTACAATGAAGTCTGCCGGGTCACTCAATCTTAACTGGCCTATCTGAAGCCTGTAATGTTGGATGGGTGTGATACAGGCTGCTTTCAGAACATCAAAGATGTTTTTTCCTTTGGCTATGGCCCGTCTGACGAGTTCATCGATGTGGTTGAGGGCCAGTCCATCGGGGTGTTTGTCATCAGAACAAAACATCACCTGATCAGGATATTGGTCAATGATATCGATCAGGGCTTCAAAATTTTTGGCAGCGCTGCCTTCCCTTATGGCTATTTTCATCCCTAAAGCTGCCTTGTCCAGGGCCTCCTCTAAAGTAAAACATTCATGGTCTGTGGTAATTCCCGCACTGGCATAGCGGGCGGCGAGGTCTCCTTTAAGCCCAGGGGCATGTCCGTCAACAGGCTTTCCATATTTTTTTGCTGTTTCGATTTTTTCCATGACTTCTGGGTCCCTATTGACCGTTCCAGGCCAATTCATCATTTCTGCGAGGTAGACAATTTCTTTCCTTTTGAGCAGTTCATTGATGTCCTTGGCATTGATGATCGCACCGGCGGTTTCAAATGCAGTGGCAGGTACACAGGATGGCGCGCCAAAATAAAACTTAAAGGGCACTTGGTTTCCGTTATCAATCATGTAATCTATCCCTTCCATTCCACATACATTGGCAATTTCATGCGGGTCAGAAATGGTTGCCACTGTGCCGTGACAAACAGCAAGACGGGCGAATTCTGAGGGAACCAACATGGATGATTCTACATGGACATGGGCATCGATAAATCCGGGTAAAATATAGGGAAGATTCGCATTGGCCTGGATTTTCCGGATGGACACAATGGTCTCTTTTGCAACTTCGATTTCTGCCGTAAAAATTTCTTTATTAGGTATGTCCACCAATTGTCCACAAAGCTTAAAACTGTCCATATTGTCTGCTTTTAAAATCTTGATTTTCAAATTTCAGCATTAAAATGTAGTATCCTTACGTATATAAGTAATACATTTAATATTGAGGTAATTTAGATTTAAAACTACTATATTTGCGCCTATAATTAAAAAGCGAAGGTTACTTTTGACTCATGCAAAATATTGTGATTGCGATAGACGGGTACTCTGGATGTGGGAAAAGTTCTACTGCTAAGGCAGTTGCCCGGAAATTGGGTTACACCTATATAGATTCCGGCGCAATGTACAGGGCTGCTACCTTCCATTTTTTGAATCAGAAAGTTGACCTGAATAATACTGAGGAAGTTGTCAAACAGCTGAAGAAAATTCATATTTCTTTTAAAAAAAATCCCCAAACAGGAAAACAGGAAACTTTCCTGAATGGAGAAAATGTAGAGGAAGCCATCCGTTCTATGGAAGTTTCCAATTTTGTGAGCGAGGTAAGTAAAATCAAGGCTGTGAGAGAAGACTTGGTTTCCCATCAGCAGCAATTGGGGAAAGCCAAAGGAGTGGTGATGGATGGGAGGGATATCGGTACTGTAGTTTTTCCTAAGGCGGAATTAAAAGTTTTTATGACCGCAGACCTGGAAATCAGGGCCAAGCGCAGGCAGAAAGAATTACAAGATAGTGGAAAGGAAGTAACATTAGAGGAAATCATCCGTAACCTTTCAGAAAGAGATAAAATTGACTCCACAAGAGCAGAGAGCCCATTGCTTAGGGCATCTGATGCTGTGGAAGTGGATACTAGTTTTCTCGGTTTTGAGGAGCAAGTAGACCGAATTGTTGATCTGGCCAATGAAAGGATTGGTCGTTATACAAAAGCATATGGAAGTAACCATTGATAAAAATTCAGGCTATTGTTTTGGAGTTGAATTTGCCATTAAAATGGCAGAAGATGAGATGGAGGTATCTGATAAACTCTATTGTTTGGGAGATATCGTGCACAACGATATGGAAGTAAAGCGACTTAGGGAGAAGGGCTTGGTTGTCATTGATAGGGAACAGCTGCAGGAGTTAAACGACTGTAAGGTATTGATCCGTGCCCATGGGGAACCTCCTGAAACCTATAAGTTGGCCATAGAAAATAACATTGAACTCATAGACGCCTCCTGTCCTGTGGTGTTAAAGCTGCAGCACAGGGTTAAAACTGCCTTTGATAAAATGGAAAGGGAAAATGGGCAGGTGGTGATCTATGGGAAAAAAGGACATGCTGAAGTCATTGGGCTTACAGGACAGACCCTTGAAAAGGCCATTGTGGTAATGGAAGACAGGGATTTGGAAAAAATTGATTATTCAAGGCCTGTCACCCTGTTCAGTCAGACGACCAAAAGCACCAAAGGCTTTTATGAATTAAAGGATAAGATTGAAAACAGGATCAAATCTGAAAAGGGCGAATTCAATGAGTTTGATTTCAATGCCAATGATTCCATTTGTAGGCAGGTATCCAACAGGGAGCCTCAACTGCAGCGTTTTGCGCAGGAGAATGATGTGATCATTTTTGTTTCCGGTAAAAAAAGCTCCAACGGAAGGGCCTTGTATCAGGTCTGTAAAAGTGAAAATGAAAGGAGCTATTTCGTCGAAAATGAAAGTGAAATTGATCCAAATTGGTTCAAGCCTGAAGACAAAGTCGGTATTTGTGGTGCCACTTCCACACCCATGTGGCTTATGGAGCAGGTATTGCAGCACATCAATTCTTTGGAAGAAGGTTCTCTTTTGGAAAACAATTGATAGAATGTTTCGTAAAAGGGAGCAATGTCTGTGCTTTTAGGCACAAATAATAACAAAATAATCTTCTTAAAGCTGATCTATTTTATTAGATTTGGGGCGTTTTTCAAAAGGTTCATACAGTTCATAAATCATATGTCAAAAACAATAAAGCTTAAGAAAGGATTCGATATTAAGCTCGTAGGCAAAGCTGAAAAGCAGCTAGGAGACTTCAAATCCGCCAAAACTTTTGCCTTAAAGCCAACCGATTTTATCGGGATGCAAAGGCCAAAAGTTACTGTGAGTGAAGGAGATAAGGTGAAAGTAGGCACTCCGATTTTATTTGACAAAGCCATGGAGGCGGTGCAATATGTAGCACCTGTTTCAGGTGAAATTGTTGAAATCAAAAGAGGAGATAGAAGAAAATTATTGGAGATAAAAATCTTGGCTGATGCAGAAAACAGCTATGAATCTTTTGATAAATTTTCCGAAGATGCGCTTAATTCACTGAGCAAAGAGGATGCTGTGGCCCAAATGTGTAAAGGTGGTGTATGGCCTCAAATCATACAGAGACCTTTCGGTATCGTGGCCAATCCAGAAGATGCTCCAAAAGCCATATTCATTTCTGCATTTGATTCCCATCCTCTAGCGCCAGACTATGGTTTTCTATTGGAAGGTGAAGAAAAATATTTCCAGGCAGGCCTAAATATTTTATCAAAATTGACCAGCGGAAAAGTTCATCTGAATGTGGATGGCAATGCCCAGGTATCGGCTATTTTTGCAAATGCCAAGGGGGTTGAGCTAAATAAATTCAGTGGTCCTCACCCTGCCGGTAACGTAGGTGTTCAGATTCACCACCTTAATCCTATCAATAAAGGTGAAGTGGCTTGGACAGTCAATCCTTATGGTGTAGTACAAATCGGGAAATTATTCTTGGATGGTAAATACGATGCCTCTAAGAAAATTGCCATTACCGGTTCAGAAGCCAAAAAAGCAGTTTATGTAAAGACTGCTATTGGGGCATGTGTGGACACCCTTGTTGAAGGAAATACCAAGCAAGACAATATCCGTGTAGTTTCAGGCAATGTGTTGACTGGAGAAAGAATCAATAGAGATGGTTATATCGGTTATTACCACCATCAGATCACCCTTCTTCCTGAAGGAGATCAATACGAATTCTTGGGTTGGATGAAACCAACAGCCAGTAAGCTGAGTTACCATAGGGCATTAGGTTTGCTTTCCTTCCTTAATCCTAAAAAGGAATTTGTTTTGGATACAAATACCAATGGAGAAGAGAGGGCATTCGTACAAACGGGTGTTTTTGAGGATGTGACCCCTATGGACATTTTGCCTGTTTATCTTTTGAAGGCCATTATGGCCGAGGATTTTGATGAAATGGAAGAGTTGGGAATTTATGAAATCGTTGAGGAAGACTTGGCGCTTTGTGAATTCGTAGACGTTTCCAAGCATCCTGTGCAGGAAATAGTAAGAAAAGGAATAGATTTAATTCAATACAGTTAATCGATATGAAGTTTCTAAGAGATCTGTTGGATAAGCAGAAACCACTTTTTCATAAAGGTGGGAAATTAGAGAACCTGTACTATCTGTATGAGGCGGGAGAGACTTTCTTGTTTAAGCCCAATCATACTGCCGGTATAAAAGGTACTCAGGTAAAGGATGCCATTGATTTGAAAAGGATGATGATCACGGTGGTGATTGCTATGATTCCTTGTTTGTTATTTGGCATTTACAATACTGGACATCAACATTTCCTGGCGACAGGACAGACTGCTGGATTGTGGGAGGATTTCGGTCCTAAATTGGTGATTGGGCTTCAATTGGTATTACCGATAGTTATTGTGTCTTATGCTGCCGGCGGTTTGATAGAAGCCCTATTTGCAGTGGTAAGAAAGCACCCTATTAATGAGGGATTCTTGGTAACGGGTATGTTGATCCCATTGGTAGTTCCTGCTACATTGCCACTTTGGCAAGTGGCTTTAGCTACTGTATTTGCGGTAGTAATCGCTAAGGAGGTTTTTGGTGGTACGGGAATGAATATTCTTAACGTAGCCATGACCGCTAGGGCATTCTTGTATTTCGCTTATCCTGCCCAAATTTCAGGTGATCAGGTTTGGACATATATAGGAGACAAAACTCCTGTAGATGGTTTTTCCGGTGCTACAGCTCTTGCGGTCGCCTATAATGCCGGTGTGGAGGGTGAAAGTGTAACCTCTGCCTTAAATAGCCATAATGCCTCATTAGGTGATGGTCTGTATGGTTTTGCCAATTTATTCATTGGCTGGATTCCTGGTTCTATAGGAGAAACTTCTACCCTTATGGCACTTATTGGTGCTGCAATCCTTATCGGTACTGGAGTAGCAAGCTGGAAAATCATTGTCAGTGGTTTCGGTGGGGCTTATTTGATGGGATTGGTAATGAACATGTTTGCAGTGAATGAGTATATGGCCATGCCAGCTGAATATCACTGGGTGATTGGAGGTCTTGCATTTGGAGTAGTGTTTATGGCTACAGACCCGGTTTCTGCCGCTCAGACAGAATTAGGTAAATGGATTTATGGATTTTTGATCGGTGTACTTACGGTAATCATCAGGGTGACCAATCCGGCCTATCCTGAAGGTATTATGCTAGCTGTTCTTTTCATGAACGTGTTTGCTCCGTTGATCGATCACTATGTAGTAAAAGCTAATAAAAACAGGAGGTTACAACGTGCAACAGTCTAACGCTTATATCATCACATTTTCAGTAATCCTAACCGTTGTTTTAGGTTTACTGTTGTCAGGTACTTCTCAGGTCTTGGCGCCAATTCAAAAGAAGGCCGTAGAACTAGATACTAAAAAACAGATTCTTGGTGCGGTTTTAGCCCCTTCTGAACTAAGAAGTATGAAGCCGGATGAGATCCTTGCCTTTTATGATAATCGCATCACTTCCAAAGTCGTGGATATCGAAGGAAATCTACTTGAAAAGGATGAAAGTGGTAACCCGATAATTGCAGAGAACGTAAATGTTGCTAAGAATTACAAAATGGCCCCTGAAAAAAGGATGTATCCGATGTTTGTGTTTCACAAAGAAGGAAACCCTGATGCAGTAGAGGCCTATATTGTACAGGTTTATGGTGCTGGTCTATGGGATGAAATCTGGGGCTTTTTAGCGCTTGATACGGATTTGAATACCATTGCCGGTGTTACCTTTGGCCATAAAGCTGAAACACCTGGTCTTGGAGCCAGAATCACTGAGAATGCGGTGCAGAACAGGTTCCGTGGAAAAAGGTTGTTTGATGATGGCGGTAACTTCCAATCTGTAGCGATGCAGAAAGGTGAGGGTAGAGATTATTCTGACGATGACCATAAAGTAGATGGCTTATCAGGTGCTACCATTACAGCTAATGGTGTCAATGCGATGTTTAGGAATTATCTTCAGGCCTACAAAGCCTATTTTGATAAATTGAGAGATTCAGGAGCTAGTGAATCCCTAGCGCTTAATTAATTGTGGACTTTATAAATCTGGAATAATGAGTACAGAAACAGCACAGGCAGAAGTTAAAAAACCCGCTGAAGGTTTACTGTCTAAAAGAAGAAAGAAATTCATTACGGATCCTTTGGTGGATAACAACCCGATTACCATTCAGGTATTGGGGATCTGTTCTGCACTAGCGGTAACCACACAGTTGCAACCCACATTGGTTATGGCTATTTCCGTAATATTCGTTATGGTGATGGCTAACCTGACCATCTCCCTTTTGAGAAATACCATCCCTTCAAGGGTTAGGATTATCGTACAGCTTGCTGTTATTGCCTCCCTTGTAACTTTGGTGAATGAAGTATTGAAAGCTTTTGCGTTCGATATGTATAAAGAACTTTCAGTATTCGTAGGTTTGATCATTACCAACTGTATTGTAATGGGTAGGTTGGAAGCTTTCGCGCTTGGAAACAAACCTTATGATTCCGTATTGGATGGTTTCGGTTCTGCATTGGGATATGCTTGGATTATCCTTGCAGTAGCCTTCTTTAGAGAATTGCTAGGTTCAGGATCCGTTTTCGGGGTTCCTGTTTATGACAGCATCTCCGGACTATTTGGAGAAGATTTCAGCTTAGCGACCAATGGTCTAATGGTATCTCCTGTTGGAGCATTCATCATCTTAGGATTGATCATTTGGGTACAGCGTACAAGAACAGGTTACGTAGAACATAATTAATCAAGGTCATGGAATTAATTAATTTAGGAATAAAATCGATATTTATTGAAAACATGGTTTTCGCTTACTTCTTGGGAATGTGTTCATTTTTGGCCGTTTCTAAAAAAGTAAGTACAGCTCTTGGTCTTGGTACTGCCGTAATTTTCGTATTGACAGTTACGGTTCCTACTAACTGGTTGTTGAATGAGTATATCTTGAAAGAAGGTGCTTTGGCTTGGATGGGTGAGTCTATGGCCGCCATTGACTTGTCCTTCTTAAGATTCATCATGTTTATTGCCATTATTGCTGCTATGGTGCAGCTGGTAGAGATGATTGTGGAAAAATTTGCTCCGGCCCTTTATGGTGCCTTGGGTATCTTCCTTCCATTAATCGCGGTAAACTGTGCCATCCTTGGAGGATCTCTTTTCATGGCTACCAGAGATTACACTTTAGCTGAAGCTGGAGTTTACGGATTTGGTTCAGGTGTTGGTTTCTTTTTGGCTATGGTGGCTTTGGCTGCTATCAGAGAAAAACTGAAGTATTCCAATGTGCCAAACGGATTGAAAGGATTGGGTATTACCATGTTATTGACAGGGCTTATGGGCGTTGCCTTTATGTCCTTTATGGGAATTGACCTGTAAGCGTAGACTTATAAAATCAAAACCAATAAAAAAGCCTTGAGTGATCACTCAAGGCTTTATTTTTTAACCTTTCCAACTCCCAAATTTACCAGCCTGATAATCTTGGTAAGCTTGTACGATTTCTTGCTGTGTATTCATTACAAATGGGCCTTGAGCTACCATTGGTTCATTGAAAGGTAAGGCATGGCCTAAAATCACCACACTGTCCTCACTGGCCTCAAAGGAGAGCTGTTCTCCATCATTGTTAAATTCTACTAAATTGCGGAATGGAATTTCTTCACCCATTACTTTTACTGCACCTCTCACGATATAGAAGAAGATGTTTTCCTTGGCAGGAATGGTTTTAGTGAGTTTGCTGCCTTTTTCCAGATGGACAGTGCTTAAGGAAATGGGGAACAAGGTGTCAAATGAGCCCTTTTGCTCCTCCCATTGGCCTGCTATCAACTGAACGCTGACTTTCCCGTCTTCCAAAGAAAACGTGTTGATTTCATCCTTTTGTAAACCAATGTACCTGGGTTCAGTCATTTTAAATTTAGCGGGTAAGTTGACCCACAGCTGAAGGATTTCAAGTGGGCCACCTTCTTTTTTGAATTTATCCGAGGATACCTCGGCGTGGATTAAACCTTTACCTGCGGTCATCCATTGAATGCCTCCTGCCTCAATGACCGATTCATGGCCTCCTGAGTCTTTGTGCATAATATCACCTTCTAGGATGAAGGTGACGGTCTCCATTCCTCTATGGGGGTGGGGCCCGAAAGGAAGGCCATTGTTGTGCCGTGGATATTCTTGATAACCATGATGGTTCAAGAATATGAAAGGATCAATTTGTCTTAACCTCGCAGAAGGCAAGGGGTTATAGGTAATTAAATCAGCTATTGGATGATAAGCTGCTTTATGGATAGCTTTTATTGTTCTCATAGGACATTTAATGTATATACATATAATGGAAAATCGGGTTAATTTGTTCCAAATATCAAAAAAATAAAAGGATGTCCGAATCAGTTGATCCATGGACATCCTTTTCTAAAGCCCTTCTTTAATGAGGGATATTCTTATTGCAATTATTTTAACCAAGCAAGGGTTACCTCATCAGGGGCTTTCATGCGGTCCGCTAACCTCATGTAGCGATCTGATAGGTTGGAAAGGTAATCTTGTGCCTTTGCTGCCATGTCAGAAAGTCCTGTCAGGTTTTCGATTTTCCAGAGTTTTACCAAATGATCAATGATTCTTGCATAATCCCAACCTGTATAAACGCCAATTTTCTGAGTGATGGCTGAGAATTGATCAAATAAAGAAGGGTTGCTTCCTCCCTGGCCCATTAGAACTGCCGGCATGACGATTTGCTTTCTCATCATTTTCTCGAAAGCCAAAATAGCACCACTTGGGTCTATTTCGAAAATCTGGGTCATGAAGCTTTTATAGGCCTTCTCGTGTCTTGCCTCATCTCCTGCGATGGTTTTACAAATCCTTGCTAGCACATCGTCCCCTGCCTTATCGGCCAACTTGCCGGTATTCACATGAGAAATTTTCGTTGCCCTCTCCTGAAAAGAAGTATAAATGATGGCTTGATAAGGATCTTTTTCAGAGCGGGGATCGAATCCATTATAAATGAGTCGGTGGATGGTTTGTTCCACTTTCTTCATATCAGCTCTTCCAGAAAGGTAGAGGTATTTGTTCAGTAAGTCCCCGTGTCTGTTTTCTTCCGCTGTCCAGGCTTTGGACCATCTTACCCATCCTGAATTACTTAAAAGGTTTCCTTCCACGTTGATGCCTTCCAATAAATTGAAATAGGTCTGATAACTTGGAAGTGCTTCTTCTGTGATCATGTTCCCAATAAGGGAAGTGATTATGGTGTCAGGAATATTGGCTGCCCTTTCCTGCAATTTTTTGACTTCTTCAAAAGCATTTGGTTGGCCCATATCAGGCAAGAAGTCAGAAGGCTGCCAGCATTCGTCCGGGTCAACAAGAATGTTTTCTACTGCATGAGTAACATAGCCATCTAACTGTGAGATGACTTCCATGTTTTTTTCTAATTCGTAATTAATAGACTCTGATTTGTTCATAATAAGGTGGCCTTAGCTTGAAATGGGGAAGTTCCCGGTCATTAAAAGACAGGACATGGTAATGATAACTCTATAAAGGTAAGGACAATAAATGGATTATGGCACTAAGAAACCCAAATTCTCGTTTTGGTTTCTGGTTTTTGTATCACCTTTTCATAACCCACAAGCGCTGATCAAAACCGGCAGGTGCTGTTTCTTTTAAACGCTTACCGATTTTTTCCAAATACATGGTATTGTAACGCAATCTGCTGATATAGTTTGGAAGGTCTGGATCACCATTCCAGCAATGCTCTGCCCGGTCCCCATATAAGACTTCTCCTCTATAATAAGGGTCAGTAGTGCTTTCCAAGAAATCCTCTGTTAAATACACAGCATTGTTCAGGTAGTAATTGTCCATGTCCCCGCAATAGATGTGGACTTTACCTTCCAGACTTTTGCCGATCTTTGACCAATCTCTTTCCATAATGTATCTGAGGTCAAAATTTTCCTTCCAATAAGCAGCAACATCTTTGTCAATTTCTCCTGAATATTTGTCCCATATGGGTTTAGGATAACCATCATCACCAACCGGGGAATAGACCGCCTGCCATATATCCCATTGGTCACCGGACCTGCTTTTTGTTCCTCCTAAAGCCAGTTCTTTATAGTTCATGTCCTTCAACATGGCGGATACATGACCCAGGTAATTTCTTTTCCCTACCCTTTCGGTGGTTCTGAATGGACCTTTGATATAATACGCATTGTCATCTTCGTATATATTGACTGTAGTGTAGGCCCGAAAGTCTATGGGGTCCGGACAAGCCGCAAAGCAACCATTATACTCCTCTGGATATTTGACCTGTACGGCAAGGGCTTCCCAGCCCCCAGTAGAGCCTCCATAGGTAAATCTTGCCCATCCTTCGCCAATTCCCCTGAATTGTTTTTCGATGTGCGGGATCAATTCATAGGTAATGGCATCTCCGTATGGGCCTATATTTTGAGAGTTCACGGCATAGCTATCGTCGTAAAATGGGTTGGCATGTTGAACTTGAATGACAATATATTTTGGAAAATTTGGGGAAATCCAATTCAAATAAAAGTCATAGGCTTCCTGTTGTTGAATTTTGTTATACCCATAAATATTGAACCTAGGGCTGTAGTCTTCTTCCAGGTTTTCATCGGGGGGAATGGTCCTGAACCCTTCAAAGTCGGAAGGGAAATGGCCATGATAAATCATCAAGGGATAGTACTCATCCTTATTTTGCTCAAAATCCCTTGGAAGTAAAATATGTGCTCCCAAAAACATGTCCCTGCCCCAAAATTCTGAAAGCAAGTCACTCTTTATTTTGATATGTTTGATAAATTCTGTGTCTTCCGGTTCTTTTACAGGTGGGTTGACCTGATCAATCTGTAGGTTTATGCTATTTTTTCCATCCCAATTTACTTTTTGGGGCAGGCTGAAGATGTTTCCTGGCGTGCGGTTCCATTGCCTCCCTTCCCATTGGTCCATGGGCATTTTGATGCTATGTCCATCAGCCCTGTCGAAAGTTTCGTATTTTATGATATAAGCTTGGACCCAATATTCGCCTTGAGGAATGTCCTTCCAATTTTCTATGGGATACCCAAATGCTTCCATGTTGAAGCGGAAGTCTTTTCCTTTCTGGTAATTTTCAAAATCCATTCCCAGTACCTGCGCTGAACCGACATCATCACTGATGGCAAAGCGTGGTTCTCGTTCCTCATTGTGATGTAAAATCAGCAGTAACCTGCCATCTTGCAGGTCAGCCTGTAATTCTGTCGCAATGCCAATGGAAACATTTGGTCCTTCGTTGCCCTTACAGGCAATTAATAAGAAAGAAAATAGGATGATTAGGATGCGCATGCTTTTTTCTTATTAAGATAAATAAAAAAAGCCAATGGATACAAAAATTGGTATAGTCTCTTTGCTTCAAATTCGATTGTGGTTTTCCAGCTATTTTTTTTACCGCTTATAAATCTCCCTCACTTGAAGCAAAATGAAAGTTTTATTTTAGAGCATAAACCAAATCAAACCATGAGAAAAATACTATTTACTGTGTTTTGTATCAGTCTTATCTGGGCTTGTCAGCCAAAGACTGATGAAGTAGATTACACGGCACTTTCGGATGAGGAAAGACTGGAATTGGCAATTGAAATGGCTCATAACACCATTATTGTAGATGGTCATATGGACTTGCCTTTCAGAATGTACAATATGGGACATGATATGAGGGGAGAGGTTTTTGATTTTATGAGCAGAAGCGATGCAGGGAATATTGATTATGTAAGGGCCAGGGAAGGAGGAGTAGATGCACCTTTTATGGCAATTTATATTCCAGCAGCTTATCAGGAAACAGGCGGAGCAAAAGGATTGGCAGATACCTTGATTATGATGGTGGAACGTATGGTTGATACCTGGCCTGATAAATTGGCACTAGCCCGTTCTCCTGAGGAGATTGAAGCTAATTTTAAGAAGGGGCTGCTTTCGTTGCCGATGGGCATAGAAAATGCCGCTGCCATTGAAGATGACCTTTCCAATATTGAATATTTTTACAACAAAGGAATCAGATATATGACTCTTACGCATGGGAAGGACAATTTGGTGGGAGATTCATCTTATGATGATGCTGAGACCCATGGGGGATTGAGTGATTTTGGAAAAGAGGTGGTTTTGGAAATGAATAGATTGGGAATGATTGTGGATGTATCTCACATTACGGACAAGACATTTTTTGATGTGGCTGAAGTTTCAAAAGCACCGATTGTGGCCACCCATAGTTCTGTTAGGAATTTCACTCCGGGATTTGAGAGAAATGTTTCAGATGAAATTATTCAAAAACTAGCTGAGAAAAACGGGATGGTCATGATCACTTTTGGTGGCAGTTTCTTGGATCAAGCCTATTCAGATGCGAATACTGCAATCAGGACCCATATTCAGGAATGGCTTAGAGAAAACAATTTAAGTTATAGAGACGAAGCGGCTCAAGCCTATATCAGGGAGTACGCTGCTGATAAGAGACCCGTGGTCCATGTTTCTAAAGTAGTAGATCATATAGACCATGTAGTCAATCTTGTAGGTATAGATTATGTAGGATTGGGTTCTGACTTTGATGGAGTCGGTGATACGCTGCCGGAAGGCCTGAAAGATGCTTCCATGTATCCGAATATTATTGCGGAGTTGTTGAAACGGGGTTATAGCAAAGATGATATTGAAAAAATCTGCTACAAGAATTTCTTTCGGGTTTGGAAGGATGTGGAAAAAGTAGCAGGGAAATAAACTACTGGATTAGATTTCTTTTAGGGTACCTATATATCAAAAAACCAGGTCATCTTAGGCCTGGTTTTTTATTAGCATCTGGTATTCAAGCTTATTAGCTATTGGATTGTTTGGTCAAATAATCAACAGTATCCTTTATAAGGCTCTGAATTTTTTCTATAACAATGCCATTCTCCTTAGATTCAAGGTCTTCAAAACCTTCCACACAGGCACAAGCATTCGCTAAATCTTTAAAATCCAGGTTTAAAGCTACTCCTTTTAGGGCATGGCAGGACTGTTTTACTGCCTTTAGGTTGTTTTCAGACAAACTTGCATTTAAGTCTGCATGTATCTTTTCAATATTTTGCAGACCGACATCTATCAGTTGCTTGAAGAATTCGGGATCAGATTTCCGGAATTCTTCCAATTTTGAAAGTACTTCTTTTTTCTTCTTTTTTTCAGACGTTTCCAAGTACTTATCCATCATTTCTTGGATATCTGCGACGACTACTGGCTTTGACAAATAATTATCCATACCTACTTGAAGACAGCGGTCGTACTCACCTTTTACTGTACCTGCGGTCAAGGCTACGATGGGTACCCTTCTGGTATTGTTTTCAATTTTTCGTATTTCAATGGTGGCTTCATAGCCGCTCATTTCAGGCATTTGTATGTCCATGAAAATCATGGATGGGTCTTCTTGGACAAATAAATCTACCGCTTCCCGGCCATTTTTGGCTTCTATAATTTTAGCTTTTGGCAGCAAGTTCTTTACTATCGTTTTGGCCAAAAGCATATTTACCGGATTATCATCCACCAACAAGATTTTTAAAGGTTTCTCCGACTGATTGGATGGGATGTCTATTTTAGAGGCTACTTTTTTATCCGACCTACCTTTTAATTCTGATTCAACATTGGCAATAGGAATTGTTAATAAAAAAGAGAAGGTCGATCCCTTACCGAGTTCAGTTTCCAGTCTCAACTCACTATTCATCAATTGAAGAATTTTATTACTGATGGTTAAGCCAAGTCCAGTGCCGCCATATTTTCTTGTGGTAGAGTTGTCTTCCTGGGCAAAAGCTTCGAAAATTATTTTCTCTTTCTCCTTGGATATACCAATACCAGTGTCCTGTACAGCAAATGCTAATTGGGCATTTTTTTGATCAGCGCTTAATCCCTCGTTAATGATGGAGAGTTCTATTTTTCCCTTTTCAGTAAATTTAGCTGCATTACTTAAAAGATTGATTATAACTTGCTTAAGTCTTGTATTATCTATCAAAACAAGTGGTGGGATGTCAGCACCTAAATTCAAGATTAGCTGAATATCCTTACCTTCTAAGGATGGAGCAATCATTTTTAGTGACTCATTGCCTAATTTCTTTAAATCTGTAGGTGTTGGGCTTAATTCCAGCTTGCCAGCTTCAATTTTTGAAAAGTCCAATACATCTGTAATGATTTCCAAAAGTAAGTTTCCCGATTGAATGATGGATTGGAGGAACTCTCTTTGGTTTTGGTTAAGATCGGTTTTCATCAGGAGATCTGAAAACCCTATGACTCCATTTAGTGGGGTCCGAATTTCATGGCTCATATTGGCCAGAAATTCCGATTTGGCAATACTGGCTTCTCTGGCTTTTTCCATTGAAACGCGAAGGTTTTGCTCCATATTCTTCCGTTCAATGGCATTTGAAATACTTTCAGCAAATGATATCAGCAAAGCCGTTTCTGCTTCACTCCACTCTCTCTCTTTGTGACAATCATCAAAACCTACAAAGCCCCAGAATTTCTTTTCAACAAAAATGGGAATCAGAAGGATAGACTTGATGTTTTGACTTTCCAAAAGCACTCTCAATCCTTCATCTTCAATCTGATTGACAATATTGAAATAAACTTCATTTTCAAGCAAAAACTTCATTGATTCACCAAAAACGCCGATTGGAAGATTTTGTAATTCAGGGTTGTCAATTTCTGTAGGTACACCCAACGCACTCCATTCAAAACGTTGGGAACTAAAGTAATTTCCTTCCTCGTCAACATTGTTTTCAAAAAGATAGGCTCTATCAGCACCGGCACCATCGCCTAAAATGGTAATGGCTTTTTGTGTGGCTTTTTGGAAATCTGCATTAGATAGTAATTCTTTGGTAGCAAAGGCTATAGATGTGAGCATTTTCTCGTTTCTCAACAAAGAAGTATTAATAGACTGTAGTTTTTGCTCATTGGTTCTAATCCTCTCTTCAGCCTGCTTTTGATTGGTGATGTCTCTGAAAAAAAGGTATTGGGTGTTTTTGATATTGTCACCGTCACCATTATTAATTTTCTTTAAGAAAGCTGAGTAAAATCTGCCATCATTTTTCAGGGTAAATTCAATGGATTTTTTTTGTGGTAACGGAAGAAATAGATCTGAAAGTTCTGGCCAAGAAACCTGAATTTGCTTAATATTATTAAATTTTTTTCCAGAAAACAGGGAAGTCAGGATTTTATCAGCCATAGTATTTTGAGCAATTATTTCGCCGTTCTCCTCAATAATCAAAATTCCGTCTGACAAATTTTCAAATATGGTTTTGAAAGCAATGGGATTTATTCTAAAAAGTCTATATCTAAATAAGGCCCAGAATAATATGATACCGCTTACTGCCAAAAAAAAAGGAACAGGATCCATACCATAAAGATAAAACCCAAACAACATCAGAATATAGGCCAGCCATGGAATGAATGTACCTAAAAGCATTACCATCACTTGGCCTCTATATATTGTCGGAACAGAGAAAAACATTCTCACCAAAAGTATATTGGCAATAATGATCAATATGGAGTTGTAGCCGGCATATAACCAGTGCAATAGAGATGGAACTACAGAAACTGCTTCAAAATAGTTGTTGAATGCTGAGGTAATTTCCTTATAAAATATTCCGTGTAGATCATTCGTAAGGACCATGATCAAGAAAAAGCCTGACAATCCAAAAAGTAGGTAAGTCCAATTTTTTGTGATGTAGCTTGATCTGTCTGAATATTTTATAACAAATAGTAAAAGAAGAGGGGATATGAACACACCCCCTAAAAATTCCATTTTATAAAAGAATTTTATTGTTTGTGCATTAGTCCCCAGAAGTTCAACCCCATAAAAAAAGGAATAAAACAAACAGGCAACTAATAAGTAACTAAAATATTTTTCGCCTTGTTTATTATTTTTTTTTGTAGAAAGTAATGCAAGGATCAAAAATATTCCGCTCGTAAAAAATACAGCTAGTGAATAAGGGTTATAGCCAAACTGAAAGTCCATATTTAACAGTTTCAAAAAGCAAATTAATATTTATCTTTCTAAATTAGGGGTAATTAATCAATAAAATTACAAGAATTAATTTTCCTAAGAAATTAAATTCTATTAAAATTCTAATTTTAAAATAAAGTGTAAATAAAATTAAAAAAGTAAATCCTTTATTATGAAAAATTTGTATTTGACCCCATTATTTATTTTGGCCATTTCCTTTGGTAACTTCAGTCATGCTCAAGAAGCGCAAGAAATGACCAAACAGGAGATCCATGAAGAAAAAAGAAGGATGGCGCAAGAAAAAGCGGATCTGAAAGTAGAAGCCAAGGCCGAAAAACAAAGGTTGGCCCAAGAAAAAGCGGAACAAAAGCGTTTGAAAAACTATGAAAAGGCTGTCAATAATTACGAGAAAGCCATGAATAGAAAGCATAAAGCGGAAATAAAACTGGCCAAGCAAAATTTAAAACTCGAAAAAGCTATTCAAAAAGGAAAAGCTTCGGAGGCCGATTTGTCAAAAATGGATTTAAACATCAAAAAGACGGAAATTGCTGTTCAGCAAGCCGAAATGGATATGTCCAAATTTCAAAGAGAAATGGAGAGGTATGCCAAGCCTAATGATAAGGATTAAACCAATTGTTGGCCTCTTCAATCTTAATTGACCTTCATTTTCATGTCAAATAGTCTGTATTTTTTGGGGTTTCTTTAAAAAGCCAGACAAAATTTCCGTTTTTAAACCTCTTTTTGCTTTGGTGGAGAATTTGTTGGAATGCAATTGACCTTAGTATAGGGTTAACATTAACAACGAGCAAACCAAAACAATAATGGATTTCAAGCAATTTACCATCAAATCTCAGGAGGCGATTCAGAAAGCAGCTGAGCTTACTATGGCTGAGCAGCAACAAGCCATAGAGCCTGCACATCTTTTGAAGGGGATATTTTCTGAAGATGAAAATGTAACCGACTTTCTGTTTAAAAAACTTGGGGTAAACAAGACTTTGGTTGCCCAAAAAGTGGATGAAATAATCAAAATTTTACCAAAAGTAAGTGGTCAGCAACCCTATTTGTCTAACTCAGGCAATCAGGTGCTGGTCACAGCTAAGGAATACCTGAAAACTTTTGGGGATGAATTTGTCGCCATTGAGCATTTGCTTTTGGGTATTTTGGCCGGATCGGATAAGGCTTCTCAGCTTTTAAAAGATCAGGGTATGCAGGAGAAAAGCCTGATTGATGCTATCAAGGAATTAAGAAAAGGAAATAAAGTGACAGACCAAAACGCGGAATCAAAATACAGGGCCTTGGAAAAGTATTCCAAGAACCTAAATGAACTGGCCAAAAAAGGAAAAATAGACCCTGTAATTGGCCGAGACGAGGAGATACGAAGGGTATTGCAGATTTTGGCCAGAAGGACCAAAAACAACCCCATTCTCTTAGGTGAACCTGGAGTGGGTAAGACGGCGATTGTGGAAGGATTGGCCCAAAGGATTGTAAGCGGAGACGTGCCTGAAAACCTCAAATCAAAAACTTTGATTTCCTTGGATATGGGCTTGCTTGTGGCAGGTGCCAAATACAAGGGGGAGTTTGAGGAGAGACTTAAGGCAGTCATCAAAGAGGTAACTGATTCTGAGGGAGAGATTATCCTCTTCATAGATGAAATCCACACCTTGATAGGTGCCGGTGGAGGAGGAGAAGGGGCAATGGATGCCGCTAACCTGCTAAAACCTGCCTTAGCTAGGGGAGAGTTGCATGCCATAGGCGCCACTACCCTAAAGGAATACCAAAAGTACATTGAAAAGGATAAGGCTTTGGAAAGAAGGTTTCAAGCAGTGATGGTGGATGAGCCGGATGCAGCAGATGCCATTTCTATTTTGAGGGGGATCAAGGATAAGTATGAACTTCACCATGGAGTAAGGATTAAAGATGATGCTGTAATTGCAGCAGTAGAACTTTCTCAAAGGTATATTTCTGATCGTTTCCTTCCGGATAAGGCAATTGACCTGATGGATGAGGCAGCAGCAAAATTGAGGATGGAGATTGATTCTCTTCCTCAGGAATTGGATGAACTCAACCGTAGGATCATGCAATTGGAGATAGAAAGAGAAGCCATCAGAAGGGAAAATAATAAAGATAAGGAAGCCATTCTTAGCAAGGAGATTGCTGAATTAGGCGAAAAAAGACAGTCTGTAAAAGCCAAATGGGAATCTGAAAAGTCCGTGATTACCGGTATCAGGACCGAAAAGGAAAACATTGATAAGTTGAAACTGGAGGCAGAACAGGCGGAGCGCTCAGGTGACTTTGGAAAAGTAGCTGAGATACGCTATGGAAAAATCGTAGAGGCGGAGAAAAAGCTAGAGGCTTATAAGCAGCAATTGGATGAAATGCAACAAGGTTCTCCATTGCTCAAAGAGGAAGTGGACAATGAAGATATCGCCGCTGTTGTCTCCAAGTGGACAGGTATCCCACTATCCAAAATGATCCAAAGTGAGCGAGAGAAATTGCTCCATCTGGAGGATGAACTGGGTAGACGTGTGGCCGGGCAAAAAGAGGCCATTATTGCACTCTCTGATGCGGTGCGAAGAAGCAGGGCCGGTTTGCAAGATCCTAAGCGCCCTATAGGTTCGTTCATCTTTATGGGTACCACAGGGGTAGGTAAAACCGAACTTGCCAAGGCACTTGCTGAATACCTCTTCAATGATGAAAATGCCATGGTCAGGATAGACATGTCGGAATATCAGGAAAGGCATGCGGTTTCCAGGTTGGTGGGAGCACCTCCTGGCTACGTTGGTTATGATGAAGGTGGGCAGTTGACAGAAGCCGTCAGAAGAAAGCCGTATTCTGTGGTGTTGCTGGATGAAATTGAAAAAGCCCATCCCGATGTGTTCAATATCCTGCTTCAGGTTTTGGATGATGGTAGATTGACGGACAATAAAGGAAGGATTGCCAACTTCAAGAATACCATTATTATCCTGACCACCAACATCGGTTCGCACTTGATTCAGGAAAGATTTGCTGAAATGGAAGAGTGGAACAAGGAGGAAGTAATGGAAAAAACTAAAGCTGAGGTTTATGAACTGCTCAAAAAGTCAGTTAGACCTGAATTTTTGAACAGGATAGACGAAACCATCATGTTTGAACCATTGAATAAATCAGTGATCAGGAAAATTGTGGATATACAATGGAGGGAAATTCAAAAACGACTTTCCGAGGCAAACATAGAGATAGATGCTACCCAGGAAGTTTTGGATTATCTGGGAGAAGTTGGTTTTGATCCTCAATTCGGGGCCAGACCGCTGAAGCGAACCATGCAGCGTTTGATCCTCAATGAGCTTTCCAAACAGATTTTGGCAGGCTATATCAAAAATGACGCTGCTGTGTTGGTGGACCTTGACGCAGATAAACAGGTGTACTTCAAAAATGTAGAGACCGTAGAAGTTTAGTAGAATTGTAAGTAAGAGTTAAAAGGCGCATGGTAATTTCTATGCGCCTTTTATTTTTATGGTTATGACATTTGGATCTTTTTTGGCCCAAGTACTTTATATTATATATTTTACCATTTTTTATTTTATCAGGGCAATGATGAGCAAATAAAATTTGTAAATTAACCCCTCTAAGCCAAGCATCAATGCAGGAAGAAAAATCCAATAAAAAAGAAAAGTCTGACCGGGAAAGACAGACATTTTTTAGGGTGGCATTTAAGAACAACTGTAACTTACTTCAGATTGCAGATAATAAGGCCAATATGGTAATCAGTATCAATGCCTTGGTCATATCCTCGATTATTGCTATTTCAGGATATGGAATTATCTCCGATAAGCTTGATCTGTATGGTACAAAATTGATCATTCCAATGGTCTTGATCTTATTGACCTGTTTTATTTCGACCATCCTTGCAGTAAAAGCAGCCAAACCAAAAATATTGAATGATGATACTGTCACAGTAAATACTAGGCAGGGTAGTCTCTTGTTTTTCGGTGACAGTTCTGCTTACACTAAAGAAGCTTATTTAAAGGAGATAGAAAAGATTCTTCTTTCCAAGGATGAACTTAACAGCCATATGGCGGTGACGCTGTACTATCAGGGCAAGGTGCTGAAGAACAAATATAACCTATTGGGATATGCTTATAATATTTTTCTTATAGGTTTAGCCATGGGTGTATTTTCCTTTTTAGGTTACCTTGTTTTTGAAAACTTTTGATCTTGGTGAATCCAGTTGGAATATTCTAATCCTTTGATTTTAAGCTACTTTGTTGTAATTTGAAAAGAAACTTTAACAATTGCGCACATGGGTAATTCTATTTCCTCGTTTTCGTTTAATTCAGGATTTCAAAGAAGGAATTATTTTCTTTTGCAATTGGCGGTTTACAGCGTGATGCTTTTATTTTTTCTGGGTTGCATGAATATGTCATTGGCTCAAAAAGCGCCAAAAGTACCAGTACTTTTTCAAAATGATGATGTGATAGATTTTCAGTTGAGCTATTCATTTAAGGAAGTCAAGTCCAGAAAATCGGATGAAGAAGGAAAACCAGGTTTTTTAAAGTATAATGTGGATGGCCAAAATTGGGATTCTGTTTCAGTGGTCATTCGCGGAAGAGGAAATTTCCGAAGAGACAGGTGTTTTTTTACCCCGCTTAAGGTCAAAATGAAAAAGAAGGAAGTGAAGGGAACGCTCCTGGCAGGTAATAAAACACTGAAAGTGGTTTTGCCATGTCAAAATGCCAAGGATGCTGATGATTTTTTAATCAAAGAATATATATGTTATAAAATATATGAACCTATTAGTCCTTACCATTTCAATACCAGGCTGGTCAATCTTAACTTGACTGATGATGGGTCTAAACAGCAAAAAGGATATGAGGTGAAGGCCATTTTGATAGAAGACGATAAGCTGGTAGCAAATCGATTTGGTGCTAAATTGGCTAAGGGCAGGGAAATAAATCCCATGAGGATTCAGGATACGGCATTGGTTGTTCAAGATTTTTTTCAGTATTTCATTGGGAATACCGACTGGTCATCGGTTGCCCAGCATAATGTCACCCTGATGCAGCTTCCAAATACTACTTATATTCCATTGTGCTATGATTTTGATATGGCCGGAATGGTCAATGCACGGTATGCAACGGTGAGTGAAATGTTGTCCATAAACGCTGTGACAGAGAGGTTATATAGGGGATTTTGTAGGGATGAGGGCCTATTTCAATATGTTAGGGCTTATTACCTCGAAAAAGAAGCACTTATCTGGAAAGCCTTTGATGATGCTTCCATACACCTCAATCCCAAGACAGTTACAGGCATTAAGGGGTATATGGTGGAGTTTTTTGATATTTTGAAGGATGAACGAAAATTCAATAACGAAATTTTGTCCAGATGTAGAAGTCTCCAGGCATCCAACAATTAATACTTTATTTTGTTAAGCCAGTAAGAATAACAACTGAATTGATTCTTTTTTTGAAAGATGCTAATTGAAAAAGGGTACAGTAAGCAGGACGTGTTTTCAGCCTTAAAACATGAACTTCATCGCGGTGCATTGGATAAAAAGCATCCCTTCAGATTTGTAGTGCTTTCAACTTCAGGAGGTCATGGAGTGGACTCAAGATATGTGGTTCTAAGGTCAATAGATGAGGCCTTGCACTTTTTTATTTTTACAGATTCCCGATCGGAAAAAATTAATGAGCTTATTGCGTATCCTTATGCTTCTTTGCTTTTTTATCATCCACAAAAAAGGGTTCAAATAAGGGTTCAGGCCAATTCTATTATCCATCAACAAAACGAAACAGCAAAACACCGTTGGAAGAGCGTGCAGGGAGAAGCCAGAAAAGCTTATCAATCAATTTTACCTCCAGGACATCCCATTCATGAGCCTGGAGCTGCGTTCTCATGGAATGAAAATTTAGCTGACTTTTCATTTTTTTCGGTAATAGAGCTGATTCCCACTTCTATTGAACTGCTGCAATTGAATGGTTTGGAACATCTAAGAATCAGGTTTACTTATTCTGATGGTGACTGGACCGGTCAATGGCTTGCCCCCTGATCTGATTCTTTATTTGAGACAATTGGTGTCAATTAATTTTTTATCAGGTTCTGTTTTCTTAATTTAGTATTCTGGATAAGCCAAAGAATATATTTCCTAGATTTTTTCCTTTTTACTTCCAACTCCCGTTTGAGCGCTGCGGACTTGTCTGGCAGTATTTCTTTATGAACGATGTTCCAATTTGGAGCTCCTGATTTAGTGGAAGGTGTTGCCCCGTAATTGTGGTGTTTTAGCCGGGATTCCAGATCATCAGTCGATCCGATGTAATATTTATCGGTCTTTGAAGAATAAAGGATATAAACAAAGTACATGTCTAAAAATAAAAAAGGCCTGCAATTTTTGCAAGCCTTAAAGTGGAGGATAACGGATTCGAACCGATGACCTCTACACTGCCAGTGTAGCGCTCTAGCCAACTGAGCTAATCCCCCATTTATTTTTTTTAGATTCGAACCGATGGCCTTCCCGACAGCTGTCGGGGCGCTCTAGCCAACTGAGCTAATCCCCCATTTATTTTTTTTAGATTCGAACCGATGGCCTTCCCGACAACTGTCGGGACGCTCTAGCCATCCCGATAGCTATCGGGATAATCCCCCTTTGGGTCTGCAAATATAGAAAGGGTTTTTATTTGCACAAAAGAAATTTGTTAATCTGCGGAATAATTTACCCTTGTCAGGATACTTCTGCCCAATGTGATCTCATCGGTATACTCCAACTCCCCTCCAATTGGAATTCCTCTGGCAATGGTACTCACTTTAACTCCAAATTCCTTTAATCTTCTGGTGATAAAAAATGAGGTGGTGTCCCCCTCCATGGTCGCTGGCAATGCCAAGATGACCTCTTCTATTTTGCTGTCCTGGTCATTGGAGGAAACCCTTTGGATCAAAGCTTCAATTTTCAGGTCATCAGGACCGATTCCCTGAATAGGCGAGATTACTCCTCCTAATACATGGTATAAGCCATTGTACTGAGAAGTGTTCTCAATAGCTAGGACATCGGGAATATCCTCTATAACACAGATAATGGATTGGTCTCTTCTTGGACTACTGCAGACAGAACAGATTTCTTGGTCGGAGATATTGAAGCAGGTATTACAATACTTGACCTCTTTTCTCAAGGCCAATAAAGCGGATGATAGCTCTTCGGTAAAAGATTCTTTCTGCTTAAGTAAGTGTAAGGCAAGCCTTAATGCGGTTTTTTTTCCTATACCAGGAAGTTTGCTGATTTCATTGACAGCATTTTCAATAAGTTTCGAAGGAAAATTCACTGATATTGATTTTAAATCACCGCTGCTTGTATACCTGCATCAAGAATGGCTTGGCACATGGGTTTTAATTTTTCCCTGCTGCCTTTTTTTACTGTGCATTTCCCCTTGTAATGAATGATCAAAGTACATTGTTCTGCCTGCTCTGGGGTATGCTGGCAGACTTTGATCAAAATCTTCGTGACATGGTCGAAAGTGTTGATGTCGTCGTTAAATACTACCAATTCACACTCATCGGTATCTATCAACTCTTCCACCAATACTTCTTCCTCTTCTAGCATGGGATAAGTTTGTGTATGGTAATTCATTTTGCAAATTTAATAATTATAGACAATTTAGCGAAATTCTCTTTTGCATCGATATGGATTCAAAGTTAGTTCTTACCGTCATAACTTCATATTTTGGACTGTTGTTTTTGATTTCCTGGTTTACCTCAAGGAAAGTTTCTGAGGAAACATTTTTTACAGGAGATAGGCAATCTCCATGGTTCTTAGTGGCTTTTGGGATGATTGGTGCCTCCTTATCCGGGGTTACTTTTATCTCAGTACCCGGTGAAATAGGTAATACCAAATTCCATTATTTTCAGGTAGTGTTGGGTTATACGCTTGGGTATTTTACCATAGCCAAGGTGCTGCTTCCTTTGTATTATCGACTTAATTTAGTTTCGATATACACTTATTTAGAGAATCGGTTTGGCTTTTGGTCTTATAAAACGGGTGCTTTCTTTTTTATTCTTTCCCGCACTTTGGGCTCTTCTATTCGGGTGTTTCTCGTAGCGGGAGTGCTTCAACTGATTCTTTTTGATCAATGGGGTATTCCCTTTTGGTTTTCTGTGTTGATTACTGTATCTCTGATCTGGCTTTATACGCATAGAGGAGGGATCAAGACTGTGGTTTGGACGGACACTTTACAAACCTTTTTTATGCTTTCTGCGGTCTTGGTCAGCATTTATTTGGTAGCCAAAGATTTAGGTATTTTAAGTTTTTCAGAAATCTTCCAAACGGTGGCTACTGATTCCAGGTCTGAGATTTTCAATTGGGATTGGCAGTCTGGAACTAACTTTTTCAAGCAATTTGCTTCAGGTGCCTTTATTACCATTGTAATGACTGGACTTGACCAGGACATGATGCAAAAAAATCTGACCTGTAAAAATATTGGAGATGCCCAAAAAAATATGTTTTGGTTTACCATCATTTTGGTTCTGGTAAACCTGCTGTTTTTGGTATTGGGGGTTTTACTTTATCAATTTGTGGAAAATAATGCACTTTCTATTCCAGCGAGGACAGATGACCTTTATCCTTTCCTGGCCACACAGCATTTTTCTGCATTTGCAGCCATTGTATTTATTTTGGGAATTACGGCGGCCGCATATTCCAGCGCTGATTCTACCCTGACTGCCTTGACTACCTCTTTTTGCTTTGACTTTATAGGAATAGACAAAAAGTATGGAAAAGAAAAACAGGTAATTGTTAGAAAACAGGTACACCTGGCCTTTACCGCACTGATGTTTTTGGTCGTGCTTGTTTTTCGATGGATCAATGACCAAAGTGTGATCAATGCCGTATTTATTATTGCAGGCTATACCTATGGACCACTGTTAGGTCTATATGCCTTTGGTTTATTTACCAAATGGCAAGTAAAGGACAGAGTTGTGCCTTATTTAGCAGTAGCGGCTCCTGTTTTGGCATTTTTTATAAGCCAAAATTCTAAAAAACTACTTTGGGGTTATGAATTTGGATTTGAGGTATTGATACTCAATGGTCTATTGATGTTTATTGGACTTTTTTTGGTCCGAAAAAATGATTAGAGTTCTTGCCGTGCAATTAATTCATTGATTTTTTTCAATCTTAATATGCTGCTTTCCAAACTGTTTGGGCTACCATCAAGATCAACCAAAACTGAAATTTGGCCATGATTCCCATTTTTCTTGAAGCTTTCTTGTTGCAAGCTGACACTTGGGGCTGTTGAAATCAATTCCTGGACCTCCACCTCGTAGAGTTCAGCCAATTTCATTGCATCCTCCATTTTGAGGTTGGATCTTCCTTGTTCGTATCTAGAATAGGCTGTATAGTCTTTTTTTCCTAAATATTCGGCGATGTATTCCTGAGTGTAACCCCTTAAAACACGGTGTTTCCTCAGGTTTTCTGCGATGTGACTTTTCAATGCTGTATCCATACTCCTCTATTTTGAGAGTGTCAAAACAAAAAGCGTACACATTTGATCCAAAAAGTGAAAAAATGTTAAAAAAAATTAGATAATTGTTGAAAACGGCTTGTTTTCGGTGGTTTTTACAATGTTTTTTCAAGTTCTATAGGATCCCAAAAGTGTTGCTCGAAGGCAATAATTTTATCTTTTTCTATTTTGATGCCTTCCTGTTCCAACAACTCCTGCATTTTGAAGGGGGTTTCAAAGTGGTGTTTTCCGGTTAGAACACCTGCCCTATTGACTACCCGATGAGCCGGGATATCCGGCTGGGAATGAGAGGAATTCATGGCATAGCCGACCATTCTGGCGCCGCTTTTTAACCCGAGATAATTGGCTATGGCGCCATAAGAGGTGACCCGACCCTTGGGGATAAGCTTTACAACCTGATAGACCTGGTCAAAATAGTTTTCTTTATTTTTTGTCATACAACAGTTCCAGTAATATTTCATCAAACTCTTCCCGTATTTCAGGTTCTCTTTCAGGGGCAATACCTACAATGAGCTTGAAAGCAATTTTTTCCTTAAACACCCCATCCAGACCCACAACGAATTTCGAAATTTCCTTGGATTCTAATCGTTTTTTCAGCTTAGGTTCAATTCTTTCTTTAATCTCCTTGAGACTTAATTGGGTTTCTATGGGTACTTCAAATAGAAATTCAACATCTTTTCTGTCAGTAAAGCGGTAATTGATCACATGCGTACTGAGCATCAGGTTATTGGGTATCATCATCGTCAATCCATCGTCTCTTTTCAAAACGGTGTTCAATAGGGTGATGTCTTTGATAATACCTTTCTGATCATTGATTTTGATGGTGTCTCCCAAGGAGAACTGATCCGTAAACATGATGATCAAGCCATTAATGGTGTTGGTGATGTACTCCTTGGAAACGATGGCGATAGCAGCTGCAACAATAGTCAAGCTGGTTAAAAATTCAAAGGGTCTCAAACCAAAAGCCATGATCAAAGCTGAAATGAATACAATCGAATTTAGTATATTGGAAATCCATGCAATGCCCAATAGAAAATTGGGATGAAGATTTTCATCCTTTTGCTTTCTGAGGTAAATTCTTGCTGTAAGCATTCGTGCTAAGGAGATCAGGATGTTGGCTCCTAGCAGAAAAAGGAAGGCATTTATTATATTTGAGAGTCCTTCAACTTCTTTGACCCATTCACCAAATGGTTTTGATACCTTGCTAAGGTAGAGTAAGACCGAATAGACCAAAACCTTGAGAATGAAGATGCGAAGTTTTTTGTTTTCGGCGATTCTAAAAACAGACTTTACTTGAGGCATAAAATGGACGTTGTTGAGAAAGTTCTTTAAAACTAAACAAAAGTATAAATGGAAAGAAATATAATTGTTACAGGTGCAGCTGGAAATTTGGGAAGGGCTGTAATCAGTAAATTCAAAAGAGAAGGTTACAGGGTGATTGCCTTGGTTGAACCTGAATCAGGTGATGAATTGGAAGAAGCAGATGATGTCTATGAAGTGGATGTGACAGATGCAGCATCTGTGCAGGATTTTGCTAAGGAGTACCAGTTACAGTATGGTGAAGTGGACGCTATCGGACTATTAGTGGGCGGTTTTGCAATGGGTGATATTGAAAATACCGGTACTGAGGATCTGGAAAAAATGATAAGGTTGAATTTTTATTCTGCGTTCAATATGGTGAAAAACTTCCTTCCGGTAATGAGAAAGGCTGATTTCGGCAATTTTTTATTTGTTGGTGCCAGGCCTGCCTTACAACCTGAAGATGGAAAAGGAGTTGTGGCATACGCTTTGAGCAAAAGGATGGTAGAAGAACTGGCCAATTATGTGGCTGAGGAAGCAAAGGGGACCAGAATACGGGCACACCTGTTTGTGCCAAGCATTATTGATACCCCTCCCAATAGGGAAGCCATGCCAGATTCGGATTTTAGTTTATGGGTCAGCCCGGCAGATATCGCAGAGGCGATGCACTATGCGGTCAATAATCCTGCACTGAGAAACATGACCTTTAAGCTCTATGGAGGAGTTTAAACCAACTTAATATACCGATGAATACCAAAACCATCTATTTCTTTGTGCTGTTTCTATTTTCAACCAGCGTGATAATGGCCCAAACCCAAAGGGAAACCCGACAATTAGGGGAGTTTGATGCTGTGAAAGCTTCCAATTCCATCAAAGTGGAATTGGTACAGGGAGAACAAAACAAAGCTGATATTACCGTTTCAGGCATTGACATTGGCAAGGTGGAAACATCCATCGTGGATGGAATGCTTGAAATCCGTCTAGCAAGAGGGAATTACAGAAACCATGATGTGGAAGTAAAAATAACGTATAAGGATATTCAAGGAATTGAAGCCAATACCAGTGCCCGTGTGATTGCAAAAGACAGAATAATTGCAGAAGAAGGGTATCTATTAGCCACTACCAGTGCCTATATTGAAGCAGAAGTTGAGGCGGATGTATTCAATGTAGAAGCGGCTACCAATGCCAGAATCTTTGTAAAAGGAGAAGTGGGAAGCCTTGGGTTAAGGGCTTTCACCAATGCAGAAATTGATGGAAAAAGACTGACAGGTAAGGAAGTGGAGGTGTTGGCCAATACTGCAGCTACAATTTATTTTAGAACCACAGGTTCTATTGAGGGTTCGGCAGCCACAGCAGGTAAAATTTATTATGCAGGCAGTCCCAAAGAAATCAATGTTAAAACAGGTACAGGCGGGAGCATTTCGAAAAACTAATGAAAATAATTATTGTATCAATTCTGATAATTACCCTCCCATTTTCAGGGCTGATGGCTCAGGAAGAAAAAGAGGTCGAAAAAGTAATTAGTACCTTATTTGAAGGTATGAAGGCCAAAGATGGGGCTAAAGTGCAGGTTTTATTTCATCCAGATGCCAGTATGCAGACGGTAATAGCAGGTGAAATGGGTGCTACACTTGGTTCCAATACGGTTTCAGATTTTATCACCAGGATTTCTACTACCCCGGAAGGTACAGTTTTGGATGAGAGGATCCTTGAATACCATATCAAAATCGATGGACATTTGGGTTCTGCTTGGACACCTTATGAATTTTATGTAAATGACAGCTTTAGTCACTGTGGAGTCAATTCCTTTCAATTGATCAAAACTGAGGCTGGTTGGAAAATCACTTATGTGATTGATACCAGAAGGAAAGAAGGTTGCTAAAGAGAAACAGTCCGCATTTTCCAAATGCGGACTGTTTTTTTTGAGTGCTGATTGAGCCTTTTATTAAAATACTCAGTTAAAGAATAGGTTCTTCTTATTGCTAAGAAAATTTAATCAATTCTGCGGGACAAAACTCAGCAATTCTTTCGCTCCGTCCAGTAGGGTCAATTTGTTTTTGGCAACTTTGAAGTTACTTACTTGGGAGAGTGCGCCTAAGAAATCATTTTCCCCGCTTCCCTCACAGGCTTTTTTGGTCATAGCCCCTGGATCAAGGTTGATTTTGGTGCCGTCTAAACTGAAGTTGCCATTGAAGTTGTTACAGCCTGTAAACCCAGTCAAACCACCCCCATCCAAAAAGCCCAACGATGGGAGACCATTCAAAAACTTAGCGGGATCTAAGGCTTTCCCCATCAGACTGGATAATACCCAATTATTGCCTGTTAATAAACTCATTGGATTAAGATTGCCTACCGAGCTGCAGGAAGCAAAACTCATCACAACAATTAAGGAAAGCAAAACGGAAATTTTTTTCATAATGGTACTTTTTAAGTGAAAGAATTACATGTATAATTTATAAATTTAACAAAATGATCAGTCTTTTGGAAATTTGAGATCAAGAAATGAATATTTTTGAAAAGGCGTTTTAAATATATCCCTGCCAGACTTGGGAACGCAGTTTCTTGGGGTCCTGTAAAATATTATTTTGTGCCTTGGTTTAATCACGCGTTAATTGTCCTTTAGATTTTTTGATTAATAGTTAACAAATCCCGCCTTTCTTTGTAAAAACAGTAAAAAGATTTTTGGATTATGGATTTTTGTCCTTAAGATTGTTGAATCAATTTTTGAAACATGCCAAAAGCAAACCCTTTAATCCATACAAAATTGACATCCTTTGACAGGATGTGTAATTGGCTGGGTATGTCTTTTACCATGTATTTTTTTTCTACTATCATTACGGGGTAATCCCGTAAGCTATTTCACATATCGCCCCTTGAATAAGGACTATTTTGGTCCTAAGTTTTCATTAAAAGTTTCCTTAAAAATTATTGAATCATGAAGATTTTAAAGTTTGGAGGTTCATCCATTGCCAATAAGAACAACATTCTGAAGGTTTTTGATATTATCAAAAGCCAAGAAAGAAACACTGATTTTGCAGTCGTATTTTCAGCTTTTGGAGGTGTTACAGAAGTATTGCTGAATACTGCAGAAAAGGCCAGGGAAGGAGATAGGACCTATGTAGATCAGGTCAAGTCCCTTGAAGAGCGTCATTTTGCCTTGGTAAAGGAGCTTATTCCCATCCAACTCCAGTCATCTGTGCTTACCTTTGTTAAGGTCAGGTTCAATGAATTGGAGGATCTTTTTCACGGTATTTTCCTTATAAAAGAATGTTCCCCCAAAACTTTGGATTATGTGGCCAGTTTTGGAGAGCGCTTATCTGCCTATATCCTAACTGAAGCCCTAAAAGTAGAAGGTTATCCGGCCATTTATCTCGATGCCAGAAACGTAGTCCGTACCAATGATAGGTTTGGGAATGCCAAAGTGGACTTCTTCGCCACCAACGACCTGATTTTGGATTATTTCCACCAAAATCCAGGCTTAAAGGTCATCACCGGGTTTATCGCTTCCACAGAGAAAGGGGAAACCACTACCTTGGGACGAAGCGGGTCTGACTATACAGCCGCCATTTTTGCTTCTGCTTTGCAGGCAGATTCCTTGGAAATCTGGACAGATGTCTCAGGAGTACTTACCGCAGACCCTAAATTGGTGTATACAGCATTTACTATTCCTCAATTGAGTTACAGTGAGGCAATGGAACTTTCCCATTTTGGTGCAAAAGTGATTTTTCCTGCTACTATGAAGCCCGCCATGAAAAAGGGCGTACCAATATTTATAAAAAATACATTTGAACCCAAAAACCCAGGTACCTTAATCAATGGCGACCATCCCAGCGGGAAACTGATCAAGGGGATTTCATCTATGTCCGGTATTGCCTTACTGAACATTGAAGGTGCCGGGCTATTGGATGTTGTGGGAGTAAGTAGAAGAGTTTTTGGTGCTTTGGCAGATGCTCATGTGAATGTGATTTTGATCAGTCAGGCCTCTTCAGAGCATAGTGTCTGTGTTGCTATCAGAATGAATGAGGTATCCTTGGCAAAGGAAGCCATTGAAAAAGAGTTTTTATATGAAATAAAAAATGGTGAAATGGATCCAGTTGTGGTAATATCAGACATGGCTGTGGTCGCTGCGGTAGGAGAGAACATGAAGCATAATCCTGGTGCCAGCGGAAGGATGTTTTCTGCCTTAGGTAGAAATAACGTGAACGTTCATGCTATAGCTCAAGGAAGTTCAGAATTGAATATTTCGGCTGTTATCTCTAAAACTGACCTACAAAAAGCGCTCAATGCCCTGCATGAAGCTTTCTTCCTCTCCGATAATAAGGTATTGCACCTGTTCCTAGTGGGCGTGGGATTGATTGGCAAAGCACTTATCCGCATGATCGCCAATCAAAGGGAAAAGTTGCAACGGGAAAATGACCTGGATATACAGATCCATGGTATTGCCAACTCCAGATTTATGGCGTTTCATGAGGATGGTTTTGATCTGAAAAACTGTCCATTCCCAGAAGATGCCCCAGATGCCAAGCCTATGGATTTGGAAAAGTTTATTCAGAAAATGGAGGAGATGAATTTTTCCAATTCCGTATTTGTGGACTGTACTGCCAGTCAAGATGTGGCCGGGGCTTATGAAAGGGTGCTGGAAGCAAGTATTCCTATTGTGACCCCAAATAAAAAGGCAAACTCAGGTTCTTTGGAGCGTTACAAAGCACTTAAAAAGCTGGCCTATAAAAGAGGTGTTAAATTTCTATATGAAACCAACGTGGCAGCAGGCCTTCCCGTCATCAATACCCTTCAGGATTTGATGCTGAGTGGGGATAGGGTGATACGGATAGAAGCAGTTTTGAGTGGATCCATGAATTATATTTTCTCGGAATTTGAAAAGGGTGTTCCATTTTCTGAGGTAGTCAGGCAAGCCAAAGACAAAGGCTATACAGAGCCGGATCCAAGGGATGATTTGAGTGGTATGGATGTAGGTAGGAAAATATTGATTCTTGGCCGTGAAGCAGAACAGGATTTGCATTTTGAGGATATCAGCATCCAAAGCATGGTTCCAGAAGATTGTGTGGAGACAAAGGATATAGAAACTTTCTTTGAAAAGTTGAAAAAACATGATGGTGATTTTGCCTTGATGCTTCAAAAAGCTCAATCAGAAGGTAAAAAGCTTAGGTTTATGGCCACACTTGAAAATGGGAAAGCAACAGTAGGGCTCAATGCCCTGGACAGCAGTCATCCATTTTATACACTCAAAGGAAGCGACAATATGCTTTTGTTTACCACCGAGCGTTACCATGATTTCCCCATGATCATCAGAGGACCGGGGGCAGGTGCGGATGTGACTGCCGCGGGTGTATTTGCCGATGTGATCCGTCTTGGAAATTATACCCGATAGGCTATGAAAAAGGTGACTGCATTTGCACCCGCCACAGTGGCCAACGTTTCCTGTGGTTTCGATATCCTGGGATTTGCCATTGATGACCTTGGTGATAAGGTGACGGTGGAGCTGAAGGAAGAGGTGGGATTGACAGTGAAGCGGATTGAAGGAGATGGAGGCAAACTCCCTTTGGAAGCGGATAAAAACACTTGTACAGTGGCCATTCAGGCCATGCTTGATGCACTCGGAACCTCAAAAGGAATGGAAATTTCTTTGGAAAAGGGCTTGCCCCTAGGTTCAGGCATGGGCTCTTCGGCCGCAAGTGCCGCTGCTGCTTTGGTTGCAGCCAATGAACTTTTAGGCAAACCCTTTGAAAAAAACGATTTGGTGCCTTTTGCTATGGAGGCGGAACGTATGGCCTGCGGAGCGGCACATGCCGATAATGTGGCACCCTCCATTCTGGGAGGGTTTGTATTGATCCGGGGCTATGATCCTTTGGATATGGTCAAATTGCCTGTACCAAAAGGCTTGTACTGTACTTTGGTCCATCCCCATTTGGAATTGAAAACGGCTGATTCCAGGTCTGTCCTTCGACAACAGATTTCTTTGAAGGAGGCCACGGTGCAGTCAGGTAATATTGCAGGCTTGATCGCCGGACTTTATGTAAGCGATTATGGACTCATCAGCAGGTCGCTCAAAGATGTCATTGCAGAGCCTTCCAGGGCCTTATTAATACCCGGTTTCTATGAATTACGGGAAGCTGTGATGGACTTAGGTGCTTTGGGCTCTGGGATTTCAGGTTCAGGCCCTACCATATTTATCCTCTCCCAGGGAAGAAATACCGCCATACAGGCAGGAGAAGCAAGCAAAGCGGTCTTTGAAAAAATCGGTTTAGGGGTAGATATATATGTTTCCGAAGTCAATGACAGAGGAGCTTATGTTCAGACCCCTTGAATTTAAAATTTTAAACCTTTTGTCCTCATTTTATATGCGCTATTACAGTACCAATAATCCCAATCATCAAGTTGGTTTAAAAGAAGCGGTAATCAAGGGCCTTGCCCCGGATCAAGGATTGTATATGCCTGAGCATATTCCTGTGATGCCAGCTTCCTTTTTCGAAGACCTGCCAACCATGACATTTCAGGAGATGGCTTATGAAGTGATTGGAGCGCTTTTTGGAGAGGATTTGTCTGTATTACAGGTCAAAGCATTGGTGGATCACACTTTGGTTTTTGATGCGCCATTGGTCAAGGTGGAGGAGGGAATTTACAGTTTGGAACTCTTCCATGGCCCTACTTTGGCATTTAAGGATTTTGGGGCACGCTTCTGTTCCAAGCTCATGTCCATGTTGATGGAAGGAGAGGAGAGAAAAGTACGGGTCTTGGTCGCCACCTCAGGGGATACCGGTTCGGCAGTGGCCAATGGGTTTTATAAAGTTCCCGGAGTGGAGGTGATTATTTTGTACCCCAAAGGGAAAGTTTCGGCACTTCAGGAAATGCAGTTTACCACCTTGGGAGAAAATATCCATTGCCTGGAAGTGGATGGGGTCTTTGATGACTGTCAGCGAATGGTTAAAGAAGCTTTTTTGGATCAGGATTTGAATGAAAAAATGCTATTGACCTCTGCCAATTCTATCAATATTGCCCGGTGGATTCCCCAATGCCTGTATTACTTCTATGCCTGGTCCCGACTTCCTGAAAAGGATAAGAAATTGGCTGTTTCTGTTCCCAGTGGTAATTTCGGCAATTTGGGTGCAGGGATTTTGGCCGAGCGCATGGGGCTGCCCATTGATGTTTTTGTGGCCAGTACCAATGTAAATAAGATCGTACCTGATTTTCTCCATGGATTGAATTTTAAGGCTAAACCCTCCATTGCGACCATCAGCAATTCTATGGATGTAGGCAATCCCAGCAACTTTTACAGGTTGTTGGCTTTGTATGGGAATGACGAAGCTGTGTTAAGGAAAAAGGTGAAAGGCTTTTTCTTTGATGATGAAGCTACGGCAAAGGTGATGAAGAAAGTCCAATCGGAAACAGGCTATACTTTGGATCCCCACGGGGCTGTAGGGTATTTAGGGCTTCGCAATTTTTTGAGGATGAATGGAGATGAATATGTGGGAATTTTTCTGGAAACAGCCCATCCCGGCAAGTTCAAATCAGTAGTGGATCAAGCATTGGGCATTGATCTGGAATTGCCTGATCGATTAAAGGAATTTATGAAGGGTAAGAAGAAAGCAGCATCACTTCCTAATGATTATGGGGCTTTTAACTCGTATTTGGTTCGTTAGTTTACTTGATAGGCATCTGTTAATTATGCCAAAAACAAAGAGACTGTTCCTTATTTTGAACAGCCTCTTGTAACATTTCAGATAGTTTGAATTCAATCTTATAATACTTTGAACTTATTTCAAAGGGATCTTAAATCCTATCCATAGCATTCTTCTGGTTTTTCTTTCATCCAATCTGATTTCAGCATTGTCTATGCTGACACTTTCACTTCTGGACATAGACAGGCTTCGGTCTATCTGCAGATCCAAGCTGATAAATTTGTAGTCAAAACCGATGCCCGCAGAACCGCTAAAGAAAAATGGCCTGTAACTGTCGATCAAACCCTGTTGAAATTCCAACAGAGCATTCTTTAAATCTGCTCTGGTCTGTGGCTCAATATCTCTTAAGCGAATATAAGGATCATCATTGTATTCAGACCTGAAAGAAAAGGTTGGGATAATTCCGGCGTAAAACCTCATATATTCAAAGAAACCCAATCTGTAACCCACATACAAAGGCACTTCAAAATTGCTTGTGGATACGCCAATGACTTGACTTTCTAAGGAAGCATTAGGATAATTATACGGCATTCTAAAAGAAACATCTTCCCTCGTAAAATTAATCCCTGAGCTTAAATAGAAATCATCAAAATTTCTTCTTGCAAATATTCTTAACATGGGCATGGTATGGAAATTATCATACCGTACACGCCTGCTGGACTCACCCACATCAAAATAGTTGAAAGGATAATTGGAGAAATCAAGAGATGAAAATTCCTTAAAATAAAACCCAGAACCTATTCCACCTCCATTGAGATTGTGTGTAGCATTCCATAAAGCAGCCTGAAATCCAATTTCATATTTTGGAATCTGGGAATAACCTATATGAGCAATCAATAAGTAGACTATAATTAGGCTGAATTTTTTCATAATTATTTTCTTTTTTAATTAGGATAATTATAGCCAGAAACGCCATAAGTGTACCAAACTTTTCCATTTTTTCTGTCAAATTCATGTAATCTAATAGCGTTGAAATTATGAATACCTTGGCTATCAGCATTGCTCCAATTTTCAAAGAAAAACTGATTTCTATCCATTTCTATGCTTGTGAATTCACTTTTCCTCGTTAAGGTATATTTTACTCCAACTGAGACTTCTGGTCCAATCTCAGTAGTTATTCCGTTTTTATCCACTTTTACCTTTGAAGCGTATTTAGCGGTTGCATTTACTTCAACTTTCCTGTCTGAAGTAGTATCAACAGACTCTATAACCAATACCCTTTGGGGCTTATGAATCTGCCAGTTGGCTTCCAATACTCGGTTAGTGTTTACCCAAGTGCTTCTCCTGCCATTACTTCTTGATATAAAAGTCGAAAATTGATTTTTTGCATTAGGATTGGTCACACTAATAAAGTCACTTGAAGAGTGAAACCGCAATTCATTTTCACCACCAAATAACCCTCTGAAGTTTCTAGAGAGACGGATATTTCTTACATAAAGTTTATTGATGTGGTTACTACCGTCTAAGGGTACGTTGCTGCAGCAGGGTAGGACATTAGCATTAGCGCCATTAATTTCCGTATATTTCCTACTGTTAAGATCCGCATCATCCAAATATTCATGTTTGTCAAAAATCAAAACGGCATTTTGGAAGGCATAATCGTCATCTACCAGAACTGTATCTTTTAATACATATTTACCACCACTTTTGATAAACCTGAATCCTATATTTTCATTCTCATTATCCAATGGATTATAAGTAAGGGTAATGGAATTAAGATTTTGCTTTTCATCCACATAGGGCCAGTAGATATCTATATCGATGTCCTTGACTATATCCAAGATGGTTCTCATATTAGGATCAGATTTCTTAGCTTTCAAAAAACCTCCTTTATCTTCACCCAAAAGTCTATAAAGTGCGGAATTAGGGTCAAGCAACTCTTCAGCCAACACCCTATGCTGTCCTTCATACTTGAGAAGTGTCGCCTCCTCTATGATTTCCGGTAATTCTGATACCTCATGGATAAGGGTAGAAAATAATTCAGTAGTTTCCTTAAGCTGATTTACTATTTGAATTTCATCAGGAGATAAATCTTTTCTTAATGAGACTTCTTGATTTTCTTCAATAGTTAAATCGGGCTCAATTATCTCTTGACACCCCCCCCCTACTAAAAGCATAGTAGCGCTTGCTATAATTGCGATTTTAATTCTGATAAATGAATTTTTCATTTTATAAATATTTAAAGATTAAAATTAACAATGCAAATGTAAAACTAATTTTTGGACGGTTTACTAAAAAATTAAAATAAAAAGAATGATTTCTTACAAACTTTGAATTTCAGGTACTATTTAGCTTTTGTTCCAGTGCTTTCATTTCTGCTTCATGCTTCTTTTGCCAGGCCTCCATTTTTTCCTGGAAAGCTTTCATCTTTTCCTCATTGGCCTTTTCCCATTCTTCCATCTTTCGCTGGAATTCTTCGATTTTTGGCTGGTTTTCTTTTTCCCAAGCTTTCACTCTGGCCTGATATTCCTCGATTTTGGGTTGGTTTTGTTTTTCCCACTCCGCCATTTTTTCCTGGAACTCCTTTACTTTGGGTTCGTAGGTTTTCTTCCATTCCTCGGTTTTGGCTATTCTCTCCTGACGCAAAGCTTCTATTTGTTCAGAAAGTTTTTCCTTCCTCTTGGCCAATTCCGTATTTTTCAGCTTTTGATATTGTTCCCATTCTTCTATGGACAGCTTGCTTTTATCGGCCAATTTCATTTTGAAAGAGCTGTCAGCAAGAGAAACTCTGATCAAGGCCAATTCTTTTAGCTGGGTGGAGTCAGGGAGTAATTTTTAAAAGTTTCAGGATCCATTTCCCATTTTGGCATATTGTCAAAATTAAAATTGGGCATAGGTATTTCTCTTAGTTCCAGCTGTGGCAGGTTACTAAAATTACCCAAGTCTGCATTGAAGCCCTCGAAAAGGCTTCCCGTCCCCTCGAAAAGGCTTCCCATCTCCTCAAAAAGCCCCTCTGTACCCTGGAAAAGAACCTCAAAATACTTTATAGGTTCTGCTTGCTTTGTAAGCTTTTGAAAAAATAGGGTATCAACGCCTTCATTGGCAGAGGAGTCAATAAAAATTATCTTTCTTGTTGGTTTGGGGATGGTGTCAGCTTCATCATCATTATACACCATTTGATATTCCATATCAATGGTTTGGGTATTGGTTTGGGTCAGCAGCAGGTCTTCTGAAGATTGGCTGTTTTGGTCACTTGCTCCTACCAGGAGGGTTGCGCCCAGGATAAAGGTAATCATCATGGTAATAGTGGATAAAGTAGTTGGTTGTGTCGGGGAGGTTTTCACTCCCATAATTTTTTTGATTCTATCCAAAGTTGGATTTTGTTTTTTGGCAGCTGCCATGGCCATTTCAGGGGCATGATTTTGGGCATGGTTGATGACATTGGCCAAGCCATAGGCGAGGTCTTTTGGATTTGCGCCCAATGCTATTGCCATTTCATCACAGGCCATTTCTCTTTGCTTTTTGGCCTCATGGTTGATCCACCAAAATACGGGATGGAAAAAGAAAAGCATTTCCAAAATGGATTGGATGAGGTTCACCAGATAATCATGCCTTTTGATATGGGCCATTTCATGGGCAATAATGGCCTCCAATTGTGTTGGGCTCATCTGTAATAACAAAGCGCTGGGGATCAAAATGACTGGCTTCAACACCCCATAGGTTAGAGGGATATCAAAATGTGTACTACATAGTATTTGAATAGGCCTGGAAAACTGCAGTTTTTTGCTGATTTGTTTGACCACAAGCCTTAACCTTTCCGGAACTTGGGAATGGCTTTTTCGATGAAGTGAGCGTAGATCAGCTAATCCGCTGGCAGTTTTGAAGAAAAATAGGAAGGCGCCTATGATCCATACATTCACTAAAAGCGGAATGTGCTTTTCTATTCTTCTAATGATAATCATCCCTTCCGGGCTAGCCTCTTGTGAAGCGTCTATTTGCTTCAAAAAATCAGGTTGAGTGTATAAATACGCCCATTCAGCTTCACTCAGTGTGATTTCCGGGACCATTGATTGGTTATTTAATTGCCAACTGAAGGTAACTAAGGCGGCAATGGTAATCGTAGCCAAAGCTGCCAAACTCAGGTAATATTTAAAGGCTGCACTTTTCTGATTGAAAAGCGTCAGGCTTAACCATAGCAGTAAGCCTATACCTGCAATCTGCCATAAGGCATGGATAATCATCCAGCCAAGGGCATAGAGGTAAGGTTCGGGAACCAAATTTTCAAGCATTTCCATTATTTGTCTTTTTCCAGTTGGTCCAAAAATGCGCGGATTTCATCTAATTCCTCTCTGGAGGGATTGCCCTGCCCCAAAGCCTGCATGACCAGGTTTTTGGCAGAACCACCAAATGCTGTAGCCATAAAGTTGCCAACAAGGTGCTGCTGGGTAGCTTTTTCTTCTATCAAGGGAAAGTATACATGGGTGCGACTTTGCTCATCCCTTCCTAAGATCCCCTTGCTGTGCATGATTTGCATGATCTTCAGGGTAGTCGTATAACCGGTATCCTTTGATTCGGCCAGTTTCTCATGGATTTCCCTGACCGTGGCTTTTTTCATTTGCCACAAAAGGGACAAAATTTCCAATTCAGATTCCGTGGGTTTAGTGTTCATAGCACTTAATACGATTTGTTTCGTACGAAGTTATACGAAGGGAGTCGTATATGCAAAAAATATTACGATTTTTTTCGTATATAAAGTTTCTTATCCTAATTCTGCTTCTTTTTTTCGTTTGTTCAATTAGAAGAGGAGATTTGAAAGTCATTATTTTTGCCAAATTTTTAATTTTTTTCATTATTTTTATTCAATTATCAAAAATATTGGAAAGGTTATAATAATTTGAAAAGAATCATTTACATACTATTGATTTTAGGATTTTCTTGTATTGATCAATACGGATTTGAATCAGCCGATCCTGAAGGGCTGTTAAATGTAGAAGGATATTTGACCACACTATCCAAACAGCATGTCATTAGGTTATCCAGAGCTGATAAATTCGGGCCCGAATTTATAGGGTTGAATAGGCCTATAACTACTGCAACTGTATTAATAAAGGATGATGCCGGCAATGTAGAGCAGTTAGAACACACTGAATCAGGGTTATATCTTAGCAGACCGGATTTTGCAGCAGAAATCGGCAGGAGATATAATTTGGAAATTGAATTGATAGATGGAACCCGCTATATTTCACAAGCGGAGGAAGTATTTGAAGTACCCAGATTGGATTCTGTTACCTATAATTCCATTAAAATTCCAACTACCGATAGGTTAAATGATGAAATAGGTGTGGAGATCGTAGGACATTTTCAGGATCCTGCTGACCAACAAAATTTTTACTTTTGGAATGTGTTGGTTTCTGATTACCAATTGATTGCAGAACCTGAAAATAATCACAATCCTCCTAATCATCCTACCTGTCCCAGATGCCCTAATCCTTTAGAATGTTGCAGGGTCTGTTATAGAAGTGAGTTGCCTAAACCAACAAACATAATCACTACTGATGACTCAGATTTTAATGGAAATTATCAAACAAGAAGAATTGCCTACGTAAGAGATAATGGATTAAGGTTTAAGGGAATTTACCGGCTGGATATGCAACATCTTTCGGTCAGTCAGGAAGCCCATCGTTATTTGAAACTTATAGGACAGCAGTTAAATCTTACAGGTTCTGTATTTGATCCTCCTCCCGCAAACATTAGAGGTAATTTTTTTAATTTAGATAATGTTGAAGAACAGGTATTGGGTTATTTTTTTGTTTCTGATGAAATTCCAATCAGGATATATATTGATAGAGAGCGTTTAGAACATGTCGTCCGTCCTGTTACAGGATTTCCTACGGATTGTCGGGCTGGACGAGGTGCCAGTATTAATCCCCCAATTGACTGGAATCCATGAAAGTATTTTCCAAATATCTTTTTTTGGCAAGTGTATTCATGCTGCTTTTAGCCTGTGAGGAGGAAGGTCCTGGTGATTTTTCTTTGTTTACTGAGGAGATTGTAAATGTGAGAGGAGATAGGCTAATAGTCTTGGGAAGAATTGTTGCCTTTCAAAATACGTCACTAGACGATCATGGCTTTTATGTTTCCCTGTCCAACGAATTTAATTCACCGATTATCATTTCCTTAGGTCCCACCAATAGGCCAGGTAGGTTTGTGGGTGAAACGACCGGATTGGCATTA
>Ga0213835_100043_pt1 | contig 176954 bp, 162 predicted proteins | sample SWPATP01_FD_160576 | JGI IMG/M metagenome (GOLD analysis project Ga0213835, IMG submission 160576) | Coastal seawater microbial communities from Marineland, Florida, United States - SWPA TP0 #1 | ecosystem: Environmental > Aquatic > Marine > Coastal | place: USA: Florida | collected 2016-08-05
GCGAAATCCAGGAGACGGTGGCCGGTGCCAAGGTCTGGGTGCTCAACGGCCCGGACACGCTGGTCAAGCTGCTGAAACTGCGCGAGCAGTTGGGCGTACCACCCCAGGGGCAGGAGTTCTTCGTCCTCGGCCGTGTGCGCATGCGCATGGGCTTTCACTGGAAGCCAGTGTTCGTGCGTTGGCGTACTCGTCACGGCGACGTGGGGGCGTGCCCGCATTGCGGCCATGTCATCACCGATCTGGACGGCGAGCCGATCAATCCGGTGGAACTCGAAGCGGAGGAAACTCGCCGCAAGTGCGGACACTGCGCCTCGACGCTGTGGACGCTGATCCGTCCCCGGCGCCTGTCTGTCAACGACCAGTCCCACGCCGTGCTCAAGGCGCTCAAGCGTATTCCCACCATCGGCGAAGTCACTGCGCAGAAGCTGATGAAGAAGTTCGGTGAGTCGTTCCTGGCTTCGATGCTGGGCGACAACCTGTACGAGTTCATCAATCTCATGGACGACAACGGCGAGTTGGTGTTTTCCGACCGGCAGGCCCAGCGCATGGAACGTGCGATGGCCTCAATGGAGTTCGGCTTCGGCGAAGGTGGTTATCAGCCTTCGGAATACGTCAAACGCTACCTGCCGCAAGGCACGTTCGACCTGCTCATCGCCGACGAGGCGCACGAGTACAAGAACGCGGGTTCCGCCCAAGGGCAGGCGATGGGGGTTTTGGCCTCCAAGGCGCGCAAGACGCTGCTGCTGACCGGCACCTTGATGGGCGGTTACGGCGACGACTTGTTCTACCTGCTGTTCCGCGCCCTGCCTGGGCGAATGATCGAAGACGGCTACCGGCCGAGCAAGCAAGGCAGTCTGACGCCGGCCGCGATGGCGTTCATGCGCGATCACGGCGTGCTCAAGGACATCTACTCCGAGAGCAACGGCTCGGCCCACAAGACCGCCAAGGGCAGCAAGATCACGGTGCGAACCGTGAAGGCCCCCGGCTTCGGTCCCAAGGGCGTACTGCGCTGCGTATTGCCGTTCACGGTCTTCCTCAAGTTGAAGGACATCGGTGGCAACGTGCTGCCGCCCTACGACGAGGAGTTCCGCGAAGTGGCGATGGACGCGGAGCAGGCGCAGGCCTATGGACGCCTGGCGGGGCAACTGACCGCCGAGCTGAAGCAGGCGCTGGCGCGCCGCGACACGACGCTGCTGGGTGTGGTCCTCAACGTGCTGCTGGCCTGGCCGGACACGTGCTTTCGATCCGAGACGGTCAAGCATCCGCGCACCCGCAATCTGCTGGCGTTCACGCCGTCGCTGTTCACCGATCTGGAGGTCATGCCGAAGGAGCGGGAGCTGATCGACATCTGCCGCGAGGAAAAAGCGGCAGGTCGCAAGGTGCTGGTCTACAGCGTCTATACCGGCACGCGCGACACCACATCGCGCTTGAAGGTGCTGCTGGAGCAGGAAGGCTTCAAGGTGGCGGTACTGCGCGCGAGCGTGGATGCCTCCCGCCGCGAAGACTGGATCGCCGAGCAGTTGGATCGCGGCATTGACGTGCTCATCACCAATCCCCAGCTGGTGAAAACCGGCCTGGATTTGTTGGAGTTCCCGACCATCGTGTTCATGCAGTCGGGCTACAACGTGTACTCGCTGCAGCAGGCCGCGCGCCGTTCCTGGCGTATCGGGCAGAAGCAGCCGGTCAGGGTGATCTACCTAGGCTACGCGGCCACCTCGCAGATGACTTGCCTGGGGCTGATGGCCAAGAAGATCACGGTGTCGCAGAGCACGTCGGGAGACGTGCCGGAATCCGGGTTGGACGTTCTCAACCAGGACGGCGACTCGGTGGAAGTGGCACTGGCACGGCAGTTGGTGCATTGAGCATCGCTCGATCTTTGGCGGCCCCTTCGGGGGCCGTTTTCTTTTCTGTCGGGCCGGTGCGTGATCGGCCCCGCGATACCTGGCAGCCGAAAAATCGGGCGGCCCGCGGTTCCCTTTGTTCGCTGATGCGATGGCCTTCCCCTGCGATGGTGGCACCACGATGCCCCAGGGAGCCGTCGCATGCCATCCATTCACCACCAACACCCGACCGGACACGCCGCGCTTGCCGCCGGCCTGATCGCCGCCGCTCTGACCGCCGGATGCGCCACGTCATCCGTCGCGCCACCCGTCATCGAGCCGGAGCCTGAAGCACGCGCGCAACCCGTGCCGGACGGCTGGATTCCCATCGTCCGGTATGGCCGCTACACGCTGGTGGAGCTGGTCCCTGAGGCCGCCCAGCAAGACCTGCTGCTGCAAATCATCGACGTGTCGATGCCGGCGACCCTGCCCGCGACGGTCGGCGAGGCCCTGCGCTACGTGCTGCTGCGCTCCGGCTACACCCTTTGCGAAGCCGGTTCCGACGCGGCAGTGTTCCATGACCTTCCGTTGCCGGCAGCGCACCTGCGGCTTGGGCCGCTGCTTCTGCGCGATGCGCTGCTGACTCTGGCAGGACCGGCCTGGGAGCTTCACGTCGATGACGTAGGGCGGCGGGTGTGCTTCACCCAAGAACCGGAGCCACTGCCATGACCCTGCCTCCCGACTTCCATCCGGCATCCCGTACCCGTCTCCTGCAAGTCGCCGCAGCGACCTGGCTGCTGCTGGTCAGCGCGGCCGTCGTCGTCAATCACGTGGCCCTGTCCCGTCTGGCCGGGGATGTGCGCACCAGCGCGCCGGCCATTGAGGTCGCGCTGCTCGATAGCCGCCTCACCGAACTGGAACTGCTGACGGACAGCACCGGGCACCAGCCAGAACCGCTGACCCAGGCCAGCCTCGACGCGGTTCGCCAGGCACTGGAGGAACGGCTCGCCCGGCTCGAACAAACGGACGCCGAACCGCCGGCCACGACCGACATCGCACACCTGGAAAGCCGCCTCGATCAGCTCGAAGCGCGCTTGAAGGAAGTCCGCCAGCCACCGCCACCCGCTGCCGCGCCGGCACGTCGCCCGCCCCCGGCCGGGGCCGCACGGCCCGCGACCGTCGAACCGCCATTCCGGCTGCTCGACATCGAACTGCGTGCCGGCGAGCGCTTCCTGTCCATCGCGCCCGCCGATTCCCGCTCTCTCGCGGCAGTCCGCGTGCTGCGTCTCGGCGAGACCGAGAGCGGTTGGCGGCTCGAATCCCTCGAAGGGCGGACCGCGACCTTTCTGTTCAACGGACAGGCGCGGCGTTTGAGCGTGCCGTAGGAGGTCTTCGTGAAGCCGTGGTTCGTTCGTTTCGTTCTCGCCTTCGCCGTGGCGTCGATGGCTTCGGCGGTCGCCATCGCGCAGAACGCGCCCGCCGCCGACTCTCGCATCGTCCAGAGCCGCGACCGGACCGCCATCGACGCCGATCTCGACGAACGCCTGGCGCGGGATTGGGGGCTGCAAACCGAGGAGTGGGCACGCTACCACCAGTTGATGCAGGGACCGCTGGGTGTGTACTCGCCCGGTCTCGATCCCTTCACGGCCCTGGGCATCGAGGCGCGCACGGACGAGGAACGCCGCCGCTACGCGGAGCTTCAGGTCCAGGCCGAGGCCCGCCGCGTCGAGAAATTGTTGGCATACCAGCGTGCCTATGACGATGCCTGGAAGCGGCTCCATCCCACGCTTCAACCCGTCGTCCTGACCGATGCCGGCACCCCTCCCGCCACGTCCGGCGCCCTGGGCCGGCTGGCGGTCTTCGTCAAGGACGACTGCCCGCCCTGCAAACAGCGCGTGCGGCAATTGCAGACCGCAGGCACGGCCTTCGATCTCTACATGGTCGGCAGCCGCCAGGACGATGCGCGCATCCGGCAATGGGCGGCCAAGGCGGGCATCGAGCCGGCCAAGGTGCGCGCACGGACCATCACCCTGAATCACGACGCCGGCCGTTGGCTGTCGATCGGTGTACCGGGCGAACTGCCGGCCGTCGTGCGCGAGGTCAACGGGCAATGGCTGCGTCAGTGAGCCTTTGCCGGACAGGCGTCCTGTGCCTGCTCTGTCTCACCGCCTGGACCGCGCCCGCCCTGGCGCGGGAGATTCCGCCGCCGGCCTATCAACTGGCCGCGCACGACGCCGGCATTCCCTCGGCGGTGTTGTACGCCGTGGCCTTGCAGGAAAGCGGCATCGCGCTGCGCGGGCGGCGAACCCCGTGGCCCTGGACCTTGAATGTCGCCGGCCAGGCACGCCGGTTCCAGACCCGCGAGGCCGCCTGCGCGAATCTGAGGCGCGCGCTGCGGGAGGTGCCGGCCACGCGCATCGACGTTGGTCTGGGGCAGATCAACGTCGGCTACCAGGCGCACCGTTTCGATCACCCGTGCGAACTGCTGGACCCGTACCGGAATCTCGCGGTCGCCGCCGCGATCCTGCGCGAACACCACAGGCCCGGCGATGACTGGCTGCTCGCCATCGGCCGCTATCACCGCCCCGCCGGTGGCCCACCGGCAGCCCGCTACCGCCACAGCGTTCAAAAACATCTGGCGCGCGTGCAGGGCAACCCGGTTCCGTCCACCGCATCGAGGAGTCATCGACCATGAACATCCGCCTGCGCGTACTGCCGCTGCTGGCTCTGCTGGCCCTCACCGCCCATGCCGCCGACCAGACCCTTGTCGTCGTCGAGGATCGGGGCGGCGCGTCCGCCTTGCCCTACTACCAGGCGCTGAACCTCCAGCCCCGGAACCCTCGCCAGGCACTACCGCCACCACACATCGAGGTGCCGCCGCTGCCGGGGGAACGCCACGGCGAGGCCGACATGCTGCCAGTGCGCTCGACGCTGTTGACGCCGGGCACGGTGGAGCGTCGGGTGATCGAGGCGCAGGGGTTGCGCCCGCTGTTCCTCGTCGGTGATGACGAACGCTCACGCGCCTGGCTGCGTCAGCGCGTGGAAGTCTTGCACGAACTCGGCGCGGTCGGCCTCGTGGTCAACGTCGAGTCCCAGGTCGCGCTGGATGCCCTGCGACGCCTGGCGCCGGAACTGATCCTATCCCCGATCTCCGCCGACGACCTGGCCCGACGGCTTGGCATCCGCCACTACCCCGTGCTCATCACCGCCACGGGGATCGAGCAGTGACATGGCCCAGCCGCATTCGGTGGAAGTCCTGCTGCGTCCGGCGGTCGAGCTTTACACCGTCGCGATCTGCCTCGGCGCCGCCGTTCTCTGCCTCGCCGCGCCCTGGTCGCTGGCACTGAGCCCGCTGGTGGGCCTGGCCGGTGCGCTGGCCTTTCTGACCTTCGGCACCATCCGCTTCTACGAAGCCTGGGCGATTCTGCGCTATCGCCGCAACATCCGCCGCATGCCGCGCTATGTGATGGCCAGCCGCGACGTGCCGGTGAGCCAGCATCGCCTGTTCGTGGGCCGGGGTTTTCGCTGGGATCAGCGCCACACCCACAGGCTGATGCAGACCTACCGGCCGGAGTTTCGCCGCTACGTCGAGCTGACACCGCTCTACCGATCCGTGCGCCGGCTGGAGGAGCGATTGGAGTTCGCGCCTTTCCCGCTGCCTCTGCTGACCCGCGTGACGGCGTGGGACAACCCGTTGAACCCGGCGCGACCGCTGCCGCCGGTCGGTGGCCTGCCACGGTTGCACGGCATCGAACCGCACGAGGTCGATGTGTCACTGCCGCTGGGCGAGCGTGTCGGCCACACGCTGGTGCTCGGCACCACCCGTGTCGGCAAAACCCGGTTGGCCGAACTGTTCATCACCCAGGACATCCGCCGCAAGGTCAACGGCGAGCACGAGGTCGTGATCGTCTTCGATCCGAAAGGTGATGCGGACCTGTTGAAAAGGATGTACGTGGAGGCCCAGCGCGCCGGACGCGCAGGGGAGTTCTATTGCTTTCATCTCGGCTGGCCGGACATCTCCGCGCGCTACAACGCGGTGGGCCGCTTCGGACGAATTTCGGAGGTCGCCACGCGCATCGCCGGCCAGCTCTCCGGCGAAGGCAACAGCGCAGCGTTTCGCGAGTTCGCCTGGCGTTTCGTGAACATCATCGCGCGTGCCCTGGTGGAATTGGGACGACGCCCGGACTACCTGCTGATCCAGCGCCACGTCGTCAACATCGATGCGTTGTTCATCGAATACGCTCAGCACTTTTTCGCCAAGGCCGAACCGAAGGCCTGGGAGGTCATCGTCCAGCTCGAAGGCAGGCTGAACGACAAGAACATTCCTCGCCACATGATCGGACGGGAGAAGCGCGTGGTGGCGATCGAGCAGTATCTGTCGCAGGTGCGCGTCTACGACCCGGTGCTCGACGGCCTGCGTTCGGCGGTGCGTTACGACAGGACGTACTTCGACAAGATCGTGGCAAGCCTGTTGCCGCTCCTGGAGAAGCTGACGACGGGCAAGATCGCGCAACTCCTAGCGCCGAACTATGCCGATCTCGATGATCCGCGACCGATCTTTGATTGGTTGCAGATCATCCGCAAACGCGCGGTGGTCTACGTGGGCCTGGATGCGCTCTCGGACGCCGAGGTCGCGGCGGCCGTGGGCAACTCGATGTTCAGCGATTTGGTTTCGGTTGCTGGACACATCTACAAGTTCGGCATCGACGACGGCCTGCCCGGCGCCTCGACCGGCGCCAAGGTGGCAATCAACGTGCATGCCGACGAGTTCAACGAATTGATGGGCGATGAATTCATCCCCATGGTGAACAAGGGCGGCGGCGCCGGTATGCAGGTCACGGCGTACACGCAAACACTCAGCGACATCGAGGCGCGCATCGGCAACCGCGCCAAGGCCGGCCAGGTCATCGGCAACTTCAACAACCTGTTCATGTTGCGCGTGCGGGAGACGATCACCGCCGAGCTGCTGACCCGGCAGTTGCCCAAGGTCGAGGTGTACACCACCTCGATCGTCAGTGGCGCGACGGATACCTCCGATCCCCAGGGGCACACCGCGTTCACGTCCAACACGCAGGACCGCATCACCACCACCAGCGTGCCGCTGATCGAACCGGCGCACGTGGTCAATCTGCCGAAGGGGCAGGCCTTCGCGCTGCTCGAAGGCGGCAACCTGTGGAAGATCCGCATGCCGCTGCCCGCGCCCGACGCCGACGAGGCCATGCCCAAAGACTTGCAGGAGCTGGCCGGCTACATGCGTCAGCACTACGTCGATGCCGGCGACTGGTGGGAAAGCCAGGGCCTGCCGGCGCTGCAGCACGAGGCGCTGCCGGCAGACCTGCTCGACGACTTCAAGCAAATGGCCTTCGCCGATACTGCCGAGGATGGAAGGGCATGAGCGATCCAGCCGTCGCGGCGCAACGCCAACAGGTACGCCAGAGAGGTTTTCTCGCCAGCCTTGTCACCTTGCCGTTTCGCTTCTTCGGCGTGCTGTGCGGGTCGCTGCTGCTGTGCATCCTGATCGAATGGATCGGCATGCACCTGTTCTGGCCGGAACAGGGATGGCGCCACGCGCAAGACATGGTGGCCTACGAGCTGGACCAGCTATCAACCTACTTCACGCGCAGCGTGGTGGTACAGGAACCGGGGCGCACCGCCCATCGGGTGGTCGAATGGGCGTATGAGTGGGTCTTCCTCAAGACCGGGCTGCTGGAGTGGGTGCAGAACGCCTCCGCGCAGGCCAGCGCCGGCAGCCACGGCCAGACCAGGGATTTCCGCTACTACCTGAGCCAGGTCTATGTCCACCTGGAAAGCTATCTGATCGCGGCGGCGTACACGGTGCTGGTGTTCCTCGTGCGCCTGCTGGTGCTGTGCCTGATGCTACCGCTGTTCCTCATGGCGGCTTTCACGGGCCTCGTGGACGGCCTGGTGCGCCGTGACATCCGCCGCTTCGGCGCGGGGCGCGAATCCGGCTTCGTCTATCACCGCGCGAAGGCAAGCCTGATGCCGTTGGTGGTGTTGCCCTGGGCGGTTTATCTGGCGCTGCCGGTGAGCGTAAGCCCTCTGCTGATTCTGCTGCCCAGCGCCGTCCTACTGGGGGTAGCTGTAGATATTGCGGTAGGAAGCTTCAAGAAATACTTGTAGTTACGTACACTGCTTACCAAAAGGGGTTACAAGAAGTTGCCAGCCAAGGGGCTAACGTGACCTGACGAGCCAATAACAGAGGGATAGAAATGAAGCTGCGTCACGCAAAGATCAAAAACTTTCGATTGCTCACTGACGTTCAGCTTGCTCTGGAAGACTTGACCACAGTTATTGTTGGGCGAAACAACAGTGGCAAGACTTCGCTGTCAGAAATCATGCGGAGGCTACTGACTGAGGGTACACCCGCATTTCAGCTCGAAGATTTCTCTAGCGCCTGCTACGACGGCTTCTGCGCAGCATTAGAAGCCCATAAGAACAATGAACACGACGACGTAATCAGGGCCTTGATTCCATTCATCGAGTTACGCTTGACGTTCGAGTATGACCCCGCCCAACCACAGCTAGGCCCCCTTAGCCCCTTTGTTATAGACCTAGATCCAGATTGCAATGAAGCACTCGCTGTGGTCCGTTATGAATTGAAAGATGGGCAACTCACTCAATTCTTCTCAGACCAGCCAGACATCCCTCTAACCGATGAAAGTAGGTTAACGTTCTTTCGCGCCTTGCGGGAGCGGATTCCAGCTAGTTTTGCAGTCCGAATATGGGCGGAAGACCCGAGCGACTCAGAGAATAAACGCCAGTTACAGCCGGGCTCATTGAAGAGCCTGCTCAAGACTGGCTTTATCAATGCCCAGAGAGGCTTGGACGATATCACATCCCGCGAGTCCGACGTTCTCGCAAAAACTGTAGAACTCCTCTTTGCCACAGCGTCTTCATCCTCGGCAGATCAAGCCGATCAACAGATCGCTGAGGCATTGAAAGAAGCTGTTCAAGACATCCAATCACAGATAGACACCAGCTTCGGCAGCCAGTTAAAAAGCCTAATTCCGGCGCTGCAGAGTTTCGGCTACCCTGGATTGGGCAATCAGGAGCTTCATACCGAGACATTGCTCGACGTTCGTAAATTGCTCTCGAATTTTACCAAGGTTCGTTATACAGGATACAGCGGCGTTACATTGCCAGAATCCTACAACGGCTTGGGTGCCAGAAATCTGATATTCATACTTTTTCAGCTTGCCGGCTTTTACAAGGCGTTCTTGGCCGAACCGAATGCCCCTGGCGTGCATTTGATATTCATTGAGGAGCCAGAAGCCCATTTGCACCCTCAGATGCAGGAAGTCTTCATACGTCAGCTCGCGAAGACCGCTCAATTATTGGTTGCAGGCACAGAGAGCAAGGTCGTATGGCCGGTCCAGTTCGTCGTTTCAACTCATTCATCTCATATAGCAAACGAAGCTGGATTCGAGAGTATTCGCTACTTTCTCAGTGGTGAAGTTCAGGGAGCGGCTGCTGGTGTTCGGCAAACAGAGGTCAAGGACTTACGTAAAGGATTGGATGGTATTTCAGAACCAGACAAAAAATTCCTACACCAGTACATGACGCTGACACGCTCTGACCTGTTCTTTGCAGACAAAGCGATCCTAGTAGAGGGGCTGAGCGAGCGCCTCTTGCTCCCTGTCATCATCGAGAAGCTGGAGGCCTTGGAGCCAGATCAGCCAAAGCTATCAAGCCAGTACGTAACCACAATGGAGGTTGGGGGAGCATACGCTCATCTTTTCTTTGGACTTCTACGCTTTCTTGAGTTGCCGAGCCTTATCATTACCGACCTGGACTCGGTAGAAGCGCCAGGCGGAAGTTCATGTGAAGTGCACAAGGGAACATACTCCAGCAACGCGTGCCTGAAGGCATGGTTTTCCAACGACGACCCATTCACTCTCAATGGCCTTCTGGCCAAGAGCGAAGACGAGAAGATAAAGGACGGCAGACGCATTGCCTATCAATGTGCAGAAGAACAGGATGGGCCATGCGGCCGCACATTCGAGGATGCCTTCATTCTGGCGAATCAAGCCTTATTTGAATTGAACGAAAGAACACGGGAAGAGCTTGAAACGGAAGCAAGAAGCAAAGCTGGAAAGTTCAAGAAGTCAGAATTTGCGCTCAGGTACGCAATAGAAGAAAAGGTGTGGACAACCCCTAGGTACATTCTCGATGGTGTGCATTGGCTAGCGGCTGGCATCGAACCCACCACCTCCGACTCGGCACTTGCTCTGGCGACCGAAGCGATAATCGCTGATGAGAAGGATAGCGCTGATGCCTAATTCATCGTCACCTGCTGAAATCGCCAGCCAGCGTGCTCTTGATGCCATGTTTAATTGCTTGGACGCTGGCGAGCATTTCCGGCTGGAAGCCGGCGCTGGCGCTGGAAAGACTTATTCTCTCATCAAGGCGCTGCATTACTTGATTGAGAGCAATAAAGCGACGCTTCCAAAGAAAAACCAGAAAATAGCTTGCATCACGTTCACCAACGTGGCCCGCGATGAAATTGCCGCTCGTATCGACAAAAATCCAATGGTGTATTGCGAAACCAATCATACCTTTTGCTGGTCGCTGATCGGTGGTTTCCAGAAGCAACTTCGCACCTTGGTTGAAGCCATGCCGGCTTGGCAAGAGAAGATCGCGGAGGCAGGAGGCAGTCTGGGGGCACGCACCATCGAGTACAGCCTTGGCCACCGATCTCTTCGTGACGACCGTGCTTCTCTTCACCACGATGACGTGTTACCACTCACCATTTCACTCATGGAGAATGCCAAATTCAGGCGCATAGTGACAGATCGGTTCCCCATTATTCTTGTTGATGAGTATCAGGACACGGACAAGAACTGGGCTGAGGCGATTCAGAGGCTATTTTTAGAGAACCCGCCATCGCCTTTGTTTGGCTTTTTCGGCGACCACTGGCAAAAAATCTATGGCAACGGGTGTGGAAGACTTGAACATCCGCAAGTTAGAGAGATTGGAAAGGAAGCTAATTTTCGATCGGTCAAAACTATCGTGGATTGCCTTAATCGGATACATCCACAACTGCAACAATTTGTAGAAAACCCCGAAGCTTCCGGCCAAGTCAGCGTATTTCACACAAACGCATGGACCGGAGCACGACAAACAGGTGCTCATTGGGCAGGGGATTTACCCTCTGATATTGGGCATGAAACATTCGAAGGCGTGAAGACCACTCTGGAGCAAGAAGGGTGGGACTTCTCCCCCGAAAGGACGAAGGTGCTCATGCTGACGCACAGGCTCCTTGCGAATGAACAAGGCTATGCCAGCTTGCCAACAGTGTTTCGCTACAATGAGGCTTTTGCAAAAAAGGAACACCCATACATTGCTTTTCTTGTTGATCAGCTAGAGCCTGCCTGCGATGCCTTTGCAGTGCGTAGATTTGGTGCCATGTTCGATGCACTCGGAGGCAACACACCGTTACTGAGAAGCCATGCTGACAAAGCGGCTTGGCACGATGCAATGGAGCAATTGATAGCGGTTTGTGAGACCGGCACGGTTGGCGATGTAATCGACCATCTTATTAATCGAAGGAAGCCAAGACTTCCAGAAGCCATCGAGAAACGCGAGCGTGAGCTACGTGATTTCGACCGAACAAGCGGCGATGAAATGCCCGCAGCGTTGTCAGAAGTGGAGAAACTTCGTTCAGTCAGATACAACGAGATCAAGGCACTTCGCAACTATTTGGACGGACATTCCCCCTTTGAAACCAAGCATGGAGTGAAGGGCGCGGAATTCGAGAACGTTCTCGTCGTGATCGGCCGCGGATGGAATCAGTACAACTTTGGCGAGATGCTTGAATGGGCTGGGGCTCAGGCAGTTCCAGCAGCGAAGCAAGCAGCCTTCGAGCGCAACCGAAATTTGTTCTATGTGGCCTGTTCAAGGCCAAAACGCCACCTTGCGCTGCTATTCACTCAACAACTTTCCCAGAATGCCATCGCGACTCTTGAAGGGTGGTTCTTGCCCGAGAACATCCGTGCTGTCGCTTTTTCCTAAACGCGCATCGAACTAAATCAATGCGGTAACCGCGTCGTTCCTATTTACTGAGGCGCAGCTAGCCCATCTGCCGCAGCATCGTGCCATCCGCATCCGCGAGGAATGGCATGATGAGGCAACCCAACAACAACAGTTTTGCACGGGATCACATGGTCGCCGTACTGCTGGGTGTCTCTCTGCTGACGCTCCAATTGCCTGTCGCTGCTGACGATGCCGCAGAGTCAGAGCGGCTGATCGCACTTGTTCGTCAGCTCGACATGCTCGACCGGCTGGCCGAGCACAGCGAGCGCCTGCCGAAGCAGGACACCTCCCGCTATCACTTCGACTACGCGCGACTGCGCGAGGACATCGAGCGTGTCCGCAGCGGCATCCGCGACTACCTGACGCCGCAGCGCGCACAGCCGCGCGACCCCACAACGCTGATCGGCGATTACCGCCAAGAGGCGGAGGACGCGCCATGACGGGCGATCAGGTCGCCGCCTTTCAGGCCAACAGCGGCTTCGGCCCTTCGGATGTTTCCGTCGTCCTGGTCGGCGGCGTGTTCGTCGTGCTGTTGCTGTGGGGCGTCTGGGCACTGCGCACAGCCTATGTCGGCTGGGCCGAAAACAGCATCTCCCAGCGCCAGTTCCTTGGCGTCGCGGTGCGCTTCGTCGCGATGTACGTCGTGCTGACGTTTTTCCTTCTCTCTTGACGCAATGAGGACACCACCATGACTTTCCGTTCCGTCTCCACTCGTTCTGCACGCCTGATTAGCCTGCCCACCGTCACCTTGATCTCGGCGAGCCTGTCGCCGATCGTGCAGGCCCAGGGCCTGCCAACCCTCGAAGACCCTTCGCGAGGCACCGGCAGCGGCATCATGGAAACGCTGCGCAATTACGGTTACGACATCGTGATGCTGGTCGCGCTGCTCGTAGTCGCCTCGATGTTCGTCGGCGTCTGCTACCACGCCTACAGCACCTATTCGGAGATTCACACCGGCCGCAAGACCTGGGGCCAATTCGGTTTGACGGTCGCGATCGGCGCGATCCTGCTGGTCGTGGGCATCTGGCTGCTCACCGAAGCCACCGGCGTCCTGTAAGGAGGTCGGAGCGATGTCGGGGAGCCAGGACCGCCTGCACGACGGCACGGTGACTTTCCTGCCGCATCGCCTGAACCGTCAGCCCGTGGTGGTGCGCGGACTGACGGCCGACGAGCTGTGGGTCTGCGTGGGGCTCTCCGCCACGGTCGGCCTGGTGCTTGGCATTCCGCTGGCGTGGCTGGCGTCCACGCTCGCGATGGTGCCGACCCTGATCGTAGCGGCCATCGGCATGGGCGTGTTCGTTGGCGGCGGCGCGTTGCGACGCCACAAGCGGGGGCGTCCCGATACCTGGCTGTACCGGCACCTTCAGTGGTGGATCGCGCAGCGCCATCCCGCCTTCGCGCCCTACACGGGCGGCAGGTCGCTGATCACGCGGTCAGGCTACTGGACGGCGCGCAGGAGTGCGCCATGAGCCGCTTCAAGAACGAGATCACGCACCTGCAGGCACACATCAAGACCTTGCGCCTGGGAGCCGGTGCGCTGTTCGTCGTCGCCCTGGTGCTGGGTTTCGGCTGGTGGAGTGCGCCCCGCGATCTGACCATCCACATACCGCCGGACCTGCGTTCGGGCAGCGTGCGCAAGTGGTGGGAAGTGCCGCCGGAGTCGGTCTACGCCTTTACCTTCTATGTCTTCCAGCAGCTCAACCGCTGGCCGACGAACGGCGAGGACGACTACGCGCGCAACATCCATGCGCTGTCGGCCTACCTGACACCCGGCTGTCAGATCTTCCTGCGGCGCGACTACGAGCAGCGCCGCAGCACGGGCGAACTGCGTCAGCGCGTGCGGGGCATCTACGAGATTCCGGGTCGCGGCTTCGGCGACGACCCGACGGCGCGCGTCCGTGTGGTGTCCGACCGCGACTGGATCGTCACGCTGGACGTGACGGCCGACGAGTATCACGGCGCCGAACAGGTCAAGCGCGCGCTGGTGCGCTACCCGCTGAAGGTGGTGCGTCTGGACATCGACCCGGAGCGCAATCCCTTCGGCCTGGCGCTGGACTGTTACAGCAGCACCCCGCAACGCATCGCGACGCAGGCAGCCGCCTCCGCCGTTGATGGTCCCGGTGGTCCGTAGGGAGTCCCGCGATGAAACGTCTTGTCCTTAACATCCTGGCAACCGCCACCTTGACCTTGGGCCTGATCCCGAGCGCTCTGGCGCTGGAGATTCTGCGCTGGGAGCGGTTGCCGCTGGCCGTGCCTCTCGTGGTCGGCCACGAGCGCGTGATTTTCATCGATCGCAATGTGCGTGTCGGCGTGCCCGCCTCGCTGGGCGATCGCCTGCGTGTGCAAAGCGCCGGTGGCGCCCTGTATCTGCTTGCCAGCGAACCGATCGAGCCGACCCGCCTACAATTGCAGGATGCCAACACGGGCATCCTGATTCTGCTCGACATTGCCGCCGAGCCTGGCGAAGCGCCGCTGGAACCCGTGCGCATCGTCGAAGGAGAATCGCTCGCGAAGCGCTACGGTGACACCGGCCAGCAGCCAGCCGCCGATGCGGCGCGGCTCCCCGCACGGGAGACGCCGGTTCCCGTGGTGCTGACGCGCTACGCCGCGCAGAGCCTGTACGCGCCCCTGCGCACGGTGGAGCCGGTGAACGGCGTCGTGCGCGTGAACCTGCGCCGCGACCTGGCGCTCGACACCCTGCTGCCGACGCTGCCGGTGCGCGCCAGGGCGCTGGCCGCGTGGCGGCTGGAAGATCAATGGGTGACCGCGATCCGGCTGACCAACACATCCTCTCGGTGGATCGACCTGGACCCGCGCGCCTTGCAGGGCGATTTCGTCACCGCGACGTTCCAGCACCCCGACCTGGGACCGGCGGGCGATTCGCGCGACACCAGCGTGGTGTACCTGGTGACGCGCGGCCGCGGCCTCGCGCAATCGCTGCTGCCGTCCATCAGTCCCATCGACGCTGCGCACAACTTGCCGGCCTCCGCAGCGGCCGGCAACGCGGAAGGAGCCGGCGATGCGCAGTAACGGTTTACTCAAGTGGTTGATGCTGCCGATGGCGCTGTTGCTGGTCTTTATCGGCATCAAGCTGTTTTCCGGCGACCGTGGCGCATCGCCGCTCCCCGGCGATGCCGGCGGCCAACTGACGGCGGACGAGATGCGGGCACTCGGTATCGAAGGCGACACGCCGCACGATACGGTCGCCACGCTGGTGGCCCAGGTACGGCAGTTGCGCACCGAATTGCAGACCGCGCTGTCCGACAACCGCAACCAGCGGGCGGAGAACGACCGCCTGCGTCAACGCGAGCGGTCGATCGAGCAGCGTATCCAGAATGTCCTGGATACCGAACGCGCCCAACTGCGTCAGGATCGCGAACAGACGGCCAGCGAACGGCAACAGGCCCAGGGGTTGTTGCAGGACTTGCAACGCCAGTTTGAAGGCCTGGGGGGCAGGGCTGGCCACACCGACCTGCCGATCGGTCTTGGACTGGAGGACGGCGACGGCCAGCACTTCGGCCGCGACGGCGTGCGCTGGATCGAGCCGGACGACGCCAGGCCCGCCGAAGGCAGGAGCGGCAATCGCGGCGGCTTCAGCTTCCCCAACGATTTCAGCCCGGTCGGGGAAACCCTGGACGCCGCATCCGAAACCCTCGGCCGCGCCACCGGCGGCGCCGTCGGCACATCGTCGCTTGAGGCGGTCTACACGGTGCCGTCGAACTCGACCCTGATGGGGTCGATCGCGATGACGGCACTCATCGGGCGCGTGCCCATCGACGGCACGGTGAACGATCCCTATCCGTTCAAGGTCGTCATCGGCCCCGACAACCTCACGGCCAACGGCATCGACATCCCGGATGTGGCCGGAGCCGTGGTCAGCGGCACGGCCTCGGGGGACTGGACGCTTTCCTGCGTGCGCGGGCAAATCCGCTCCATCACCTTTGTGTTCGAGGACGGCACCATCCGCACGTTGCCGGAAGAGTCCGGTCGCAGCAGCAACAACCGGAGCGACACCGGCACCCAGGGAGGTCTCGGCTGGATCAGCGATCCCCACGGCATCCCTTGTGTCAGCGGTGAACGGCGCAGCAATGCCCAGCAATATCTCGGCACCCAGGCACTGATCACGGCCGCCGGCGCGGGCGCGGCCTCGCTGATCGACTCGGACAGCGGCCGGGTGTCCTACGTCGGCAGTGACGGCTCGATCGGGACGGTCGGGATCACCGCCAACGAGGCGATGGGCCGCATCCTGGCCGGCGGAGTGCAGGAGATGTCGCAGTGGGTGAACAAGCTCTACGGCCAAGCCTTCGCCGCCGTCTACGTCGAGCCGGGCGCCAAGGTCGCCGTGCATATCGAGCAGCCACTCACCATCGACTACGACGCCAAGGGGCGCCGGGTCGATCACCGTCTCGGAGGTTCCCATGTCCCGGATCTGGATTGAACGGCTCGCCGTCGCGCTCGCGGTCGTCGCACTGGCCGGCTGCGCGACCAGCAAGGAGAAGCTGCTGACCCACGGCGACCAGACCATGCTCGACATCTGGAATCAGGAAACGGGCGGACCGGCGGGCGGCGGCCGCGCATCGCGCGAGCCGCTGGACGCCCGGCAGGCTTTGCGTCGGCCGCTCACCGACACGGACGTGCAGACCGCGCCCAGCGTGCAGACCCGTTACACCCGCACGGCGCAGAACGAGATTTACCGGCAGTTCCACCGCCTCCCCAACCCGGACCTGGTGATGTACGTGTTCCCGCACCTGGCCGGCACCGATCCGGTGCCGGTGCCCGGCTACAGCACGGTGTTCCCGTTTTATCAGCGCGTGCAGTACGCCCTGCCGGGCGAGCGCGTGGAGGACTATTGAATGGCGTGGTCGCTGCCGTGGCCGCGCAAACCTGTGTCGGCATCCGAGGAATCCGAGTCACAGCAGGCCGACGCCTGGGAACGCCATGTGGCCGACCTGAAAGCGCATGGCATTCCCGAGCCCGGCACCCGCCTCGATCCGAAACACCGGCCCGCCACTCAGGCGGACGAACAGGCTCTCTACGACGTGTCGCCGTCCTTCGTGGACCTGTTGCCGTGGGTGGAATATCTGGCCGATACCAAGAGCCTGTTGCTGGAGGATGGTGAATCGGCGGCTGCGTTCTTCGAGCTGACACCGATCGGCACCGAAGGACGCGAAAGCGATTGGCTGTGGCAGGCCCGAGACGCGCTGGAGAATGCCCTGCAGGACAGCTTCGACGAACTCGACGAGCAACCCTGGGTGGTACAGCTCTATGCCCAGGACGAAGCCGACTGGACGGGTTATCTGAACGTCTTGCGGGACTACATCCAGCCACGCGCGCAGGGCAGCGCGTTCAGCGACTTCTACCTGCGGTTCTTCGCGCATCACCTACGGGCCATCACCAAGCCGGGCGGCCTGTTCGACGACACCACCGTGACTCGCCTGCCGTGGCGCGGCCAGACGCGGCGCGTGCGCATGGTGGTCTATCGTCGCGCGCCGGGCGCTTCACACCGTCGCGGCCAATCGCCCGAACAGGCCCTGGCAACGGTATGCGACCGGCTGGCCGGCGGTCTCGCCAATGCCGGGGTCAAGGCGCGACGCCTGGGCGCGGCGGACATCCACGCCTGGTTGCTGCGCTGGTTCAACCCGAACCCGAGCTTGCTGGGCGCGACGGCTGCCGATCGTGAGCGCTTCTACCAGTTGGCCGCCTACCCCGAAGAAACGAACGAAGGCGACGTCGAACTCGCCAGCGGCACGGACTTCTCGCAACGGCTGTTCTTCGGCCAGCCACGCTCCGACGTGGCGAACGGCATCTGGTTTTTCGACAACATGCCGCATCGGGTCATGGTGCTCGACCGGCTGCGCACGCCGCCGGCAACCGGACATTTGACCGGGGAAACGCGCAAAGGCGGCGATGCCTGCAACGCGCTGTTCGACCAGATGCCCGAGGACACGGTGATGTGTCTCACCCTCGTCGCCACGCCGCAGGACGCACTGGAAGCGCATCTGAACTATCTGGGCAAGAAAGCGGTGGGCGAAACGCTGGCGTCCGAGCAGGCCCGGCAGGACGTGCAGCAGGCACGTTCGCTGATCGGCAGTTCGCACAAGCTGTATCGGGGTGCATTGGCGTTCTATTTGCGTGGTCGCGATACGGCCGAGTTGGACGCGCGCGGTCTGCAACTCGCCAATGTCATGCTCAACGCCGGCCTCCTGCCTGTGCGCGAGGAGGATGAGGTCGCACCGCTCAACAGTTACCTGCGCTGGCTTCCCTGCCTCTATGACCCGGCCAGGGATCGACGCCAGTGGTACACCCAGCTCATGTTCGCGCAGCACGCGGCGAATCTCGCGCCCGTGTGGGGGCGCAATCAGGGCACCGGGAACCCCGGCATCACCTTCTTCAATCGCGGTGGCGGCACCGTCGCCTTCGATCCGCTCAACCGGCGCGACCGGCAGATGAATGCCCATCTGTTTCTGTTCGGCCCGACCGGCTCGGGCAAATCGGCCACGCTCAACAACATCCTCAACCAGCTCGTCGCGATCTACCGGCCCCGGCTGTTCATCGTCGAGGCGGGGAACAGCTTCGGTCTGTTTGGCGAATTCGCCCAGCGCCTTGGCCTGACGGTGCATCGGGTGAAGCTCGCGCCCGGCGCCGGGGTGAGCCTCGCGCCCTTTGCCGATGCGTGGCGTCTGGTCGATACGCCCAGCCAGGTGCGGACGCTGGACGCCGATGCCCTGGACGAAGAACAGGAAACCGAAGACGCATCGAGCGAAAGCGATGAACAGCGCGACGTACTCGGCGAGCTGGAGATCACCGCCCGCCTGATGATTACCGGCGGCGAGGACAAGGAAGAGGCGCGCATGACTCGCGCCGATCGCAGCCTGATCCGCCAGTGCATTCTTGACGCGGCGCATCGCTGTGCGCCGGAGAAGCGCACGGTGCTGACCGAGGACGTGCGCGACGCCCTGCGCGAACGCGCCAGCGATTCCGCGCTGCCCGAAACCCGGCGCGCTCGCCTGCTGGAAATGGCGGACGCGATGGATATGTTCTGCCAGGGCCTGGATGGCGAAATGTTCAACCGTCCCGGCACGCCCTGGCCGGAAGCCGACATCACCATCGTCGATCTGGCGACCTTCGCGCGCGAGGGCTACAACGCGCAGCTTTCCATCGCCTACATCTCGCTCATCAACACCGTCAACAACATCGCCGAGCGGGATCAATTCCTGGGCCGGCCCATCGTCAACGTCACCGACGAGGGTCACATCATCACGCGCAATCCATTGCTCGCCCCTTACGTCGTCAAGATCACCAAGATGTGGCGCAAGCTCGGCGCCTGGTTCTGGCTGGCGACGCAGAACCTGGACGATCTGCCCAAGGCCGCCGAACCGATGCTGTCGATGATCGAGTGGTGGATCTGCCTGTCGATGCCACCTGACGAAGTGGAGAAGGTCGCACGCTTCCGCGAACTCAATCCGGCGCAGAAGGCGCTAATGCTGTCGGCGCGCAAGGAGTCCGGCAAGTTCAGCGAAGGCGTGATCCTGTCGAAGTCGATGGAAGTCCTGTTCCGCGCCGTGCCGCCGAGTCTCTACCTGGCCATGGCGATGACCGAGCCCGAGGAGAAGGCCGAGCGCTATCAGTTGATGCGGCAATACGGCATCGGTGAGCTGGAGGCCGCTTTCAAGGTCGCGGAGAAAATCGACCGGGCACGCGGCATCGAGCCATTGCCGCTCGACGCCCTCGGTTGAGGCGGAAAGATCATGCGCACGCCTGGCCTGCCTACGCACACGCTACGACGCTACCTGGGGCCGATGCTGGCCGGGATCGCGGTGCTGCTCGTGCTCGTGCTGCTGGCCTGGTCGCTTGGACGCAGCCCGCACACTGGCGATCCGGCGTCCGTCGAGGCTGCCGCGTCGGCAGGCCCGCCGTGGCGCTACGGACGCATCGACGCGCGGTTCACGCTGGTCGAATACGCCGATCTGGAATGCCCGTACTGCCAGGCCTACTTCCCTGTGCTGAAACGCTGGATCGACACCAATCCCGACGTGAACTGGCAATGGCACCATCTGCCGCTGCCGATGCACGAACCAGCCGCCACGCAATCGGCACGCCTGGCGGAATGCGCGGGGGAAACCGGCGGGCGGGAAGCGTTCTGGAACACCGTCGCCTGGATTTACCAGCATACCCACAGCAGCGGTCGGGGCCTGCCGCCCGGCATCCAGCCGCCCGGTGCGACGCCCGAGCTGCACGAGTGCCTGACCAGCGCACGGCCCGACGCCGTGATCCGGGCACAGGCCGAGGAAGCCGCGCTGGCCGGCATCACCGCGACCCCGATGCTGCGCGTGACCGATAACCACACTGGCCGGGCACTGCTGCTGCCGGGCGCCGTCGAAGGCGATGCCTTGCTGTCGGCCATCGACCTGCTGGCCTCATCGAGCGAGGAGATGGCCGAAACCCTGCCCGAGACACCCGAGATGCCTGCTGACGACCTCAGCGACATGCCCAGGTAGCCACGATCTTCAAGGCTACGGCGCGGTTCCGACCGCGTTGATCGTTCCAGTTCGCATCGCATCCCTCGCGCGAACGTCCATCGTTTTCGATGGAGGATGCCAATCGTCCAAGCCCGATTCCGGGCTTTCTTCATCACGTCCCACGGGGGTCTCACCCCCACACGGGGACGGGAGCCTCCGTTTCATCTATTAAGGAGGTTCCCATGAATCCGTCCGATACCGTCGCCGACGGTGCATCATCAGCGCTCGTCCGGTACGCGAGCATCCACGAAGATCCGTTGATCCGGCAAGCCATCGGCGTGCTGGAGGCACGTCTCTTCAAACACGGTGCCGAGCTGACCAGTCCGGCCAGCGTGCGAGAGTATCTATGGCTGAAACTCGCCAGCGAAGCACTGGAAGTCTTTGCCGTCGTGTTTCTCGACTCGCAGCACCGCGTGATCGCTTTCGAGCCGATGTTCCACGGCACCATCGATGGCGCCAGTGTGTATCCCCGCGCGGTCCTCAAGCGGGCGATCGAGCACAACTGCAGCGCGGTCATCTTTGCCCACAATCACCCCTCGGGCGTGACCGAGCCGAGCCATGCCGACAAGGCAATCACGACCCGATTGAAATCGGTTCTCGAACTGGTGGACGTTCGTGTTCTGGACCATTTCATCGTCGGTGAAGGAACGCCTTTTTCCTTTGCGGAAGCCGGCTTGCTGTAGTCCTTGAGGCGCCTCACCAGGCGCCTTTTTTTCGTGTTCGGATCGGATGAAAGCGGTCGCGGGACAGTTCCCTTTCTTGATGGTGTTCATCTGCCCGATGGGATCGACTAGCGCCAGTATCGACCCAATGGGAGCCACCCTATGTACCCACGCTCTGAACACGTCGAGACACAACGACACCGGCTGCGCTGCCACCCAACGCTGGCTTCGTGCCTCCTGGCAACGGCGGTAGCCGCGATGGCCCACGCGGAAGCTGCGGACGTCCGGGTATTCACCGACCGGCACCACGCCGTAGAGGCGCCCGCCGGTATCCACGTCGTCGAGCTGGACGCGCCGGCCCGCATCGAAGCGGAGCTGGCCGCAAACCTTCCCGCCGATCCGGCACAGGCGGCCGCGATCGTCCGGCAACGATTGCAGGATGGCGGCACGCCACTCCAACGCCGCCTGGCCGATGCCTACCAGGGCGTGACCGACGCCTGGAGCCTGGGCGTCACCAAGGTTCCCGCCGTGGTCGTCGATCGGCGCTACGTCGTCTACGGCGAGGCCGACGTGTCGCGCGCCCTGGCGCGCATCGAGGCATACCGGAGGGCGCAGCCATGAAGCTATCCCGCCGCGCATGGCGCACCGGCATGGCATCCGTCCTGCTGGGCACCGCCGCTTCCGCCTTCGCGCTCAACACCGCCACCATCACCGGCTCGGTGCTGTCGCCCGATTGCCTGTCGTATCGCGTGCAGGGCATTTGCTACTGGCTGTACTGCACGATCACCGGCTGCACGGTGCGCACTTCGGTCAAGGTGCAGCACTACGTTCCCGATGCCGTCGTATCGAGCTACTCGAACACCGGAGAGAACCCCTGGGTGGAAGTGCGGGCGATGAGCATGCCGAATCCCACCGCTCAGGGTGGCGGTGACGGCACGACGAACGAAGAGCACGAAAACAACCTGGCGAAGTTCAAGAACGCCGACGTGATCGGGCATCCAGGCGCTACCATCTTCAGCGAGTTCGTCAGCCAGTTGGGTTACTCCTGCGCCGGTGCGGGCACGGCGTTCATGCCGTACCTGCTGAGCACGCTCGATACCGTGGCCTGGCGCTACAACATTCCCGAATCCGTGTATCCCGAGGCGCTGATCCCTGGGATGCGCGAGATCGGCACGCGCACCGGCCTGAACCTGTGGGGCAACGTCTATCCGCGCGGTGGGCTCCTGCATCATGTGGACGACTACAAGGCGGCTGCCGTCGTCGCCCAGCGTGCCGGCGACATCGTGACCCGGCGCGGCCAAGTCCATGTCTATCAGCCGCTGCTTGCCAACGCGAGCGCGGGCTACTGGCCCGCAGGTGCCTTGGTGGAAAGCGATGCCTCCACGGGAAAGTGGCAGGAACTGACGCCTCGGCTGTCATCCTCCTGCGCGGTCTTCCCGCACAACAACGTCCGCATCCAGGCGCAGCAAGGCGACTACGCCTGGGCACTGTGGCGGCCGTATAGCTGCTGCCAGCGGCGCGGTCAGGTGTTCCTGGGCAGCACGGATTTCAACTGAGGTGCGGCCCATGAGAATGTCCACGCTCTCACATCCCTTCGCCACGACGCGGCTGGCGCGCAGCATCCTGTTCGCCGGCGTCCTGGCCGCGATGAGCCATGTGCTGTGGGCGCAGACCAGCGTCAACGACTATGGCGTGCATCATCGCGGCAGCGTCATCGGCGACGACGTGCTGTACAGCATCGGTGGCGGCCGGGCGGTGTCGATGGGGCCGGTCGGCCAGATGCAGCACCTCGGTGTCGGCATCGGCTGGAACAGCAATCTGATCTGCGGCGACATGAGCATCACCACCACGCTGCAGAACCAGCTCAACGGCATCACCAACGGCTTTCAGACGATCATGAGCCAGGTGATCCAGAACGCCACGGCGGCCGTGGCGTCGCTGCCGGCACTCATCATCCAGCGCGCAGATCCCGGTTTGTACAACCTGCTGACCAACGGCATCTTGCAGGCACGGCTCGATTTCGACCGCAGCAAGCTCACCTGCCGCGCGATCGCCAACCGCATGGCCGACGCGGCGGGCGGTCAGCTCGGCTGGGACCAGTTGGCCGAGGGCATGGCGCTCAAGCAGGCCGTGGCCAGCACCGACGCCGTATCGGCGATCGAACAGGCCGAGACCAGTCGCGGCAACGACGGTGTGCCCTGGGTCGGCGGCGGAAATGCCGGCGGCGCCGGACAGAATCCCATCCGCGTGGTCAGCGACGTGACCCGCGCCGGCTACAACCTGCTCAACGGCCGCGGCGCGACCGATACCTCGCCGATCGACAGCATCACCTGCGGTAATCGCCTGAGCTGCCAGACCTGGCCTTCTCCCCAGGCCGCCACCGATTGGGCAACCCGCGTGCTGGGTGAGCAAGAGCATCGGACCTGCGATGGCTGCCTCAAGACCCAGGCCACCGCCGGCGTCGGCCTGACGCCCCTGATTCAGGAAGAGTACGAGACCAGGCTGGAGGCGCTGCGGGATCTGGTGACGGGTGCCAGCGCGACCACGTTCGACAACCTGGAAGCGGCCGGCAGCACTTCACTGCCGATCACGCGCGGCGTCATCGAGGCGCTGCGCGACGAACCGGACCAGGATGTGCTCGCGCGGCGCCTGGCCTCCGAAGTCGCGTTGGCCAGCGTGCTGGAGAAGGCCCTGCTGTTGCAGCGGACGCTGCTTGCCGGTCGCAAGGAGCCCAACGTCGCGGCCAACCAGCTCGCGCAGGATGCCATCGCCCACGAAAGCGGTCTGCTGGAACAAGAGATCAACAACCTCAAGACCGAACTGGACCTGCGGCGCGAACTGGCGGCGAATTCGCCCATGGCGATCATCCAGCGGCACGGTACGCGCAGCGCCGGCTCGCGCGGCATCTACCAGGGCGACACCGAGCGCGATCGCCTCGACGCCATCCAGCGGCCGCAGAACCCCGGCAATCCGCCATGAGGATCGGGCTGCGGAAGTGGCTGTTCAACCGGCAACTCGGACGCACGCTGGGATGGATTGCGCTGATCGTGTTCGTCGCCGTGGCCGTCAACCTCGTCGGCATTCGCCTCGTCGGTGATGCGGACACCTGGAGCCGGTGGCTGGACGAGCATGCCGGCTACTTCCTCGTTTGGCGGCTGTGCCTGTATGGCGCGACGGCCTACGGGTGGATATGGATGCGTCGCCGCCTCCGGGAACGCGACACATCCCGCGAAGCGCATCAGCGCCTGCTGCGCGCGGAGGTCGGCGCCGTCGCCGCCATCGTGCTGCTCGAAATCAGCGTGCTGCTGCGACAACCGTAGCGATGCGGGACGACGACCATGACCCTCTACACCACGGACTATCTTGAGTATTACCTGACACTGGTTGCCTGGATCATCAACAACGGCATCTGGAATGTGCTGGTGGCCAGCGGCATCTTCGCGCTGCCGTTCCTCGCCATCGTCGTGCAGGAATGGCTCAAGGCCCGTGCGGAAGGCGCGGACGAAGGGAACAAGGGCGTGCTCTCGTCCATGCGCATCGAGAACCGCGTGTGGGTGGCGATCGTGGTCATCATGTTCGCCGGCATTCCCTTCATTCCCCTTGACCTGAGCACCATCCAGTTCGATCGCACGCGCTCGACCCAATGCCAGGTCAATGTGCCGCTGCCCTCGGAAACGAACTGGTCCGCTTCGTTCACGACGATCAACAACCAGAGTGCCCATGTGCCGGTCTGGTGGTTCTTCATGCACTCGCTGTCCAAGGCCGTCACCGGCGCCGCCGTGGCGGCGATCCCCTGCGGCACGGACCTGCGGCAGATGCGCATGGAGATCGACAGCACGCGCATCGCCGACCCGGTACTGGCCCAGGAAGTCGCCGACTTCACGCACGACTGCTACGGGCCGGCGCGCGCCAGGCTGTTCATGAGCCGGCCAACACTCAGCGACGAGCAGATGAACGACGTGACCTGGATCGGTTCGCGCTTCTTCCTGGACACGGCCGGCTTCTACGACACGTATCGCTCGCGCGGACCACGCGACGCCTGGCCCTATGACGATGCGCGCGACGCCGGCCTTGCCGAAGTCTCCACTGGCGGCGGCTATCCGACCTGTCGGCAGTGGTGGGCGGACAGCGGCGATGGGCTGCGCGATCGCCTGCTGGCCCAGGTCGATCCCGGCCTGCTGTCCCGGCTCGGCCAGTGGGCCGGTTTCCTGAGTCAGACGCAGGCCGACGATGCCGTGATCCGTGCCATCGCTTCACCACGGCAACAGGTCATGAACCAGGGGCACGTCTACACCGACTACGGTGGTCAGATCGGTATGACGCTCCCCAACATCGCCACCCGCGCCGTGTCGGACCTGGGGCTGACGGTGGGATCGATCGGGATGTTTCCCGCCATGGACGTGGTGCGCCAGGCGCTGCCCATGATCCTGTCGTTCCTGAAGATGGCGATGGTCATCTGCATTCCGCTGGTGCTGATCTTCGGCACCTACGACTTGCGAACGGTGGTGACGGTGACTGCCGTGCAGTTCTCGCTGTTCTTCGTCGATTTCTGGTTCCAGCTCGCCCGCTGGATCGATTCCACGATCTTGAACGCGCTCTACGGCTGGCACTCGCCGCACAGCAACTTCAATCCGCTGATGGGTTTGAACAACGCCTTCGGAGACATGTTGCTGAATTTCGTGATGGCGACGATGTTCATCATCCTGCCGGGCTTCTGGATCGTTGCGTTGACGTGGGCCGGTGTCAGGACGGGGAACATTCTCGGCGGGTTCGTCACCGGCACGACGGATGCGAAGTCGGCGGGCAGGAGTGGCTCGCAGCTCGCCATGGCGGCGGCGACGAAAGGCGCTGCGAAGTAAGGAGTCGTGCCCGGTCTGCTGGAACCGCTACGGGTCGTTGGGATCGCCCAGGTCGATGCGCCAGTCGTCCTTGTCGTAGACGCCGGCACCCGAATGACCGTCCCTGAGTTCAGGCTGCTTCTCTTCATCCAGGTCGGCGTTGCGCACAAGCCAGGCTGCGATCAGCGCGAACGCGATCAGCAAGGCCAACCAGAACGCCGCGTACAGCAGCACGCCGAACACGACGAGCTTCACGATCCAGAACAGCAGCCGTGCTCCGCCGGCCGGCAGCCCCTTACCCGCCAACCACTGGATGGCGCGGGCCTCCTGCCGTGCAAGGCCACGCCACACACGGCCGAGCCATCTGCCGGCGCGCTCTGCTTTCGTGGTACGGGGCGTTGCGTTCATTGCTGTTACCTCTATGCGGAGGACTTATCGCTTCTCCTGTATAGACCAATCAGACCGGCTCGCGGCAACCAGGCTGTCCCAATCGTCCGGCGGATTCCCTCGTTCAAGCATCTTCTCGAACATCGCGTAGGGGTCGGACTTGCTGCCCGCCGCCCGCAGCGTCTGCTCATCGTTGACCCAGGCGAACACGATGGTCTTCGCCTTGGAGTCGTAGCGAAAGAACAGGCGAAACCGCCGTCCGACCTTCGCGCGCCGCCAGTGCCGATAGGCTGGCCCAAGGGTATTGCCCTGGCGGTATTCGTCCCGTGCCGGATCGCTCGGCACCGTCTCCAGGATCAACTGGCTCAACGCACGAAACAGTTTGACGTTGGCGTTGCGCTCGAAGCCTTGCGGATCGTTGCGCTCGGCGCGCGCGGCCGCTGCGTGCAGCTTCTGAAGCTGCTCCACGATGCACTCGTGGAGCAGCAGCACCCATCCGTGACGCTGCATCAAAGCGCCACTTCTCCCTCGATGTCTTCATCGAGGTCTGAGGCGTGGCCCACGTTGGCAAGCATGGCCTGGGCGAGTTCCGCCGGCAGCGCTCCGACGTTCCTGCCGCTGCGGATGTCCGCTTCCAGTAGGCCCAGGAAAGCGCCGATCGCCGGGTCTTCGTGCTCGGCCTCGGCGCGAGTGACGACGACTTCACCACCGCGCAGCTCGAAGGCCACCTTACCGCCAGTGGTCACCCCCAGCGCCTGCCGGATGGACTTGGGCAACGTGATCTGTCCCTTGGACGTGAGTGTGGCGAGTTCGTGGATGCCGGGCATGGTCGGGCTCCTGTCTTTGATCTTCATGCCTGCATTGTAAGGAATTTTCCTTACTTTGTCAATCCATGCACTCTCGGGTGCGCCGTGTCGCTGTACGCCCATGATCTGTCCGGCCTGCTTGGGAAAGGGCCATCGTATCCAGGGCACAGGCGGCCTTCCGCCTTCAATGCGGGACGGGACGGCACCCCTTTGTCTGTGGCCGGATGCCCACAAGCTGCCCTATACAACGGCAGGGAAAGGCAGATAGCAGCTCGTCGCCTTGATTAAATATTGCCACACAAATAAAATATGATGATATTTTCAATGCGCCTTTCATGCGGGACGCTTCTGATTGATTGGATTCTGTGCTATTTTTCGCACATGAATGGAAATCCTAGACATCAGATAATCAAGCGCCTGCAAGCGGAACTACCGCGTGGAGCGCCGTTCGACCTTGCTACCCTGGGCCAGTTCGGGGTGTCGCCCCAGCTCGCCGCCCACTACGCCGATGGGGGTTGGCTCGTGCGCCTGGCTCAGGGCGTCTATGCCTTTCCGAACGATGAGTTCGGGGTCTACGGTGCCCTGAAGTTCCTGCAACAGCGCGTGCCCGGCCTGCATGTCGGCGGCAAGAGCGCCCTGGCCCTGCAGGGCGTGCGGCACAACTTGGACAGCCGGGATACCCTGGTGCTGTGGGGCGATAGCCGCTTCACGTTGCCGCGATGGTTCACCTCACGATTTCCGGCCCGCTATGTCCATGCTCGTCTGTTCGATTGGCCGGACACGCCACTGGCCAGCAAGACCCTGATCACGCCGCCGGGCCTGCCCGACCCCCTGCGGGTGGCGGTTCCCGAGCGCGCCGTGCTGGAACTGCTGTACGAGGTGGGCGTCAAGCAAAGCCTCGAAGAAGCCCGCAATCTCTTCGATGGGTTGCGCTCACCCCGCAAGGACTTGCTCGGGCAACTGCTGTCCTGCTGCAACAGCGTGAAGGCCGTGCGCCTGTTTCTCACCTGGGCGCGCGAAACGGAGCTGGTGGAGGTCGATGCCCTGCTGGAACAGTATCCGGTTCGCACCGGCAGCGCCACGCGCTGGATGGGCCGACTCGATGACGGCAGCCTGTTGAGCCTGAAACCTCATGGATAAGACCTACGCGGACACCGTTCGCCTGCTGCTGGCCGTCGCGCCCAACGTGTTCTCCAACGACATCTTCGCCATGAAGGGCGGCACGGCCATCAATCTCTTCGTGCAGGACATGCCGCGCCTGTCCGTGGACATCGACGTGGTGTACCTCCCGTGGCAGATACCGCGCGACGAAGCGCTGCAAGCCATCAATCAGGAGCTTGCAGCCATCGCCACGCGCGTCGCACCGCTGGGTGTGCAGACGCGCCTGATTCGCGCCAAGGATCTGGGGGACACCAAGCTGATTGTCGAGAACGATGTCGGCCAGGTGAAGGTCGAGGTCAATGTCGTGTTCCGTGGCAGTGTGTTGCCCGTCGAGCGGCGGCCACTGAGCACCAGGACCAGCGACCTGTTCGGTGTCGAATTCGAGCTTCCGATCCTGGCACAAGACGAGCTGTATGCTAGCAAGCTGGTGGCCGCGCTGGACCGGCAGCATCCGCGCGACCTGTTCGACGTGTGGCAGCTCTACGAATCAGGTGGCATCAGCAACGGCATGGTCGAATGCTTCGTGGTCTACCTGGCGGGGCACAACCGACCGACCCATGAGGTGCTGTTCGGCAACGACAAGAACATCGCTGGCGAGTACGAGCGCGCCTTTGTCGGCATGACCGAAGTGGACTGTTCCCTGGAGGCGCTGCTGGAAGCCCGCGTCCGGTTGCGGCACGAATTGCCTGGGCGGTTGAACGCGCAGCACAAGCAGTTCCTGAGCGGGTTGACGCGCGCGCAGCCCGATTGGTCCCTGCTGCAATGCCAGCACGCCGCGCAACTGCCGGCGCTGCGCTGGAAACTCAGCAATCTCGAAACTTTCCGCAAGCGTCGCCCGGAAGACTTCACAGCCCAGGCCGATGCACTCGACGCCGGCCTGGGCCAAGCCTGACAACGCTTCAGCAGCGTTCCCCGCTTGCCGGGATTGCCCCATACCGCATTGATCGTGGCGCCCACGAGGTAACGGCCATATACCCAAAGGCTTCCATAAAGGCCAAAGGGCTGGGAAGGGGCAAGGGAACGGGGTCAAGGGGAAAGGCCCTACCCTGAAAAGGCCAAAAGGCTCTCCCGCCAGTCCGTCACTCGGGTGTCGTCATGTTCTCGCTGTTCCAACGCAAAAGGGTGCCAACCGCCGGTGCATCGCCCACCGCCTCCATAGCGATGCCCCAAGGGCTGACCCGGCCGGAGTCGGCCGCCTCGCTGCTGGCGACGCCGCGTCGGCGGAAGCTGCTGGAACACATCTGGCAACGGACCTCGCTGTCGCACAAGCAGTTCGCCGCGCTGTACCTGACGCCCCTGGAGCGCTACGCCGAGCTGGTGCAACAGTTCCCCGCCTCCGAGAGTCACCATCACGCCTATCCGGGCGGCATGCTGGACCACGGCCTGGAGATCGTGGCCTACGCACTGAAGCTGCGTCAGTCGCATCTGCTGCCCGCCGGTGTCACGCCGGAAGCACAGGCGGCCCAGGCCGAGGCCTGGACTGCGGGCACCGCCTACGCGGCGCTGCTGCACGACATCGGTAAGATCGCCGTCGATCTGCATGTCGAATATGCCGATGGCACTCTCTGGCATCCCTGGCATGGCCCGTTGCAGCGGCCATATCGCTTCCGCTACCGCAAGGACCGCGAGTATCGGCTGCACGGTGCCGCCACCGGACTGCTGTACACCCGGCTGCTGGACCGCGAGATTCTCGACTGGCTCAACGGCTTCTCCGATCTGTGGGCTTCCCTGCTGTACGTTCTGGCCGGCCAGTACGAGCACGCAGGCATCCTTGGCGAGCTGGTCGTGCAGGCTGACCAGGCCTCCGTCGCCCAGGAACTCGGCGGCGATCCGAACAAGGCGCTGGCCGCACCCAAGCACGCGCTGCAACGCAAGCTGCTCGACGGCCTGCGCTATTTGCTCAAGGAGGAGTTCAAGCTGAACCAGCCACAGGCTTCGGACGGCTGGCTGACCCAGGACGCACTCTGGCTGGTGAGCAAGACCGTCTCCGACAAGCTGCGGGCGCATCTGCTGTCGCAGGGCATCGATGGCATCCCGGCCAGCAACACGGCAGTGTTCAACGTGCTTCAGGACCATGGCATCGCCCTGCCGACGCCGGACGGCAAAGCGATCTGGAAAGCCACGGTCGCGAGCGCTGCCGGCTGGTCGCACAGCTTCACCTTCCTGAAACTGTCCCCCGCGATGATTTGGGAAGCGCCCGACCGCCCGGCAGCCTTCGCGGGTACCGTGCAGGTGGAGCCGGAAGGGTCGGCGGCACAGACACCCGCACCCGAGGCCATCGACGTGGAAACAGGGGAATCCGCCCCGGTGACTACCGAGTCCACCACATCAACGACTGCCGACAGCAGCGTCGAGGAGCTGCTGGAACTGCTCGATTCGTCTCCCGCGTCCACTGCTACGGCCATGCCGCTTCAGCCCCTCGCTGAGAAGCCCGCGCCGTTGCCGGACCATAAGCCCGCCGACACCACGCCGGTACAGGCAGTACACCAAGGCGACGCCGATCCATCCGGTGCTCATTTTCTCGCGTGGCTGCGTCAGAGCATCCAGACGCGCAAGCTCATCATCAACGACGCCAAGGCGCTGGCACATACCGTGGCCGACACGGCGTATCTCGTGAGTCCCGGCGTGTTCCAGCGCTACGCGCAGGAGCACCCGCAGATCACCGCCCTGGCCAAGCAGGACAAGCTACCGGAATGGCAGTGGGTACAAAAGCGGTTCGAGAAGCTGGGCCTGCACCGCAAACAGGCCAGCGGGCTGAACATCTGGAATTGCGAAGTGACGGGGCCTCGCAAGTCCAGGCGGCTGCACGGATACCTGCTGACCAGCCCCGATACGCTGTTCCATGAGATACCCCCGAACAATCCTTACCTGCGCCTCGCCAACGCCGAGGCACAGCGTGACGACTCGGCGTTTCATGCCAAGAACGATGACGAGCAGGAATAGGATACGACGCCGGCGCCCTCAGTTGCCGCGCTTGGGCGGGTCCGATTCGGCCAGCTTGGCCTCCATCGCAGCCATCAGGTGGGCAGAGCTGCACTTCAGGGCGCGGGCGATCTTGAGGATCAGAGGAAGCGTGGGAATGTGCTCGCCCCGCTCGATCTTGCCCATGTGCGACCGCTCGATTCCGGCCAGGTGGGCCAGCGTTTCCTGCGCGATCCCCTGGTCCGTTCTTTCCTCCCGCACCACTGCCCCAAACGCGATCGCTGGTTCCGCTTCGTATGTTGTTGTCCCGGCTGGTCGGCCGCGTTGAATCGATCGCTTTTGCATTGCCAAAAGCGTCGATCAGGGCCACGATATAAACCACGTTAAACTTAACTCATTCGATTAAGTTTCCATGCTTTAGCGCCTTCGGAAGTTGCACGTGAGATCGATCGACGTCTCCACTGAAATCCGCCTGGCAGTCCTCGGCGATTGGGTTCCTCCCCAACTCGCCGACGTGCTCGCCATACAGCGCGCCGAAGAACCTGAAACCCTGGCAGTTCTGATCGACACAGCGGCCACCGGACAACAACAGGAACGACCTGGTGACGGCTTCGACTTCGCGTTGTCCGCCACCCATCGGGAGTGGCCTGGCTGGCTCTGCGAACCGCTGTGGCACGACACCCTGGCCGTCGCTGTGGCAAAGCGATCCCACTTGCTGGCCTACCGAGAAGTACCCTGCCAGGAAGCGCTCAAACAGCCGCTGATCTACGCGCGATCAACGGCCGAAGAGTCGTGGCGGACGCTCGCACAGAGCGCATTCGAGAACGAATTGCGGGACCGCGAAGCAGCCGTCAGTACGTTCGAGGTCGCCATGACGCTGGTCGCAGCGGGGTACGGAATCGCCGTGGCCCCATCCACGAGACTTGCCGGGTATCGATGCCAGGGCATCGCCCTGCGGCCGCTGGCGAGCGCACCGATGATCGTGACCGCCTACCTGATTAGACCCGACGTTGCCCTGACGGAGCATCAAGAGGGCTTTCTTCGACGCGCCCGCTCAATGTCCTGAGCAGCCTCTCAGCCCGGCACGCGCCTCACTCCCGCTCGATGACCCGCAGCAAGGCCCTGCGCCGTTTCGACAGCGGCCCGAAGGTTGCCATGACCTCGTTCATCGAATCGCCACGAGCCATCGCATCGAGGATGTCCGCCCAATCCTGCATGATGATCTTCCGCGATGCGATGTACTTGGTGTGGTCGTAGGGTGCGCGCGACGAATCTTTCTTCCGCTTCGAGTGGGCCAGTTGCAGATCAACCCGGTTCTCTGGGTAGCTCAACAAGCCGAGCAGCGTGGTCGCTGTTGAGCGGAAGCCGTGCGAAGAAAACTGTCCACCGTAGCCCATGCGCTCCAACACCTTGTTGAGCGTCGTAGCCGACATAACCGTTCCCGGCTTCCTGAAGCCGGGAAACAGCACCTTCCCTCCGCCTGTCAGCGTGTGCAGTTCTTTCAACAGCACGATGGCCTGCTTCGAGAGCGGAACGATGTGAGGGTCGCGCATCTTCATGCGCCCCGCAGGAACCGTCCACATCGCACTGTCCAGATCGAACTCGGACCAGTGCGCCTTGCGCAGTTCGGCCGTGCGGACATAAGTGAGGGCCATCAATCGCAGTGCAATGACAGTGACCCGGTAACCTGCATCATCCACACGGCTCAAGAACTTCGGGATCTCTTGCCACGGTAGCGGTGGATGGTGCCGAACTCGGGGGCGCTTGACCGACCGTTTCAGCAGCGCCGTCGGATCACTGTCGCAAAGCTCTTCACCCGCCGCGTATGCGAAGATTTGGCTGCACAATTGCCTGATCAGGATCGCAACGGTGGGAGCGCCGCGCTCCGCAACATCCTTAATGACGGGGCGCAGGTGAGCAGTCCGGATTGAGCTGACCGGCAGCTTGCCCACTTTGGGAAAAACATCGTTCTCCAAAGTGCGCTTGACTTGATCGGCGTAACCCTCGCTCCACTGCACGTTGCTCGCCATCCATCTGCGAGCCACTGGCTCAAAGGTGTTCTCGTTCTTTTCAAGCTGAGTGGAGATGTTGACTCTCTTCTCCACCACGGGGTGTACGCCCTTCTTGACGAGTTCCCGCGCGCGATCCCGCTCGGTCCGCGCCGCCTCCAGTGAGACCTGGGGGTACTTGCCGATCGCGTAGATGGCAGGCTTTCCGCCAAGCCGATAGCGGTAGCGCCACAACTTGCTTCCGCTGGGCGTGACGTACAGAAACAGACTGCCCCCGTCCTTGAGCCAGTACGGTTCTTTTTGGGAAGGAATGGTCTCGACCTTCCTGGCCGAGAGCAGGTTCATGGCCATGTGTGTATATCACCTCTCTTGAGGTCCTATATACACAGAAATATACACACTTGCAGCAGATTGGTCTAGCCTTCACCAGACCATCAAGGAAGTCACATCAATACAAATCAACAACTTACACTTTCTCCATGGAACACCGTGGAGCTTGATGGATGCTAATCGTAGTTGTCGATCATCAGCAGCATGGCGGCCTATCATCTTGATTTAATTACATTCGTTTCAGAAAGATGCCGCACGATACCCGCACAGGCACCCGCAATTCGGAGGGATACCGGGCACTCAGTGGACTTCTCCGCGCTCATTGTGCCGTGAGGAGGGCCACTCGCAGCGTTCGGCCGCAGCATCAGTCCTGGATTGCCTTCAACAGACAATCCCTGGCATCGGCATAGAACTGGATGTCGATCCGGGTCGCCATGTCATCGGACAGATCGATCAGCTGGCGCCGGCAGGACACGGGCATCAGCACCGCGCTGGCCCCCTTCTCCACGCCAAGCTCCACCAGATTGACCGGATCGTGCACGGGCTCGATCGAACCGCCCAGATTGATCTCCCCGATCACGATCAGGCCGCCGCGGACGCTGTGCTTGAGCAGCGCCGTACACAAGGCGACGAGGCAGCCCACTCCGACCTTGCCGCCCGCCTTCGCCGCATCAAAGGCACGTAGCTGCGCCGTGAACTCGTGCTGGCGCGGATCCTTGTCCCCGACCAGCTGCTGCGCTCGCGCGTACAGGTTCTGCTCGGCGTAGCCCATGCTTTCGCGAAACGCCGGCGGCACGGGCTTGTTGAGAATCTTCACCCCCGAGCCAGGCCCCTCGTTCACCTCGATCCGGAAGAGCCCCGGATGTTCGTCGTCGGCACCGGGGCTGATCGTCCACACCTGCCCGGGCTCCAGCGGATCGTCCCCGATTCCTCCGGCACTCTGCACTTCGGGCGTGGACACGAAGCGCTCCACACCGTCCTGGCCCAGCACATAGCTGAAGTGCGTGTTGCGGAACTCGGCCGCGCCGATCCGCTTCTGCTGCTCCTTTACCCGCCGCCGCGCCTCCAGTGCGATGCGCACCGCCCACTCGATGTCTTCGTCAGGCACATCCGCGGCCACCGGATACAGCAGCTTGAGCAGACCGCTCACCGTCTTGTTGACCGCCTTGGTGTCGCGTCCCGACAAGGCGCCGCCGTACTGCACGCGCCCTTGAAGCACGCCCACCCGGCTCTCGCCCCGCAGCTGGCTCCAGCACTCGGACAGAAAGTCGCTGACCAGACCGAAGTGATTCGTCAGCAGGTCCCGATTGACCTTGGGCACGTCCCAGCCCGGCAGGAAGGCATGGATGCGGTCCATGAAGGCGGTGTCATCCCGCATCTCCGGCGGCATGGGCCCGAACAGGTGGCCCACCCGCTGCTGATGCTCCACGTCCACATCGAAGTTGCCGACCAGCACGATGCTGCCATCGGCGCGGATGCTTTCCTTGCCGCGGCTGAACTCACCCGACTCCATATAGCCCTTCATGATGTTCACGCCGTCCTTCTGGTCGAAGGAGACGCCGGACACTTCGTCGAAGCACACCACGTCGTACTGGCAGACCAGGCCGCGCTGGCCGGTCGAGTTGTTCACGAACATCTTGGCCACGGTGGCCTTGCCGCCTGAAATCAGATGCGCATAGGGTGAAACCTGCTGGAAAAGATGGCTCTTGCCGGTGCCGCGCGGGCCCAGCTCCACCAGGTTGTAGTTGCGCTCGACGAAGGGAACCATGCGCAGCAGCAGCGCATCCTTCTGCCGCTCCGTGAGACCACCCGATTCCATGCCGATGGAGCGCAGCAGAAAGCCCTTCCACTGCCCGGTCGAGAACCCTGCCCTCGCCCGGCCCAGTTTTTCGAGCACGTCCCGGCTGGACAGCTGGATCTCGCGGATGCCATCGATGCCGAACGGTCGCCCGTTCTTCTCCTGGGCAATGGCCGCGTCGTAGTCCAGCGTGACCTCGGCGTAGAAGCCGCCCGTGAGCATGCGCTCATGCCGGCTCACCAGCTCGGCGGAGATCCGCACGTCCTTGAGCTGCAGACTGGGCAGCGCGGCCAGATAGCTGTCGGTCTTGGTGTCCAGCCGTGCGGTGACCAGATCGATCAGCTTGATCTGCCCCTGCTCGCGCGCCCGGGACTTGAACAACTCCTGCTCGCCCGCCTTGACGGTCCTGGACTGGAGCTGTCGCTGGACGACCTCCAACCCCTCCTCGATCTCATCCGGATCCACGCTCGCGCAGTAGCGGCCCAGCAGGAACTCGACCACGTAGGTGGGTACAGGGAACTGGCGGCTGAAGGTCCTGACCAGATCCTTGCGGACCAGGTAGCCGTCCAAGGCGTCGACCGCAAAGCGATCGATCTCATCGAGCTCAAGGTTCATTCGTTCACTCCTACCGTGACCGGCCGCTGCGCAAGCAACGTCCCATCTGCATCAAGGACCACGAGGTAAGCCACCCGCCCTTGCAGATCCTCGTTCTCCACAATCAGGGAGCAGGCGCCATGTGCGGAGAACGGCTTGCTGGTCACAACGACGCTGCTATCCGGGTTCCCTGCCTCAAGCCGGACATCGGCGGACACATCCGCTACAGGCTCTTCCAGCGACACCGAAAGCCGAAGGCCTTTCCAGCCCACGTCGCCGATTCGCGCCTGCCCCTGTGCCGCGCCACCGCGGGCAGTCACGGCCAGCTGCAAGATCAGACATTCCTGCAGACTCAGCCCGCCATGGGCGTACTCCTCGCCGTTCTTGTAGCAGGACACCCCGTCGGCCAGCGCAACACGCTGCGCAGGATCCCAGTACCAGGGATACAGCCGCTCGTCGGAATGGGCACCATCCTTGAGCACTGCGCATCGCCCCCACTTGGTCGAGGTCAGAACTTTCGGCAAATCGACCTTCGGCAGATTGCCGGGCAGCAGCAGCCATCCGTGATCGGTGACCACGCGCACCTGGTCCCAACCAGCGGCAAGCAGGGCCGAAACCCGCTCGGCGATCTCCACAAGCAGGGATTGCGCGTGCAGCGCCAACTTCCAGCCTCGCGTATGCCCTTCCTGGTCGATGTCGCCAAACTCGCACCAGGCTTGCCCGCCCGGCGCACCCACTTCGTTGCCGGTCAACACCTGCCACCCCGCGTCCGCCAGCGCCTTGCGCAACTGCTGAGTCGTCAATGCCGCTCCGGTCGCCGCAACGGCGGGAACGAAGTCTTCCGCCCCGGGCTGCCCCGCAAACCGCTCGGCCACCGGCGCAACGGCTGCCTTGCCGGTGGCGGTCACGCTGGGCAATGCCGTCCAGGTGGGATGCTCGGCCACGTCCAGACCCTTGGTGCCCAGCATCTCCGCCAGGCGGCGCCCAAGATCGAACCGCAGCCCGTCCACGAACATCACACACTGGTTCTTGGCGATATAGGCAGGCGGCTTGCCTTCGCGCACACCGCCCGGCGACTTGCTTGCACTGACCAACGCCTGCAACCGCCTTGCGCCATCCATCATCCACGGCAGATAGACGCTTCGAATGGCCGTGGTGATCGCCGCGCGGCTGTCTGCAGACGTGGCGTGCTCCAGGGCGCGCAGCACGGCATCGTCAGCCTGCCAGCCGGTCGTCACGTAGACGGTTTGCATGTCTTCGACCGTGCCGGTTTCCAGAGACTGCCCGGTCGCCTCGGCCAACCGGGCAAGTGGCTCCATCGCCAGGGCCAGCGGTGCCTCACCCAGCGTCGCCCACACCAGATCACGCCGCTGGCGATGGTCCCGCTCCAGACGCCGCAAGGTGACGCGGGCGTCGTGCGGCGACTGATGGGAGAGCGTTTGCAACGAAGCCCGCAAGTCGGCTTCGCGCGCATCGTTCCACTGCGGCCAACCACCGGCCGTCGCCGCATCGGTCAGCATGTCGAAGACAGGCGGCGTGCAGCGACGGATTTGCGCCGGGAGATGGGGGTAACGCGCAGGCGCCTCCGCGAAACGCTGCCAGACCAACGCCCATGGTCCGGATCGAGCGGCAAGTTTGGCAGCGGCAGCCAGCTCCCCTTCTTTCGGCTGGAACGCGAACTGGGCCTGGCAGACACGCACGAACGCCGCCCAGGCATTGTCATCCCGGGCAGCCCGGAACTCGGCAGGGGCGTCCATCCACTGCAGCAGATCCCGCACCGGATCCCCGCCGGTCAACAGCGTGTTGAACCAGGCGCCGTCCAGACGCCGTGCCTGCAGCACCTCCAGCGGTTGATCCATGACCTGGCCCAGGGCCAGCAACAGGCTCTCCTTGGATTCCTTGTCCTGCCCGACATCCAGGCCCAGCCCGCCCTGCTCCGACTTCAGGAAGGCCAAGGCCGTCCAGTCCTTGGCGTTGACCTGCGAAAACATCTGTCCACGGTACTGCAACTCGGCCAGCGGCCTCAGCGGCTCCGGGCAATGTTCGATCGCACGCAGGTCCTGACGGCCCACGCCGGGCAGATAGAGGATCGGTGGATGCTTGCCATCCAGCTGGATCGCGGGAACCTGCCCGGCCATGGCGCACCGCAGCCAGATGCCTGGCCCGGTCCGGTGGGCCTCGTCCAGCGGCCCGAGCACCAGCAGCTCCGGCAGCTCCGCCTGCAGGGCGCCGATGATCGGCCGCCACTGCGCATCCTTGTCCGGCCACAGGATGCAGTGCGGCGCGCACTCCACATCCTGATTGAAGCGCTGCGCGCGACGCAGCGCCTGCGCCAGCGCCTGCAGTGGCGTGGACGGTTCGGTCAGGGTCATGTCTGCACTCCAAAATACCTGCGCAAGCCTTCGATCACGACATCCGGCGACCCGGCGATCTCCAGCTGATCCAGCAATTGCGGGGAGACATCCGGTGCGACCTGCCGGCAGAAACGGGCAACGTCGGCGCGGATCGCTTCGGCCACTTCGACCCGATCGTCAGGCGACAGCAGCTGCGACAACCGCAGCACATCGCTGCGATGTTTGCCGATATGTCGACTATCCACCGCGCCTGGATCGGCGGCCTTGCGCGCCGTGAGATCCAGCCAGGCCCTCGCCTTGAGTCCGATCAGGGCCGGTTCGGTCACGACCCGCACGCCTGCCAGGTGCCGGGTATGGGCGTGCAGGAAGTCGTAGTAGTCCTGATCGAGCAGGATCGCCGACAGGCTCTCCACCTGCTGATCGAAAGCCACCGGGGTCAGATGCGCATCGGCGGCGAGAGGCAGACGACCCGGCTCACGTGCAAAGAATTCAAGCATCGCGGGATACGTGGGGTCGGCAGGCTTGGCGAAGCGGTAGAAGCGGCGCCCCTCGACACCCTCCTGGCGCACTTCATAGCCACCAGCACGGATGAACGCCCACAGTTTTTCACCGAATGCTGCGTCCAGCGCCTCCACGCACAGCACGATGTCCAGGTCCCGGGTGGCGCGCACCGGCAATCCGGCCTCCTCCAGCACCAGCTGTGTCGCCACGCCACCGATCAGCACGTAGCGCGCCTCGTCGCCGGCAAAGAACGCCGCGAACGTATCCAGCCCCCTCACCATGCGACCTGCTCCATCAATCCTTCCAGCGCCAGCTGCAGCCGCTCATCCTTAGCGTCCTTAAGGCTCAGATACAGCGACAGCGGATCAACCCGCCCATGCGTAGCCGTCGCGTCGGGCGGATAGCGCCACAGCTCGACCACACAGGTCCCGGTGTCCGGTGTCGGAATGACGGGCGGTGTTTCCGGGCCCTTTGGCCAATGACGGCTTGCCACGGCAAAGACAGGCTCGGCCGGCTCGGTCAGGTCAGTCAGCGTCGCCAGTGCACTTTCGCCGGCGCGAAGGGTCGCATCCGGCGGCAGATCGACCTGCCGTATCCGGATGCGCTGCCGCACCGGGGTCCGCAGCAAGGGCTGCGCCTGCCGCCAGACCTCACCGGGGGCACCCGCCAGGGCGAAGATGCGCTCGCGCCCCTCGGTCCTGCTCTCCACCAAGCCACTGGCCTCCAGCGCTTTCACGGCCTGGCTGACGCTGGCCGCCGTCCAGCCCAGCGCCTGCGCGACGGCGGTGATCGTGAGCGGCGGCAGCACGCGGCGCAGCAGCAACGCGATCAACAGCTGCTGCGCAACCGGACCCAGCGTGTCCACGGGTTCGGGCCGCAGGCGCTGGGGGCGCTGCACCGTTTCAGCACTGCCGATTGCCGGCCAGAACAGCTGTCGGCCCGGCACCACGAACGGCTGACCCAGTTCAACCAGTCGATTGCGCAGGTACGGAGGCAGGTGTTCGGCCACCAGGCAGGTGCCGGCCACCGGCGGATCGATGCGTGCCTGAAGCTGGTCCAGCTGCTTGAGCAGCTGCAAAGGTGCCGGCGCATCCGGTTGTCGCAGGAACGCGACCAGCCAGGCCTTGCCGGCCAGCGTGGCCAAACGCGACTCGTAGCGCTGCTCCAGGTAGCCGGGGAGCGCGCCACCCACCCAGGGCTGCCACGCGGGCACCTGCCCGGTGAGCTGCTGGACATAGGGCAGGAACTGGTCTGCAAGCGGCGTCATGACCCGCACTCTAGCACACAATCAATCACTAAATTAGTTTTATTTAGTGTCATTCAATAAGCTGCTGCTCAGGCAACCCATTCAGCGCCAGACGCCCCGCATCACAGGTGCTCGATCTGCACCCCTTCCCAAGCCTCACCCAGATACTCGGCCACGAGACGCCGATGGCAGGCGTGCGGCTTGTCCTCGCTGCACAGCAAGCAGGCCCCGTCCAGCCCCGCCCGATCAAGCTCCTCGATCCGACGCTCGCGCATCAGGGCCGTGAACTGTCGCGCGTATGCGTCCCAGCTTCCGCCCTTCTTCTTGAAGCCGTCCAGCATGGGCTGTGTAGGCGCCAGCACCGGCAGGTGTTCGTACTGCATGCCGCAGATTTCACCCGCGAAGTAACGCAGGTCGTCACGCTTGGCGAAACCCGCCAGTTGGGAGACGTTGTTCAGACGGACATCAATGATCTTCCTCGCGCCAGACCGCTTCAGGCGGTTGAAGAAATGCTCGGCCGATGTCTTGGTGAACCCGATGGTGAAGATCTTCATGCCTCGTCTCCCTCTACCCCATTGGCAGGAGGACTGCCCGATGCGTTGCGATCGTAAGCGATGGCCTGGCCGCGCATTGAATAGGCGTCGGCGATGATGTCCTCCCGCGACCGGAACATGTCCTGCTCAGGCAATGAGAGCACCTGAAGCAAGCGGCGCATGGCGTCATCGTGTGTTTCCACAGCGCCCCCGGCGAGAATGTGCTGCACCTGTACACCACGATCGACCAGATGCCGCGCCACCAGGATGGTGCGGTGGCAGTCCAGCGGGTCCTTCTCGGCACACATCAAGGCCACGCGATAGCTCCGCGAACCTTCCACCACGCGATCCAGGCCTCGCTTGAAAAGGTCGGTCTTCGCCAGCCGGTCGTACTGCACCTTGCCATGTTCATAGCAGGCGCCATCTTCGCTTCGAGCCCCAAGCTCTGCGCCGAGGAATACATAGACGATGCCGACAGCGCGCAGCGTGCTGATCAAGGCTTCCCGATTGAACTGGGGATTGAAGCGGCTGTAAGGCGACGAGCGGACGTCTGCGATCGCCGTGATGCCGTTGTCCTGCAGGAGCTGCACGAACACCTGTTCCTCATGGTTCGAATGCCCCACCGTGTAGACAACGCTCATGACCTGAACTTCTCGCATCTGCGCGGCGTGATAACGGTGGCCACCAGCCGATACACGAACCCCTGAAAAGGTTCACTGACGCTGATACACAGCAACACCATGCCCTCTGGATACGTCCCTGGCTGCTTGTTCTTCATGTCTTCGCAGATCACCGGATCCGTGACTTTCAAGTTGTATTCCGTTCCCAAGTGGCTGAAACAGGCACGGACCTCCTTGCCGCCGTTGAAACCCGTCCTGACCAGCAACTCCATACGCCGTAGATAGATCAGTTGCAGCGACGCGCCGAGGTCGGACGCCATTGAAACCGGTACCCGGTCCGCCACACCTCTACTTGAACCGCCGCGATTAATCCAGAAGTCGGCGCAGTCCGCATCCTGACTGGCATAGAGCAGCGTCCATGATGCGCAACCCGACTTCTGCCAACCGCCTGCCCCGGCAATCTCATGGTTCTCCACCTGATGCCCCTGGGGAGAAGGCCTTGCGAGCTCGACTGCGGCGATATCGCCGACGGACACCGCGCCACGCAGCAATCCGTATCGGCATTCGGCGACCGAAAGCTCCCGCCCCTCGCGCACGCTGACCGGCCGCAGCCATGCCCCTATCGCACCATTGTGATACTCCCGACCGGCGATGCATCGCCCGCCGTGCTTGTAGGAGTTGGCCAGACAGATGATCTTTCGGGAGTACACGGCGCCTCCTATCGAGGCACGTCGCTGGCGCGAACCATGTGGCCCGTCGGGACCCGGCCGAGCGCGTCGAGAAAGGTCCGCAGTCTTCGCAATGGCGCCCACTTCCGCTCAAGGGCTGCCTGCTCGTCGGCCAGCGCCTGCAGTTCCTGGTCCCGTTCGGCAATCAGACGCGCACGAACGGTGCCGACGAGGATGACCGCCGGGATGGTCTTCTTGTAGTTGGCGCCGCCGAGCGATGCGACCGCCCACACTCCCAGGGCGGCCCAGCCCACGGGTCCAGTCACCGTGGCGATCACACTGCTCAGGCCCATGTAGGTCGCAAAGGGCAAGGTCAGCCCCACCGCGCCCGTGACTGCTGCCAGCGTGGTGGATGCGGCGGTGTACAGGGCGAAGCCCGACAAGTTGGCGACGACCAGCGCCGCCGTACCGGCCCCGACTCCAATGGGGCTGCCCTGCTTGCCGGCAAGCTCGGCCAGAATGGCCTCGCGCTGCTCCGGAGAGGCCTCGGCCAGCATCTTCTCGAACGCCGCTGTCAGGATCTGCCGCTCCCGCTCGCAGGTCGTTGCCGCTTCCGGCAGCTTTGGCAGCTTCAGCTTTGCGGCGACGTCGCCCACCACTTCTCTGTAGGGCACTCCGCGGCCGCCGCGCATGAGTGCGCCGACCACATGGCTGCCTGCCTTGCCAAGCCCTTCGGCGAGTACGGCAGCGGATGCACCCTGCGGCAGCTTGAGGATCGCCGCCAGATTGGCGCGCTCTTGCGGGGTCGCAGCGGCCAGCAGTGCTTCCAGTTCCAACGCCTCGTGCTTGCGACTCTCCAGCGACTGCCTTCGGGCACCGATCTCGCTGTCGCGCTGCTTCAAGGCCTCGCTGCGCTGCCGGTATTCCAGTTCCAGGCCAGCCACCGCGACCATCGGCTCGACTGCCTCCGGAGGAGGATCAAACGCAAGGTCGAGACGCGCCGGCGGCTTGTGCCCGATGCGCCGGCGCCAGGCAAGTGCGCCCAGCACGGCGATCAAGGCGATGCCTGCCGTGACCAGGGAACCCGCCGGGAGGCCGGAAAAGAACTCCACCATGGTCAGTTGCGCTCCCGCGCCTTCTGCTTCTCGGCCAGGCTCAGGTGGTGGTCGTTGATGCGGTCGCCTTCCTTGCCGCCGTGCTGCGGGCCGAGGTGGTACCAGGGGGCGGATTCCACGTCCTTGCCGCGGTCCTTGTCCCATTTGACCTTGGGCCGCTCGCGCAGGACGCCGGCGCCCTTCTTGCCGACATCGGGCACGGACAGGAAGGGGCGGATGTTCAGGCGCACGCCGTCGTTGAGGTCCGGGTCCCAGCCGATGGGCTGCTGGGCCAGCGGTTTCCAGCGCACGAAGATGTCGTGCGGCTGCTCGCCTTTGAGGATCAGTTCCAGCTTCTGCTTCAGCGCTTGGGCGGCGTGGAGCTTTTCCTGCGCGCCGTCCACGCCGGCGGCCAAGTCCTGGGTCTGGCGGGTGATCCAGTCGCCCAGATAGGTGTAGATCAGCGCCTCCAGGGTCTTGGTATCGAGGCGGTGGTAGTTGACCAGCGCGGCAAAGCCGTCGCGCAGGCCGTCCCAGATGTGCCAGATGAAGGGGCGCTGGTGGAACAGCTCACAGTGCTGGGCGAAGCACTTCTCGCGCAGCCAGCTCTCCAGCGACTTGCCGGCGTGATCAGCCGAGGCCAGCAACCGGGCCAGCACGTCATTGCTCCAGGCCGGGCCGTAGGCGGCGGCGAGCAGGTTCAGCAGGCGATCGGCAGCGGCCTTTTCCCGGCCCACCGGCGGCAGGCAAACGATGCCGTCGCGGTCGGCATGCGCGGCCAATGCGTCGCAGCGTTTGACCCAGGCGCGCTGTTCGTCGGCCAGCTCCATTTCCGCATCGGTTTCCGCCGGCCAGCGGTAGCCGAGCAGACGAGCCACGGCGATCTGCAGCACGTTGGCCTCGACGCGCAGTGGGCCATCGGCGGTGCGCTTGCTGTCTTCGTCCCAGATCACCGAGCCGCAGGGATGGCCGTGGAAGATCCATTGGGTGGGATCGTTGGAATAGGGCTGCGGCAGGCCGTGGGGATAGCGTTCGGCGGCGACCTGCTGCCAGCGTTCGAGGTCGAACGGCACTTTGACCAGGGTGGCGTTGGTGACCTTCAACGCTTGGTCAATCTGGCGAACGGCTTCGTTGTATTCGGGGGAGGAGCAGAAGCACCAGATGGCGGGGATGAGATTTTTGTCCTGAGCAATGATCGGACTGCAACTAATATCGAATCGCTGCCCTGTGTAAATAGATACAGGCAACTCCCTCATCATGCTCACAACGATGCCGGGCCGCCCCCACGCGACCTCTCCCTTTACGAATGCCCTCGGATTCTTTCGATGAATGAGCCCATCGTCCTTCCAATAAAAAACATGCTCCATTCCTCCAAAATGCTGCGTCAACTCCCCAGTGTTCTGGAAGAATTTCCAATCGTTGATACCTGCGACTTCCCAGAAAAAAAATCTGAAACGCAGAGAATCCGCCCCGTGCATCCCATTGAGCGCGCTTGCATGTGCCACTAAAAGCGGCAGGTCTGACGCAGACTCAAATGCGATCCGCGCATCCGGATTCGCAAGTTGCCCCTTCTGGTTCACCTCAATCAACTCGCCTTCCCGCAACAGCGCCGCCTTCTCGTGCGCCACCTTGGGTGCGCTGGCATCCACGCCGCGCAACTGGAAGTCTTGCGCTGGCGTGGCGCGGGTCTGGGTCAGCAGGATGATGAATGCCCCCGCCGCCTGCGAGCTTTCGAATCCGCCTTCGCCCAATCGCGCAAGCAGATTCCACTGCACCCGCTTGAGCAGCGACTCGCGCTGCTTCTTGTAGCTGGTCAGGAACAACCAGTTCTGCGGCATCACGATCTGCACCACGCCGCCGTCGCCACACAGCTCCAGACACCGCTCCAGGAACACATTGGCCAGGTCGTTCTTGGCCGCCGGGTAATGCGCTTCGCAGTAGTCCTTCAGCGCCTCACTCTGCTTGCCACGCGCCAGATACGGCACATTGGTGATCACCAGTTGATAGCGCGATTCCAGCAGCCGCGCCGCATCCAGCAGGCCCAATGCACTGAGCGCCGATTCGCGCCGCCCACCGGCCTCCTCGCCACTTCCCTCCTGCTTCAGGGCTTCCAGCAGCAGCGGTTCCAACTGCGCATAGTCGGAATTGAACAGGTCACCCTTGTGCCGGCTGGGTGAGAGCAGGCTGCCCAGCAGCGGCGCCTGCGCGAACTGCTGATGCAACCGCACCAGACCTTCGCGCAAGGCATTGGCATTCACGGCATCATCAGGCACCAGTGCCTGCCAGTCCTCGGCCTTGCCAGCCACCTTCAATCCGCAACAGGCGATATGGGGGCTGGGAATCTCGCGCACGCCCAACGGCTGGCCGCGCTCGTCCGGATAACGCCAGGCTTCCAATGCCACGGCGAACACCGCGATCTCCACGCAGCGGGCATCCAGCTCCAGTCCGTGCAGGTTCTGCGCCAGCACGCGATCCACCGCCTCCCGCGCGCTCAAGCCTTCCGCCGCCATGCGCATCGGCACCAGCATCAGGAACGCAGCCACCAGAAAATGCCCCGAGCCGCAGCACGGATCGAGCAGCTTGAAGTCGGCCAGCGACTCGGGCCAGCCGTCAAAGCTGCCGGCAGCAGGCGTGCCGTCTTCCAGGGTGCGCAGGTACTCCAGTGTCACCGGACAGGGCGTGTCGGGATGGCGGGTGTTCCACCATGCGCCCAGCGAGTTATGCAGCAGAAAGGCCACCATGTACGGCTCGGTGAACAGCTGGGTGACGGCGGGCAGCTGCTCGGCGCCGATCTTCACCTCGGACTTGTTGATGGCCTCCTTGTGGTCGGCCTGCCAGAACTGGTAGACCCAGCCCAGGCTGTCGGAGGCGGTGAAGACCTCGGGCGGCAGGCTGGCCAGCAGGGTTTCCAGCGGAACCTGCACATCGGCCGGCAGCGCCAGCTCGAACACTGGCGAGCCGGCCTTGAAGATCTGCGGCAGCATGCGCTCGGCCAGCCGTCCGGCCAGCTCCCAGCCGTTGCGGGCGCCTTCGTCGGCGGCCAGTTCCTCGCACTCTTCCAGGGTGACCGCCACGCCGTCGTACATCAGCAGCCGGTTTTCGGCCAGGAAGCGGGCAAACAGCATGCGATGCCAGTGCTGGTAGGCGACTTCCTGCACCAGGTGCGTGATGGTCTGCACCTTGCCGCCGTTGAGGCTGTCGCCCAGCTGGCGGCCATGCGCGCGCAAGCGCACGCGCAGGCGACCCTGCGCATCGTTCAGATGTGCGGGGCGGGTGGCGTCGGCCACGCCGAGTTCATGCAATGCCGCGTGCGCGCCGGCCTCGGCTTGCCGCCGCGCCTGTTTGACCGCGGCTTCCAGGCGGCTGCGCAGGCCGCGTTCCAAGGGTTCCGTCACGTGACCTCTCCTCTCCTCAGCGCGGGCGCACGGGGCCGTTGGCCAGGGCGGCCTTGAGCGCTTCGGCTGCTTCCGCCGCCCAGGCATCCACCTCGGCCGCGTTCTGCAGGGTGCGCTGCGGCAGGGGGATGAACTGGACCTTGGGCTCACACAGCGTCGCGGCTTCTTCGGCCACGCGGGCGAAGCGCCCGGGCAACGCCGCCACGCGGTCGGCCAGGCCTGCCAGAGGATTGGCCTGCAGGGTGGCCAGCACGTCCTGGGTGGTCTGCACCTTGATCTGCGGGGTGTCGGCCAGCGTCAGCCGCTGTGCAGCCAGCAGGCCATGGCGCTGTTCGGGTTCGAGCCTGGCCCAGTTGGGGTCGGCATCGAGGGTGTCCATGCCTTCCTTGTGGCGCTGCGCATAGGCGCTCGCCTGCTGGTTGAGCTGCTCGCGCAGCGCCTGCGACAGCGCGGTACTGAGTCCGGGCACGGGATCAGGGTCGGCCAGGAGCTGGCGCGCGGACGCGATTGCCTCCACCTGGGCCAGCGCGGCTTCAGCACCTTCCAGCCCGGTCGCGTGGGTGGCCAGCTGCCGCAGGGACTGCCAGGACGCCCAGCGGGCGTCGATCCTGTCGGCATCGCGCCGCCATTCGTCAATCAAGGCGGCGAGATCATCACGCTGGTTGTACAGCGCCAGCAATTGCTCGTTGCCGGTACTGCGGCGCAGCTCGTCGATGACCGTGGTATCGCGCTTGTCGGGCTTGGGCGCCTCACCGCCGGCGCGCTCGGCAAGCACGCGCAGCTTCTCGAGAAACGGCCCCACCGAAGACAGCTCTTCATTGGGCTTGGCGGTCACGTCCAGCAATTGCAGCAGCTTGCGGATCTGGATGCGCTGCGGGGCGGTGATGGTGGTGGCTTCAACCCGGAAATGGGTCTTGCCGATGGCCTTGCGCTCCAGCGCCTTGAAGTCGACCGGCTGGCCGCGTTCGTCCTGGGCGCGCAGGGCGCCGGCCACCAGCAAGGCGAACAGGGCACCATCCACGGTATCGCCGGACCAGCCGTAGGGCGCGCCTTCGAAGCGACTGCGGATGTCGGCACCGGTCTTGCCGACCGCGATGAAGCCCAGCACCGCCTTGCAGACCGGGTTCTTCTCCGCTTCGCCTTCATCGCCCACGGCCTTGAGCGCGTCCGGCGCACCCTGGCGGGCACGCTCGAACACCTTGCTCCAGCCGGCGTGGTCGCCCATGCCGAACTGCGGGTACAGGCGATGCAGGGCGTTTTCCGCCGCTTCCCTGACCATGGCCTGGGCATCGGCGCCGGTGACTTCGGCACCACCGCCCTGGAACACGCGGGCATCATTGAAGCAGTCGCGCAGGATGGCCTGGATGCGGTTCTCGGCATTGCGCGCGGTGGTCTGCATGGCCTCAAAGGCTTCGCGGGTGTCGGCGGCGGCATTGGCACCGGGGGTGCCGCGTTCGCTGATGGTGTTGCTGGCGGCCTTGTACTCCATCAGCTGCTGATGCAGATCATCGCCGTGGCGCTTGGGCAGGAACAGGAACACCGTGGGCGATTCACTGCCGGCCTGGCGGGCCTCGGCCCGGACCGCGTTCTCGTCGGTGCTCCAGCCATCGCGCACCCAGACGTAGATGCGCTGGTCTGCATCCTTGAGCAGCACGGCGTCGAACAGGGGGCTGACCTCGCGGGCCACCTTGGCATTGCCCTGCACCAGCGACAGCCGCCCGACGGTTTCACCGAACAGCTTGCGGATGCGGGTGTCGCGTTCGTGCTCAAGCGCATGCCCCTGGCTGGCCAGGATGGCGCGCTGGTTCATGAAGCTGTCGTTCCAGGCGGCGCTTTCCTCGGTCTGGATGCGGTACTCGGCATCGACCTTGATCAGCAGCTCGCAGTTGTCCAGCAGGGCGGGCAGGCGGCTGCGCAGGGCACTGGAGCCGGCCGGCAGATCTTCCAGCAGCAGGTCGGCCAGGGTATCCACGGTGGCGCGGATGCCGATGTCGGCATTGGCCGCGGCGACCTTGTTGATCAGGAACACCAGGCCACAGGCGCGGGCCGTCAGACGCTCGTCCTCGCTGCCGCGCATCCAGACGCTGGTCTTTTCATGCACCTTGCGTGGCAGCTGGCGCGACTGCAGCAGGTTGTCGGCGCTGTCGAAGAACACGAAGTCCGCAGGCACCACCGAACCCAGCGGTGCATCCAGATTGGTCTGGATGACCTTGTGCACCACGGACAGCTGGTTGCGCAGCTGGGCGGCGGTGCCGGTCTGGTCGAGCACCTTGAGCGCGGCTTCCCAGAAGCGGCGGCGGACCGGCAGCAGCGGGTAGTCCTGCGGGAACACCGGCACGTCGTCCGGACGGTGCGCCAGTGCGGTCCCCGACAGGTGACGGGAGATCTCACCCAGGTTGCGGTCGAGCGTGCCTGCGATCTCCGGGATGGCGTCGGGCTTCTTGGCCAGGATCACCTTGCGGATCACGGCATCGACATCGGAATCGGACAGCTCGACCCGCACGGTGAAGCGGCCCTGCAGGCGCTGCAGATTGGCGGTGCCGGTGACGGCGGTCTGGCCGGTGCCGACGAACAGCAGCTTGCCGCCGATGTTCTTGCTGCAGGCCTCGACGGTTTCCTGCACGTCCAGCGAGCGCTGGCTGTCGCCGCCGATGTACTGCTGCACCTCGTCCATCACGACCAGCGTCAGCGGAAACTTGCCATCGCGCGTCAGCGCCTGGCGGATGGCCTTGATCATCTCGTCGCTGGAGACGTCGGATACCGCCGGGAACATCTGGGTCAGCGTCTCGACGCAGGCGTTGCGGGAGGCAAACCGGTCGGGCCAGACCTTGATCAGCGCGTCGGCGATGCCGTCGGCCACGTAGAAGTTGTCCAGTTCCTCCTGCCAGTCGTAGCCGGCCGCGGCCACCGCGGCGCGGACTTCGTCCAGCCGCCCTTCCTTCATCAGCCACATCACGAAGCGTGCGACCGGGTATTGCTCAGGCAGCCCGGCGGACTTGAACACGATGCGCAGCAGGGCCAGACGCACACTGCCGGAGGCACCAGCCCCCAGGGTTCCGGACGCAGCGTGCAGGCCACCGTGGCGCTTGCCCTGCGTGCTCAGTTCCTTGAGATGGTCCTGGATGCCCTGCGGCAGGTCGGCGATACCGCGGGGCGTGGCAGCGTCCGGGAATGGCGTGTCCTGCCAGAGGGCACGCATCATCTTCACCAGGTGGGATTTGCCCGAGCCGAAGAAGCCGCTGATCCAGACGCCGGGCTGCTGCGGCTGGTCGATGTTGCGCAGGAAGGTGTCGAGGATGTCCGAAAGACCTTTCTCATACTGGCCGTCGCAGACGAAGGTTTCCAGCTCGTAGCGCAGGACGGCCAGCGCATCGGCCGAGACATCATCGTTGACGCTGGCCACGCCCTGGTTGACCAGCGTGCGCTGGGCGGGATCCTTCAGATAGACATCGCGGTTGAGCATCATTCCCCCTGGGTGAATCGATTCATGCCTGGTCGGCAGTGATGGGGACGGCGAGGTAGTTCCAGCCGTCGTAACCGTCGAGCAGGCGGTAGTTGTTGTTCTCGAAGCTGCCCGGGAAAAATACCAGCAGCCGCCCGCTGACGCGGGGTGCGAAGACATCGACCACGTCCTTGACCTTGGCGAGGCCAAACAACGAGCCGACACCGCTTACCGCGACCACGGCCTGGTCATCGGCACCAGTGTTTTCGACAAAAGACGCAAACTGCGTGCTCAAGAACTCCAGATACTTGGGCAGCAAGGTGGCAAGCAGCTCCGGCTTCTCGAAGTACTTCTGCGCGTAGCGTTGCGATGCCAACCACTGGGCAAAGGTGTCGGTCAGGTCGAAGTGCTGCCAACCGTGCCCGGCGGCGATGGTCGCCAACTCGAACTCGCCTATCCTGGAGCGCAAAGCGCGTTCCTCGACCGGGTCGTAGACACAGAAGACCACGCGCTGGGCCGCCGCCACGTCGTCACGCCAAGGCGTCCGGATGAAGCGCTCATAGGACTGCAGCAGACGCTTAAGCTTGCCCACGGATCATCACCTCCTCAGCCGGGCGGATCTGGCGCGGAAACGCCACCTCCATCACGTCGGCGACCCGCTTGAACGCGATCCAGCCTTTGCGTGCGGCCTCTTCGGCCAGGTCGATGCAGGCGGCAACCGGCACATCCTGGGCTTTCATGAAGCGGGTCTGGAACAGCGCCGGCCCCCGTGCACCGGAGGCATGACCCAGGAGCAAGGCATAGGCGACCGAGGCCGGCGTGGGCATGGCCTGCTCACGCAGCTTCCGGACCCGACCGTTGAGATGGCCGGACTGGGTCAGGGTGGCATTGATGTTCTGCGCGACCGACTTCAGGGTTGCCGGGCTGAAGCGCTCCGGGAACCTGGCCGACATGAAGGTCTCGACCGATTCACGGGTGACCGTGCTCCCCTTGGGGGCGGCCCAGACATGCGGCGCCACCGAGGACAGCAGGCCGTCCCGCGCCAGTGCGGCGCACAGGGCCAGCAGGGGGTGCGCCTGGACATCCCGCGCCCAGAACCAGCGCATGCTGCGGAAGACCAGCTGTTCCGGGCTGACCCCGTAGAGGTCTACCAGATGCCCCCAAGTTAGCGTCCGGGTGCTGCCGGAGCGCTTGCCCAGGCAGTTAAGCTCCACCACCGCGTGCCGGTAGTCGGCCTGGCTGGCCCCTTCCGGGCAGGCATCGAGCAGCAGGCCGAGCTCGGCCAGCATGATGGTGCGAGAGGCGTGGGCGCCCCCGGCGGTGGTCTTGAAACCCAAATCAGGGAGAGGCATGAGCATGGATCTGGTCTGCGCCCCGTGGCCATGAGCGGCCTGGAGGTCGCTTGACGACATTCTTCCGGGTAGACAGGAGATGCTAGCCGCTTTGCCGGCTGGCGGTCGACGCAGACAGCTGCCAGTGCCCTTCGGACAGACACCTGGCGGCGATGTCAAGCGCCCCCGGACGCCCCTGCCGTCTCAGTATCTCCCTCCGTGAGACTGGCGCAGGGGAGCATCGAGCCATGCGCCACTCTTGGCAGCGCCAGCACTTGGTTACGGTCGGTTGTACTGCAAGATGCAGACCTGCACCGTCGCTCAGCTTGTACGCCTTGTCGGCACGCTTCGCGTTTCGGATGCGTGCATCAGTGAGTCGCGCAGAGGATCGTGCGGACATGAGAGCGGGTATCCAGCTTCGATACCCTCAACGATACCCGCTTTTCTCTCGGCTTCCAGCAAACAACAGAAGACGCCCCGGACTGCAAGTCATTGTCTTTACTGGACTTTACACAGGACCACGGACTCACTCGGATCGCTTCGGACGCCGATGCTGATTTTCGATCATCAGCAGCATGGCGGGGTCCGGCTCGGGGTCGCGGAGGGCACGGGGCAGGCGGCGCAGTATAGCCGCCGCTCAGTCGCGGGCCTGTCCGGTCTCCCAGCCCGCCTCGCGGGCCAGCGCCCGCAGCGCGGCGTCACCCTCGCCGTCGACCCAGGCCTGCAGCGCGGGGAGCCAGTCGGGAGCCGACCCCTGTTGAACCGGGGACTGGTGCGTGGACGGGACGCCCGTGCCCGGGCGCAGGGTCAGCTGCAGCGCGCCGTCCGCACCGGGCCGGGCCGCGTCGATGACCACGTGGGCGGGGCCGAAGCGGTCGTGCCGCGCAGGTTCGGGGATCAACAGCCAGGCCTGGCGCTGCCCACGGTCCACCCGCGCCAGGACCGGGGAATCGCCGGCCCCTTCGCGCGCGAAGAGCACGGCCAGCAGGTGCGCCTGCAAGGCCCGGTCGACGACACCCTGCAATTCGTCCGCCTCGCACCGTGCACCGTCGACCGCCCAGGCCAGGCCGGACAGCAGCAGATCGCCGAGAGCGGGCTGTCCGACCGCCTCCTCACGCGGCCATCGAAGCTGCCGCAGGTTCACCGACCAGCGCCCCGAGCCGTCGCCCCGGTCGGCGCCGAACAGGGTCACGGCTCCGTCGGACAACGCCGCGGCCACCACCTCGCCCGACGGAAGGTCCAGGCGCCGACCACCGGAAAGCCGCAGCGCGTGCGCTCCCGGCGGCCAGACCGTCGCCCCGGCGTCCTCGACCACCGTCGGCAGGTCGGCCGCCGCCGCCGCGCAGGCCTGCTGGGCCTCGAGCCGGCCGGAGCCGGACCTGTCGCAGGCCACCAGCGCAGGCAGCACCAGGGCCAGGGCCCAGGCGGCACGATGCCTGGCCTGCGGCCGGACTGCGACCGCTCTGCGGTGATGGGTCATGGTTCCCTCCATGCGGGCCGTCGGTTGGCAGCATGGGGGCATGCCCGATGCGGGGCAAGCATGGTCGGCCCCCTACCACTCCACGCCGAGTTCCACGAAGGCGACCGAGTTCGGCCGGAGGTTGCCGAGGTAGCTGTCCCGTGGGCCACCGAAAAGGTCGAAGCCCGCGTCCAGGTGGACGCCGTGACCCAGGCCGTGTCGGTAGCGTCCCCGAAGCGTGCGCTCGGCGCGGGGAAGCGACCACACGGCGAAAACCTCCACCGAGCCGCGGTGCTCGGCCACCGGCCGGGCATAGCGCAGGGCCAGGCCGCGCTGCCGGTCCTCGACCTCGTTGGCGATGAGTCCCTGGGCCCGCTGCGCGGCGTCGGCCAGCGGGAAACCGGAGGCCTCCGCGGCCCTGCCCAGGTGACGGACGAACCCCTGCACGGACAGCGTGGCCGCATCCGCCAGCAGCCACTCCGTGCCGGCCACGACGGTGAGGTGGCTGCGCCTGTGCGCGGTGGCCGGATGGTCGGGTCGCTGCGGCGTCACCCAGGCCGCCTCGGCGCGGACCACCCTGCGCCCGGCGACCCGGGCCAGATCCGCGCCGAGCATGCGCATCGGCGTCGAAGTCAGGGCCAGCTGCGGCATCGGCGCGGTGGACGGTGGCCTGGCCAGGGTCGGATCGGGGTCGCGACCGTCGAAGGCCACCAGCGACCAGTCCATCGCCGAGCCCAGCCGCTCGTAGCGCAGGGCCACGTCGAGTCCGCCGGCGTCCCGCGCCCGGACCACGTCGACGCCATCGGGCACGGGCAGCGGCACCTCGTTGAGGCGCGCGCCCCTCAGCAGGTGGGCCTGGATGCGGCCCGCGCCCGGCCGGCAATCCAGGTGCAGGCCGTCGCGCCCCGAGCGCTGATCCGCACCCCGTGGCGTCAGCCGCCGGTGGTTGACCGGGGACACCCGGTCGGTGGGGTTGATGCCGTCGGCCCGCCCCCACAGCACCAGGCGGCGGCCCAGGGCCGGCGCGCAGCTCGCCCGGGGCGCCGCCAGCTCCAGCTCGCGGATGCCGGCGTCGCGGCGCCGGCCATCCAGCCGCTCCGGCGAGTCGACCAGCCAGGCGCCGGCCGTGAGCCGCAGCCCGCCCGGCGCGTGCGCGGACAGCCCCAGGTTGACGCGTGCGCTGGCCTGGGTCCCGGCGTCGTCGAGCAGGCGGTTGGTCGACCACAGCCCGAACGACGCGTCGCCCGACCATTCCGGGCCATCGGTCGCGACCGCCTGCCCCGACGCGAGCACGGCCGCCATCACCAGCGGCGCGACCGGCACCCCGCGACGCCACCGGCGCGCCGGACTCACGGGCGGGGAAACAGCCTGCGGGGCCATTCAGGACCGGTCCAGTGCATGGGGCGTGAACAGGGCGGCCGGCAGGTCGACGCCGACCTCGAAGCGGGTGAATTCGATCCGTGTCCGGTGCCCGCTGTGCAGGTTGATGCCGGTTGCGCGCATCGGCTGCCAGCGCTCGGGCTCCACGCCCATCGCGCGGATGTCCTCGAACTCGAAGCGCTTGAAGGGCTCACCGGCCAGGTCGTCCACCTCCACCCGCGTCGCCACCCGGTTGTCCACGCGCAGCCAGCTGGTCCGCCGGCTGTAGCCGCTGTTGCGCAGGACCGCCGTGCTGGCCGGCACCGACTCCACGACATGGTGGAGCACCCCGTCGACCTCCTCGTCGCGCAGCCAGCGGTGGGACCAGTCCTCGACCCGGTGCCCCATCACGTCGCCGTAGCTGAAGTCGGTGCCGATGAAGCTGTCCTTGCGGTTGGAGGCCACCAGCCGGCGGATGCGGCGCATGGCCGGAAGGTAGACCCACATGTCGTCCTCGGCGTCGCTGTGCTCGACCAGCAGCGTCGCGGTCCCGCGAATGTCGGCCGGCGCATGGAAACGGACCAGGCGCAGCGTGTCGACCCCGTTCTCGTGCAGCCGCGACTGCAACGTGGCACGGCGCAGGCGGGTGGCGCCGCTGGCCGATCGCAGCTCGAATGCCGCCTCGCCCTCGGCGGTGTCGAAACGGGTGGCGGCCGCGTTGGCCTCCATCAGCGCGACCGCATCCGGCCCCTCGGCGGTCGAATCCGGGGCCGACCAGGCCACCTGCGAGTAGGTCAGGAAGGCCATCGCCGAGACCACGATCAGCACGGCCGCTCCGCGGCCGCCGCCGCGCTGGCGGTGGATGAAGCGGGGCTTGAAGGCGAGGATGACCGAAGGGATCAGGGTCAGCGCGGTGAACACCGCGACCAGCATCGCCAGGCCGATGAAGCTGGCCAGCCACACGTGGACCTTGTAGTCCCAGGACAACAGCAGGACCGCATAGCCCCCGGCCACGGCAGTGGCCACGTACAGGCAGGCCTTGCCGGCCGTCCCGATGGCCTGGCGCACCGCATCCTCCAGGGGTCGTCCCTGCCCGGCATACTCGCCGATGCGGTAGATCAGGTAGATCGCGTAGTCGGCCCCGATGCCCACCGCCATGGCGGAGATCAAGGCATTGGGGATGTTCAGCGGAACGCCCAGGTAGCCCATGGCCCCGAACACCAGGGTGAGCACCACCAGCAGCGGGGACAGCACCAGCAGCCCGCCGACGAAGGACCGGAACGCGATCGCCGAGACGGCGAAGATGACCGTGAGGATCTGCAGGATGTTGAGCAGCTTGCTGCGGACCATGACGTCGGTCACCGCCAGCGTCTGCGCCACCTCGCCGCCGAAGGAGACCGTTACCCCGGCCGGGAACTCGCGGGCCGCGCGCTCGGCGAGGTCGCCGACCAGCGCCTCGATCTCGGCGTTGCTGTTGGTGCGCAGCATGATCGAGACCTTCGCTCGCCGGTAGTCGTAGTCCACGTGCGAGGAAAAGTCCTCCGGGTCCCCGGAGAGCGAGTACAGGAAGAGGTACTGGGCGATCAGCCCGCTGTCTGCCGGCAGGGTCGCCGCCGGCAGGTGCATGCCTTCCGCCGCGCCGTGCATGCGGCGCAGGAAGTCGTCGATGGACAGCGTCTTGCCGACGTGCTCCCGTCCTTCCGCGTCGGCCTGCAGCGCCCTGATCGCGGCGAGCACGGCCGGGTCCTTCACGCCGTCGGGAACGCCGGTGTCGACCATGAGGTAGAGGACGTTGGTGCCGCCGGTCTGTGCGTTGAGCAGACTGTCCTCGGCCTGGACGGGCAGGGATTCGGAGAAGAACGAGCGACTGGCGTTGTCGACCTGCACCAGGGGCCAGCCCGCCACGGCCACCGCCAGCAGCGCGGCGATCGCCAGCAGCACGCGACGGCGGCCGCGCCCGGAGAGGACCGCGCCAGCCACCCCACCGGTGACCCGGTCCCAGATCCGCACGCGCGATTCCGCGGCCACGTGCCGGGCCGAGGGCGGTCGCAGGCTGGCCCTCACCGCCGGGGTGAAGGTGAACTCCAGCACGACGGCGGTGAGCAGGCCGATCCCGGTGAAGATGCCGAACGCGCGGATGGTCTCGAGTTCGAAGATCACCAGCGAGAAGAAGCCCAGTGCGGCCACGCCGCCGGCAATGACCAGGACCGGGCCGACCGCGGCCAGGGAATGGATCGTCGCCAGCCGGTTGGCCGCACCCGGCGCGTACCCCGCGGCCACCAGGTCGATGTAGCTTTCGTAGTACCGCTTGAGCAGCTGCACGGCATGCCCGGCGGCCACGGCGAGGATCAGGATCGGCGTGGGCGAGTTGAAGATGTCCATCGGCACGCCCATCACGCCCATGATTCCCACGCCCCACACCACCGACAGCACCGCCGTCACCAGCGGCAGGACCAGGCCCTGGAGCGTCCGGAAGGCCTCGAAGTGGAGCAGGCCGATCACCAGGACCGCGATCGGGAACAGCCAGTGGATGCGGCCGGCGAGGCGCTCGGCCTCGCGCAGGTAGACCGGGTTCCCGCTCAGGGAGAACGACAGGCCCTCCACGGCCTCCTCCTGGAGGATGCGGTGGACGTCGCGCAGCATGTGTCCATAGCCGTGCTCGCTTTCCCGGAGTTCGGCCATGATCGTCGCGGTCCTCCAGTCGCTGGAGATGACGGTGTCGCGGAAGACCGGGTTGGCGGTGATGGCCTCGCGGAGTGCGTCGCGTCCCGCCGCGTCCAGCGACGTGTCGGGAACCAGTGGCCGCGCGAGGAAGGCGTCGCCATCCCCCTGGATGGATTTCGCCTGCGGCGCCGTGAGGCTGAGCAGCGTCTGGCGACTCACCGTGGGCGAGGCCAGCAGGCGGTCGGTCACCCGCGCAACCGCATCCAGCACGCGTGGCTGCAGCGCATCCCCGGTGTCCGGGGTCACGCCGATGACCACCAGGTACTTCGAGCCGAAGATCGCCTCGATCTCGTTGGTGGTCTGGATGTAGGGGTGGCTCTGCGGCACCACGGCGGCCGGGTTGATGATCACCTCCTGCCGCGAGGCGAACATGCCCAGGACACTGGTCAGCAGCACCACGGCGGCGATGACCCAGGCGCGGTGGTCCACGACCCAGGTGACGTAGCGCTCCAGGAGGTGCGAGAAGGAGCCCGGGGCGATCCCGGGCAGCGGCTGGCCGGCGGCGGTTTCGGTGGTCGGATTCATGCGCCGATGCTAGGCAGCGGGCGCGCGATCCCGCCATGGAACCGATGTCCCATGGCCTGCGCCGATCAGGCGTACTGCAGGTAGGCGCGGGTGAGTTCGTTCGCGGGAGACTCGAAGAAACGGTCCGCCGGCCCCGACTCGACCAGCCGCCCCACGCCGTCGACCTTCCACATCAGCGCCACGGTGTCGCCGAGACGGCGCGCCTGCCCGAGGCTGTGGGTCACCAGCACGATCGTGCGCTGCTCGCTGAGCCTGCGCACCAGCCCCTCGATGACCCGCGTGGAGATCGGGTCGAGTGCGCTGCAGGGCTCGTCCATCAGCAGCACGCAGGGGTCGAGCACCAGCGCACGGGCCAGGCACAGCCGCTGCTGCTGGCCGCCGGACAGGGCCATCGCCGGGGAGTCCATGCGGTCGCCGACCTCGTCCCAGAGACCGACCTCGCGCAGGCTGGCGGCGATGCGGTCCTCGACTTCGCCACGGTTGCGGATGCCGTGCTGGCGCAGTGCGAACTCGAGGTTCCTGCGGATCGAGAACGGGAACGGATTGGGCTTCTGGAACAGCATGCCCACGTGCCGCCGGAGTGTGATGGGGTCACGACTCAGGCGTGTGCTGTCGAGCCAGCTGAAGTCGACCGCACCGGTCACCCGGCAGCCGGGCACCAGGTCGCACAGCCGGTTGAGGCAGGAAAGCAGGCTGGACTTGCCGCAGCCCGAGGGGCCGATCAGCGCGGTGATGGCGTTGCGCGGCAGGTCGAGGTCGACGCCCTCGACCACCCTGTGGCTGCCGTAGCGGATACCCAGGTTGCGGATGCGCACGTGGTCGCCGCTGCAGTCGCATCCCCCGCCGAACGTCGCCGGCGCACCCGCCGGCGCCATCGGCTGGCCCCGCCCGGCGGCCCCGGCGGGTGCGGTGTCGACGCGGCGACGCAGCGCCGGAATCAGGCTTCTCATGGGTTCCTCCCCGGGTCAGGCTGGCGACGCCCCGGTCATGCGCCGCCGCATCCAGTTCATCAGCCCATGCACCGCCAGGCTCAGGATCGCCAGCATCATCAGCAGCGCCAGTGCCGAGCCATAGGCATTGGCGGAGCCGCCGGGGACGTTGGTGGACAGTTCGTAGATGTGGACGGAAATGCTGCGCCCGGAGTCCATGATCGAACCGGGCATGCGGTCGGAGTAGCCGCTGGTGAACAGCAGCACGGCCGTCTCGGCCAGCGCACGCCCGAGTGCCAGCACCAGTCCGGCGCAGATCCCGGGTGCGGCCACGGGCACGATGACATGGAACAGCACGCCCCGGCGGGTGAGGCCCAGGGCCGAACCGGCCTGCCTGTGCTGCAGCGCTGCGGCCTCCAGCGCCGATGTGGTCGCCCGGGCCAGGGTGGGCAGGATCATGCAGGCCAGGGTCAGGCCGCCGGCGGCGATGGAGTAGCCCAGGCCCATCCACCGGCAGAAGAAGGCCAGGCCGAACAGCCCGAACACCACCGAAGGAATCCCGGCCAGGATGTCGAGGCCGCCCCGGACCAGGCGGGCCAGGCCTCCGGACGGGTCGCAGCCCTCCGTCAGGGTGACCGCGACCGCGAAGGCCGGCGGCAGCGCGGCCACCAGGCTGATCGCGACGATGCCCAGGGTCGAGACCAGCACCGGCGCGATGCCACCGGCCCGGCCACCGTCGGACGGGGACGCCAGCAGGAACTCCAGGGACAGGGCACCCACACCCCCCATGACCACGCTGACCAGGGGCCACAGCAGCCCGGCGATGGCCACCAGCGACAGCGTCCACACCAGCGCGGTCCACGGCAGGTCGGTTCGTCCGGCGACGACCGGCATGCTCATGCGTGCATCCTCCGCCCCCGGGAACCCGCCCATTCGGAGAAGGCGACCAGGGTGGTGACCAGCACCAGCATCACCAGCCCCGTGGCGAACAGGGCGGCCCGGTGGTCGCCCACGGCGTAGGGCATCTCCAGGGCGATGTTCGCCGTGAGTGCGCGTACCGGTGCCAGCAGCGAGTCGGGCAACTGCACGATGTTCCCGCACACCATCAGCACGACCATGGTCTCGCCGATCGCCCGCGCCGCCGCCAGCACCATGGCCGAGAGGATGCCGTGGCGGGCGGCGGGAACGACCACGCCCAGCACGACGCGCGACCGTCCGGCGGCCAGCGCCGTGGCCGCGTGCACATAGGCATCCGGGACCTCGTCGAGCGCCGCACGCGCCAGCAGGCTCAGGGTGGGGAACACCATCAGCGCCAGGACCAGGATGCCGGTCAGCAGCGTGGCGCCGGTCGGTCCGAAGGCACCGATCACCGGCACCAGCACCGTCAGGCCCCACAGGCCGTAGATGACCGTGGGGACCGCGGCGCCCGCCTCGACCACCGCGTTCATCGTCACGGCCACCGCCGGCGGCGCGTGGAAACGCAGCACGATCGCGTAGGCCAGCGCCAGGGGCGTGGCGACCAGCAGGGCCCCTGCGGTCAGGCAGAGGCTGGCCACCACCATCGGCAGGACATTGAAGCTGCCCTCGCGTGGCCACCAGCCGGGGTCGGTCAGGAACCGGGACAACCCGCCCCCGGCGACAAGGGGCAGCGTCTCCCCGACCAGGAAGCCGGCGATCAGCAGGACCACCAGGGAACCGGCGACGGCCATCAGCCCGCAGACCCACCAGAAGACGAGGTCCCCGGCACGGCCGCCGCGACGCGGCACGCGCAGGGCCACCGCCCCGCTCATGGCTGCACGGGCACGAAATAGTGGCGCTGGATGATCTCGGCCGCCTCGGCCGATCCCATGAACTGCAGGAGCCGGCTGGCGCCCTCGCCCGGGGTGCCGGCGTAGACCAGGTTCAGGGGGCGTCGCAGCGGGTAGGTGCCTTCGGCCACCGCCGCCGACGAGGGCCGGTACCCGTCCAGGGCGATCATCCGGACCGGTGTCCCGCTGGCCGCCTCGTACTCGGCGGTGCCGATGGCGACGTAGCCGATCGCCAGGCGGTTGCCGGTGACCGCCTGGATGCCCTGGAGGTTGTCGCCGATCACCATGTCGGCGCGGATGTCCCGGTAGGTGATGCCCAGGTGTTCGGCGAACACATCCAGCGTCGAGCGACCCTCGGCCTTGCTGACCACCGTGATGGTCCCGCTGCCGGGGCCGACCTCGCTCCAGTCGCGCACGCGGCCGGTGAAGATGTCGACCACCTGCCTGCGTTCCAGGGCCAGCACCGGGTTGTCGGCGTGCACGACGATCGCGACGCCGTCGTGGGCCAGGGTGAATCTGCCGAGGTCGGCCTCCGCGGCGAGGGGCGCCCGGGAGACCATGCCAAGCTGGGCCAGACCGTCGCGCACGTCGAGGATGCCGCGCGTGCTGCCGCCGGTCTGCACCTCGATGCGCACGTTGCCGTCGATGGCCTCGAACGCGCGCGCGATGTCGCCCACGACCGGTGCCACGGTGCTCGACCCCACGATCATGATGCGTTCTGCGCCCGCGCCGCCGTCATCGCCACAACCTGCGACCACCAGCACTGCCGCTGCAAGCCATCCGGCCGGGAACACGCGCCGGCCGCAACCGCGTCGGAGTCTGGAGTGCATCGGTGGTCGTCCTCGTGATCGTCCTTGACGGGCCGCCCCTGCCGGAGCGGGGCCACCCGACGCAGGTCCGGGGGCCGCAGCGAAGGCTAACGGGTGGCTCACTGACCCAGAATAGGAGCGATGTACTATGGCCAGCACAGGACCCTCGCCGGATAGTGCGGCGCACACCGGGCGGACCCGACGGCCGTCGAGCCCGCCCGCAGTGCAGCTGCCATCCACCATGGAGAGGTTCCAGACATGACCGGCCAGACCCCGCCCGCCCCGCCCGCCGACCTTCGACCGACCAGCCGTCGCGAGACGATCCAGGACGCGCACGCCAAGCCCGACAGCTACTTCGACCTGCTCGCCTACATCGCCTCCAACGCGGTCGCCGGCGAGATCATGGCGGTGGAGAACTACTCCGAAATGGTGCCGCTGATGCCGGACACCGAGAGCAAGATCGAGGCGGTGAAGCAGGCGTTCGAGGAAACCAAGCACATCCGCATGCTGGCCAGCCTCGGCAAGCGGCACGACTACGACGTCATGCGCGAGATCGTCGAACCCCAGTGGTTCAACATCCGCCGCCACTTCAGCACCGCCGTGGCCAACCGCGACCTCGCCGCCTGCCTGCTCACCCAGGACCTGATGACCGAGACCATGGCCATCGTCCTCTACCGCACGCTCAAGGCCCAGGGCGATCCGGACACCTCGGCCCTGGCCACGAAGATCCTCGAAGACGAGCTCGAGCACCTGGAGATCGGCCTGGCCCGCATCCGTGCCATGCGCGAGGCGGACCCCGAAGGCGTCGCGGAGAGCCTGCGCTGGGCCCATCACCGGGTCATGCCCGAACTCTTCAGCATGGTCAGCACCAGCTGCCACTTCCTCTGCGACCGTCTGAACATCGACTGCGGCGCGCTGAGCCTGGGCGACCTGCGCACCGACATCGACGCGATCCGCATCGAAGCGCTTGATGCCTATGTCGAGACCCTGGACCGGGCGGGCTTCGAACCCGAGGTCACGGCACCACTGATCGAGTCCATGCAGTCCTACGGCGGGACGCCCTCGGCGAACGCCGGTCTGGCCGCCCACTGAACCCGGCCCGGGGGGCCCCGAGCCCCCCGGCCGTCGCGGACCGCGACCCCATGAGCGACATCCTGCTCCCCTTCCTGCGCTTCTTCGTCCTCGACGGCGTCCTGCTGGTGTCGCTGTTCCTGCTGGTGACTTGGGGTGTTGTCGTGGCCCAGCAACGGATGCCCTTCGAGCGCACCCGGGCGCGGCTGCTGCTGCATTCGGGATGGCGGGCCTCGTTCGCCGCCAGCGTCGGCGGCGTGGTGACCCCGTTCTGCTCGTGCTCGACCATCCCGGTGCTCAACGGCATGCTGCGCGCGGGGGTCGCCATCGCGCCCGGCTTCGCGTTCCTGATCTCCTCGCCCGTGGTCAACGAGGGCGTGTTCATCCTGCTGTTGATCACCCACGGCCCGGTGCCGGCGCTCGCCTTCATCGCCGCGGGACTGGCCATGACCACGGCTGCGGGCATGATCGCGGCCCGGGCTGGGCTTGGCCGTTTCGTCCGCCCGAACCGGGCCGCCGTCGACGACGGCGAGTTCGTCGGCACCAGCGGCGGCCCGGGCTGGCCGGGCTGGCGTCCGGCCAGCCGGTTCGCCTGGTTCGCCGCACGGCAGGAACTGGGTCGTTTCGCGCCGTACCTGCTGGCCGGACTGGTTGTCGGCGGGCTCATCTACGGGGCCGTTCCCGAGCACGTGGTGACGGGCCTGCCCGACCGGGTGCCCCCATGGGCGCTGTACCTGGCCTGTGCGCTGATCGGGCTGCCACTGTACATCTCGCCCATCGCCGCGCTGCCGATCGGGCTTGCCCTGCTGGCCAAGGGTTTCCCGCCCGGTCCGCTGGTGACCTTCCTGGTCGCCTCGATCGGAACCAGCCTGCCCGAAGTGATCCTGCTGTTCCGCCTGTTCTTCTGGCCGCTTGTCCTGGCCCATGCGGTGGCGGTGATCGCCTGCGCGATCGGCCTGGGCCTGGTGGTGTCCCTGCTGACCTGAAACGTCCATCCGGAGTCCCCATGTTCAACCTGTTCCGCAAATCACCCAGCGAAGACGACGTCGAGACGCTCAAGCGCGCGCTTTCACCGGGCGCGGTCACGGTGGTCTCGGCGAGCTGCTGCAGCGCCGGCGCCGCCCAGGTCGACGAGCAGGTCGTCGCCAGCGCCCGCGAGGCCCTCGCGGCGGCCGGACTGGACTGGCCGGTCGGGATGCTGACCGTCACACGAGCCCAGGCCGTGCTGCCGCGGGTCACCCCCGAGCTGGACGCCGCACAGGCCGCTCTGGCCGGGCAGGTCAACAACCTGTTCATGAACCACGGGCTGAGCGCCTTCCCGGTGCTGCTGGCCCACCAGCGCGTGGTCTCCTACGGCGGCGTCCCCGATGCCGCGCTGGTCGCACGCGCGCTCCCGGCGCGCCAGGCCCGGGCCGAGGACGGAAAGACGCATGCACCGCCTGCTTGAGGTCCCCCGTGAAGGCGGCCGGGTCATGGTCACCGGCGCCACCGGCTACCTGGGCTCGCTGATCGTGGCCCGCATCCTGCACGAGGGCTGGGCCTCGTCGGTGCTGGTGCCAAGCCGCAACCCCGACACCCCGGTGATGCCCGCCGCGATCGCGGCCGAGCTTTCGGCCCTGGGTGCCGACCCCGCACGCTTCGCCGACCGCGTGGAGACGGTGCGCTGGAACGGCGCGGAAGGCAGCGACGAGCCCGGCCTCGCCGCATTGATGGAGGCGCGCCGCATCCGCACCCTGGTGCACTGCGCAGGCTGCCTGGACTACTTCGACGAGGCGGCGCTGGAGGCGGTCAACGTCGCCCTGACCCGGCGGCTGGTCTCCGCGGCCCGCTCCGCAGGCGTCGAGCGGGTGGTGTTCGTGTCCACCGCCTACGCCGGCGGGTACCGCAGCGGGCCGGTACCCGAGTCCCCCCTGGTCGAGCCCGAGCGCGACCCCACCGCCTACACCCGCACGAAGCGTGCCGCCGAGCACGTGGTGGCCGACAGCGGGCTGCCGTTCCTGATCGTGCGGCCCTCGATCGTCATCGGCAGCGCACGCGACGGCCGCTACAGCGGCAAGCGCTACGGCGTCTACCAGCAGTGGATGGGCATCGAGCGGCTGCTGGCCGATCGCTACCACGCCGAGCTGCACACCGTGGCGACCTCCCAGCCCCTCAACCTCGTGCACCAGGACGCCTTCGGGTCGGCGATGTCCGGAATCCTCCACAGGGTGCCGGACCACGCCTTCGTCAACCTGGTGTCCGCGGACGACGCCTCCCCGTCGATGCGCCAGATGTGGCAGCTCACCAGCGCCATCACGCGCCCACGCCGGGTGTGTTTCTACGAGCGCCTCGAGCACATCGACCTCAAGCGGCTGCACATCCGGCAACGCAGCTACCTCACCTTCGCCCGGACCAACCTGGAGATCGGGGCACACCCGTGGCGCTTCGAGCGCAACTGGCTGGACTGCCTGCGCGCGGCGGGAACCGACTACACCGAGGCCACCCTCGACAGCGTGCGGGTGTGCCTGGACCGCTTCGTCCGCCACTCCCCGGTGCTCGCCGGCTACGCCGAACGTTTCGCCGGAGAGTTCCCGGAGCAGACCGAGTTCATCGACATGCCGGCACCGTCCGGACGCCAGCAGGTGGCCGAACATGCGCCCGGCTGACCGCACGGCGGCAGCCTGGGTGCGCGCGGTCGACGCCGTGGGCCGGCACCTGGGCACCCGGCTGGCCTCCGGGCCGGCGCCGGACATCGTCTGGTGGGGCGGCGCGGACAGCGGGCTGCTGTCGGTCGCGCGGCTGCCGGAGGACGCACGCTGCCTGCTGGTGGACGAGGACCCGCGGCGGATCCGGGCGGCGTCCCGGGCGGCCGGACGACCGCTCCAGACGCGGCGGCTGCTCAGCCTGGCCGACCTCGGTCACGACGGTGACCGGACCGAACAGGCCCTCGCCGCCGCAGCGCCGCGATCCCTGGACGCCTATCTGGCGCTGCAGGAGCGGCTTGCGGCCGATGCCCGGGAACAGCCCGCTGTTGCCGACGGAGGCTGCACCCACCTGGTGATGGACCTGGTCCTCAACCGGCTGGCCACGCCGCACTGGGCCGCGGCGCTGGACGAGGCGATGCGCGTGCTTGGACGCGAGGGCAGCGTGATGTGCGTCGTGCTGATGGCCGACGAGCCGGTGGACGGCAGCCACGCCCTCCGCCCGCTGGCATCCGCGAACCGGTTCCGGCTACCGACCGAACTCGAGGTCGTCCAGGCCCTGGAGTCGGCCGGGTTCCACGGCATGTCCATGCAGTGGGGCACGGCGCTGGACCCGGAGGCGGTCGACCGCATCGGCGAGGCCGACGTGCGCCTGTGCCTGGTCGAGGCCTGGCGCGGCAAGCAGGGGCCGTGCCTGGAACTCGGCCAGGCCGTCGTCTACCGTGGCCCCTGGCGGGAGGTGCGCGACGACGACGGCCATGTCTACCCGCGGGGAGAACGCGTGGCGGTGTGCGCGAAGACCTTCGGACTGCTGATGCGGGCGCCCTACGCGGCCGACTTCATCGGCCTGCGGAGCGTCGCCGAGCCGACCCTGGACAACGCGCTGCCCTTCGACTGCACACAGGGGATGCGGCGCGACCCGAAGGTCACCAAGGGCCTGCGGCCCTTCGTGGGCTCCCGCACGCACGACGACGCCTGCACGGCCGGAAGCGGCTGCTGCTGACGGCCGCCGGAACCAGCGCGGTCGGCTCGCCTATACTGGGGACGGCCGCGGGACGCGGCCATCGGTACACGCGGGGCAGGGACTGGAGGTGTGACCATGGATGATCCACGAGCGGGATGGGAGACCGTGCGGGCGTATGTCCGCGGGGAAGCGTTCGCGAGGCTTGGCGTCGACTGCATGGCAGTGGGGCTTGCCGTCCTCGACGGGCCCGCGGTCCAGATCCAGGACACGCCCTACCTCGTCGGCGAGATCCACGAGGAGCCGCGGACGCTTCAGAGCCATTGCGCTTCGCTGCTGGCGATCTGGTCGGCGGCGCGTGCGCCGCTGGTCGTCGACCTGGGTCGGTGCACCTGCGTCGGCCGGCGGGTGCTGTCGGGTGAGTCCAGCCGCGGTCGGCGCTTTGCCGTCCACGGCCGCACCATCGGCCAGGGGCGGGTCGTCTTCGCGGTGATCAGTTCCACCCGGCGCTGGGGAGACGAGGACGGCGTCAAGGGGGTGGTCGATGCCGTGGTCGAGCGGGCGGTCGAAGCTTGGCCGACGATCCGGGCCGAGCCGGCCGACGCGCTGCCGGAGTCGGATGCCGACCTGGACTGGTACCTGTTCACCGGCCGCGAGATCGAGATCCTCCATCTCATCGCGCAGGGCCTGAGCAACAAGCAGATCGCGCGTCAGCTGGGCTCGAGTCCGAACACGGTGCGCAACCAGATCCACGCCGTGTTCCGCAAGGCAGGCGTCAGCAACCGGACCGAACTGGCGATGCGGGTGGCCGCCACGCGCTGAGGGCCCGGCCCCCGCGCGGGGCAGCGCTCAACACCGGGCGATGTCCTGCACCGAGCGCAGCAGGTCGCCATCGGTCAGGTCACCCAGCGGCAGGGCCAGCAGCCTGGCCATGCGGTAGCCCAGGGCCTGCCGGGTGAGGTCGAAGGCCCGGCGACGGGCATCCCCGTCGCCCGGTGCGCCGGACGGATCCGGATAGGACCAGTGGGCCCGCACCGGCCGCCTGCCGGGGGTCGACTCGAACAGCGGACAGGCCTCGCCCGCCGCGTTGTCGCAGACGGTGATGACCAGGTCCAGGGACGGTGCACCGTCGCCGCAGAACCGGTCCCAGGACTTGCTGGCCAGCCCCGTGGTGTCGACGCCCGCGTCGTCGAGCACGCGCAGGGCCATGGGGTGCACCTGGCCGGCCGGGGCGCTCCCGGCACTGTAGGCGCGGACCGGATGCCCGGCGGCGCTGGCGAGGTGGTTGAGCATCGCTTCGCCCATCACGCTGCGCGCGGCGTTGTGCGTGCACAGGACGAGGACGTTGAACGCCCGGGCGGGCGGCAGGCCTTCCATGGTGTCTCCGTGTGGCGCTCCGGCCACGGCAGATGGGGTGCGGCACCGGCGGTGCCGCGGCCCGGGCACGGCGCACCGGGCTGCGGTCACGATGCCCAAGCCATCGCGACCGGACAAGAAGTACAGGCGTACTAGAGGCCCCCGGCCGCCTGCGCCACGGCCCGGAACAGCGCCCGCCCCTTGTTCATCGTCTCCTCCCACTCCTTCTCCGGGTCGGAGTCGAAGACGATGCCGGCGCCGGCCTGCACGTGCAGCCGTCCGTCCTGGATGACCGCGGTGCGGATCGCGATGGCGGTGTCGGCGTCACCGTTGAAGCCGATATAGCCGACCGCCCCGGAATAGATGTTGCGCCGGATCGGCTCCAGCTCGCGGATGATCTCCAGCGCACGGATCTTGGGTGCGCCGCTGACGGTGCCGGCCGGGAAGGTCGCCTTGAGCACGTCGGCATAGCTCAGCCCGGGCTTCAGCCGCCCGGTGACTTCGCTGACGATGTGCATGACATGGCTGTAGCGCTCGATGACGAACTGCTCGCCGACCTGCACGCTGCCCGCCTGGCTGACCCGGCCGACGTCGTTGCGGCCCAGGTCGATGAGCATCAGGTGCTCGGCGCGCTCCTTGGGATCGGCCAGCAGCTCGGCCTCCAGCGCGGCGTCGGTTTCGGGGGTGTCGCCGCGCGGCCGGGTGCCGGCGATCGGGCGCACGGTGACCTCGCCGCCCTGCTGGCGCACCAGGATCTCCGGCGAGCTGCCGACCACCTGGGTGCCGCCGAAGTCGAGGAAGTACATGTAGGGCGAGGGGTTGAGCGCCCGCAGGGCGCGGTAGACATCGACCGGCCGGGCCCGGAAGGGCAGGCTCATGCGCTGGCTGAGCACGACCTGGAAGACGTCGCCGGCGCGGATGTACTCCTTGGACTTCTCCACCGCCTTGATGAAGCCCTCGCGGGTGAAGCCGGAGACGAAGTCGGCCTCGTCCACCGGCTCGGGCGTGAGCAGCTCCGGGTAGGAGGCCCCGCCCTGGCGCAGCCGGTGAACCAGCGTGTCCAGGCGGCGCTGGGCGCGCGCCCAGGCATGCGGCTGCGCCGGGTCGGCGTGCACCACCAGGTACAGCCGGCCCTTGAGGTTGTCGAAGACCGCCAGCTCCTCGGCCAGCAGCAGCAGGATGTCGGGCGTGCCCAGCTGGTCGGGCTTCTCGCCCTGCCCCGGCACCGCGCCGGCCAGGCGCGGCTCCACGTAGCCGATGCACTCGAAGCCGAAGTAGCCCACCAGGCCGCCGGTGAACGCCGGCAGGCCCGGCAGCTCGGGCACGCGGAACTCGCCGCGCAGGCGTTCGACCTCGCCGAGCGGGTCGGCGACGCGGCGACGCTCCACCAGCTCACCGCAGTCGCGTACCTCCATGCAGTCCTCGCGGAAGGCGTAGCTGCGCTGCGCCGGCAGGCCGATGATCGAATAGCGTCCCCAGGTCTCGCCGCCCTCGACGGACTCGAACAGGAAGGCGTTGGGCCCGTCGACCAGCTTGAGGTAGACCGACAGCGGCGTGTCGAGGTCGGAGAGCACCTCGCGCACGACCGGGATGCGGTTGTAGCCCTCGTGGGCCAGGGCCTGGAAGCGCTCGGCGTCGATCACGCGTGCGTCCTGCGAAAGGGATCGGGGCCCCGGAGTATGCCAGCTGCGGCTGTCGAACGACTGTCATCAAGCCCGTGGATACTGGACCTGTCAGCGGGACCGGTCATAGGCAGGGAAGAAACGAGGGGTCAGGGACGACCCCGACCCGGTCGCGTGGTCCCGACGCCGCGCAGCCGCAGCACGAACTCCACCCCGTCGCCGTCGACGAGGTCGCGGGCCTCGGCCACGCCCCCGTGCAGCTCGGCGACCAGGCGCACCACGTACAGGCCCAGGCCCAGGTGCGAGCCCTCGCGGCGCTCGCTGCGTACGCTGACCAGCGAGTCGAACAGCTTGCCCTGCATCTGCGCCGGCAGCGGCGGGCCCTGGTTGGCGACGAAGACGGTGGCACCCTCGGCGGTGGGCTGCAGCCCGATGCGCACCCAGCCGTCCTCGGGACAGAAGCCGCGCGCGTTGTCGATGAGCTTGTCCAGGGCCTGCGCCAGCAGCTCCGGCGAGGCACGCATCCGCACCGGATCGGCGGGCAGGTCCAGGTCCAGCCGGCGCGGCGAGAGCAGCGTCCGGTAGCCGCCGGCGCAGTCGGCGACCAGCGCCACCAGGTCGACCTCCTCGGCATCGGCATCGGCGATGGCCCGCTCGATGCGGGTGGACTCGCCCATCTGCCGGACCAGCACGCCGAGCCGGTCCACGCCGCCGCGTGCCCGCTCCACCAGCGCACGGGAATCGGGGTCCAGCGCGTCGGGATCGAGGTTGTCCAGCGAACCGCGCACGATCGCCAGCGGCGTGTTGATCTCGTGCGACAGCTTGCCCGCCAGCCCCTGCAGGTAGCGGCTGTAGCCCGAGGCCTCGTCGAGCAGGCGGCGGAAGCTGCGCGAGAGGTCGCCGATCTCGTCGCCGCTGCGGGTGTCCAGGGCCGCCGTGTCGCCGGCCTCGATGCGGCCGTCGCGACCCATGGCGCGGTCGGCGGCGTCGCGAAGGCGGCGGATGCGCGCGCCCAGCCGCCCGGCGAAGACGAAGATCAGGCCGGCCGAGCCCAGGAAGGCCAGCAGGGTCAGCCCGGCCAGGCGCAGCAGGGCACGGTCGGCAAGCAGCAGGACGTTGGGGTTCTCGCGTTCGAGCAGCAGCGCGCCGCGCGCGTCTCCGGCCGCGCCGGTGCGCAGCGGCACCGCCACGCCCAGCCACTGGCGTTCACCGCTGGCGTCGCGGCGCCAGGCGCTGTCCGGACGGCCGGCCAGGGCCGAGGCGGCCTCCGGGTTCACCACCCGGGGCCGCCGGTCGCGGGCCGGATCGAAGCTGTCGTCGGCGGCGCTCAAGGTCCAGCGGTAGAGCTGTCGCCGCCACCACGGCACCTCCGCCTCGCCGGCGGGCAGCATCGGGTCGCCGGCCTGGGCCAGGATCCAGCCGCCGTCGGCCAGCAGCCGCGCACGCACACCCGGCGCCAGCAGCTCGCCCAGCGGCGCGACGAGGTCCGGGCGCGGCCCCAGCACCGGCCAGGCACCGCGGTCGCGTGGCCCGGTGCCGTGCCGGGCCACGCCGCCGTCGCTGCGCGCGTCGTGCACCTCCAGCCCGAGGCGCCCGGCGCTGTAGCCCTGCGGCAGGGCGAGTTCGACCACGTAGCCGCCGGCACGCTCCCGCCAGTGGCCATCCACCCGCAGCGGCGGCGGCCCGCCGCGGCCCTCGACCACGCCCAGCGGGCCGCTGCCGGCGTTGGCCAGGCGCAGGTCGACATCCCCCTGCGGGCCCTGCAGCCACAGGCGCACGTGGTCGCGGCGCTCGGCATTGGGCCAGTGCGCATCGGCGGGCTGGCGATCCTCGTCGCGCACGTCCAGCAGCAGGTACAGGCGGTCGGCGTAGCGCCCCAGCGACAGCTGGACGATGGGCCCTTCGGCGTCGGCGGCGAGCACGTGCGCCGGGCGCTCCAGCGCCTCCCAGCCCACGCCGGCACGGCCGTCGAGCGGCGGCGGCAGGGCCAGCGTCTGCACGAACAGGGCCGGACCGGGCGGCGGCAGCGCGTCGGGGCGCTGCGCCAGCGCCCGCGCCACCGCCTCGGCGGAGGCCAGCAGGGCCTGGGCCTCGGAGGCGCGCACCAGCCCCTCCATCTGCCGCACGAACTGCCAGCCGGTGGCCGGCAGCACCAGCAGCGACAGCGCGACCAGCAGCAGCTTCGCGCGCAGGCTCACCGCGGGCGCCCGGCCCTCAGGGCCGCCACCGGTAGCCCGCCCCGTGGACGGTGTCGATCTCGTCGAAGGCCGGGTCGACCTGCTCGAACTTGCGGCGGATCCGCTTCACGTGGGAGGTCACCGTCGCGTCGTCGACCACCACCTGGGCCTCGCGCATGAGCTGCTCGCGGGTCTTCACGTGCCCCGGGTGCCGCAGCAGCGCATGCACGATCCAGAACTCGGTCACCGTCAGCGGGACGTCCGCGCCCTGCCGCGCCACCCGCATGCGCTCGAGCTCCAGCCGGGTGCCGCGCAGCTCGAAGACCTGGTCGCGCGCGGCCGGTGCGCGCATCGCGTCCAGGCGCCGGAAAAGCGCCTGCACCCGCGCGGTGAGCTGGGACAGGCTGATGTCCTTGCCGAGGTAGTCGTCGGCGCCCAGGCGCAGGCCGGAGATGACGTCGAGGTCGGAGTCGCGCGCGGTCAGGAACAGGATCGGCAGCGTGGCCGAACGCGCCCGCAGGTCGCGGCACAGCTCGAAGCCCCCCTCGGGCTCGTCGGCCAGGCCGATGTCGATGATCACCAGGTCCGGCAGCTTCAGCGAAAAGGCGGTGTGTGCACTGGGCCGGTCGGGGTAGGTGTTCACCTGGTGCCCGTAGCGGCGCAGGGCCTGGGCGTAGTTCTCGCGCAGGGCGGGCTCGTCCTCGACGATGGCGACTGTTCGGCTCATGGGTCCCGAGCATAGGCAGCCGGATCGGCCCCGGCAACGACCTGCCCGGGAATGGCCACAAACCGTCCCCGCCGTGCCCCGAACCGGCCAGCAGGCGGCCGTGCGGGCGGGTTGGACTGTCACCGTGCCGACCCACCGGCGCCACGGAGGACCGTCATGAACACCGCAGCACCGACACCACTGCCCCGGCTCCCCACCGACCGCGGCCAGCGCGTCACCCGCCGACCGCGCCATGCGGCCCCGGGCGCGCGCCGCGCCGCCGGCCTGGCGGCCGCCCTCTTCATCCTCGGCGCCGGCCTGCACGGCTGGGCCGGCGACCGCCATCAATCCGACATCGACGCCGCCCAGACTTCCCGCGAGGCGGCCGGCGCGCATCGGGCTCCGGACCGGACCCTGGGCCTGTGCCTGGCCGCCGGACTGATGGGAGCGGCCCTGTGGCCGAAGGAGCGCCGGACATGAAGCCCGAACGCGGCACACGCCGCATCTGCCCCGACCAGCTGCCGCTGCGGCTGCTGGTCGCCGTCGCCTGGGCCGGCCTGGGCCTGCTGGCCCGGGTGGCCAACCCCCGCCCCCACTGAGGACACCGCCATGATCCTGATCGCCGAACAGCTGCCCGACGCCCACAGCCTGCCCGACTGCCACGAGGCGGTCCGCCAGCGCAGCGTCGCCCTGGGCCTGCAGCGCATGGACTTCCGCCACGCCCTCTCGCGCCCCGGCCCGGGCATGCATCGACCGCGCCCGCCGTTGCCCAACCGGCGCGCCGACCCGCGGGCGCCGGAGTGGTCGGCGCTGTGACTCAGCCGCGCACGCGCGCGACTTCCGCGCGCATGCGCTCGATCACCGCCCGGTAGTCGGGCGCGTTGAAGATCGCCGATCCGGCGACGAAGGTGTCGGCGCCGGCCTCGGCGACGGCGGCGATGTTGTCGACCTTGATGCCGCCGTCGACCTCCAGCCGGATGTCGCGTCCACTGGCGTCGATCATGGCCCGCACCCGGCGGATCTTCTCCAGGGTGCCGTCGATGAAGGCCTGGCCGCCAAACCCGGGGTTCACCGACATCAGCAGCACCAGGTCGAGTTCCCCGAGCACCCACTCGAGCACCTCTGGCGGGGTGGCCGGGTTGAGCACCAGCCCGGCCTTGCAGCCTTCGGAGCGGATCAGCTGGATGGTGCGGTGCACGTGCTCGCTGGCCTCGGGGTGGAAGCTGATGAGGCTGGCGCCGGCACGCGCGAAGTCCGGGATGATGCGGTCGACGGGCCTGACCATCAGGTGCACGTCGATCGGCGCGGTCACGCCGTGCCTGCGCAGCGCCTCGCAGACCATCGGGCCGATGGTCAGGTTGGGCACGTAGTGGTTGTCCATCACATCGAAGTGGACCCAGTCCGCGCCGGCGGCCAGGACGTCGTCGACCTCCTGGCCGAGGCGGGCGAAGTCGGCGGAGAGGATCGAGGGGGCGATGAGGCAGTCGGTTCGGCTCACTTGGGCTCCTGGCGCCCGCGGCGCAGTTTCTGGATCTCGTCGTAGGCGCGGTTGATGCGGCTGGCGCGGTCCTGCGCCTGTTGCCGAAGCTCCGGCGCGGCACCCTCCAGGCGGTCGGGATGGTACTGCCCCATCAGCTTGCGGTAGGCGCGGTCGATCTCGGCGTCGGACGCGTCCTCGGCCACGCCCAGCTCGCGGTAGGGACTGGGCTTGCGACTGGAGAACCAGCCCGCGTCGAAGGCGTGGCCGACGATCAGGCCGATCAGGCCGCCGGCCGGGTGGCGCAGCAGCAGCCAGCCGGCGATGAGTCCCAGAACCTTTCCGTACCAGCGCATCAGGGCGTGTCCTCGAATCCAGTGGTGTCCTCGACCGGCGGCTGCGGCTCGTCGAGCCCCTCCATCCAGGCCCGGCGGCCGTACCAGGCGGCCAGCTCGCGGATGTCGCGGTCGGACAGGCTGCCGGCCGCCGCGTTCATGGCGCCGCCGGGTCGACGGTTGTCGCGGTACTGCACCAGCGAGCGCCTCAGGTAGGCCTCGTCCTGGCCGGCGATGTGCGGGGTCCCGGGGATGCGGCTGATCCCGGTGTCGCCGTGGCAGCCGATGCACAGGCCCAGTTTGGCCGGGCGTTCGCCGGGTGCACCCGGCGCCACCGCACCACCGTCGGCGCCCGGCGGGGCGCCGCAACCGGCCAGGACCAGCGCGAGCGAGCCGGCAGTCAGGAGCTTGATGTTCATCCGCCCAGTTTACCGGTCCCCGGTGAAGCCCGGGCATCGGGACCGCTACAATGGCGGTTTTCCCCCGAACCGGGAGCCTGCACCGTGCCGACCGTCCTGCATACCTCCGACCTGCCCGGCCTGGAACTGCTGCACCGGGGCAAGGTCCGCGACGTCTATGCCCTGCCCGGCGACCGCCTGCTGATGGTCGCCACGGACCGGCTGTCGGCCTTCGACGTGGTCCTGCCCGATCCGATCCCGGGCAAGGGCGAGATGCTGTGCCAGATGTCGAACTTCTGGTTCGAGACCACCGCCCACCTGATGCCCAACCACCTCACCGGCGAGCCGGTCGAATCGGTGCTGCCCGCAGGCGTCGACCCCGCCCTGTACGCCAGGCGCTCGGTGGTGGCGATGCGGCTGAAGCCGCTGCCGGTGGAGGCGATCGCGCGTGGCTTCCTGATCGGCTCGGGCTGGAAGGACTACCAGGCCACCGGCGAGCTGTGCGGGATCCGGCTGCAGCCGGGCCTGCGCCAGGCCCAGCAGCTGCCCGAGCCGCTGTTCACGCCCTCGACCAAGGCGGCGGTCGGCGACCACGACGAGAACATCAGCTACGAGCATGTCGCCAGGCTGATCGGCGACACCCTGGCGGAGAAGGTCCGCACCGCGACCCTGGCCATCTACCGGTTCGCCGCGGAGTATGCGGCCAAGCGCGGCATCCTGATCGCCGACACCAAGCTGGAGTTCGGCCTCGACGCCGACGGCCAGCTGCGGGTGATGGACGAGATGCTCACGCCGGACTCCTCGCGCTTCTGGCCGGCCGACCAGTGGCGGCTGGACACCAGCCCCCCGAGCTTCGACAAGCAGTACGTACGGGACTATCTTGAGACGCTGGACTGGGACAAGAGCGCCCCCGGCCCGGGCCTGCCGGCCGAGGTGATCGAGGGCACCCGCCGCAAGTACGCCGAGGCGCTGCGCCGCCTGGCCGACATCGTCATCGACTGAGCCGCCGGAGGCCCACCGTGGAAGAGACCGCACCGCGCCCCATCGACCGCTGGCTGGGCAGCTACTCCGAGGACCACCGCAACGCCACCAACCAGGCCATCCACCTGGCCTGCGTGCCGCTGATCCTGTGGTCGGTGCTGGCGATGCTGTGGACCATCCCGGTGCCCCCGGCACTGGGGCAGCCGGGGCTGTGGGCGGGCATGGCGATGTTCCTCACCGCCATCTACTACTGGCGCCTGAGCCGCCCGCTGGGTTTCGGCATGCTGCTGGCCTACATCGCCCTGGGCCTGCTCACCCACCTGCTGCACCGCTGGCTGGGCCTGGGCCTGCTGTGGCTGGCGGTCGCGGTGTTCGCCATCGCCTGGGTCGGGCAGTTCATCGGCCACCACATCGAAGGCCGCCGCCCGAGCTTCCTCACCGACCTGCAGTACCTGCTCATCGGCCCGGTTTGGACGCTCTCCAAGCTCTACCGCCGCCTCGGCCTGCGGTGGTAGGGATCCGGTAACCCGGACCCCGTTTCCCACTCCCCTTCACCCGTCCCCCGCCCCCGTGCCCCCGCGCGACATCGCCCTCGTCCTGCTCGTATGCCTGGTCTGGGCCGCGAACTTCCTGACCTCGGCCTACGCGCTGCGCGAGCTTTCGCCGTTCCTGTTCACCGGGCTGCGGATGGCGCTGCTGGGCACGCTGCTGCTGCCGTTCCTGCAGCGGCCGGCCGCCGACCAGTGGGGCCGGCTGGTGGCCATCGCGCTGGTGATGGGCGTGCTGCACTTCGGCTTCGCGTTCTGGGGACTGCAGCTGGCGGGCAACCTGGCCTCGCCGGCGATCGTCATGCAGAGCTACGTGCCGATGGCGGCCCTGCTGGCCTGGTGGATGCTGGGCGAGCGCTTCGGCTGGCGCACCGGGCTGGGCATCGGGGTCAGCTTCGGCGGCGTGCTGGTGCTGGGGCTGGATCCGCTGGTGCTGCAGTCCCCGGGCTCGCTGCTGGTGGTGCTGCTGGCGGCGGCCTTCATGGCGCTGGGCACCGTCCTGATGCGCGGACTGACCGGCCAGAGCCTGTTCAGCCTGCAGGGCTGGATCGCGGTGATCGGCGTCGGCCCGCTGTTCCTGATCGCGGTGCTGTTCGAGGACGGGGTGGTGGCGTCGGTGCGCGAAGCCAGCTGGGTGGCCTGGGCCGGGGTGGCCTACTCCGCCCTGCTGTCCTCGCTGCTGGGCCACGGCCTGTACTACCGGCTGGTCCTGCGCCACCGGGTCGCCGACATCACGCCCTGGCTGTTGCTGGCGCCGCTGCTGGCGGTGGGTCTGGGCATCGCCTTCTGGGGCGACCGGCCCGGGCCGCGCCTGTATGTCGGCGGCGCCCTGGTGCTCGGCGGCGTGCTGGCGGTGGCGCTGCGGGCGCGGGCCCGTGCCCGGCCCGCGCCCCCGGCGGTCGACGCCTGATCAGGCCCCGGCGCGCAGCTTCGGCCGCACCAGCCAGCGCAGCAACGCCGGCAGCAGGATGATCGCGCCGATCATGTTCATCAGGAAGAAGAAGCTCAGCAGCACGCCCATGTCGGCCTGGAACTTGAGCACCGAGAAGATCCAGGTGCCCACGCCCACGGCCAGCGTGAGGCCGGTGAACACCACCGCGGTGCCGGTGAGCTTCAACGCCCTGAAGTAGGACTCCGACAGGCTCATGCCGCGGTCGAGGAACTCCTTCATGCGGCTGTAGATGTAGATCGCGTAATCCACGCCGATGCCCACGCCCAGGGCCGCCACCGGCAGCGTGTTGACCTTCAGGCCGATGTTCATGAAGGCCATCAGCGCATTGGCCAGCAGCGACACCACCACCAGCGGGATGATGATCGCCAGCGTCGCCCCGCCGGAGCGGAAGGCGATCAGGCACAGCACGATCACCGCACCGTAGACGTAGAGCATCATCGGCCAGCGCGCCTCGCTGACGCGCTCGTTGGTGGCCGCCATGACCCCGGCGTTGCCGGTGGCCAGGCGCAGGTTGACCGCGTCGGACTCGAAGAACTGTCCCTCCTCGGCGGCCTGCTCCGCGAGCTGCAGCCGCAGGTTGGTGTCCGGGTACCAGGCCTCGTTGGCCTCGCGGAAGCGCTTCACCTCGTCGACCACGCGCTGGATGGTGTCGGCCTTGTGGTCGGTCAGGAAGGCGGTGACCGGGATCGCCGAGCAGTCGGCGTTGAGCAGGCCCGAGTCGGTCTCGAAGCCCTGGGTGGCCACGCGCAGGTTGTCCGGGTTGCGCGGCAGCACCCGCCAGCGGATCGAGCCGTCGTTCCAGCCCGCGTTCACCGTCTTCGCCGCCATCGGCAGATGCAGCACCTGCTGGACGCCCTCGACGTTCTCCAGGTGCCAGCCCAGGCGGTCGATCAGCTCCATTGCGCGGTAGCTGAGGGTGCAGGCGTCGGGACGGGCCTCGGCAACGACGGTGATCGAGTCCACGCCCAGCGCGAAACGCTCGGAGATGGCGTCGGCGTCCTGGTTGAAGCGGGCGTCGGGACGCAGCTCCGGCACGCCCGGCTCGGAGTCGCCGACGGTCATCTTCTGGCCGTAGATCGCGCCGAAGGTGCCCAGGGCCAGGCCGATGGCGATGGTCGCCATCGCCGGACCCGGCTTGGAGATGCTGGTCAGGAACCGCCACAGGCCGTCGAAGTTGCCGATGCGCTTGAGGGCCTTGGCCCGGGAACGCTCCGGATTGCCGAAGTCGACCAGCGACAGCAGCACCGGCAGCAGCACCAGGTTGGTGAGGATGATCAGGGCCACGCCAATCGAGGCGGTGATCGCCAGCTCGCGGATGATCTGGATCGGAATCAGCAGGATGGTCAGGAAGCCGACGATGTCGGAGGCCAGCGCGACCGAACCGGGCAGCAGCAGCTTGCCGAAGGCGGTCTTCGCCGCGGTCAGGGCGTCGCGGCCCTCGCCGGCGTGGGCGGCATCGATGATCTCCCCGCCGAACAGCCGCTCGTTGACCCATGCGTTGATCATCTGCACGCCGTGAGAGACGCCGATGGCGAACACCAGGAACGGCGTGAGGATGTTCATCGGGTCGATGCCGAAGCCCAGCAGCCTCAGCGTGCCCAGCGTCCAGACCACGGCGATGATGGCGACCATGATGCCCAGCGCGGCATGCCGGGCCGAACGCGTGTAGCCCCACAGCAGCAGGAAGGTCAGCACCACGGTGATGCCGAAGAAGGCCACCACCGAACGCGCGCCGTCGGCGATGTCGCCGACCACCTTGGCGAAGCCGATGATGTGGACGACGTGCTCCTCGTCCTCGTAGCGCTGCCGGATGTCCTCCAGCTCCGCGGCCACCTTCTGGTAGTCCAGACCGCCCGGGACCGAGTCCTCGGGGATGAGGTCGGCCCAGACCATCGCGCCGGACCAGTCGCGGGCGACCAGGCGCCCGAGGATGTTGGCCTTGACGATGTTGCTGCGGACGGTGTCGAAGTCCTCCTCGGTCAGCTCCACGCCCGGGACGTTCGGGGTGAAGGTGTCGGGGATGACGTTGCCCCCGGCGAAGCCGTCCTCCACGACCTCGACGAAGCGCACGTTCGGCGTGAACAGCGAGCGCACGCGCGCGTCGTCGACCTCGCCGATGTTGATCACGTCGCGGGTGACGTTCTCGAAAACCTGGAAGAAGGACTGGTCGAACAGGTCGCCGTCGCGCTTGACCACGGCGATCAGCACACGGTTGGCGCCGCCGAACTCCTGCTCGTAGTCCAGGAAGGTCTGCATGTACTCGTGTTCGAGCGGGATCTGCTTCTTGAAGCCCGCGTCGACGCGGAGCTGGCTGGCGAAGAACAGCATCACCGCGGTCATGACCGCGAAGACGACCAGCACCCCGATGCGGCTGCCGAAGACCAGCGACTCGGCGATGCGGTGGAAGGCGCCCCTGTGCCCGGTTTCGTGGTTCACCATCGGTACTCCGTCAGTCCAGTTCGCCGGTGTGGTCGACGCCACGTGCACCCAGCAGCAGGAATCCACCGTCGATCGGCCACGCGGTGGACAGCACCGGCGTCTCCCCGTCGTCGGTGGTGTGGGTCAGGCGCCGGAACGGCTCGCCGGTGGCAGCGCGGTGGACCATCCGGCCCTCGTTGCCGACCAGCAACGCCCCGCCACCGGGCAGCGCGACGCCGCCCATCAGGCTGGACTCGGTGCCCGAATCCAGCGCCTGCCAGCTTTCGCCCAGGTCGAAGGACTCGAAGACGTTGCCGCGCAGACCGAACACCATCACGTGCTCGTCCTCCCAGGCCAGCACGCCGAACATCGAGCCCTCGTAGGGCAGCGCCAGGCGCTCCCAGGACTCGCCGTCGCGGCTGCGGAACAGGGCGCCACGCTCGCCGGCCACCAGCAGGGCGCCGGTTCCGGTCCGTGCGATGGCGTTGAGGTGGGGGTCGTCCTCCGCGTCGAGCATCAGGTCGTCGGCGGAGAAGCCCCAGTCGTCGTCGTCATCGTCGTCGATGAAGTCGTCCGGGTCGGCGACTGCACCGTCGACCTCCGCGAAAGCGAGCTCGTCCTCCCCACCCACGAGTTCGGAAAGGAACTGCGCCTGCCAGCTGGCGCCGCCGTCGAAGGTCTCCAGCATCAGGCTGAAGGCGCCCACGGCGATGCCGTGGGCGGCGTCGAAGAACACCACGTCGAGCAGGGGCACCCCGGCCTCGGGGTCGAAGCTGCCGACCGTCCACGGGGCGACGCGCTGCCGCTCCCAGCTCTCGCCACCGTCGGCGGAATGGATGATCACCCCGTCGTGGCCGACCGCCCACAGCAGGCCGTCGGCGGCCGAGACCGCGGTGAGCGTGCTTCGGGTCGGCACCGACCCGGCCTGCCGCCACTCGCGCCCGTCGACGGAGAGCAGGACGTGGCCGCGTTCGCCGACGGCCACCAGGCCCGAACCGGTGTCGGTCGCGGACAACAGCAGACTGCGCGCGGCCAGGGGCATCGGCTCGGCATCGAGCAGTGCCGGGTCGTCGGCGGGGGGCTGTCCGTCCCCGTCGTCCCAGGCGGAGACGACCAGCGGAACGCAGAGCGCCGCAGCCAATCCGGCTGCGACCAGGGTGCGACGGACGCGTCGCGTGGAAACGGCCGTGGACATCGGGCCTCACTCCCGGCCCCGGCGGTTGATCAGGGATCGGGCCGCGGCCGTATCGTCGGATGGAAACCGGCCGCCCCATGGGGGGCGGCCGGAACGGTGCGGATCAGCGGACGCCGCGGGCGCGGAGGTTCTGCGGCGAGAAGTTCTCCGGCGAGGTCTGGTGGCTGAAGTCGAACGGACTCTCGTCGTTGTCGACCAGGCCCACGATGTAGCGGCCGCTGCGCAGGTCGTAGTGGACCTCCAGCGTCGGCATGATCGTCGGCATCTCGTAGTAGTTGATCGTGTGCGCCTCGGACAGGCGCCACAGACGGCCGGCACCGTCGTAATGGTCGATCATCACGATCTGCCAGCTGTCCTCGTCGACGTAGAAGGTGCGGCGGCTGTTGATGTGCCGCGAGCCTTCCTTCAGCGTCGCCTCGACCACCCACACGCGGTGCAGCTCGTAGCGCAGGTAGTCGGGGTTGAGGTGGCCGGCCTGGATCAGCTGGCGCGGCGTGACCTGCGGACCGTGGGCCCGGTAGGCGTTGTACGGGATGTACATCTCGCGCTTGCCCACCAGCTCCCAGTCGAAGCGGTCCATCGCACCGTTGAACATGTCGGTCATGTCATTGGTGCGAAGGCCGTCCGACGCCGTGCCCGGGTTGTCGTAGGCGACGTTGGGGGCACGACGGACGCGACGCTGCCCGGGGTTGTAGACCCAGGCCTGGCGTGGCGACTCCGAGGAGTTCATGGTCTCGTGCACCAGCAGCACCTGGCCGGCCAGGCGGGCCGGGCTCACGACCTCCTGGTAGAAGTACAGCAGAATGTTGTTGATGCTCTCGGAGGTGGCGCCCGGGCGGTAGTACAGACCCAGGAGCTCCTCGCGCAGGCGGACCATGTTGAACTGGCCGCCGGCGGTCACCGCGGCCTGGTTCGCCCAGCGCGCGATCGCCACGCCCTTGTACTTGAGCTTGTGGTTCCAGATCACCTCGTGCCCGTTGCTGGGGATCGGGAACGGGATGCCCTCGGCGCAGTCGGCCACGCCTTCACCGTCGGCCACCAGCCGGCAGCTGGTCGCGTGGCGCTTGGTGAACTCGTAGGTGCGCTCCGGGAACGACGCCGAACGCCGGGTCGGGTAGACGTCCATCCGGAAGTCGGGGTAGCGCTCGAACATGGCCTTCTGGCCTTCGCTGAGCTGGTCGGCGTGCTCGCGGTAGTTCTGCGCGGTGATCTGCATCCGCGGGCGGTCGTCGGCGAACGGGTCGGGATGGAACTGGCCGACGCGGAACCCCGCCGGCGGCTGGGTGATGCCGCCGGTCCACTCCGGGATGGTGCCCTCGGCGTTGCCCGCGCGTTCGGCGCCCACCGGGGTGAGGTCCTGTCCGAGGCGGTTGGCCTCGGACTGGCTGACCTGTGCGGTGGCGGTGCCGAAGCCGAAGACTCCGGCCGCGACGAGGACCGCGAGCGCGGTCTTCTTCATCTGTGTCATGTGCATTGCCCTCCGGCGGTCAGCGTGGATCAGAAGGAATAACGGACGAGGAAGGACACGAAGTCACGGTCGTAGATCTGGTTGAACTGCTTGGCGCCGGTGAACATCGTGTAGCTGAGGTCGAAGCCCCAGCGGTTGAGGTAATTCGCCTCGACCCCGATGGTTCCAGACTTCCGTCCTTCGATGAAGTTCCCGCCCGGACCCGGCGTGATGCCGTTCACATCGTGGTTGAAGGCGATGCGCGGCGACACGTTGAAGGCCGTTCCGAAGGCGTTGTTGTAGTCGGCACGCATCGCGAACCGGTAACCCCAGCTGAACTGGTTCGGGAAGCCACCGACCTGGGTGACCGGGTTGCGCAGGCCTCCGGAAGTGAAGTCCGGCCCGCCGCCGGTGTCGGTGCCCTCGCCCTCGTAGCGCAGCACCGACGGGTCGGGCAGGTCCCAGACCTTGGTCGCGCCGACTTCCAGCACGGTGGCGATCTGGTTGGCACGCAGCGGGTTGCCCGGGCCGAAGACCTTGGTGAAGGTCGACTGCAGCTGGGTCACCTTGTGGCGGTCCCAGCCCTGCACGTACTCGCCGAAGCCGAACTGCCCCAGCTGGCTGTTGAAGCGGAGCTGCGGCTGGGGGATGAAGTTGTTCAGCGGCGAGAGGCCGGCGAACAGCAGCTCGACGTCGTCGATCTGCAGCGGCATGTTCGGCCGGTAGCTGATCTCGCCCTGCCAGGCGATGCCGCCGGTGATGTTGGTGTTCCAGCTCAGGCCGTACAGGTCGATGCCTTCCGGGTACTCCAGGAAGTAGCGGCCGGTGGTCGGCGACTGGCCGGTGACCGCGATGCCGGAGATGACCGGGACACGGCTGTGGTAGCGCAGGTAGTACAGGCCGAACTCGGTGTTGCCCAGGGCCTCGGAGAAGTAGCGCACCGCGGTGCCCCACTGGCCGGAATCGCGGGCATTGTTGTTGGGCGCGCGCGGGAACGCGCCCGAACAGCCGGCGCCGATGATCTGCAGGGCGGTGGCCTGGCCGTACTGGGCGCTGAGCTCGGCGAGGCGATCGGAGTTCGCCAGCGCGGCCGGACCGCCGGTGCAGGTCTCCCAGAACAGCTCGGGGTTGTTCACCGGCTGCGGCAGGAAGCCGAAGTTGAGCATCACGTAGGTGCCACCGGGCGCCGCGAAGTCGTTGGCGCTGAAGTAGGTGCCCGAGGCGTCGATCTCGATCTCCTCGAACTCGAACAGGTACAGCAGCTCGAAGGAGAGGTTCTCGGTGAGGTTGAACGAGGCCCAGGCCGAGCTGACCGGCAGGAAGGCCTCGCGCAGCTCGGCGCCGGCCACGCGCAGCGCCGAGAGGTCGACCGGGTTGATGACGTTGATGCCGTTCTGGATGAAGGTGCTCTCGCCCCAGCTCACCACCTGGTTGCCGACGCGGAAGGTGCCCGAGCCGGTCTCGCCGAAGGTGAAGTTGCGGTAGACGAAGGCATCCAGCAGGCGGAAGCGTTCGCCGATGCGATTGCGGGCCTCGCGGGTGAGGTCGGAGCGGCCGGCGTTCTCGAAGTCGTAGAAATAGGTGGCGCGGGTGAAGGCACCCCAGTCGCGCCAGCTCAGGTCGAGCTCGCTGGTGATCTTCGCGGTGCTGGCGATGAGGTCACCGCGGTCGTACTTGAGGTTGCCGTCGTCGCGGTTGGCCGAGAACCGGCCCGGCTGCGACAGCAGCAGGGCCTGGGCGGCGGCGTAGTCGCCCTGGTTCTGCAGGGCGACGACCTGGGCGAACAGCAGCGGGTCGAAGTGCGCCTTGGCCAGCAGGTTGTCCGACTGCCGCTCGGTGCGCCAGGAGGCGCCGTAGGAGAGCGTGGTGTCGAAGCTGCCGCGCAGCTCACCGCGACTGAAGTCGATGGCGAAGGCGGTCGGCGACGCCAGCAGTGCGGCTGCGACCGCCAGGGCCAGCGGCGTGCGGGTCCGGTGCCCGCGGAGGTGGTGCATGGTCTTCATGTGCATGTCCTCGTCTGGGCTCATTCGGTGCGGATGACGGTTTCGTCGGTGACCTGGATGGCGGTGCCGCCGCTGACGATGAAGCTGCCAGCCTGCGTCTGCATCTCGGTGGTCACGTCCAGGAAGCCGTTCGCCGAAGCCGGCGGGGGAATGTTGCGCGCCGGGCTGAGCAGCGAGCCGTGCTCGCCCTTAATGAAGCGCACGGCAGCCCGGACCGGGTCGCCGCCGGCATTGAACAGCCCCGCCTCGGTGACCGCGGTCAGACCGAAGGCGCGGATCAGGGGCTCGGTGCCCGCCAGCGGGGCACCGGTGACCGCGTTGGGCACGACCTGGTCGGGCAGCGACACCGCACCGTCATCGAGGGTGCCGCCACCCACGACCGCGTGCAGGAGGACCGCGTTGCCTTCGGAGAACCGGGCGAGGTTCACCGGATCGGCGGAGTCGATGACCGTCTGCGCCGCGCCCAGGAACTGGAAGAACTGCGGGCTGTCGGGCTCGACGCCGGCCTCCTGCAGTCCGGCACGGATGACCGGGCCGAAGCTGGCCGAACCGGCCAGCAGGTTGGCGATGCCGCCACCCGGGACCGAGAGCACGCCGACGGTGACGTTCGGTTCCAGGCTCAGGAAGCCCGAGCCGACGATGCCGCCCAGCGACTGACCGACGAAGGAGACGTTGGAGGCGTCGAAGTTGATGACGCCACCCACGGTCATGGTGTCGATCGACGCGGTCAGGGTGAACAGGTCGGCGATGCCCTGGCGCAGGTTGTCGCGCGAGGTCAGCAGCGAACCCAGGTTGATGAAGTAGGTGCCCGATCCGTCGATCGCGCCATCACCCTCCAGGTCGAGGTTGAAGTGGCGCTCCTGCGCGCCCAGGGCGCCGACCAGCGGCCCCTCGGCGTACAGCGGGTTGGTGATGTCGGTGATGCCGTGCAGCGGCAGGTCGATCGAGACCACCGCGTAGCCCTGCGCCGCCAGTCCGGCGGCCAGCGCGATCGCATCGCTGCGGTTGCGGGTGATGCCGTGCTGGTAGATCACCACCGGCCAACCGTCGGCCGGCTGCACCTGGCCCGACGCCGCATTGGGCACGGTGACCAGCACCGGCGCCGACACCGTGGCCTTCTGGCTCGGGATCGGGTTGGCGTAGGTGAGGTTGGTCGAGGTCGGGTCGAGCCCGAACTGGTCGAAGGGCGGCACGTAGGCGCCCGGGTTGGCTTGCCAGAAGGTCTGCAGCGGCGTCGGGTCCTGCGGGCCTTCGGCCGGGTCCAGGTAGTAGGGCAGGTCGATGCGGCCGACGATGATGTCGGCGATCGGCGGCAGGCCCGGGACCACGTCGCCGATGGTGAAGCCGGTCGGGGCCAGCACGCTGGGCGCGGGCGCCACCAGGTTCTGGCGCAGCGCCTGCAGCACGACGTTGGTGCTCTGGGTGGTGAAGGTCCAGCTCAGCACGATGTTGCTGCGGGTGACGCCGGCCGAGGCGGCCGCCGCCTCCTGGGCGTTGGTCAGCTGGCGCAGCGGTTCCAGCGCCTGGGCCTGCGCGTTGGTCAGTGCCGGGACGGTGCTGTTGCCCGAACCGTCGACCAGCGGAGAGCTGCTCTGGGTGAAGAAGTAGATCTGGTCGGGCGTGGCCGGGTTGCCCGAGGTGTCGGTCACGCCGTTGGTGACCACCGCCATGTAGGAGGTGATCGGCTTCAGCGGCTGGACCGGCACGATGGCGATGGTGCGGCCGGTCGGGTCGGTCGGCGCCACCGACACGGCGAACTCCTGCGGGGTCAGCTCGCGGGTGACCCCGGTCACCGCGCCACCGGGGCCGGTCAGGGTGACCTCGAACACGCGGACGCTGGCACCGGCGGTGACCGAGGCCGGTGCGACGGCGCGGCTGAAGGCGGTGGCCACCGGCGTCACGGTGCCGAAGCCGTCGAGCGCGCTGATCGCGACCGCCGGGTCCCCGAAGTCGCCCGGATCGGCGACCGGCGGGTTCAGGGTCAGGTCGGTCGTGCCCTGGAAGGCGAGGTTGATCGCCGAAGGCAGCTGGGTGGGGCAGCCCGGCGTGACGCCGCCCGGGTTGAAGCAGGTGGTGATCACGCCGGTGATCGGCGCGGGTTCTGGCGTCGGTACGCCGCGACCCTCGTTGCTGGAGCCGCCGCAGGCGGCAAGCAGCAGTGACGAGACGGACGCGGCCAGCAGGAGTCGGGCCTTCATCGAGTATTCCCCCCCAGGGAAGTGTTGCGTTGAGTGCGGACCTATCTTAGGTGCGGGATTGAAAGCTTGGCAATGCTGTAGCGTACGGTTTTCCGCAAGCCCGCGGTTGCTGCAAAGCAGCACCGTCAGGGCGATTCCGGGCGCCGGCCCAGCCCCGGGAACGCATCGGCCCCGGGGCGGAAGCCGCGGGGATCGAGCCCCAGGCGCTCCCAGATGCGGCGGTCGTCGACGTCGAGGTCGCGACGTGCCCGCGACATCTGCGAGGCCATGCGTCCCGGCACGCCGGGCAGCCTGGCGGCCAGTGCCTCCACCGGCCGCGCCAGCAGGTCGGGCAGGCGCAACAGCCGCCCGCGGACACCTGCGGCCCGCAGCGAACGGGCGAGCATCTCGTCGAAGCCGAGCACCTCGCCACCGCCGGCCGGCCAGGGCCCGGTGCCGACCGCCTCATCGTGCATCGCGGCAAGCATGGCGGCAGCCAGGTCGTCGGCATGCACCGGCTGCCGCCGGCCACGGGAGCCCGACGGCAGGGGCAGCGCGCGCAGGCGCGACGCCAACGCCAGCAGCGGCGTGATGCTGCGGTCCCCGCGGCCCCAGACCAGGGTCGGGCGCAGCAGCACCAGGCTCCAGCCCCGGGCCGGGCACAGGGCCTGCAGCGCCCCCTCGGCCGCCAGCAGCGCCTCGGCGACGGCACGCTCGCTGGGGTGGGCCTGATCGAGCTTGGTCGTCGCGCTCATCGAGGACAGGGCGACGATCCGGGTGCCCGCCGGCCAGGCCGCCCGCGACGCCCAGCGCGAGAAGGCATCCAGCGGGCCGGCGCTGAGCACGCGAACGGGGCCCGCGGCGACCGGGGGCGAAGCGTGCTGGAGGTCCCCGCGCAGCCAGGCGATGGCGCCCGCGGTGGGCCCGGCCGGCGGATCGCGGCTCAGCGCGATGGCCGGCTCACCCGAAGCGGCCATGCGCTCCAGCAGGAACTGACCGACACCACCGGTTGCGCCGGTCACCAGCCAGGCCCCGCCGGGCACGGCGGCCGCCGCCGATGCATCGTTCACGCCGTTGTCCGCCTTTGCCGCAAAAATCCTGTTTGCTAGCATAACGGTCTTTTCCCGCGGCTCTGCGCGTCCCCGGCCGCACATCCCCCGCAACCCCCGTGGAGCCCATGGCCGAAGCCTCGACGAGCCGCACCCCGCCGCCGCAGACCTCGCACGCCACGACGTCCCGCCTGGGGTGGCTGGCGCTGGTTCCGGCCACCCTGTTCGTGCTGGCGCTCGTCCAGCTGTTCTCCGGCGCGCCGCCGGCCCGGCTGACACTGGACTGGTTCCCGTCGCTGGGCATCGACCTGCACTTCCTGCTCGACGGCCTGGCCCTGCAGTTCGTCCTCCTCATCACCGGCATCGGCACCATGGTGCTGCTGTACGCCGGGGGCTACATGGCCGGCATGGCGCAGCGCGAGCGGCTGTTCGCGATGCTGCTGGCCTTCATGGTCGCGATGATCGGCTGTGTCACCGCCGACAATTTGATCGTGCTGTTCCTGTTCTGGGAGATGACCAGCCTCACCTCGTTCCTGCTGGTGGGCTTCAAGCACGAGTACGAGAGCTCCCGGAAGTCCGCGCAGCAGGCGCTGATGGTGACCGCCGGCGGCGGCCTGGTGCTGCTCGCCGGCCTGATCCTGCTGGGCAACGTCGCCGGCACCTTCACCATCAGCGAGCTGGTCGCCACCGCGCCACAATGGCGCGACGACGGCCGCCTGACCGCCGCCATCGTGCTGGTCATCATCGGTGCCTTCACCAAGTCCGCGCAGCTGCCGTTCCACTTCTGGCTGCCCAACGCGATGGCCGCGCCGACCCCGGTCAGCGCCTACCTGCACTCCGCGACCATGGTGAAGCTGGGCGTCTACCTGCTCGCCCGCCTCGACCCGGCCTTCGACGACCTGGCGGTGTGGAAGCAGATCCTGGTGCCGGTGGGCGCCGGCACCGCCGCCTGGGCCATGCTGCTGACGCTGCGCGAGCGCGACCTCAAGCGCATCCTGGCCTGGTCGACGGTCTCGGCGCTGGGCACGCTGGTCATGCTCATCGGCCTGCCCGGCGAAGGCGCGGCCATGGCCCTGGGCGCCTTCCTGCTGGCGCACGCCCTGTACAAGGCCCCGCTGTTCTTCGTGGCCGGCAACGTCGACCACTGCACCGGCACCCGCAACATCGACCACGTCGCCGGACTGGCGCCGGTGATGCCGTGGACGGCCGCGGCCGCGGCGATCGCCGCGGTGTCGATGGCCGGCATGCCCTTCTCGATGGGCTTCGTGGCCAAGGACCTCATCGACGCCGCCAAGGACCAGGGCGACCTGCTGTTCTGGGTCAGCTACTCGACCGTGTTCGTCAACGCCATCACCGTGGCCGTGGCCGCCGTCGCCGCGGTCCGGGTGTTCTGGCACCGCGGCGGTGCGAAGATCCCCGGCGAGATCCACGAGGCCTCCTGGGCGATGAAGCTGCCGCCGCTGCTGATCGGCGGACTGGGCATCACCTTGGGCGTCGCTCCCTGGCTGGCGAATCCGCTCATCGAGGGCACCGCGCTGTCGGTGTTCCCCGCCACGCAGTTCACCGGCCTGGGCCAGGCGGTCGACCACATCCACACCTGGGTCGCGATCGGCGTCGCGGTCGGCCTGGGCGCACTGGTGTTCGCCTTCTGGGACCGCCTGCACCGCATCGCCGAGGACCTGCTCGGCCGCATCGACCCGGTCTCCTCGATCGCCTGGTACGGCCGGCTGATCAACGGCATCCCGATGCTGGCCGGCGCGGTCACGCGGCGCCTGCAGGACGGGCGCCTCACCACCGCCACCGGCCTGGTGCTGGTCTTCGTCGGCGTGCTGGTGGGCGCGGGCCTGTGGCTGGCCATGCCCCTGCCGCTGCCGGAGATGGCCACGCCCTCGCTGGGGGTAGCCGGCGCCAGCATCGCCCTGATCGTCGCCTCGATCGCCGTGTGCCGCGTGCGAGAACCGTTCGTGATGCTGCTGGTGTCCGGCTTCGTCGGCCTGGGCTCGGCCCTGCTGTTCCTGTTCCTGGCCGCCCCGGACCTGGCCTTCACCCAGTTCGCGGTCGAGGTCGCCTTCGTCGTGGTCATCGCCGCGATCCTGCTGCGGATGCGCCGGCTGGGCCTGGACCCGGTGCCCGACCCGCCGGTGCTGCCGCGCGCGCTCATCGCCATCGGCACTTCGGTGGTCCTCATGGCACTGCTGCTCACCGCCACCTCCGGGCCGCTGGACACCCTGCTGCCGGACTACTTCGCCCAGGTCAGCTACCCCGAGGCCCACGGCCGCAACGTGGTCAACGTGATCCTGGTCGACTTCCGCGCGGTCGACACCCTGGGTGAGATCGCGGTGCTGGCCGTCGCCCTGCTGGCGGCGCTGCCGCTGCTGGCCCTGCTGCGCAAGCGCCGGGTGCTGCGCAAGGGAGGCCGGGCATGACGCCGCGCGCGCTGATCCTGGTCGTCGTCGCCCGCAGCCTGTACCCGCTGATGCTGCTGGTGTCGGTATGGATCCTGCTGCGCGGGCACAACGAGCCTGGCGGCGGCTTCATCGGCGGCATGGTCGCCGTCTCGGCCACGGCCATGCTGGCGGTGGCGCACGGCGCCGACCGGGCCCTGGCGAAGCTGCCCTGGGGTCCGCTGAACCTGTCCGCCGGCGGCGTGCTGGTGGCCCTGCTCAGCGGCGTGCCGGCCCTGTTCCTGGGCCTGCCCTACATGACCCACCTGTGGATGACCCTGCCACTGGGCTTCACCGAGCTCAAGCTGTCTACCGTCCTGGTCTTCGACATCGGCGTGTTCGCCGCGGTCTGGGGCGCGCTGGGCGGCTTCTGTGCGCAGGCCATCGCCATCGACGAGGACACCGAATGAGCTGGCTGCTCGCCACCGCCATCGGCGCCATCCTGGCCGCTGGCATCTTCCTGGCCCTCTCGCGCAGCATCCTGCGCGTGGTCATCGGCGTCTCCCTGGTCGGGGCCGCCGCCAACCTGATGCTGTTCAGCGCCGGCCGCGTCGGACAGGGCACGCCGCCGGTCATCGAACAGGGCCTGGAGGCCCTGGTCGACGGCAGCAACCCGCTGCCGCAGGCGCTGGTGCTCACCGCCATCGTCATCGGCTTCGCACTGACCTGCTTCTCGCTGGTGCTGGCACTCAGCGTCAAGCAGCAGACCGGTGAAAGCGACACCGACCGCCTGCGCGACGCCGAGCCGCCGGTCGGCGAGGACGGCAAGCCCGGCGTCCTCGACGACGCCGACGGGGAGCGCACGGAATGAGCGCCTTCCTGGTGGTCTCGCCGGCGCTGGTGCCGCTGGCCTTCACACTGCTGACCGCCCTGCTCCACCGGCGCCCGAAGCTGGCGGCGAACGTCAGCCTGTTCGGTGGACTGGCGCTGCTGGGCACCTCGCTGGCGCTGATGGGGAAGGTGCTCTCCGAGGGCGTGCAGCGCAGTTCCTTCGGCAACTGGCAGGCGCCCTTCGGCATCGAGTTCGTCGTCGACCCGCTCAGCGCCTCGATGGCCCTGATCACCGCGATCATGGGTGTGGCCGCGCTGCTGTTCCAGCGCGCGGCGATCGATCCGGCCCCGGAGGGCCCGACCCTTCACCCGCTGATCCACGGCCTGCTGGCCGGCGTCGGCGGCGCCTTCGTCACCGGCGACCTGTTCAACCTCTACGTCTGGTTCGAGGTGATGCTGCTGTCGTCGCTGGGCCTGCTGGCCCTGGGCATGGCGCGGCGCCATGTCGACGCGACGCTGAAGTACTTCGTCCTCAACGCCATCGGCACCCTGCTGTTCCTGGCCGGCATCGCCGGCGTCTACGGCCTGACCGGGCACGTGAACTACGATGCCCTGTCGATCGCCGGCCTGGAGGTCGAACCGGCGCGGCTGCTGCCGGTGGTGGCGCTGGTGTGCCTGGCCTTCCTGGTCAAGGCCGGCGCCTTCCCGGTGTTCGCCTGGCTGCCGGCCAGCTACCACACCCTGCCCGCGCCGCTGCTGGCGCTCTTCGCCGCGTTGCTGACCAAGGTCGGCGTCTACGCGGTGCTGCGCATGCTCGGCGACGTCTTCACCATGACCCCGGACATCGGCTACCAGGTGCTGGGCTGGGTGGCGGTGGCGACGATGGTGACCGGCGTGCTGGGCGCGGCCTTCCACTGGGACATGCGCCGCATCCTCTCCTTCCACATCGTCAGCCAGATCGGCTACATGCTGCTGGGCATCGCGCTGAACTCCGAGGCCGGCACCATCGGCACGGTGTTCTACATCCTCCACCACATCATCGTGAAGGCGAACCTGTTCCTGATCGCGGCAATCATCTTCAGCATGACCGGCAGCTACGACCTGCGCCGCATCGGCGGGCTGTGGAAGGCCAGGCCCTGGCTGGGCCTGCTGTTCCTGGTCCCGGCGCTGTCGCTGGTCGGCATCCCGCCGCTGTCGGGCTTCTGGGCCAAGTTCATCGTCGTGCGCGAGTCGCTGACCCAGGGCGAGATGGTGTGGGCGGCCTCGGCGCTGCTGGTCGGCTTCCTGACCCTGTACTCGATGATGAAGATCTGGATGCAGGCCTTCTGGGCCAAGCACCCCGATGCGGACTGGACGCTGCCGGCGCCGCGGCCGGGCATGGGCTGGGCCTGGCTGGTGACCATCGCCCTGGCGGCGATCACGGTCGCCATCGGCCTGATGCCGCAGCCGCTGTACACCTTCGCGGTCGAGGCCGCCCGGGTCATGGGGGTGACGCCATGAGGTTCCTGACAACCGGCCTGGTGCTGCTGCTGCGCTTCCTGTGGCAGGTGGTCACCTCCGGCATCACCACCGCCTGGGTCATCGTGCGGCCGGGCCAGCGCCCGCAGCCGGGCCTGATCCGCATGCGCTACGACAACCTCAGCGACTTCGGCGTCTCGGTGATGGGCTGCATGATCTCGCTGACCCCCGGGACCACGACCATCGACATCGACACCGAGCGCCGGGAGCTGCTGCTGCACCTGCTCGATGCCTCCAGCGCATCGGCTGCGGTGGCCGGCATCCGCCGCGAGTTCGAAGCCCCGCTGCAGCGCATGTACCCCGAGCGGAGGACCCCATGAGCACGAACGCCCTGGTCATCGTCATCGTCGCCGGCGCGCTGCTGTCGCTGTTCATCGCCCTGGTCCGGCTGCTCAAGGGCCCCGCGCAAGCCGACCGCGTGGTGGCACTGGACGTCGTGTTCTCCGCCAGCCTCGCCCTGGCCGCGGCCGCTTCGCTGTCGGTGGGCCGGGTGCTGTTCCTGGACGTGGCGATCGGGCTGGCGATGGTCGGCTTCGTGGCGACGATCGTGTGGTCCCGGCTCATCGATGCATCCCCGGAGGACCGCGAATGAGCATCATCGCCTCGATACTGGTCTGCGCCGGCGTGCTGCTGCTGGTGGTTTCCGCGCTGGGGCTGTTCACGCTCCCCGACGCGCTGTCCCGCCAGCACGCGGCCACCAAGTCGGCCACGCTGGCGCTGGGCCTGCTGCTGGCCGGCGTGGGCATCCACGTCAACGACGCCGCGTGGTGGGGCCGCGTGGTGGTGATCATCGCGCTGCTCCTGATGACCCTGCCGGTGGCCGCCCACATGCTGGCCCGCGCCGCGGCGCGCCACGCCTACCGCCCCGAGGAACTGCGCGACGCGCCGGATCCGGAGCAGCGCTGACCGGCCCGGGCGGCTTCAGCCGGCCAGGAACTGCCAGGCCAGGTAGCCGCCGAACACCAGCACCAGCGCCGCCCCGGCGACCCGGCCCAGCCGATGGTGGCGCCCGCCGAGCGGGTAGAGCGCAACCGCCAGCAGGATCATCAACGGCACCTCCAGCCAGACCATGCGTCCGGCGACGGGCAGCGGCTGGACGGCCGCGGTGACGCCCAGGATCAGCAGCAGGTTGAACAGGCAGGAGCCCACCACGTTGCCCACGGCGATCTCGGCCTGGCCGCGGAGCCCGGCGGTCACCGAGGCGGCCAGCTCGGGCAACGAGGTACCCACCGCGACCACCGTCAGTCCGATCACCAGCTCGCTCACGCCCCAGGACAGGGCCAGGCCCACCGCGGCATCCACCATCAGCTTGGAACCACCCAGCAGCAGCGGCAGTCCCAGCAGCAGGCGCCAGGCGTGCGGCCAGGTCGCGGCTCGGGCCGCGGCGTCCTCGATCCCCAGCTCCTCGCCGACCGCGATCGGTTCGCTGCGCGCCCCGCGCGCGATGAGGACCATCAGTCCCGCGAAGCCCAGCAGAAGCAGGCCGGCGTCGACGCGGCCGAGGCTGCCATCGGCGACCAGGGCCCAGAAGCCCAGGCTGACCAGCACCAGCAGCGGCAGCTCCACGCGCATCACCCGGCGACCCAGCAGCAGCGGCGAGACCAGGGCGGCGACGCCGAGGATCAGGGCGACGTTGGCGATGTTGCTGCCGACCACATTGCCCACCGCCAGGTCCAGGCGCTGCTCGACCACCGCGGTGATGTTCACGGCCAGCTCCGGCAGCGAGGTCCCGAAGCCGACCAGCACCATGCCCACGACGAAGGGACTGATGCCGAAGCGCAGCGCGATGCCGCCGGCGCCCTTGATGAACAGGTCGGCCCCCCAGACCAGGATGGCCAGTCCGACCGAGAACAGCAGAAGCTGGAGCAGCATGCGGGCGACCGTCGAAGGGGGGCGCCGCCATTCTATGCGCTGGCCCGCTTCCCGGCCCGCCGCGGGCGGCCTCGGCGGATCCGGTCACCCGGCCGTCACAATACTGAGCGCCGGCAACCGGCAGCCCGACGCCGCTCATCCCCGGTTTGGCTTCGCGTTGCTAGCGTCCTCGCACCGAATCCAGATCAGGGACGATGACATGAAGCCTGCACGCACCCTGGCCACGCTGGCCGCCCTCCCCCTCGCGTTCGCCATCACCACGGCCGCCTCCGCCGGAACCGACGACGACCGCCTGACCATCAAGCTCAGCGCCTTCGATGCCGATGCCAGCATCCGTGGCTCGGTGGACGGCCGCGCGCGAACCGACGGCCTCCCGGTCTCGGCCGCCTTCCGGGGTTCCGAGGAGATCCGGGGATCGGACACGCGACCGCACATCCAGCTGATGTGGCGAATCGGCGATCGCCACCGCCTGACCGCCGCCCACTACGAGGTCGGCCAGGGCCGCGACTACAGCTTCAGCGAGTCGCTGGACCTCTCCGGGATCGACCGTGGCGAAGCCCGTGGCGACCTCGAGGGCGGCTTCGACATCGAGTTCGAACTCGCCAACATCATGTACGAGTACACCGTCTTCCAGGGCGAGGGCTGGTCGGTGGGCGCGGCGGCCGGCGTGCACTGGGCGCGCCTGGAGGCCACCTCCAACGCCCGTCTGGACGTCGAATGGGAGGACGAGGCCCGGAGCTTCGAGGAAGGCTACGACTGGTCGCGCCGGCGCTGGGCGCCCGGGATCGGCCTGACCGCCCGCTGGCAGCCGGCCGACCGCTGGCGGCTGTCGGCGGACGCCCAGCGCTTCGAGACGCGTTGGGGCAACTTCACCAGCGAGGACGGCTTCTACGAGCGCGTCGGGCTCAACGCCGAGTACCGCCTGGCGCGGAACATCGGCGTGCACGCCGGCTACGACTGGTTCCGCCTGAAGATCAGCGACGATTTCCGCGGTGGCCTGCTGGACGGCGAAGTCCGCTATTCGGGCACCGCCCGGGCCCAGCTCCGGGTCCACGGCCCCACGCTGGGGCTGACGCTGGCCTTCTGAGGCCCCCGGGCCCCGCAGACCGCCCCGCTCCCGCGGGGTGGTCTGGCTTCAGCCCTTCTTCTTCGGGACGTAGAGGTCGGTGATCGTGCCCTCGAAGACCTCCGCGGCCATGCCCACCGACTCCGACAGGGTCGGGTGCGGGTGGATGGTGTGGCCGATGTCACCGACCTCGCAACCCATCTCGATGGCCAGGCCCACCTCGGCGATCAGGTCGCCGGCGTGCGGGCCGACGATGCCGCCGCCGATGATGCGGTCGGTGGCCTCGTCGAAGACCAGCTTGGTGAAGCCCTCGGTGCGGCCGATGCCGATGGCGCGGCCCGAGGCCGCCCATGGGAACTTGCCGACGCCGACCTTCAGGCCCTTCTCCTTCGCCTCGGCCTCGGTGACGCCGACCCAGGCGATCTCGGGGTCGGTGTAGGCCACCGACGGGATCGTGCGCGCGACCCACTCGCGCTTGTGCCCGGCGATCACTTCGGCGGCCAGCTTGCCCTCGTGGGTGGCCTTGTGCGCCAGCATCGGCTGCCCGACCAGGTCGCCGATGGCGAAGATGTGCGGCACGTTGGTTCGCATCTGCCGGTCGACCGGGATGAAGCCGCGCTCGGTGACGTGCACGCCGGCGCGCTCGGCGTCGAGCTTGCCGCCGTTGGGCGCGCGGCCCACGGCCACCAGCACCCGGTCGAAGATCTGTGCGCCCGGCGCGTCCTTCCCGGCGAAGCTGACCTTGATGCCGTTCTTCTGTGCGCGGACCTCGTCGGAACGCACCTCGAGGTGGATCGCCACGCCCTGCTTCTTCAGCCGGTCGGCGAGCGGCTTGACCAGGTCCCTGTCGGCGCCGGGCATCAGCTGGGTGGCCAGCTCGACGACCGTCACCTCGCTGCCCAGGGCGCGATAGACCGTGGCCATCTCCAGGCCGATGATGCCGCCACCCACGACCAGCAACTTCTTCGGGATCCCGGCCAGCTCCAGCGCGTCGGTGGAGTCCATCACCCGCTCGTCCTCCCACGGGAAGCCGGGCAGCTTCACCGGCTGCGAGCCGGCGGCGATGATGCAGTGCTCGAAGCGGACCAGCTTCCGGCCGCCCTCGGCGTCAACCTCGACCTCGTTGGGCGACAGGAAGCGGCCCACGCCGGTGACCACGCGCACCTTGCGCTGCTTCGACATGCCGCCCAGGCCCCTGGTCAGATGGCCGACGACCTTCTCCTTGAAGCTGCGCAAGGCGTCGAGGTCGATCTTCGGCGCACCGAAGCTGACCCCGTAGTCGGCCGCATGCCGGGCTTCGTCGATCACGGCCGCGGCATGCAGCAGCGCCTTGGACGGGATGCAGCCGACGTTGAGGCAGACCCCGCCGAGGCTGGCGTAGCGCTCCACCAGCACCGTGTCCAGGCCCAGGTCGGCGCTGCGGAAGGCGGCGGTGTAGCCACCGGGACCGGCACCGAGCACCAGCACCTGGCACTGGACGTCGGGCTGGCGACCGCTGGCCTCCGCCGGGACCGGGCCCGGGCGCGGCGGCGGCGCCGCGCCCGCATCCCCTGACGCCGGCGCGGAATCCCGGGAGCCGTCGCCGGAACCGGTCGTCTTCTCTGCCGAATCCTTGTCGTCGGCGGCCGAACCGGCATCCACGCCATCGCCAGCGCCCGATGCATCGGAGCCATCGGAGGCATCGCCATCACCGCCGGCCTCGCCGGCCTCGATCACCGCGACCACATCACCCTCGGACAGCGAGTCGCCGACCTTCACCCTGAGCACCTTGAGCACGCCCGCCGCGCTGGCCGGCACCTCCATCGTGGCCTTGTCCGATTCCAGCGTGACCAGGCCCTGGTCCTTCTCGACGCGGTCGCCCTCGGCCACCAGCAGCTCGATCACCGGCACGTCGCTGTGGCCGCCGATGTCGGGCACCTTGATCTCGATCTGCTTGGCCATGGGGGTCTCCGTATTCCTTGGTCGTCGTGTGGCGTGTCGGGGTCAGCGGCGCGGCAGCCAGCGCAGCCGGTAGAGGTCGTGGCGGCGGTCCTTGAGGTTCTGCACCGTGCCGGCGTTGCGGGCCTCGGCCAGGGTCTCCAGGCGCAGGTCGGCGAACGCCACCTGCTCGGCGTTGGCCGTGGTGTCGGCGGCCACGCCGTCGCGCGCGAACGGGAAGTCGCAGGGCGTGAGGATGCAGCTCTGCGAGTACTGGATGTCGAAGTTGTTCACGCCCGGCAGGTTGCCGACGTTGCCCGAGAGCACCATGTAGCACTGGTTCTCGATCGCCCGCGCCTGGCAGGAGTAGCGCACCCGCAGGTAGCCCTCGCGGGTGTCGGTGCAGAAGGGCACGAAGATGATGTTCGCGCCCTGGTCGACCAGGTGCCGGCCCAGCTCCGGGAACTCGCTGTCGTAGCAGATCATCACCGCGATCGGGCCGCAGTCGGTCATGATCACCCGCGCCTGGTCGCCGCCGCTGATGCCCCACCAGTTGCGCTCGTTGGGCGTGATGTGGATCTTCTCCTGCTCGTGGATCGAGCCGTCGCGCAGGCACACGTAGCACACGTTGTGGATGTCGCCGTCGTCGACCTCGGTGGGGTGCGAGCCACCGATGATGTTGATGTTGTATTCCACCGCCAGCCGCGAGAACAGCTCCTTGACCCGCTGCGTGTAGCCGGTCAGCGCCATCAGCGAGGCACTGGGCGAGAGCGGCTTGTTCTCGATCGACAGCAGCTGCAGCGTCATCAGTTCCGGGAACACGACGAAGTCGGCGCGGTAGTCGGAGGCGACATCGACGAAGAACTCGACCTGGGTGGCGAACTCCTCGAAGCTGGCGACCCGGCGCTGCTGGTACTGGACCGTGGCCACGCGGACCATGTCCTGCACCAGGCCCTCTTCCTTGGCCCGCTGGATCTCCTCGTCGGGGTCGATCTTGGGATTGCGCCAGACCAGGTGCGCGGCATAGCCGCGGGATTCACGGTCGTCGGGCATGTAGCCGGGCAGCACGCCACGCAGTTCGAAACCGTTGCGCAGCTGGAAGCTCAACGCGCGGTCGCGAACCCGACGGGCCTCGACCTCGGCGACATAGGCCTCCACGTCGTTGTCGAAGCGCTTGGCGCGGCGGCCGAAGCCGGGCAGCCTGCCGCCGAAGACGATGCCCTTCAGGCCCAGGTGCTGGCACAGCCACTTGCGCTCCTCGTACAGGCGCCGGCCGATGCGGATGTTGCGATAGGCCGGATCGACGCAGATCTCCATGCCGTAGAGCCAGTCGCCCTTGGCGTCGTGGCGCGAGGCATAGCCGCCTCCGGTGATCTCCGCCCAGCTGTGCCGGCGCATCACCATGCGCTCCGGGGCCCGGAAGGTCGCGCAGTAGCCCACCAGCTGTCCCTCGTACAGGGCGACGAACTGACCCTGGGGAAACTGGGTGAGGTGGCCGGTGATCATCTCCTGCGTGTAGGCCCCGTCCTCGCCGTAGGCGGCGTCGGTGAGGCGGACGATGTCGGGGATGTCGGCGGCCTTCGCCTCGCGCACGACCAGCTTGGCGCGCGATTCACCGGTGGAGCCGTTGCTGCTGCGTTTCTTCGGAGCGGCCATCGGGGTCCTCTTGATCGGGTTTGCGTATGGGCCAGTGTGGCCCGCCGGCGCTCAAGGCGCCGGCAAGACGGTCACAGCAGGACCCGTCGCAGGTCGCCGAGCACCTGGGCCAGGTAGCCGGTGAACCGGGCCGCCGCCGCGCCGTCGATGACGCGGTGGTCGTAGCTCAGGCTCAGCGGCAGCATCAGCCGCGGCTGGAAGGCCTTGCCGTCCCAGACCGGCTGGATCGAGGAGCGCGAAACGCCCAGGATCGCCACTTCCGGGGCGTTGATGATCGGGGTGAAGGCGGTGCCGCCGATCCCACCCAGGGAGCTGATCGAGAAGCAGCCGCCCTGCATGTCCGCCGGGCCCAGCTTCTTCTCGCGCGCCTTCTTCGAGATCGCGCCCAGTTCGGCGGCCAGTTCCAGCAGGCCCTTGCGGTCGCAGTCGCGGATCACCGGCACGACCAGCCCGTCGGGGGTGTCCACGGCGATGCCGATGTGGACGTACTGCTTGAGCACCAGGTTCTCGCCGCCCTCGTCGAGCGAGGCGTTGAACTGCGGGTACTTCTTCAACGCCGCCACCGCGGCCTTGATCAGGAAGACCAGCGGGGTGACCTTCACGTCGGTGTTCTCCGCACCCAGCTGCTTGCGGAAGGCCTCCATCTCGGTGATGTCGGCGAGTTCGTGCTGGGTGACGTGCGGGATCATGGCCCAGTTGCGGGCCAGGTTGGCACCGGAGAGCTTCTTGATCCGGCTCAGCGGCTCGGTGCGCACCTCGCCGAACTTCGCGAAGTCGACCTTCGGCCACGGGATCAGGTCGAGGCCACCCCCGCCGCCGGCAGCGCCGGACGCCCGGCCACCGCCCTGCATGATCGACTTCACGTGCGCCTGCACGTCCTCGCGCGTGATCCGTCCCTTGCGGGCGCTGCCGGCCACCCGGACCAGGTCGACCCCCAGCTCGCGCGCGAACACGCGCACCGCAGGGCTGGCGTAGGGCACCTTGTCGGGCATCAGCGCGTCGGCGTCGAACCGCACCGGCGGGGTGCGAGGCCCCTCCGCCGTCACGCCGGACGCCGTCGCTGCCGGTTCATCGGGCTTCTCCGCGGGCCGCTCCGGGCTGTCGGACGACTGTTTCGACGGCGCGGGTTCCGGGGCGGATCCGGCCGCCTTTTCGCCGTCGCCGCCATCGGCATCCCCGCCGCCGCCAGCCGAATCCCCATCCGCGGCCGTCTCGATGAGGGCCACCAGTGCCCCTTCGGAAACGGCATCGCCGACCTTGACCTTCAGCGACTTCACCGTGCCGGCAAACGGCGCCGGCACCTCCATGGTCGCCTTGTCCGATTCCAGGGTGACGAGCCCCTGGTCCTTCTCGACCCGGTCGCCCTCGGCGACCAGGAGTTCGATGACCGGCACGTCGCTGTGGCCGCCGATGTCCGGCACGTGTGCCTCCCTGACCTGGGTCATGGGTGCTCCTGTCGACTGTCTGGGAAGGGAAAGGCCGTCATTGTCGCCCCTGCCGGCGCCCCCGCCAAGCCGAGGCGCCGCCCGGACGCCGGCAAAAAAATCCCCGCCTGGGTGAGGCGGGGTGGGGAGCGTCAACCACAGTGGGCATCTTGGCCGCACCGGGAGCCCCCATTGCGGGGGCCGAACGCGGAAACGGTGGGGCTCACGATCGGTGGCGATCGGACCCGGCGGCGCGCACCATGCCTGAAACGCGGGCGCCTGTCAGGTGCCCTATGGCACGGCGTTCACCGTCCATGCACCTTGCGTATACGCGAGGACGACCGGCAACCGGCCAGCCTTGCCGGGTCGCGAGCCCGCGACGACTGCCCCCCACATTCAAGGAGCTTTCGATGAAGCGCGTATTGCAGGCTGCAACCGCCTCCGTGTGCCTGGCCCTGGCCCTGCCCGCCCAGGCCGAGGTCTTCAGCGTCCGTCTGGGCGCGCACAACGTCGACCCGAAGTCCAACAACGGCCAGCTCGCCGGCCTCGACGCCAACGTGAGCTCCGAGACCAACGCCACCCTCGGCGTGAGCTGGAACGTCACCCCGAACCTCTCCACCGACCTGTGGGTCGGCCTGGACGGCTTCCGCCACGACGTCAGCCTCGCCGGTGCCGGCGCCGCTTTCGGGGTTGGCACCGACACCGTCGCCAGCGTCCGCCACCGCCCGCTCACCCTGGGCGTGAACTACCACTTCGGCGACGGCGCCTTCCGCCCGTTCATCGGCGCCGGCTACGGCTGGATCTCGGTGGGCGGCGAGCGCGGCGTCGGCGCGCTGGAGGGCGCGGAGGTGTCCGCATCGAGCGCCAACGGCTTCACCTGGACGGTCGGCGCGGACATTCTCTTCGGCGACAACGTCTTCCTGCGCGCCGACGCCCGCCGCCTGGACTTCGACACCGACGTGAGCGTCCCGGCGCTGGGCGGTCCGGTCGGCACCGTCAACGTCGATCCCTGGGTGTTCGGCGTCAGTCTCGGCTACCGCTTCTGACCACCTCCCGCCCACCCGGGCCTGCGTCCGGGTGGGCGGCCGGTTAGGCTTGGCCCATGGCCAAGCCGCTGCCCCCCCGCCGACCCCGACCGGGTCATCGCTCCCGGCACCGTCGCCCAGCGCGGCCGCGCCGGTGACGCCAATGCCCTGTGGCGCTACGAGCGACACCGCCGCCAGAACCTGCGTGCCGAACCCGGCCCGCTGCCCGTGGTCCTGGTGCTCGAACGCCTGAGGGCGGACTTCAACGTGCCCAAGATCTTCCGCAGCGCCCAGGCGCTCGGCGCCCGTGCCATCCACCTCGTGGGCGTCGGACCGTTCGACCCGGCTCCCGCGAAGGGCGCCTTCAAGCATGTGCCCGCGCGCTTCCACGAGGACTTCGGGAGCTGCCGCGACGCGCTGCTCGGCGAGGGCTACACGCTCTTCGCGCTGCACCCCCACGACGGGGCACTGCTGCCCTCGCTCGCCCTCCCCGAGCGCAGCGCCTTCATCCTGGGTCACGAACAGGACGGACTCAGCGCCGAGGTGCTGGGGGATGCGCGCGTCACCCCGGTGCGCATTCCCCACGCCGGTGCGCTGGAGAGCCTCAACGTCGCGGTCGCCGCCTCCATCGCCCTGTACGAGTATGCCCGGAACCGATCCGGGGCACCGCCCTGAAACCCGCATGAACACTGGGTTTTCGCTTCACGTGGATTGCACGCCGGAATAACCCGAGGTTCATCGCCGTTTCCCTACCGTGGCTGCGTCCTCCCCCCAGGGGACGCACACAAGGAGAAAACGATGAACAGCAAGAAGACCCTTGCGCTGGCCGTTGCCGGCGCCCTGATGCTCGCCCCCACCGCGTTCGCCCAGTCCGACGACGGCTGGCAGGATGGCCGTTTCGCCGTCACCCTCGGCGGCGCCCACCTCAGCCCCACCTCCAGCAGCGGCAGCCTGGCCGACGGCGCCTTCGACGCCTCCATCGACGGCGGCAACACCGTGACCCTGGGCCTGTCGTGGTTCTTCAACGACAACTTCGCCGTCGAGCTGTGGGGCACGCCCGACAAGTTCAACCACACCGTCAGCCTCAACGGTGCGCCGGGCGCGGAGATCGCCCACCGCCCGGTGGCGCTGAGCGCGCAGTACCACTTCACCTTCTCCGACCAGTTCCGGCCCTTCGTCGGCTTGGGCTACCACCACACCAACGTCTTCAACGAGCGTGGCGTGGGCCCGCTCGACGGGGCCCGGGTGGGCGTGGAGACCGGTGAGGGCGTGATCGGCACCGTCGGTGTCGACTTCCTCACCGGCCGCAACTGGTTCGTCCGCACCGAGGCCCGCTACCTCGACTGGCGCTCCGACGTCGGCGTCGAGGGTGCCAGCGTCGGCCGCGTGGACGTCGACCCGTGGCTGGTCGGCCTCAGCGTCGGCGCACGCTTCTAAGCCGACCGGCAGCCCGACCGGGGCACGGAAGCCCCGGCAGCAGCCCACCCCTGCGGGGGTGGGCTGCTGCGTTTGGCGCGCCGACTGGAAAGTCGGGCCCCGCACCCCAACGCTTGCAGGACCCCACACAGAAGGAGGCGTGATGGCCACCGTACTGATCACCGGCGCCAACCGCGGCATCGGACTCGCCCTGGCACGGGCCTTCAAACACCGCGGCGATAACGTCATCGCCGCCTGCAGGCGCAGCAGCGACGCGCTGGACGCACTCGGCGTGGAGGTGCGTACCGATGTCGAGGTCACCGACGCCGACGCGCTGGGACGGCTGGCGCGCGACCTCGACGGCCGACGCATCGACGTGTTGATGCTCAATGCCGGCATCCTCCACACCGAATCCCTCGACGCACTCGACGAGGCGGCGGCCGAGGCGATCCGGCGGCAGTTCGAGGTCAATGCCCTGGGCCCGCTGCGGGCCGTCGCCGCCTTGCGCCAGCGGCTGGGCAAGGGTTCGAAGATCGCGATCACGACCAGCCGCATGGGTTCGATCGCCGACAACGGCTCGGGCGGCTACTACGGCTACCGGATGTCCAAGGCCGCGGTGAACGCGGCCGGCAAGTCGCTGGCGAACGACCTCAAGGCCGACGGCATCGCCGTGGCCCTGCTGCATCCGGGCTTCGTGCAGACCGACATGGTCGGCGGCCGCGGCGACGTCACCGCCGACGAGTCGGCCGCCGGCCTCATCGCCCGCGTCGACGCCCTGTCGCTGGAGGACTCCGGCGGCTTCTGGCACGCCAACGGGCAGACCCTGCCCTGGTAGCCGGTGTCCAGAACGCGGAAACCCGCCGGTTGGCGGGTTTCCGCGTTCTGGACCCGGGCCCTCGGCCCTCGCAGGACTCAGTCGTCGCCGGACAGCAGCGAGAACAGGTTGAGCAGGTGCACGAACAGCACCGTGATGCTGGAGAACAGCGACACCACGATCATCGTCGGGTTGGCCTGGCCATCGTGGATCAGGCGGCTGGTGTCGTAGAGGATCAGCCCGGACATCAGCAGCACCGCCGCGCCGGAGATCGCCAGCGACAGGGCCGGCATCTGCAGGAACAGGTTCGCGACGATGGCCAGCAGGACCACGATGAGGCCGGCGAACAGGAACCCGCCCATGAAGCTGAAGTCGCGACGGCTGGCCACCGCGTAGCCGGCCAGGGCGAAGAAGATCGCGGCCGTGGCGGCCAGGGCATTGAAGACGATCCCCTGCCCGCCGGGCATCGCGGCATAGGCGGCCACCAGCGGCGAGAGCAGGAAGCCGACCAGACCGGCCCACAGGAAGGTCATCCAGATCGCCATCTGGCCGTCCTTGATCGCGTTGAGCGCAAACGGACCGCCGATGAAGACGACCATGAAGCCGATCCACAGGCCCAGCCCCAGCGGGAGGCCCACGGCGAAACCGGCGAAGGCGCCGCCTGCGGCGACGGCAAGCACCATGGCCAGGAGGATGAACGCGTTGCGTACGACGCGGCTGACCGGGACGCCCGAAACGGTGCGTACGGCGGTGTTCGACGGATTCATTCGGTGATCGACCTCTTGATGGGGGCTGGTGGAAGTGTCGCGTCGGCGCTGGCGGGTTTCAAGGGCGGGACCCTCACTCGGTGGCCTGGACCAGGATCACCACCGGGCCGTTGTCGCTGCGGCTGACGGTGACCGTCGCGTGCTGGGTCCAGCCCTGGACGCGGCGCTGCAGGCTGAGGTGGCGCACCGGTTCGCGTCCGGGCCGGCTCAGGGCGATGAGCAGGCGCGCCCGCGGCGCCTGGTCGGCCGCGGTGACCATGTCCTCGAACACGTTGGAGACGAAGCGGATGCCTCCGCAGGCCGCCAGGCCCCGGCACTCGAACACCGGCACGAAGCCTTCGGCCTCCACCAGGTTGTCGACGTAGGCCTCGACCTCGGCCTCGACGCCTTCGCCGGGCACGGTGATGAAGCGTCGCGAGACCCGTTCGGCCCGGATCACCTCGATGGGAATCACGCCCTCCTCCGGGGCGGGCCCGGTCGGCAGCCGCAGCTGGCCCGGCTCGGCGCGGGAGTGGGCGAGGACGACCGAATTCGGGGGTTGGCGAATGCGAACCGCGGTGCCTTCCGGCGCCCGCGCAACCACATCAGCGGGCACCACCAGCGTGGAACCGGGCGCATCCGACGGGCCGTCGGAGCAACCGGCCGCCAGCGCGACCAGGACGATCGGCAGCAGCACCCGGGCCGCGCGCATCAGCGACGCTCCCCGACCACGCGCATGAACACCGCCAGCCCGATGCCCCAGGCGCCGTTGACCAGCAGCGCGCCGAGGATGACCGTGGGCGAGAAGCCGCCCGCCACCGCCATGCCCTTGAGCGGCATCACGACGAACCAGGCCAACAGACTGGGCAGCAGCGCACCCAGCGCCAGCGCCGCCATCCAGTGGGTGAAGCCGGAGTGGCGCCGGATGATGAACCAGATCGCGATGCCCCAGAGGCCACCCCAGAATGCGAGCGAGACCACCGAGGGCACGCCGAAGGGCGCGACCGGCGAGAAGTTCCACGGCGTCGGGGCCGGCTGCCCGGCCAGGCGCAGCAGCCACAGCAGGCCCTGGTGGAACACCAGCGTGGAGAGGAAACCGGCGATGAAGGCGCGCAGCGTGGTCAGCATGGATCGGGGCCGTGGGGAGTCCGGCAGGCATGCTAACCCGAAGCCGGTGCGCGGGTGGAAGCACCGATCAGCGCGCGCCGAAGCGACCGCTGAGCCGCAGGTAGGCGTCGGTGTCCTCGCGGCGACGGGTCGCGCTGGCCGGCGCCGCGGTCTCGCGGCGCTGCCGCAGCCGCGCCTCGATCGACCACGCGCGCGACAGGCGCCACTGGTAGCGCAGTTCCAGCAGCCGGTCGGCCGGCCGGTAGTCGGTCGACAGCAGCCACCCGGCATCGGCCTCGCCCGCCACCAGACCCACCGCGTGGCCGGGACTGAACTGGTCGAGCGTCATGGAGGCCTGCCATGCCCGGCCGCTGGCGCCGGTGGGGGCGTTCGGCGCGTGCCCCAGCTCACCGCCAAGCAGCCAGCGGGCGCCCTCGCCGCCGACCGGCCAGGCCAGCGCGGTGCGGGCGGTGACGGCCAGGTAGTCGCGCCGCTGCGACACGGCCCCGTCCCCGGGCAGCGCCTGGGGCAGCCAGCTCACCGACAGCATGCGCTGCACCAGCGGCCCCCGCGCCCGGTCCGCCTCCAGGCCCAGGAACAGGCTGTGACGGGCTCCCGATGGCGCGAAATCCAGCGGCGCCCGGCGGGTGGACGAGGGGCCGGCAGCCTCGTTGCGCTCGAGGATGGCGTGCAGCCGCCATCCGCCCTCGCCGCGCCGCTGCACGTGCAGCCCGTCGGTCCACTGCACCGACATGTTCGAGCTGTTGTTGCGGTCCAGGCTCTTGCCGGCGACACCCAGCAGGTTGAAGCCGCTCTGGAAACGGCCGGCGCGCACCTGCCAGGCGCCCACGCTGCGCTGCACCCAGGCTTCATCGAGTGTCGCCTGGCCGGCGGCCAGGCCCGAGCTCGTGGGTGCGGCCCGGTCCAGCCGCCACTGCAGGCCGTCCTGCCCGGAGGACAGCACGCCGGCCACGCGCGCCCGGGCCCGCCAGCCGTCCGTGGACTCCCACTGCACGAAGGCCCGGGCCCGGGCCCTGAGCTCGTCGTCGCGGCTGCGCGACCCGTCGCGCTGACGCGACTCCGCGCCCAGCACCCCCGTCCTCAGGTCGCCGCCGAAGGCCACGGCGTCCGGGGCGGCGAGCGCCTCGGATGCCGGCGTGTGGGCCAGCAATGCGGCGAGCGACGCTGCAGCGAACCGCTGGACGACTCCCATGGGCCTCCTTCCTCGTCCGGGCACTCCCGCGGCGCCCCACGCCCCATAATGGCCGGACCACCGCCCCACCGACCAGCCATGCACGTCAGCCACCTCTACCTTCACCCGCTCAAGTCCGGCACCCCGCTGTGCACCGGTCGGCTCGACATCGGCCCGCGCGGCCCCGAGGGCGACCGCCGCTGGATGGTCGTCGACACCGACGGCCGCTTCCTGACCGGCCGCCAGCACGGGCGGCTGGTGCTGGTCCGGGCCGGCATCGCCGGGAACGGGCTGGTGCTGGAGGCACCTGGACGGCCCGCGCTGCGGGTGCCCGAGCCCGACGGCCGCCACGGCCGGATCGAGGTCTCGATCTGGAAGGACCGGGTCGACGCCGTGCGCGCCGACCCGGCGGCCGACCGCTGGCTGGGCGAACTGCTGGGCCAGCCGGTGCATCTGGTGCACATGGACGCCCGGGCGCAGCGGCCGGTCTCGCCCGCCCATGCGCGCCCCGGCGACGAGGTCAGCTTCGCCGACGGCTTCCCGCTGCTGATCCTCTCGGCGAGGGCCCTCGACGCCCTCAGCGAGCGGGTCGGCCGGCGCATGGAGGCCACCCGCTTCAGGCCCAACATCCTGGTCGGCGACTGTCCCGCACACGCCGAGGACATGTGGCGGCGCATCCGCATCGGCGCGGTCGAGTTCGAACTGCCCAAGCCCTGCACCCGCTGCGTGTTCACCACGGTCGACCCGTCCACCGGCGAACGCGACGCCGATGGTGAGCCGCTGGCCACCCTCAAGCACTACCGGCGCGGCCCCGACGGGATCACCTTCGGCGTGAACATGATTCCGCGCGGGGGCGGCACCCTGCGCATCGGCGACCCGGTCGTGGTGCTCGAGGCCGTCTAGGCCCGGAGCCAGGGGGCCAGCGCCGCCCAGGCCGCGCGGCGGGCCTGCAGCGGCACGCCGGCGTTCGCCGGGCTGGTGGAGGGCAGCCGCAGCAGGGTCAGGGCCTGCAGCCGCTGCGCGGGGAGGTCGCCGGCGACGTGCCGGCGGAACAGCGTCCAGGCCGCGCCGCCGTTGAAGGCGACCGCGGCGATGCCCGGGTGGGCTGCCAGCAGCGCCGGGATCGGGTTGGGCCGCTCGCTGCCGCGCACGATCGAGGCGTCCAGGCTGCCGGGCCGGACGCAGGCGGCCAGCACGTCCCACAGCACCACGCCGGCCTGCGCCAGCCGCTGCAGCCGCAGCGGATAGTCCAGGTCGGGGGCGAAGCCGGCCAGTTCGCCCATCAGCGGCCAGAACAGGTTGCGCGGGTGTGCGTAGTAGCGCTGTTCGTCCAGCGAGCGGCGACCGGGCATCGACCCCAGCACGAGCAGGCGCGGCGAGGGGCCGAGCACCGGGGGCAGCCCGGTCTCCGGCGCTGGCGGTCGTTCGTCCATGCCGCCACGGTTGCCGATGTCCGGCACCCGCGCAAGCCTCTAGGATGGTCGCCATGGCGCTCCCGCCCCGAAAGATCCTCCACGTGGACATGGATGCGTTCTACGCTTCCGTGGAGCAGCGCGACGACCCCGCCCTGCGCGGCCGCCCGGTGGTGGTCGCCTGGCGTGGCGCACGCTCGGTGGTCTGCGCGGCCAGCTACGAGGCCCGCCGCTACGGGGTGCGCTCGGCGATGCCGGCGCTGCGGGCGGAGCGGCTGTGCCCCGACGCGGTCTTCGTGCCCCCGGACTTCAACCGCTACCGCACCGTGTCTCGGCAGATCCGCGCGATCTTCCAGGACCACACGCCACTGGTGGAACCGCTGTCGCTCGACGAGGCCTACCTCGACGTCACAGACAACCTGCGCGGCCTGCCCTCGGCGACCGCGGTGGCCGAGGCGATCCGCGCCGAGATCCGCGAGACCACCGGCCTGACCGCCTCGGCCGGGGTGGCGCCGGCGAAGTTCCTGGCCAAGATCGCCTCGGACTGGAACAAGCCCGACGGCCTGTTCGTGATCCGTCCGGGCCAGGTCCGGGCCTTCCTGGAGCCGTTGCCGGTGGGGCGCATCCACGGCGTCGGCCGGGTGATGGAGGGGCGCCTGCACGCGCTGGGCATCCGCACCGTGGGCGAGCTGGCGGCGCGCGCCGCCAGCGAACTCGAGCACCGTTTCGGCCGCTATGGCCTGCGGCTGCACGAACTCGCCCAGGGCATCGACCGCAGCCAGGTGCGGCCCCACCGGCCGGCGAAGTCGATCTCCTCGGAGGACACGTTCAGCCAGGACCTGCCACTGGCGGCGCTGGAGGCGCCGCTGCGGCAGCTGGCCGCGAAGACCTGGTCGGCCGCGCGGCGCGACGGTCGACCGGCACGCACGGTGGTGCTCAAGCTCAAGACCGCGGACTTCCGCACGCTCACGCGCAGCCTGACCGTGCAGCCGCCGCCACGCGATGCCGAGGAGCTCGCCGCGATCGCCCTGTCGCTGCGCGAACGCGTCGACCTGCCCGCGGCCACCCGCTACCGGCTGGCCGGCGTCGGCCTCTCGGGCTTCGACGACCCCGACCTGCCGCCGCAGCCGGGCCTGTTCGACTGAGGCCACGCCCCGGACACGGCGTCCGCGCTACCCTGCGCCGACGAAGCCAAGGACGAACCCGCCGATGCGCCAGCCCGACACCAACCCCACCGACATCGACACCGACGACTACCCGGCGATACTGCGCGACATCCACCAGCACGTGCAGCCGCACCTGGACCGCGGCGAGGTGGCCGACTACATCCCGGCCCTGGCCTGCGTGCCCAAGGAACGGTTCGGCATGGCCATCGCCACGCTCGACGGCCAGGTCCACCGCATCGGCGACGCCGAGGAGTGCTTCTCGGTGCAGAGCATCTCCAAGGTCTATTCCCTGACCATGGCGCTGGACGCGGTCGGCGGCGAGCTGTGGAAGCGCTGCGGGCGCGAGCCCTCGGGCAACAGCTTCAACTCCCTGGTGCAGCTGGAACACGAGAACGGCATCCCGCGCAACCCGTTCATCAACGCCGGCGCCCTGGTGGTCGCCGACGTGCTGGCGAAGCATTTCGACGACCCCAGGCAGGCCATGCTCGACTTCGTCCGCGCCCGGGCGAAGGACCCGGGCATCGAATCCGACCCCGACGTGGCGCGCTCGGAGGCCGAGCACGGCCATCGCAACACCGCCCTGGTGGAGTTCATGAAGAGCTTCGGCAACATCGACTGCGACGTCGCCGCCGTGCTCGACGTGTACTACCACCACTGCGCGCTGCGCATGCACTGCGTCGACCTCGCCCGCAGCTTCCTCTACCTCGCCGACCGCGGCCATTGCGCCTGGTCGGACCGCGACGTGATCACCCCCGAACGGGCCAAGCGCATCAACGCGCTGATGCTCACCTGCGGCACCTATGACGCCGCCGGCGACTTCGCCTTCCACGTCGGCCTGCCGGCGAAGTCCGGCGTCGGCGGCGGGATCGTGGCGGTGGTGCCCAACGTGGCCGCGATCGCGGTATGGTCGCCGGGCCTGGACAGCAAGGGCAACTCCTGCGCCGGCGGCGAGGCGCTGGACCGCTTCACCCAGATCACCGGCCTGTCGGTGTTCTGACCGGTCACAGTGCCAGCTTCATGCCCTCGTGGCTGGCGACGAAGCCCAGGCGGGCGTAGAAGTCCCGGGCCCGCGTCCGCCGCTTGTCGGTGGTCAGCTGCATCAGCCCGCACCCGGCCTGCCGGGCCATCAGGATGGCGTGCTGCATCAGCGCGGCGCCGACCCCGAGGCCGCGCAGGTCCGACCGCACCCGCACCGCCTCCACCAGCGCCCGCTTCGTCCCGCCCAGGCTCAGCCCCGGGATCAGGGTGAGCTGCAGAACCGCCACCACCGAGCCGCCCTGGACGCCGACCAGCAACCGGTTGTTCGGGTCGCGGTCGATCTCGTCGAAGGCCGCCTGCGTGCGCGCATCCACGGTGCGGGCGTAGCCGCCACGGTCGGCGGCCAGCGGGTCGTCGGCCAGCAGCGCCAGGATCGTCGGCAGGTCGGTCGGCGAGGCCTCCCGGAAGTCGACCCGGCCGCCGACGGCGCTCACCGCTCCGCCTGCGCGTCGATCCAGGCGTCCATCCGCGCCTCGAGCAGCGACAGCGGCAGCGCCCCGTCGGCAAGCAGCCGGTCGTGGAAGGCGCGCAGGTCGAAGTCCGCGCCAAGACGCTCGTTGGCCCGCTCGCGCAGTTCGCTGATGCGCATCTGCCCGATCTTGTAGGCCAGCGCCTGCCCGGGGTTGCCGATGTAGCGGTCGATCTCGTTGGTGATGTCGTGCTCGGACTTCGGCGCGTTGGCGATGAAGTAGTCGATCGCCTGCTGCCGGCTCCAGCCCTTGGCGTGCAGGCCGGTGTCGACCACCAGCCGCACCGCCCGCCACATGTCGTAGGCCAGCTGGCCCATGCGGTCGTAGGGGTCGTCGTACAGGCCCATGTCGTAGCCCAGGCGCTCGGCGTACAGGCCCCAGCCCTCGATGAAGGCGGTGAACTGGGACATGCGCCGGAACATCGGCTGCTCGGGCATCTCCATCGCCAGCGCGATCTGGAAGTGGTGGCCCGGAACGCCCTCGTGCAGCGACAGCGCCATCATCTCCCACGTCGGCCGGGTCTCGGGGCGGTAGAGGTTGACGAAGTAGTAGCCCGCCCGCGAGCCGTCGACGGCCGGCCGGCTGTAGTAGGCGGTGGTGGTGTCGGGCGCGATCGCGTCGGGGATGGGCACCACGCCATAGGGCATGCGCGGGAAGGTGCGGAAGACCTTGACCAGCTCCGGGTCGATCCGGCGGGTCATCGCCTGGTAGGCCTCCAGAAGCGCCTCGGGCGTGTCGTGGTAGAACTTCGGGTCCGTGCGCAGGTACTCGAAGAAGGCGGCCAGGTCGCCGTCGAAGCCGACCTCGCGCCGCACCGCCTCCATCTCCCCGCGGATGCGCTCGACCTCGGCAAGGCCGATGGCGTGGATCCGTCCCGAGCCCAGGTCGGTGGTGGTGAAGCGGCGGGCGAGGTGGTCGTAGTAGGCGCGGCCGTCCGGCAGCTCGCTGATGCCCACGCCCTGGCGCGTCGCCGGCAGGTAGGTGTCGTTGAAGAAGGCCTGGAAGCGGCGCAGGGCCGGCAGCACCACCGTGTCCATCGCCTCGCGGGCCTGTGCGTCCAGGCGCGCCTGCTCGGCGGCCGGGATCGAGGCGGGCAGGCGCGTGAACGGCAGGAAGAAGGCGCTGTCGGCCGGGTCGTCGACGATCTGGGCGGCGATCTGGGCCGGCACCCGCTGCATCGTGGCCCGCGGCGGCACCCACCCCGCCGCCATGCCCTCCTCCATCAGCGCGATGGTGCCGTCGACCAGGTCCCCGTAGCCGCGCAGCCGCGCGATCCAGGCCTCGTGGTCGGCCACCGTCTGCGGCCGCCAGGACTGGCGCCAGCCCTCGGCCAGGCTGTGCACCCCGCCGCGGTGCGAGACCGGCATCAGCTCGCTGGGCCACTGGAAGGCCTCGATGCGCTCCTCGAGCAGGGTGCGGTAGATGTCGTGGTTGAGCCGGTCGGCCTCGTCGAGCGCCTCGCGGTCGATCGCCAGCAGGGTCGCCAGCGATGCGCGGGTGGCCTCGCGCTGGGCCTCGCGCGCCGCCGCGGAGAGGTCGGGCAGGCGGTGGTTGTAGCGGTTGTCGCCCAGCGCGGTGGCCAGCAGCGGATTGGCTTCCAGCTGCCGCTGGAAGTCGGCCTCGAACAGCGCGTGCAGCCGTTCGGCCGGCGTCGCGGCCGCTTGCGTGGCGCCCTGCGCGGTCGCAGCCGACACCGACGGCGCAACCAGCGGCGCGGAGAGCGCGGCAGCCAGTGCCAGCGCGATCAGACCGGAGTTCATCATCCCCATCCCCTTGCTCGGACCACCCCGGAGTCTGCCCGCTGGCTCGCGGCGACGCCACCCGACCAACGGCAGGGGCGCGCCGGATCGGGGACAATGGCCCTCCCGCCCGCACGGACCCGCGACATGAGCGACAGCGACCCGATCCAGCGCACCCGCCAGTGGGTCGAGCGCATCGTCATCGGCCTCAACCTGTGTCCCTTCGCCAAGGCGGTCGCGGCCCGCGGCCGGATCCGCTACGTGCTCAGCGCCGCCCGGAGCGAGGACGAACTGCTTCACGACCTGGTCGCCGAGCTGCGGCACCTGGCCACCACCCCGGCCGACCGCGACGAGACCACGCTGCTGGTCCACCCCGGCGTGCTCACCGACTTCCTCGACTACAACGACTTCCTCGACATCGCCGACGCGGCCCTCCAGGCCGAGGACCTCGAGGGCGAGATCCAGGTCGCCAGCTTCCACCCCGACTACCGCTTCGCCGACGCCGAACCCGAGGCGATCGAGAACCACAGCAACCGCTCCCCCTACCCGATGCTGCACCTGCTGCGCGAATCCAGCATCGACCAGGCCGTCGCCGCCTACCCCGACCCCGACGCCATCATCGAGCGCAACAAGGCCACCCTCCGCACCCTCGGCCACGCCGCCCTGCGCACCCTCCTCAACACCCCCTGACCCCCCGACTCCTCCCCGCTCCCCGCCCTCCGCTTCTCGCTTCTCGCTTCTCGCTTCTCGCTTCTCGCTTCTCGCTTCTCGCTTCTCGCTTCTCACTTCTCGCTTCTCACTTCTCGCTTCTCACTTCTCGCTTCTCACTTCTCGCTCTTCTCTCACTCCTCACTCCCCGCCCCACCCCTCACTCCCCGCTCCTGCCCCCCACCCTTTTCCCACTCCCCTTCACCCGTTCCCAGCCACACCGCTCCCCCCTACACTGCCCCCATCCCCAAACCCGCACCCCACCATGCCCTCCTTCGACGTCATCTCCGAAATCGACACCCACGAACTCACCAATGCCGTGGACCAGGCCAACCGCGAGCTGGCCAAGCGCTTCGACTTCCGCGGCGTGGAGGCCAGCTTCACGCTCGAGGACGGCGTGGTGGCGATGGCCGCGCCCAGCGACTTCCAGCTCCAGCAGATGCTCGACATCCTGCGCGGTCGGCTGGTCGCGCGCGGTATCGACCTGCGCGCGGTCGACCCCGGCGAGGTCGAGACCAACGTCGCCGGCGCCCGCCAGAAGGTCACCCTCAAGCAGGGCATCGAGCAGGCCACGGCCAAGAAGCTGATCGCCGAGATCAAGGCGGCGAAACTCAAGGTCGAGGCCCAGATCAACGGCGACAAGATCCGGGTGACGGGCAAGAAGCGCGACGACCTGCAGACCGCCATCGCGCTGCTCAAGGCCAGCGAGGTCGAGCTGCCGCTGCAGTTCGACAACTTCAGGGACTGAGCGCGGCCCGGTCGGCTTCCTCGGCCACCCGCCACTGCCCCGGCGCCAGGCCCTCCAGCGTCAATGCCCCGACCCGAACCCGCGACAGGGCCTGGACGTGGTTGCCGGCGGCGGCGAACATCCGCCGGACCTGGTGGTAGCGGCCTTCGGTCAGCGTCAGGCGTGCCCGCCGTGGCCCCAGGACCTCCAGTTGTGCAGGCTTCAGCGGCCGGGTCTCGGACTCCAGCAGCAGCTCGCCGCTGGCGAACAGCGCCGCCTCGTGTCCACCCAGGTCCTGTGCCAGCTCGGCCTCGTAGACCTTGGGCAGGTTCGACTTCGGCGCGATGATCCGGTGCAGCAGCGCGCCGTCGTCGGTGAGCAGCAGCAGCCCGGAGGTGTCCCGGTCGAGCCGCCCCACCGTGGAGAGCGCCGGCCGCCGCAGCCGGAACCGGGGCGGCAGCAGGTCGAAGACGACGCGGCCCGGGTCGCGGGTCGAGCAGGTAACCCCGACCGGCTTGTGCATCACCAGCAGCACGCCCGGCGCCGGGTCGAGCACCTCGCCATCGATGCGGACCTGCACCGGGTCCACGACATCGTCGCCGTAGAGCACCTCGCCCGCCGCGTCGGTCACCCGGCCCTCGCGCAGCAGGCCCAGCACCTGCTTGCGACTGCCGTAGCCGAGGTTGGCCAGAAGGCGCAGCAGCTTCACCGCCGCGGCTCCGAGGCCCGGAAGGCCTTGAAGCCATCGGCCTGCTCCAGCACCCGCACCCGGCCGAAGCGGGACTGCAGCTCCGCCTCGTAGGGCAGGTGCCGGTTGGCGACCAGGAACAGCTGGCCGCGCGGCTGCAGCGCGGCGGCGGCCGAGGCGATGAAGGCCCGGCCCAGCGCCGGGTCGTCGGCACGCCCCTGGTGGAAGGGTGGATTGGACACGATCACGTCGTAGCGGTCCGGCAGCCCGGCGGTGACGTCGTGCCAGTGCACGCCGATCCGCACCCGCCCCGCGTGCGGCTGCAGGTTCGCGCGCGCCAGCGCCAGCGCCTCGTGCTGGGCCTCGAACAGGTCGATGCGCCCGATGCCTGGAGCACACGAGAGCAGTGCATCGGCCAGGAAGCCCCAGCCGGCGCCGAGGTCGGCGGCCGCGCCGGAGAGGTCCTCGGGCAGGTGCCGGGCCAGCAGGGCCGAGGCCGGGTCGACCCGGTCCCAGGCGAACAGGCCGGGCCGGCTGTGGAAGCGTCCGCCGAGGATCGGGCGGGGGGCGTCCCCGGCCGCCCATGCCGCCGCCAGGTCGGCATCGGCCGGCCCGTGCAGGGGCCCGGTCCAGAACACCCGGCACTTGTGCTTGCTCAGGCCCGACAGCGGACCGCACAGGACCTGAAGGTCGGACTGGGCGGAGCGGGCGCCGGAACTGTTCGGGGCGGCGGCCAGGATGCACCCGCCCGGCGCCAGGTGTGTCAGCGCCCGCGCCATCAGCGCCCGCGCCTGCTCGCGCTGGCGGGGCACCAGCAGCAGCACCAGGGCATGGTGGCCCGAGGGCTCGGCGGCGGTGCTCCAGCCGGCGCGCTCCAGTTCCCCGGCGAAGGGCCGGAAGCCCTGCACGGCCTGCAGCCGGTCCGACGGGAGGGTCGAGAGCGCCGCAGCGGCGCGGGCATTGAGGAAGAGCACCGGACCCGCGGGCAGCGCCACGGCGCCGGTCTGCAGCGGCAGCATCAGCGCATCGAGTTCCGGGCCGGGTTCGGAGGCGTGCATGGCGGCGTGGTCGGGCGTGGGGGCGTCATTCTAGCCCCGCCCGACCGTCGCGGCCTGCGCCTCAGCCCGACGCGTGGAGACGGTGGCGGCGCAGCAGGGCCTCACGCCGCGGCGGATGCAGGTTCAGCCCCTCCGGGTCGCGCCCGGCCCGCTCCAGCAGGCGCCGGTCCATGACCCGGAAGAACAGCGGCGGCACATAGGCCAGCACGAACATGCCGAAGTAGCCGGTCGGCAGCTGCGGTGCGTCGGGGAAGTGGCGCAGCGACTGGTAGCGCCGCGTGGCATGGGCATGGTGGTCGGCGTGGCGCTGGAGCTGGAACAGCGCCCAGTTCGAGACCAGGTGGTTGCTGTTCCAGGAGTGCTCCGGGCGGCAGGGCTCGGGCCGGCCATCGGCACCGACCCGGCGGCGCAGGCCGTAGTGTTCGATGTAGTTCGCCGAGGTCAGCTGGAAGTTGGCCCACAGCGAGGCGGCGATGAGGAACGGCCAGACCGCCGGACCCAGCCACAGCACCAGCACCAGGTGCAGGCCCAGGGTGATGAGCCCGGTCTTCACCAGTTCGTTGTCCGGATGCCACCAGGGCCGGCCCGCGCGGCCCAGGCGCTCGCGCTCCAGCACGAAGGCCCGCCGCCAGGCGCCGGGAATCTCGCGCAGGGCGAAGGCGTAGATCGACTCCCCCATCCGCGCCGACGCCGGGTCCTGGGGCGTGGCCACGTCGCGGTGGTGGCCGCGGTTGTGTTCGACGGTGAAGTGCCCGTAGGCGGTGGGGGCCAGCACCAGCCGGGCCAGCCACTGCTCGAGGCGGTCGCGCTTGTGGCCGAGCTCGTGACCGACGTTGATGCAGAAGCCGCCGACCACGCCGGTGGAGAGCACCACCGCGACCAGCCCGTGCAGGGGCAGCGGGTGACGCATCACGAACCAGGCGGCGAACACGATGGCCAGCCACAGCAGCGGCACCAGCGCCCAGGTGATGTGGCGGTAATAGCGGTCGGCCTCCAGCGCCGGCACCGCGGACTCCGGCGGGTTGGAGCGGTCCTCGCCGACCAGCAGGTCCAGCAGCGGGATCAGGACATAGACCAGGACCAGCGGCATCCACAGCACCCAGTCCTGCCGCAGCCACAGCCAGGCCGCGGGGCCGGCGCCGGCCAGCGCCGGGACCAGCAGCGACAGCAGCCACAGCGGCCGCTTGCGGTCGCGCCAGGACGACGGGGGTGCGGAAGCGGTGACGGTCACGGGCAGGCCCTCGACGCGGGGTTGGCCCATTGTGCGCCATCGGGGCGGGCCGGCGCACGCGGTGGTTCCGGGCCGCCACCGCCCCGCGGGGGAGTGCGCGGGGCGGTGGCGCGGAAGGGGCGGACGCCGGACGCCCCGGGGGAGCGGTTCAGCGGTAGCGCGAGAGCTTCGGGGTCGCCAGGAAGGTGCGCGGACGGCCATAGCCCTGGCTGTCGCCGTAGCCGACGCCGAAGTCGCGACGGGCGTAGCGGTTGCGGCGGCGCTCCGGACTTTCCGGCTGGCTGGACACGGCAGCGAACTGGCGGGGCGCAGGCACCGGCAGATGCACATGGGTGGCGTGGGCGAAGCGGTCGGTCAGGGTGGCGGCGTTCATGGCGGCGTCCTTGTGAAGTGGTGTGCTGGTAGACTACAACACCAGTGAAAGAACGCCATAGGCCGGAAGTCATCCCCGGCCGGCCCGGCCGGGACGGTTCACCGGCGATTCAGGCCCGCGCACCGCGGTTGCCGGCGCCTTGACCCCGCCTCATGGAAGCTGGTGGCTCTTCCACCAAGGAGAGGTCCACGATGAAATCCCGCCATTCCCTGCTGGCCGCAGCGGTCGCGCTGACCCTGGCCGTTCCCCTGGCCCAGGCCGACCCGCGGCTGGACGGCGAGGTCGTCGTCGACGGCCACGCCACCGATCACGCCAGCGTGCGCATCACCCGGGTGGTGGCCGGCCTGGAGCACCCCTGGGCGGTGAACTGGCTGCCGGATGGCCGCATGGTCGTCACCGAGCGCCCGGGCCGCATGTGGGTGTCCGACGGCGAGCGGCTGCAGCGGCTCGACGGCCTGCCGCCGGTGCACGCCCACCCGGAGAACCGCGGCCAGAGCGGCCTGATGGACGTCGTCGCGCACCCCGACCACGCCGACAACGGCTGGATCTACTTCACCTACTCCAGCCCCGGCGATCCGGACTCGGTCACCAGCGACGACGACCGCGGCACCGGCGTGGTGCTCGCGCGCGCCCGCATCAACGACGCCGGCGACGCGCTGACCGACCTGGAGACGGTCTACGCGCAGAACCCGCGCCACAACCCCGGCCGCCACTACGGCTCGCGCATCGTCTTCCTCGGCGACGGCACGGTGCTGTTCTCGATCGGCGACCGCGGCCTGCGCGGCCCCGCCCAGGACCTCACCGACCCCTCGGGCTCGATGATCCGCGTCAATGACGGCGGCGGCGCGGCCGAGGGCAACCCCTTCATCGGCGTGCCGCCGGGCAACCTGCGTCCGGAGATCTGGTCCTTCGGCCACCGCAACAACCAGGGCATCGCGATGCACCCGGAGACCGGCGAGCTGTGGACCACCGAACACGGACCGCAGGGCGGCGACGTGCTGCACCGCCTGCAGGTCGGCGCCAACTACGGCTGGCCCCAGGTCGCCTTCGGCACCGAGTACCGGACCGGCGAACAGGTCGGCATCGGCCGCAGCGCGCCGGGCGTCACGCCGCCGGTCCACGTCTGGGAGGAGTCGATGGCGCCCTCGGGCCTGGCCTTCTACACCGGCTCGGCGATCCCGGCCTGGAACGGCCACCTCTTCGCCGGCGCGCTGGCGAAGAAGCAGGTCCACCGGCTGGAGCTCGACGGCGACCGGGTCGTGTCCGAGGAGCTGCTGTTTACCGACGCCATCGGGCGCATCCGCGACGTGCGCATGGGCCCCGACGGCCACCTGTACCTGGTGACCGACGAGGCCGACGGCGGCGTCTACCGGGTCGAACCCGCCGGCTGAGGCCGGCCTGGCCACCGCGCCCCGCGACCGGGGCGCGGGGCACTCACTCCCCGTCGAAGCGCGCGCCGGGCACCGGATTGCCGGCGATCCACACCTGCTCGATCCGGCGCAGGTTCGCCACATCCTCCAGCGGGTTGCCGCGCACGACCAGCAGGTCGGCGTGGGCCCCCTCGCGCAGCACCCCGACGCCCTCCAGGCGCATGCATTCCGCGGCCACCCGCGTCGCGGAGACCAGCACCTCCTCCGGAGACAGCCCGGCGGCCTGCATCATGGCCATCTCCATGTGTTCGAAGTAGCCCTGGAAGCGCGCCGGCGGCCCGCTGTCGGTTCCGAACGCGATGCGCACGCCGCCGCGGTGCAGACGGACCATGTTGTCGACCGCCACCGGCAGCTGGTTGCGGTACCACTCCGCGTGCAGACCGGTGAAGCGCGCCTGCACCTCGGGGGTCTGCAGGTCCCGGACCACCGCAGGGTCGGCCTCGCGCAGGAAGAACGGGTCGTCGAAGAACTCCGGTCGATCCCGGTAGACGTAGGTGGAGACCTCGCGGGTCAAGGTCGGGTGCAGGCAGGTGCCCGCCTCGCGCATCGCCGCCGCCAGATCCTCATCCACCGGCCGGTCGCGGACGCTGTGGCCGATCACGTCCACGCCGTTCGCCACCAGACCCTGCGCGTCCTCCAGGGCGACGATGTGGGCGGTCACCGGAAGACCGGCCTCGTGGGCGCGCGCCACCACTTCGGCGTAGGTGGCCGGGTCCATCTTCTCGCGGCTGCCCAGCTGGTCGTCGACGCGGATCTTGCCCCAGTCCACCCCGCGCGCAAGGCGCTCGCGCAGCTGGCCGCGCACGTCCCCCGGCGTGGCCGGATCCATGTAGGGCCCGGAGACGTGCAATCGCGCCCGCTGCAGGTCGGGCGCATCGTTGCCGGTGGAGAGTTCGACGCCGTTGTAGTTGGGCTCGTCGAGCGAGACCACGCTGGTGACGCCGTAGCGGGCGTACAGGGCCAGCTGCTCGCCCATGTTGGCCAGCGTCCCGGCGGCTTCGCCGGTGTCCAGTCCACGTGCGACGCCGACGTGGCCGTGGGCGTTGACCAGACCGGGAACGATCCAGTGCCCGTCGAGCGCCACGCGCCGGGCCCCGTCGGGGATATCCACGTCGCCGGCGCGACCCAGGGCCTGGACCCGCCCCTGGCCGACCACCAGCACCGCACCGGGTATCGGCGGGTCGCCGGTCCCCGTCCAGACCGTGGCACCGGTGAAGGCGGTCACCGCGGGGGCCGGGTCGGGCGATGCGGCCGGCGGCGTGGCACAGCCGGCCGCCAGTGCGCAGGCCAGGGCCGGACCACACACCGCCCGCGTGGGGAAACGCAAAGCACTCATCGCAGGACTCCTGTCCAGGGTGGACCCCGACGATGACGCGGCAGCGGTGTGGGTGCCGTCAACCCGGTTCAGCGGCCCCGGTCGGGAAACTGGAACAGCAGGCGGTTGACGCCGACCTCGATCTCCTCGCCGGTCGGGTTGTCGCCGGCGAGCGCCATCTCGACCACCGCACCCCAGGCCTGGGTGTTGGCGGCGGCATCGACGATGTCCACGCTCAGGAAGCCGTTGCTGCCGCGGCCCCCGCCGAGCGGGAAGCTCACGCCCAGGCCGCCGCCGACCCGGCGCGAGCCGCCACCCACCCCCAGGCCGATGCTGGTGCCGCTGCGCGGCGCCGCACCGATCGTGAAGCGGTGGTAGACCAGACAGTCCGCCCCGGTCTCGACGACCTCGTAGCCCTTGGCGGCGAAGCCCTCGAGCAGGGACTGGCGGATGCGCTGGTCGGTGATCGGCAGCGGCCGGTCGTCGGCCTGGGCCCACTGCACCCGGGCGCAGGACGGCGGCTCGGCGGCCGACTCCACGTCCACCGGCTGCCGCGGGGTGGCGGCGCATCCGGCCAGCACGGCGACGCCGAGCGCCAGGGCGATGGGCTTGAGGGCGGCACTGGGTTCCATGTCCACGGCTCCGGTCGACTTCGGTCCAGTGTACGCCGGCACCGGGGCCGGGACTGAACGGTTCACCGTGCGTGCACTCAGCGCCGGTGGACCTCCACCCTCCGGTCCCGGCCCGGCCCCAGCGGCACGTCGAGTACGGCGCCCTGCGGATCGAAGCGCAGTTCGACGGCCTCCCCGTCCACGGTCACCGCGGCCGGTGCCGCGTCCAGTCCGTGGATGCGAAGCGCCAGGTCCCGAGCCGCCGGCGGCCGCCCCGCTCCCGGCCGGTCGACGACCCACAGCGTGAGGATCCGCCCGTCGTCCTCGGCCCGGAAGTCCAGCACGCGGTGGTCCCCGGCCCGGTCGGCACCGCGGGTGCGCCCGTCGTCGTCGTAGAGCTGGCCGCCGGCCCGGGTCGCCGTGGCGTCGGCCCAGTAGTGCACCCGGACCGGGCCACCGTCCATGCGCGCGGTCGACGCCGCCGGCTCCTGCATCGGAACGAATGCGCCCGCGCGCACCAGCACCGGAATGCGGTCCGGCGAGAGCGCGAAGCGGTGGCTGGTGCCGCCCGGGATCCGCCGGCCGTCGTGGAAGTCGAACCACACGCCCTCGGGCACGGCCAGGTCCAGCGTCGACAGCCCCGGCTCGACCACCGGCGCGACGAGGAAGGCGTCGCCCCAGAGGTAGGCGTCGGTGCGGTCGATCAGTTCCGGCTGGCCCGGATCCAGGAAGTACAGCGGCCGCATCGGCGGCAGTCCGGTCCGGGCGTGGGTCCAGGCCAGGGTGTAGTTGTAGGGCAGCAGCGCGTAGCGCAGCCGCACCGCCTCGCGAGCCAGCGCCAGCGTGGCCGCGTCATGGAACACCGGCTCCGGCGGGATGTGTTCCTGGGCGTGCGGGCGGAACACCGGCTGGAACACGCCGTACTGCAACCAGCGCGTGTACAGCTCGGCGTCGAAGGCCTCGCCGCCGGCGAAGCCGCCGAGGTCGGAGTGGATCCAGCCGAATCCGAACAGGCCCATCTGCAGGGCCAGCTCGACCTGGGAGGACAGGCCATCCCAGCTGCGCTCGACGTCGCCGGTCCAGGGCACCATGCCGTAGCGCTGCGAACCCGGCGCGCCGGCCCGCATCATCACGAACGGGCGACGCTCGGGAAAGGCGGCCACATGGCCGTCATGGACCAGCCGGGCCCACTCGTGCCCGTAGGCGTTGTGGACCTCACCGGCCATGCCCAGTGCGTGCACCGTGTCCTCCGGGTGCACCTCCGGCTCGCCCAGGTCGCCCCACCAGCCGCCCACGCCCTGCCGGGTGAGGCCCTCGTAGATCGACCAGAACCAGCGCCGGGCGCCGTCGTCGAAGACATCGACCAGCCCGGTGTTGCCGAAGTAGAAGTCGAAGGTGCGCGGCGCACCGGCGAGGTCGCGCGCCAGCACGCCCTCGCGCACCGCCTCCTCCCAGCGCGTGGAGGTGGTCAGCACGAACGGCTCGGTGACCAGGATGGTGTGCACGTCGTCGGCGGCGAAGGCGGCCATCATGCCCTCGGGGTCGGGGAAGGCCTCGCGGTCCCAGTCGAGGTTGCCCATGTGGCCCTGGATGTCGGGCCCGAACCAGAACAGGTCGAGCACGATGGCGTCCAGCGGCACGTCGGCCTCGCGGAAGCGCCGCACCACGTCCTCGGCCTCGGCGCGGCTGCGGTAGCCGAAGCGCGAGGCGTAGTTGCCCAGGGTCCAGCGCGCCGGCAGCGGCGGATGCCCGGTGGCTCCGACGTAGGCCTCGATGACGCCGGGCCAGTGGTCACCGGCGACCACGACATAGCCGGTGCGCCCGGCGATGGCCTCGAACTGCAGCACATCGGGGTTGGAGGCACCGATGTCGATGTGGCCGCTGGCGCTGTTGTCGAACAGCAGCAGGTAGTTGCGGCTGGAGAGCACCGCCGGCAGGCTGAAGTACATCTGCCGGGATTCGCGGCCGTATCCGTAGTGCGGCCGGTTGTGCAGCGGCAGCCGATGGCCGCGGCGGTCCATGCCCAGCACCCGCTGCCCGGCGCCGGCGAGCTTCTCGTCGGGCTGCAGCCGGAAGCGGAATCCACGCAGGGTTTCGGTGGCGAACAGGCCCACCTCCTCCTCCACCAGCAGCGCGCCGTCGAGGTGGTAGGACAGGCGCAGCGGGCGCGCCTGCACATGCACCGCGAAGCGGCCCGAGCCGTAGACCAAGCCGCCGTCGACCTCGCGCAGGCTGGCCTGCACGGGTGCCGCCTCGCCGGTGAGGCTGAAGGATGGCAGCTGCCGGACGCCCTCGGGCCGGTAGTGCGCCTCGATCGCCATCGGCCCGTGGAAGCGCAGCCTCACCTCGCCGTCATCGGTGTCCAGCCGCAGGCCGTGCTCGTCGAGCGCATGACCGCGAAGCTCCATGGCGGCGGCGGTGCCGCCGAACAGCAGGCAGGCCAGCAGGAACAGCCCGCGCCTCACCGCTGCAGCTCCAGCAGCTTCGCCTCGAACGGACCGGCCTGCAGGTCGACCCGGCCCTGCCCGGCCTCGACGACCAGCCAGGCCGCCGGGCCACCGAGCAGGTCGTCCAGGCGATGGCGGCCGTCGCCGACCCCGAAGGCGGCCACCACCGCCGCGGGGACGGTGACCGTGACATCCGCCGCGTCGGCCCCGAAGCCGGCGAAGGCGACGAGCGCCTGGCCGCCGCCGTGCCGGGCCCAGGCCAGGTGGCTGTCGGCGTCCCCGTCGGCCGCCGTGTACAGGTCGGCGTAGGCGCCATCGAGCGCGGGGCCCGCGGCGGCCCGCATCAGGGCGACGTGGAAGTCGCGCAGCGCGCGCTCCTCCGGCGCCAGGGCGCCGCCGTCGAAGGCGCCGTGGTTCATCCAGCGCTGGTGGTGGGGCACGTTCCAGTAGTCGAAGATCGTCGAACGTGTGGCCTGCCCGAAGCCCGCGTCCGCCACCGCCGGCTCGCCGACCTCCTGGCCGAAGTAGAGCATCGTCGCGGTGCGGCCCAGCGCCGCGGTCACCAGCATGCCCGGGCGCCCGGCCCGCGCGTCGCCGGCGAAGGCCGGCGAGGCGATGCGCTGCTCGTCGTGGTTCTCCAGGAAGCGCAGCAGGTACGGTTCCAGCGGGTGCAGCCGCTCGCGCACCGGCAGCAGGCTCGAAGCCGGCTCATGGCCCTGCATCACCCGCTTGAGCTGGTCGTAGAGGTCGACCTTGTCGTAGAGCAGGTCCATCAGCGCCAGCTCGACGAAGTCGGCGTAGGCCGCGGGGTTGTAGATCTCGGCGAGCAGCAGCACCTCGGGGTCCTTCGCCTTCAGCGCCGAGTTCAGCCAGCTCCAGAAGGCCACCGGCACCATCTCGGCCATGTCGAAGCGGAAGCCGTCGACGCCCCGGTCCATCCAGAACTCGGCGATGTGCCGCATCTTCGTCCACGTCGCCGGCACCTCGCGCCCCTCCCAGTACGCGCGATGGGCCTCCCAGCCGGCCCCGCGCAGGGCGTCGGGCACCTCGTCGAAATCGTGGCTGCCGTCCGGGCGCACGCCGTAGTTGAGCTTGACCGTCTCGTACCAGTCCTCGACCGAGGGCCGCGGGCTGCGCACGTCGTTCCCGGTCCAGCGCGCCGGGCACTCGTGGAAGCGTCCGTCGGCCAGCGGATGCGCCTCGCCGCCCAGCGGCTCGCGCCCCGGCGGGAAGTCGGGCACCTCGAAGCACTCGCCGGGGATGTAGTAGAAGCTGTTGTCGCGCGCCCACGCCACCGTGGTGTCGTCGTCGGCGCCGAAGTCGCGCACGCCCTCGGGAGCGCCCAGCGAGCGGTAGTGCCGGGCGACGTGGTTGGGGACGATGTCGATCATCACCCGCAGGCCGTGGGCGTGCGTGCGCTCGACGAGTTCGGCGAAGGCCTCCATGCGCCGCCCCGGATCGCGGGCCAGGTCGGGGCTGACGCTGTAGTAGTCCCGGATCGCGTACGGCGAGCCGGCACGGCCCTTGACCACGTCGGGGTCGTCGGCGTCGATGCCGATGCCGGTGTAGTCGCCGATCAGCGCGTGGTGGAGCACGCCGGTGTACCAGACGTGGGTGGTGCCGAGTTCGGCGATGCCCGCGAGCGCGGCGTCGGTGATGTCCTCGAAGCGGCCAACGCCGTTCTCCTCCAGCGTCCCCCACGGGCGCTGCGGCTCGGCGGTGTTGCCGAACAGGCGGACCAGCAGCTGGTAGACCACCGGGCGGGCGTGCGCGGGGGGTTCTGCGTCGCTGGACTGCGCCGCCGCGGGGCCAGCCTGCCCGTCACCCGGGGACGAGGGACCGGCACCGCAGGCGGCCAGCGCAGCGGCGAGGAGGACGACGACCGGAACGGAGCCTCGGCGGGCGTGGCGTAGCGGACTGCGAAGCGCTCGGGGCATGGCATGGATGCCGCGGGGTGCGGCCGGATGTGGGCCAGCCCAGACGGTAACGGCTCGGCCGCGGCCGTGGCGCGCTCCAGCGGCTGAATACGTATTCAGGCCATCCGGTCGCAGCGCCGTCCGGCCGACCCGCCCGGCGCCGCCACCCCACCCGTCCCGCCGACACGCACCACGCCGGAAAAGGTGTAGTGCAGGGCGTCCTGCCCCCAGTCGACCAGCCGCCCGCCCAGGTCCGCCTGCCCTTCGGAGGCGACCCGGGCGCCGATGCGGTCGAGGGTGTGCGACCACGACGGCGGCAGGCACAGGATTCCGGCGCACACGACCACGCGCAGCGCCGCAGAAAGGACCGGCAGTATCGGAAGGGGCATGAGGGCTCTCCTCGCACGACCTCCGCCCGGGGGTGGGCGGCGTTCATCGCTTCTCAGCTGCAAGATGCCTGCCAGCGGGAAAGCGTCGCAGCCGCGGACCGCCTGCGGCCGGCGGACTGTCCGCGGACTGTCCGGACCCCATGCACGGACACCGTGGAAACCGCCGGAGAGGCCCGGGCCGCCCGCCTCAGCGCAGCCACATGCGGGCCGCGCGCGGCGGCAGTCCGAATCGGTGCGGCGACCCGGTGATGCGCTCGACGCCGCCGTCGAGCACGTCGACGTAATCGACGTGCCACCACAGCACGCTGCCGTCCATCGGCACATCGACGTCGACCGGCTCCCCGCACTTGTTGATGCCGACGATGCCCAGGCTGCCCCGGCGCAGCAGCAGGTGACAGGCTCCATGGGAAAGCACCTGCATGTCGCTGCCGTGGACGGCGTTGTGGAAAGCCACCATGGCGCGCAGGTCGGGCCGACGCCAGACCTCCAGCCAGCGACCGTCCCCGCTCTCGTCGCTGTCGGTGTACAGCAGCGGCACGCCGCCGTCGCGGCCCAGCACATAGGCATGGGCCAGGGTTTCGTCGACCGGGTCCATGATCTGGTAGCGGAAGCCCTCGTTGAGGGGGATGTCGTGGGTGACGACGAAGGTGATCGCGCGCGAGGGCGGCAGCGCCTGGCCGAAGGCGGCGGGATCGACCAGCTCGGAAAGGCTGCCGGCCGGCGCGAAGGCGCGGCGCAGGGTTTCGAACAACGGGAAGTCGTAGGCGCCGTGGTCGGTGTTGGCCAGGTACGGCGCCAGGAAGGTCTCGTAGCCGTGGTCGCCGGCGCCTCCGGCGACGATGATCTCGCCGAACACATGGACGCCGGCGCGGACCCCGGGGTCCAGCACGGCGTTGATGTGGTCCAGCGGCATGTGCTTGGCGGCGTCGATCCGGAAGCCGGTCACCCCCATCGCCTTGAGTGCCTGCAGGTACTGGCGCTGCTGCGCAACCACCCAGGGATTGGCCACCAGATCGGGCAGGCCGGCGTCCCCGGGGCCGCCGCACAGGCGCCAGGTCTGGACCTCGAACACGCTGCCGTAGTCCTGGATGCAGCGCGCCGGCCCGAAGTCCAGCGGGCCCAGGAAGTTGTCGGACAGGTCGCCGAACAGGCGCAGGGTGGCGTAGCGGCCGGGGTCGGCCGCGTACTCGGCGAGCACGGCCGCGCCGGGATAGGCGAGGTCGTCGCGCTGCGCCGCCTCGTTGGCCATGTGGTTGAGCACGATGTCGGCGTACAGCCGTACGCCGTGTGCCTGCAACGCGGCGGCCATGGCCGCGAAATCGGCGGTGTCGCCCAGCGGGTTGTCGATGACCCGGTAGTCCTGTGGCTGGTAGCGTGCCCACCAGGCATCGCCCTGCGAGCGCAGCGGCGGCGAGACCAGGACCGCCGCGAAGCCCGCATCGGCGATCTCCGGCGCGCGCTCGGCCACCTGGGGGTAGGGCCAGTTGAAGGCGTGCAGGACCACCTCGGCGCGCAGCGGCGCATGCGCCAGCAGCCACAGGGCGGCGGCGAGCAGCAGCACGGGGGTCGAAGGGTTCGGGTGCGGGGGGCGGATCATGGCGGGGCGCTCTTGTGCTGGGCGCAGCCTGCGGCCACGCCGTTCCTGGAATCGCGGGCGACGCACCGCCCGCGTGTCCGCCCCCCCTGCAGACGGACCCGTTCCGGCGCCCCCGGCCAGCGGAGGTCGCCCGGACTCAGGGTGCCGCGTCGGCGCCGCGGTGTGCGCTGAATACGTATGCAGGCGAGCCCGCCGCGACCGCGACTCAGCTGCGCAGCCGCCAGCCGGTCCGGAAGATGAACACCACCGCCGCCAGGCAGGCCGCCATGAAGGCCAGGATCATGCCCGCGCTGATCCAGACGTTGACGTCGGCGCTGCCGTAGAAGGCCCAGCGCATGCCGCTGATAAGGTACACCACCGGGTTGAACAGCGAGACGGTCTGCCAGAACGGCGGCAGCATCTGGATGGAGTAGAACGCCCCGCCCAGGAAGGTCAGCGGGGTGACCACCATCAGCGGGATCACCTGCAGCTTCTGCCAGTCGCTGGCCCACAGGCCGATCAGGAAGCCGAACAGGCTGAAGCTGGCGGCGGTGGCGAACAGGAAGAACAGCGCCCACAGCGGGTGCTCGATGCCGTAGGGCACGAACAGCCGCGCGGTGACCAGGATCAGGGTCGCGATCATCAGCGACTTGGTCACCGCCGCCCCGACATAGCCGGCCAGCACCTCCGGCACCGACACCGGCGCCGACAGGAGTTCATAGATCGTCCCGGACCACTTGGGCATGTAGATGCCGAAGGAGGCGTTGGAGATCGACTCGCTGAGCAGCGAGAGCATCAGCAGGCCCGGGATGATGAAGGCGCCGTAGCCGATGCCGTCGATGTCGCCCATGCGCGAGCCGATCGCCGCGCCGAAGACGATGAAGTACAGCGAGGTCGTGATCACCGGCGCGGCCAGGCTTTCACCGAGCGTCCGGAAGGTGCGCGACATCTCGAAACGGTAGATCGCGCGGATCGCGTGCAGGTTCATCGGCTCGCCTCCACCAGGCCCACGAAGATCTCCTCGAGCGAGGACTCGCGCGAATGCAGGTCGGTGAAGCCCACGCCGGCTTCCTGCAGGCGCCGCAGCAGGGTCGCGATGCCGCTGCGCTCGGCCTGCGCGTCGTAGCTGAACACCAGCGTCCGGCCCCCGTCCTCCAGCACAAGGTCGATGTCCGACAGCGCCCCCGGCAGCGCCTCCAGCGGCTCGTGCAGGCTCAGGCGCAGCTGCTTGGAACCCAGCCGCTGCATCAGGGTGGCCTTGTCCTCGACCAGCAGCAGCTCGCCGTGGTTGATCACCCCGATGCGGTCGGCCATCTGCTCGGCCTCCTCGATGTAGTGGGTGGTCAGGATGATGGTCACCCCGCGTTCGCGCAGCCCGGCGACCATCCGCCACATGTCCCGCCGCAGCTCGACATCGACGCCGGCGGTGGGCTCGTCGAGGAACAGGATGTCCGGTTCGTGCGACAGCGCCTTGGCGATCAGCACGCGACGCTTCATGCCGCCGGAGAGCTGCATGATCTTCGTGTCGCGCTTCTCCCACAGCGAGAGGTCCTTGAGCAGTTGCTCGAGGTAGGCCGGGGCGGGGGGCTTGCCGAACAGGCCGCGCGAGAAACGCACGGCGGCAAGAACGGTCTCGAACGCGTCGGTGGCCAGCTCCTGCGGCACCAGGCCGATCAGGCGGCGGGCGGCGCGGAAGTCGGCGACCACGTCGTGGCCGGCGGCCAGCACCCGGCCGCGGCTGGGCCGCACCAGGCCGCAGGTGATGCCGATGAGCGTGGTCTTGCCGGCGCCGTTGGGGCCCAGCAGGGCGAAGATCTCGCCCTTCCGGATCTCCAGATCGATGCCCTTGAGCGCCTGGAAGCCGCTGTCGTAGGTCTTGTGCAGGCCCTGGATGGAGATCACCGGTGGCATGGCGGCACGTCGCTCGCGATCGGGAAGCAGGCTGCCGAGCATGCCCGGATGCGGAGCCTTCGCGCCAGCGCCGCCACCCGCGGGCGGCTTCACCCCGGGAATACCCGTCCGGTGGCCTGATCCGGGAATGATCGGCATCCGGACATGGCCCGCCCTCCTGCTCTTCCTGCTTGCAGGGTGCGCCACGTCGTTCCCATCGGCGCGTCCTGGACAGACCTTCGAAGACGGCCTGGATGCCCGGGCCCTGTTCGCGCGGACGCTTGCCGCGCACGGCGGCGACCTCGCCGAAGCCGGGGGCGATTTCAACCTGGCGATGGACGGCGAGTGGCAGTCCCTGATCCAGCGCATCCAGCCGGTGGTCACCGACGCGGGCTTCCGGATCACCGCCGAGGAGCGCTTCAGGCCCGGCGACCGGTTGTACGCGGTCCGCCACCGGGGCCCGGAAGGCAGCAAGCACGTGGTCCGCACGCCGGACTCGATCACGGTCCACTACAACGGCGAGCCCGAAACGGATCCGGCCAGGCTGCGGGCCACGGCGATGACGACCGACGCCTTCCAGCTCTTCCACTTCGGCCCCTCGCTGGTGAAATGGCGTGCCCACGCGATGGTCCGGATCGCTGATGCACGGGAGGGCGGCGTGCGCTACCGGCGGCTGCTGGCGACGCTGCGTCCGGGCTTCGGCAAGTCGGAGGAAGACCAGGTGGTGCTGTGGATCCACCCCGACACCGACCTGCTGTTCCGCGTCCACCTCACCCTCAACGGCTTCGAGACCACGCAGGGCGCGCATGTCGACACCACCTTCCTGGCCTACGACCGGGTCGGACCCTACGTGTTCCCCTCGCGCTTCGACGAGCGCGTGCGCGGACCCATCCGCATCGGGGCCCACCGGTGGCGGATCACTGCCCGCGACCAGGACCGGGGCTGGACCCGCGCCGAGGTCGAGGGCCCGGACTTCAGCGGCAACGCCGCCCGCCCGGCAGGCGAGTAGACACCCTCCCGGGCGGCCCACGCCCGGCTATGCTGGAGCGTCCCGCCCCCGGCCCCGCGCCCGTCGCCATGCTCCTCAGCACCCTCGATCTCGTCGGCACCTTCGTCTTCGCGCTCAGCGGCGCGACCCTGGGCGTGCGCCGGCGGCTGGACCTGTTCGGCGTGCTGGTGCTGTCCTTCTGCGCGGCCACCGCCGGGGGCATAACCCGCGACCTGCTGATCGGCGCGACGCCACCGGCGGCGCTGGAGAACCTGCGCTACCTCGGGGTCGCCTGCCTGGCCGGCGTCATCGGCTTCTACCGCGCCCAGCTCATCGAGCGCCTCAACAACCCGGTGCAGCTGTTCGACGCCGCCGGCCTGGCGCTGTTCGCGGTGTCGGGTGCTTCCAAGGCGCTGGAATTCGGGCTGGACCCGGTGATGGCGGTGCTGCTGGGCATGCTCTCGGGCATCGGCGGCGGCATCCTGCGCGACGTGCTGGTGACCCGCACGCCGGTGGTGCTGCAGTCCGACCTCTACGCGGTGGCGGCGCTGGCGGGTGCCGGCGTGGTCGTCGTGGGGCACCTGCTGGCCCTGCCGCCGACGCCGTTCATGCTCGGTGGCGCGCTGCTGTGCTTCTTCCTGCGCTTCATGGCCATCCGCCGCGGCTGGCGGCTGCCGCTGCCGCCGGCGGACAGCGACGAGGAGTCACGCTGACGGCCGGGTCAAGGCGGCATGAAGCGTATTGGGGTACGGTTCCCTTCACATCACTCCGGGGGGAATCCAGATGCTTCGCATGACCGCGCTTGCCGCTTCGCTGTTGACCGTGTTTGCCACCTCGCACGCCGTGGCCGGCGTCGAGGCCGGTACCGTCGAGGCTTCGATGCACGGGTCCGGCATCGAGATCCACGCGCCAGCCGCCGCCAGCGGCTACCAGCTTCTGCTGCGCGATCCTGACGGACGGCTCAGCGAGCACGCCTTCCACGGCAACGAGCCGATCCTGCTGCGCGCAGCCGGCCGCGGTGGCTGGGCGGACGGCACCTACGTCTTCGAGATCCGCCCGGTCCACTCCGCGCGCACGCGCAGCGAACTGCCGGCGGGCGGCGACGGCGACCCGTCGCCGGCCCTGGCCTGGTCGGGCAGCTTCGGCATCCTCGACGGCCTGATGCTCGACCCGCTGGCGCGCGAGGACCAGCTGGACACCGTTCCCGCCGCCACCGGCGGGCGCGCGCCCGCCCGCGGCACCGGTAGCGGCATCCCGGCCGGCGAGCTGATCCAGCCGATGCAGACCTTCCCGAGCGATATACAGGTGCAGGGCAGCATCTGCGTCGGCCTGGACTGCCTCTCCAACGAAAGCTACGGCTTCGACACCGTCCGCCTGAAGGAGAACAACACCCGCCTGGTCTTCCGGGACACCTCGAACGCGCCTGGCTTCCCGGCAGTGAGCTGGCAGCTGATCGCCAACGACAGCGCCAACGGCGGCCGCGACTACATGGCCATCCAGAACATGGACACCGGCCGTGTCCCGTTCATGGTGATGCACGATGCGCCGACCAACGCGCTGTACGTCTCGCCCAACGGCTTCGTCGGCCTGGGCACCGCCACACCCGCGCAGGCGCTGTCGGTGCTGCGCGCGAACACCCCGGCGCTGCGGCTGGAGCAGACCGCCGGCGAGTTCGCCGCCCAGGCCTGGGACCTGGCCGCCAACGAGGCCGGCCTGTTCGTCCGCGACGCCTCCGGCGGCGACCTGGTGCCGCTGCGGGTGCAGGCCGGCACCCCGAGCAACACGCTGTCGGTTGGGGCCACGGGCGTGGCGGTCGGAGCGCCGGAGGCGATCGCACGGCTGCATGTGCGCGATGCGGACGGGGATCCGCTGGCCCAGCAGCTGCGGCTGGAATCCGTCGAGCGCAACCGCATCGCGTTCGGCACACCGCAAGGTGCCGACCACTGGTTCGTCGACATCGAGAACGGGCCGGGACTGCAGGCGGGGATCGCCTTCAAGCGCGTCTCCCAGATGCGGGGACGCGGTGGCTTCCCGCCGCCGACGGTGATGCGCCTGGACGGCGCCGGCAACCTCAACCTCGCCGGCACCCTGAGCCAGAACTCCGACCGTCACAGCAAGCGCCCCGGTGAGACCGTGGATGCCTCGCAGATCCTCGAGCGGGTGCGCGAACTCCCGATCAGCCGCTGGAGCTTCCTGGCCGACCAGCCCGGCGTCGAGCACATCGGCCCGATGGCGCAGGACTTCCACGCCGCCTTCGGGCTGGGCGAGAGCGAACAGCGCATCGCACCGCTGGACACCTCCGGCGTGGCGCTGGCCGCGATCCAGGGCCTGGCCCGGGAACTGGATGCCCGAGACGCGCGCATTGCCGAGCTCGAGCGCGACCTGGCCCGGCTGGCCGGCATCGTGGAGCGCCTCGCCGACGGGCAGGACTGAGCCGCCCACCGCCACCCGGGGTCCGCGGGACACCGGGTGGCGGTCCCGCTACAGCCGCAGCGTGCCGCCGCCGAACAGGCCCACCAGGCCGATGATGATCAGGTAGATCGCGACGATGTAGTTGAGCAGCTTCGGCATGATCAGGATCAGGATGCCGGCGATCAGGGCCAGCAGCGGGGTCAGGCTGATGTGCATGGCGCGTCCTCCGTGTCGACGCCGGCACCCGCGGAACCGGGATGGTCCGCGTCCGCCGGCCGCGCTCCATCTGACGACGCTGCTGCTGGCTGCGCGATGAACGCCACCGACCCACGACGCACGGGGCCCGCACGCGGCGGGCCCCGTTCAACGCCACGACCCGCGACCCTCAGACGGTCAGCGGGTTGGGCTTGTCCTGGTCGAGCTTGTAGGTCTTGATCGCCCGCGCCACGTCCTTGGCGTTCATCAGGCCTTCCTCGGCCAGCGCGCAGATCGCCGCATGGGCGATGTGGTAGCGGTCGACCTCGAAGAAGCGGCGCAGGCTCTCGCGCGTGTCCGAACGGCCGAAGCCGTCGGTGCCCAGCACCGTGTAGCGCATCGGCACGAACTCGCGGATCTGGTTGGCGAAGCTGCGCACGTAGTCGGTGGCGGCGATCGCCGGCCCCTGGCGGCCCTCCAGCAGGCCGGTGACGTACGGCTTGCGCGGCGGCTTCGCCTCCGGGTGCAGGCGGTTGTGGCGGATCGCATCCTCGCCCTCGCGCGCCAGCTCGGTGAAACTGGGGCAGCTCCAGATGTCGGCGGTGACGCCGAAGTCCTTGTCCAGCAGCTCGGCCGCGGCGATCGCCTCGCGCAGGATGGTGCCACTGCCCATCAGCTGGACGCGCAGTTCGCCCTTCTTCGGCTTGCCGGCATCCTTGAGCAGGTACATGCCCTTGATGATCCCCTCGGCCGCGCCCTCGGGCATCTCCGGGTGCTGGTAGGCCTCGTTCATCAGGGTCAGGTAGTAGTACTCGTCGACCTGGTCGTCGAGCATGCGCTGCATGCCGTGCTGGAGGATCACGACCACTTCGTAGCCGAAGGTCGGGTCGTAGCTGCGGCAGTTCGGGATGGCGCTGGCGAGCAGGTGGCTGTGACCGTCCTCGTGCTGCAGGCCCTCGCCGTTGAGGGTGGTGCGTCCGGCGGTGGCGCCCAGCAGGAAACCGCGCGCGCGCATGTCCGCGGCCTGCCAGGCCGAGTCACCGATGCGCTGGAAGCCGAACATCGAGTAGTAGATGTAGAACGGCAGCAGCTGCAGGTCGTTGGTGGAGTAGCTGGTGGCCGCGGCCATCCAGCTGGCGAACGCACCGGCCTCGGTGATGCCCTCCTCCAGCACCTGTCCGGCCTGGTCCTCGCGGTAGTACATCAGCTGGTCGGCGTCGACCGGCTTGTACTTCTGCCCCTTGGGCGCATAGATGCCCAGCTGGCGGAACAGGCCCTCCATGCCGAAGGTGCGCGCCTCGTCGGCGACGATCGGCACGCAGCGCGGGCCGACCTGCTTGTCGCGCAGCACGATGTTGAGCGCCTGCACGAAGGACATCGTGGTGGAGATGCTGCGGTCGCCGGTGGACTTCAGCAGCCGGTCGAAGCTCTCCAGCTTCGGCGCCTGCAACGGCTTGGACGCCTTGCGCCGGCGCTGCGGCAGGTAGCCGCCCAGCGCCGCACGACGCTCCTTGAGGTACTCGACCTCCTCGGACTTCTCGCCGGGGTGGTAGAACGGCAGCTCGGAGAGCTTGTCGACTTCCACCGGGATGTTGAAACGGTCGCGGAATGCCGCCACCGCCTCCTCGTCGAGCTTCTTGGTCTGGTGGGTCGGGTTCAGCGACTCGCCGGCCTTGCCCATGCCGTAGCCCTTGACCGTCTTGGCCAGGATCACGGTGGGCATGCCCGTGGTCCGGCTGGCCGCGTGGTAGGCGGCGTAGACCTTGTGCGGGTCGTGGCCGCCGCGGTTGAGGCGCCAGATGTCGTCGTCGGACAGGTTGGCGACCATGGCCTTGGTCTCGGGGAACTTCCCGAAGAAGTGCTCGCGCGTGTAGGCGCCGCCGAAGGCCTTGCAGTTCTGGTACTCGCCGTCGACGGTCTCCATCATCAGCCGTCGCAGCATGCCGTCCCTGTCGCGGGCCAGCAGCGGATCCCAGTAGCTGCCCCACACCAGCTTGATGACGTTCCAGCCGGCGCCGCGGAACTGGCCTTCCAGCTCCTGGATGATCTTGCCGTTGCCGCGCACCGGGCCGTCGAGGCGCTGCAGGTTGCAGTTGATGACGAAGACCAGGTTGTCCAGCCCCTCGCGACCGGCGACGCTGATCGCGCCCAGGCTCTCGGGCTCGTCGCACTCGCCGTCACCCATGAAGCACCAGACCTTGCGGTCGGACTTCGGCATCAGGCCGCGGTTCTCCAGGTACTTCCAGTTGCGCGCCTGGTAGATGGCCGAGATCGGACCCAGTCCCATCGAGACGGTCGGGGTCTGCCAGTAGTCGGGCATCAGCCAGGGGTGCGGATAGGAGCTGATGCCCTTGCCGTCGACCTCCATGCGGAAGTGGTCGAGCTGGCTTTCGCTGATGCGGCCCTCCAGGAACGAGCGCGCGTAGATGCCCGGCGAGGAGTGGCCCTGGATGTAGAGCAGGTCGCCGGGGTGGTCGCCCGACGGCGCGCGCCAGAAGTGGTTGAAGCCCACGTCGTAGAGCGTGGCGGCCGAGGCGAAGCTGGCGATGTGCCCGCCCAGCTCGCCGGGCTTGCGGTTGGCGCGCACCACGGTGGCCAGGGCGTTCCATCGGACGATCGAGCGGATCCGCCACTCCATCGCCGCATCACCCGGGCTCTTGGCCTCCAGGTGCGGCGGGATGGTGTTGATGTACTCGGTGGTGGGGTCGAAGGGCAGGAAGGCACCGGCCCGCCGGGTCACCTCGACCATGTGGTTGAGCAGCTGGTGCGCGCGTTCAGGGCCGTCGTTGCCGATGACCGCCTGCATCGACTCGACCCACTCGCGGGTCTCGGTCGGGTCGGGGTCCTGGGCAAGCGCGTCGGTGAGCCAGTTCATTCGCATCTCCACATGGGGGCGCGCCCGCGTGCGGGGCGGCGGTATCGTCCGGCGGGCATCCGCCCGCGCCGGCCTGCTCGACCGGGCCGGAAAGTGTAGCCCATGGGGCCAGCGGACCGCCCCGCTACGGTCCCGTATGGAAAGAGGCGGTGAGGCCGCGTCTAGGGCGATCCGCCCACGACGACCTGGTCGCGCCCCTGGCGCTTGGCGGTGTACATCGCCTCGTCCGCCCGGGCCATCAGGTCGGGCAGCTTCTCCGCCGGCGCGGCGGCGGCGATGCCGATGCTGATGGTCGAGCCCCACTCGCGGGTGCGGTCCCGGAAGTTGCGGCGGACGCGCTCGGCGAACCGGCGCGCGTCCTCCACCGTGCTGCCGACCAGCAGGCAGGCCAGCTCCTCCCCGCCCAGCCGCGCACCCAGGTCGCCCGGCCCCATGCAGGCGCGGATGACCCCGCCGAGGATGCCCAGGACCTCGTCGCCGGCCGCGTGGCCGTGGGTGTCGTTGAGCTGCTTGAAGTGGTCGATGTCCATGAACAGCAGCACCGGCCCGGTCCGGCCGTCCGCACCCTGCAGGGCCTCGGCCGCCTGCCGGGTGAAACCGCGGCGGTTGAGCAGCCGCGTCAGCGGATCGGTGTTGGCCCGGTGCCAGGCATCCTCCAGGCTGGCGACCACGCCGACGATCAGGTCGGCGCGGCTGCGCCGCAGCACCAGGCCGGCGATGGTGCTGAGCACGAAGTAGAAGGCCAGCGTCGCCTTGCTCGCCACGGGCACCCCTTCCGCGGCCAGGCTGAGCACCAGCACCAGCAGGGCGCAGGCGACCACCAGCCCCAGCGCGACCTGCCGACGGACCACCAGCGGCAGCAGCATCACCGGCAGCAGGATGACCCCGCCCAGCGTCAGGCCGGCCACCTGCCCCCAGCCCTGGACCGGACCGAGCATCACCACCATCAGGGCGACCAGGAAGGCCAGCGCCAGGCCGCTTCGGGTAGCGACCGAGGCCACCCGGGGGAACACCAGGGCGATGGACATCAGCACCGCCGCGGCGACCCAGGGCTGCAGGGAGCCCGACCGGCCCAGCAGCAGGCCGAGTTCGCCGAGGGCGACCTTGGCCACCCCCATCACCGCCAGCACACGGGCCAGCGCCGACATCGGCTGGTGCATCGTCTTGAGCTGCAGCGCCTGCAGGCGCCGCCGCTCATCAGCCGGCAGCCGTGCCATGCGACCGTCGATCGACAGCCGGTACCGCCGCCACAGGCCCTTCAGGTCCATCGCCCACCTCCGACACGTCGCCTTCCCGGGCATGGACGGGAACCAACCCTGGCCCCGGCGGCGGCGTGGCTCACCGCGAGCGTTCGCTCCGGATCTGCGCCTCGACGGCGGCCATCGCGGTCATGTTCACCACCCGGCGCACCGTGGCCGAGGGCGTGAGCACGTGCGCGGAGCCGGCCACGCCCATCAGGATCGGCCCCAGGCCGACGCCGTCGGTCATCGAACGCACCAGGTTGTAGGCGGTATTGGCCGCATCGAGGTTCGGGAACACCAGCAGGTTGGCGGTGCCGGTGAGCCGCGAGTTCGGGAAGATCCGGCTGCGGATGTCCTCGTTGAGCGCGGCATCCACGTGCATCTCGCCCTCCACCTCCAGCTTCGGCGCCCGCTGGCGGATCAGCACCAGCGCCTCGCGCATCTTGCGGGCGCTGGGATCGTCGTGGCTGCCGAAGTTGGAGTGGCTGACCAGGGCCACCTTCGGGCTGATGCCGAACAGTTTCAGCCGGTAGGCCGCCTGCAGCGCCGAGTTCGCGATCTGCTCGGCGGTCGGGTCGGCCTGGACGTGGGTGTCGCAGAAGAAGAACACGCCCTTCTCGTTGAGCACCGCGCTCATCGCCGAGGTGTTGGGCACGCCCGGGTCGCGGTCGAGGATGTTGACCACGTAGGCGAGCTTCTTCTGATAGCGGCCGACGATGCCGCACAGCATCGCGTCGGCCTCGCCGCGCCGCACCATCAGGGCCGCGATGGCGGTGGCACGCGAACGCACCACGGTCTTGGCCGCGGCCGGGCTGACGCCGCGGCGCTCCATCAGGGAATGGTAGAGCTGCCAGTAGTCGTTGAAGCGCGGGTCGTCGTCGATGTTGGTGAGCTCGAAGTCCACCCCCGGGCGGATGCGCAGGCCCAGCCGCTGGATGCGCATCTGGATCACCGCCGGACGCCCGATCAGGACCGGGAAGGCCAGGCCCTCGTCGACGACGGTCTGCACCGCGCGCAGCACCGTCTCCTCCTCGCCCTCGGCGTAGACCACGCGCTTGGTCTGGCGGCGGGCGCGGTCGAAGACCGGCTTCATCAGCAGGCCGGTGCGGTAGACGAACTGGCTGAGCCGGTCGCGGTAGTCGGCCATGTCCTCGATGGGCCGCGTCGCCACCCCGGAATCCATCGCCGCCTGCGCCACCGCCGGCGACAGCTGGACCATCAGCCGTGGATCGAAGGGCCGCGGGATGATGTAGTCGGGCCCGAAGCTGGGCGTGTCGCCGCTGTAGGCCGAGCCCAGGTCGGTGGCCTCGATGCGGGCCAGCTCGGCGATCGCCTTCACGCAGGCGGTCTTCATCGCCTCGTTGATCACCGTGGCGCCGACGTCCAGGGCCCCACGGAAGATGTAGGGAAAGCACAGGGCGTTGTTGACCTGGTTGGGGTGGTCGGAGCGCCCGGTGGCGATGATGCAGTCCGGGCGGACTTCGCGCGCCAGCTGCGGGTCGATCTCGGGCGTCGGGTTGGCCAGGGCCAGCACGATGGGCTTGTCGGCCATCGAGCGCAGCATGTCCTCGTCGAGGATGTTGCCCGCCGAGAGCCCGAGGAAGATGTCCGCGCCGCGCATGATGTCGGCCAGGCTGCGGCAGTCGGTGTCGCGCGCGTAGCGGCGCTTGTCGGGATCGAGGTCCTCGCGGCCGCTGTGCAGCACGCCGTCGCGGTCGACCGCCAGGATGTTCTCCGGCTTCATGCCCAGCGCCACGAGCATGTCCAGGCAGGCGATGCCCGCGGCACCGGCGCCGGCGGTGGCCAGCCTCACCTCGCCGATGGCCTTGCCGACGATGTGCAGGGCGTTGAAGACGGCGGCGCCGACGATGATCGCGGTGCCATGCTGGTCGTCGTGGAAGACCGGGATCTTCAGGCGCTCGCGCAGCTTGCGCTCCACGATGAAGCATTCCGGCGCCTTGATGTCCTCGAGGTTGATGCCGCCGAAGGTCGGCTCGAGGCTGGCGATGATGTCGACCAGGCGGTCCGGATCGTTCTCGGCCACCTCGATGTCGAAGACGTCGATGCCGGCGAACTTCTGGAACAGCACGCCCTTGCCCTCCATCACCGGCTTGGACGCCAGTGGGCCGATGTTGCCCAGCCCCAGCACCGCGGTGCCGTTGGAGATCACCGCCACCAGGTTGCCGCGGGCGGTGACCGAACTGGCCTGGCCCGGGTCCTCGACGATGGCCTCGCAGGCGTAGGCCACGCCCGGGGAGTAGGCCAGGGCGAGGTCGCGCTGGGTCACCATCGCCTTGGTCGGCACCACCTTGATCTTCCCGGGCGGGTCCATCCGGTGGTAGTCGAGGGCGGCGCTCTTCAAGTCTTTCTGCGGCATGGCGTGGCTGGCCTGGTCGATCCCTGTGGTCCGCCGATTGTAGCCGTCCGGCACGGGGGAAACCGACCCGCGCCCGAACGGCGGGCTACAGCCCGGGCACCGGCGCCTCGTCGTCGATGTTGTCCAGGCGGATGCGGTTGGCGAACAGGCTGAAGGCCAGCATGCCCGCCAGCCCCTGCGCGCGCTGCAGCCAGGGCGGGACGTACAGCGGCTCGACCAGCGCCCCGGCCTCGAACATCGGCTCCAGCGCCACCACGTCGCTCAGGGTCATCTTGCCGGCGAACAGCAGCCGGGCCAGGTTCAGCCGCCGGTGACGCAGGGCCCAACGGAAGAAGGTGTGCACCCCGATGAGCCCGTGCAGGTAGACGGTGTCCTTGGTGAAGGCCGCGCCACCGGTCAGCGGCACGCCACGGAACACCCGCTGGGCCGAGGCGAAGCTGTCGGTGGTGGTCTGCCCGGCGTCGAGGAAGAAGCGGAAGACCTCGATGAAGTCGGCGCCGCGCAGGGCCATGTCCACGGCGATGATGCGCAGGCTGATGCGCTTCATGCGCTCGATGTCGATGGCCCCGGTGATCAGCTCGGCGAAGGTCGCCAGGCCCTCCTGGCTGGCGGTGATGCGCGGGGAGTTGCGGGCCAGCGACTTCATGTGCGGCTGCTCGCGCCCGTTGAGCGCGGTGAGGCTGTGCACGAAGGCCTCGTGCTCGAGAAGCTGGTGGCGGTCGTACTCGCTGTAGTGGCCGCCGCCGCGCAGCCGGATCCGGGTCGGTCCGGCGGCGGCCTTGGCGATCAGGTCGGGGTCGATCTCGACGCTGATGCGGTGGTGGACGAAGAAGCGGTCGAGCTCGGCCTGCAGGTCGGCCTGCAGCTCGACGGCGCCGATCCGGTACTGCGACTCGTCGGGCAGCAGCTCGCGGTCGAGCTCGTCGGCCAGTCCGATGAAGTGGCGGGCGGCGTCGAGGTTGGTCGCACCGCCCCCGGGCAGCACGTCGCCGGGCCGGCCGAACAGCGCGACGCTGTGGCGGGTCACATCCGCGCTGCCGGCGGCCTCCAGCATCCAGGTCGCCGAGGTCCAGCTCTCCACCGTGCCCAGCAGGTAGCGGCCCAGCGGGTGGTCGGGATCGGCGCCGGCGGCCACCGCGGCCAGCGCCCGCCGCACCGGCCCGTGGTCGACCTGCGGGTACTCCAGCCGGGGCAGTCGCGGCTGTCCCAGCGCCCAGCCGAGCAGGAACTCCTCGGCGACCTGCGCCGGCCAGCTCAGCGATTGCAGGACGCGGATGTTGCGGATGGCATCGACCAGCCGGGCATCCAGCCGCGCGTGGTGCACCACCGCGGCATCCACGCCCCGGCTCATCCGCGCCGGCCCCCGCCGGGCTTGCGCCCCGGCCCGCGGGCCTCGTCCCGCTGCGCCCGGCGCAGGGCCTGCTGGCCGCCGGCCGCGGCCAGCTCGCCGCGCAGCTTGAAGAAGTTCTGCAGGTGGTCCGGGTCCAGGGACCCGTCCTCGAGCGCGGCGTGCACCGCGCAACCGGGCTCGCCCTGGTGGCTGCAGTCGCGGAAGCGGCACCGCGCGGCGATCGCCTCGACGTCGCCGAACGCGCCGGCGTCCAGCGACTCCTCGCCGGTGAGCTTGAGCTCGCGCATGCCCGGCGTGTCGATCAGGCAGGCCCCCTGGGGCAGCTGCAGCAGCACCCGGCGGGTGGTGGTGTGGCGCCCGCGCGAATCGCTTTCGCGCACCGCACCGGTGCGCATGGCCTCACGGCCGATCAGGGAATTGGTCAGGGTCGACTTGCCGGCACCCGAACTGCCGACCAGCACCAGGCTGTGCCCGGGCCCCAGCAGGGGCGCCAGCGGCCCCAGCGTCGCCGGGTCGCGCGCGTTGAGCGCATGGATGGCGATGCCCTGGGCGGCGATGTCGGCCAGCGCCTCGTGCACCGGCTCCAGGTCGACGACCGTGTCGGCCTTGGTCAGCACGATGACCGGCTCCGCGCCGCCGGCTCGCACCAGCAGCAGGTAGCGCTCCAGCCGCCGCGGGTTGAAGTCGTGGTCGAGCCCGCAGACCACCAGGACGCTGTCGATGTTGGCGGCGATGAGCTGCTGCCGGTAGTGCTCGCCGGCCGCGGCCCGCTTCAGCACCGAGGCCCGGGGCAGGCGCCGGAGGATGTTCGACCCGGCGGCATCGAGCACGACCCAGTCCCCGACGCAGGCCCGCTCCTGCGGGGGGAAGCGTGGGCGCAGCCAGTCCGCCGGCGGCTGCACGCCGCGCAGGACTTCAGCAGCGGACACGGCGACCTCGTAGCCGGCGCGGTGCTGGGTGCTGACCCGGCCCAGGCGCGCCCCGGGCGGCGCGGCGGCGGCATACGGGGCTGCTGGATTGAAGCCCAGGTCGAGCAGCGCGGCGGGGGTGTCGGTTTCGGTGGGCATCGTGCGCGGCAGTGTAGCCCCGGGCCGGGGCCGGCGTGCACGGCGGCTTCATCGGCGCCGGGCCAGCCTGCGTCCATGCACTGGCTCTCCCGACTCACCCTGCTGCTCGCCGCCGCCGGCTTCCTGTTCTTCGGCGCCTGGTTCCTGGTCGACCCGATGGCCCCGCTTGCGGCGATCGACATCGAGGTCAGCGGCGAAGGGGCCGCGACCGAGATGCGCGCCTTCTACGGTGGCCTGGAGCTTGCGCTGGCCGCCTTCCTGGGCCTGGCCGCCTTCCGCCCCGGATGGTCCACGCCGGCGCTGTGGCTGGTGCTGCTCTCGAACCTCGGACTGGGGTTGGGACGCGTGGTCGGCATCGCCGCCGACGGCGTGTTCACCGGTTTTTTCGCCGGGGCACTGGCCTGGGAGTTCGGGTTCGCCGCGCTGGCCGCGCTCGCGCTGTGGGTGGAGCGCGGCAGGCGCTGACGCCACGCGCGGCATCGGCTAGGCTGGCGCGAACCTCCGCCAGCCAGCCCGATGACCCGTCCACCGCTGAACACCCGACACCGGCTCAACGACGTCCGCTACGAGATCCGCGGCGAACTGGCCCGACGCGCCCGCGAGCTCGAATCCGAGGGCCACGAACTCATCAAGCTCAACATCGGCAACCCCGGCGCGTTCGGCTTCCGGGCGCCGGAGCACCTCGCCGCCGCGATCGCCGACGGCCTGGCCCGCAGCGACGCCTACGCCCACCAGCAGGGCCTGCCCGAGGCCCGCGAGGCGGTGGCGACGATGTGGCGCGGGCGCGGGCTGGGCGACGCCGATGCCGCCGACGTCTTCATCGGCAACGGCGTCAGCGAGCTCATCGACCTGTCCCTGCGCGCCCTGCTCGACCCCGGCGACGAGGTGCTGCTGCCCAGCCCCGACTACCCGCTGTGGACCGCGGCCACCATCCTCAACGACGGGGTCCCGGTGCACTACCCGTGCCGCGACGAGGACGGCTTCCTGCCCGACCCCGAGGCGGTCCGCGCCCTGGTCGGCCCGCGCACGCGGGCGCTGGTGGTCATCAACCCGAACAACCCCACCGGCGCCAGCTACCCGCCGGCGCTGCTGAAGGCGCTGGTCGACATCGCCCGCGAGCACGACCTGCTGCTGATGGCCGACGAGATCTACGACGGCATCGTCTACGACGACACCGGCTTCCAGCCGCTGGCGCCCCTGGCCGGGGAGGTGCCCTGCCTGAGCCTGGGCGGGCTGAGCAAGGTCCACCGCGCCTGCGGCTGGCGGGTCGGCTGGGGCCTGCTGGGCGGCGACCGCGCGCGCACCGCCGGCTACCGCCACGCGCTCGACCTGCTGGGCGCGCTGCGCCTGTGCGCCAATGTCCCGGGGCAGTTCGCCGTCGCTCCGGCCCTCTCCGGGCCCGACACGATCACCCCGCTGTGCCGCCCCGGCGGCCGCCTGCACGCCTCGCGGCAGGCGGTCGTGGACGCCTGCGCCGCCTCGCCACACCTGGAGCTGGTCACGCCGCAGGCGGCGATGTACGCCTTCCCGCGCGTGGTCGGTCCGGCGGCCGAAGGCTTCGACGACCACCGCTTCGCGCTGGAACTGCTGGAGTCCGGGCACGTGCTGGTCGTGCCCGGCTCCAGCTTCAACCTCGGCCGCCGCGACCACTTCCGGGTCACCCTGCTCCCGGAGGCCGGGGACATCGCCGAAGTCTTCCGGCGCATCGACCGCATCCTCGACCGCTACGCACAAGCCGGGGCCGCGCGCCATGTCGCCTGACCGCCGGCGCCTGCTCACCGCCCTGCCGGCCCTGGCCACCCTCCTCGCTCTGACCCCCGGATGCCGCATGGACCCCCGCGAACCACCCGCCGAGCCGATCCGCTACCTCGCCCTGGGCGACAGCTACACCATCGGCGAGGCCGTCGAACCGGAAGGCCGCTGGACCCACCAGATGGTGGACCTGCTGGCGTCGGCGGGGGTGGCCGTGGCACCGCCGCAGACCATCGCCACCACCGGCTGGACCACCGACGAGCTCGACGCCGGGATCGACGAAGCGGCACCGCAGGGTCCGTTCGGGCTGGTGAGCCTGCTCATCGGCGTCAACAACCAGTACCGTGGACGGCCGCTGGGCGAATACCGCGACCAGTACGCCGCGCTGCTCGAGCGCGCCATCGGTTTCGCCGGCGGCCGGGCCGACCGGGTGCTGGTGCTCTCGATCCCGGACTGGGGCGTGACCCCGTTCGGCCGGGGCAGCGGGCGCGACCTGGCCGAGGTGGCCGCGGCGATCGATGCGTTCAACGCGGCCAAGCGCGAACTCAGCCGGGCGCGCGGCGTCGCCTTCGTCGACATCACCCCGGTCAGCCGCGCGCGCGGCGCGGAGGCGGCCATGGTCGCCGCCGATGGCCTGCACCCGTCGGCGGCGATGTACCGCGCGTGGGCGCTGGAGGCCGCGCCGGTGGCGCGGGCGCTGCTTACCAGATGAAGTTCAGCGAGATGATGTCGTCGCCGCGGACCCGGCATTCCACCGTCTGCCGCTGTTCGATGGTCATGCCCGGGTCGATCACCAGCGGCGCGCTGAGGAAGACCACCCCGTCGTCGAGTTCGCGCGCGCTGGCGCGAAGTGCGGCGCCGTCGAAGTCGTAGCTGCGGCCGCTGAAGCGCTCGGCGACCGCCGCCTCGCACACGCCCGCGGCCCGGGATGTCGACCCGCCACAGCCCGCCAGCAGCGCGGCTGCCAGCGCGGGGACCAGGATCATGCTCGGACGCATCGTAAACCTCTGGGTCTGGAGGGACTCACGCCGGCCGTGCGGAGTCGGGCAGGGCCGGCACTCTGGCGTCCAGGCCGTTGGAAGCGTGGGATTCCTGGCACCGTACGGTAGCGCAGGCCGTCCCGCAGCCACAAGCGCAGGCGACGGCTCGCCGGCTCAGTAGCGCGGCACCGAGGGGTCCACGCGCTGCGACCAGGCGTCGATGCCGCCCTCGATGTTGAACACGCGCCGGAAGCCCAGGCCGCGGAAGTGTTCGGCCGCGCGTCGACTGGAGATGCCGTGGTGGCACAGGAAGGCGACCGGTGCGGCCTTGTCCAGGGCGGCCAGGCGGTCGTGGCTGTCCTCGTCGAGCACCTCGTGGGCACCCGGAAACGGTGCCAGGGCGCGGTCCGCGGCCGGGCGCACGTCGATGAGGGTCAGCTCGCCGGCGTCGAGCAGGCCGCTGGCCTCCTCGACCTGCAGCGGCTGGACCGGCGGCGGCGCATTGGGGTTGCGGATGGCCAGCCCGGCGCCGCGGACGTCCTCGACCCAGTCGATCTCGATGCCGCCGGCCCGCGGTGCGCTCATCAGGTCGAAGTGCACGCGGATGCCGGCCGCCTCGGCGACGATCTCGTCGCCGCTGACCGGCTGCAGCTGGAACTGCGCATTGAAGGCCGGGTCCACCGACAGGTGCAGGCCCATGCCGGGCTCGACCTGCTCCATGGCCCGGTTGATCGCCTCGGCCGCGGCCTCGGTGATGGTGATCGCCGGCGGCGTGCGGTCCGGCGCCGCCAGGCCCAGGGCCTGGTGCAGCTCGCCGGCGTTGAGCATCTGCTCGATGATGTCGCTGCCGCCGACCAGCTCGCGGTCGATGTACAGCTGCGGGATGGTCGGCCAGCTGCCGTAGAGCTTGATGCCTTCCCGGATCTCCGGGTCGGCCAGCACGTCCACGTGCGCGAACGCCACGTCCATGCCCTGCAGGATGCCGGCCGCCTTCGCCGAGAAGCCGCAGCGCGGCGCGCCGGGCTCGCCCTTCATGAACAGGACGACGCGGTTGTCGTTGAGCAGGGCGTCGATGCGGTCGCGGGTGGCGGAGTCGAGGGACATGGTCGGGGTCTCGGATGCGGGGCGGCCATTGTAATGGGGGCGGCGGCATCCAACCCAACCCCATCCGCCCCGCCGACGCCCTTCAGCCCGACAGCGCCATGCCCATCCGCAGCACGACGCTGAGCAGCAGCGCCAGCACCGCGAAGCCGACCAGACGCGAGTGGCGCAGGTAGGCCGCCCACCACGGCCGGTGGTCGATGCGGGCGATCAGGGCCAGGTAGGCGTCGATCTGGGTCCGTCGCCGCACCGGGTGCAGGCTGTAGCCGCTGTGCAGGCCCATGTCCGAGAGCAGGGGCAGCACACGCCCCACGTACAGGTAGTTGCCCAGGCCGATGTAGCCCAGCAGGGCGGCGGATGCGATCAGGAAGTGCGCGCCGACGCTCATGCCCGGCCCGCTCAGTCGAAGCGCAGGTGCTTGACCGACTTGCCGTGCCGCCGGATCAGCTTCAGGGCTTCGATGCCCACCTGGATGTGGTCGTCGACGAAGTGCTGGGTCACCCGGCTGTCGCTGGCCTCGGTCTTCACGCCCTCGGGGATCATCGGCTGGTCGGAGACCAGCAGCAGCGCGCCGGAGGGAATGGAGTTGGCGAAACCGGCCGCGAACACCGTCGCGGTCTCCATGTCGATGGCCATGCAGCGCAGTTTGCGCAGGTAGGCCTTGAACTCCTCGTCGTGCTCCCAGACCCGGCGGTTGGTGGTGTAGACGGTACCGGTCCAGTAGTCGTGCTCCAGGTCGCGGATCATCGTCGACACCGCACGCTGCAGCGCGAACGCCGGCAGCGCCGGCACCTCCGGTGGCAGGTAGTCGTTGGAGGTGCCCTCGCCGCGGATCGCGGCGATCGGCAGCACCAGGTCGCCGAGCTGGTTCTTGCGCTTGAGTCCGCCGCACTTGCCCAGGAACAGCACCGCCTTGGGACCGACCGCCGAGAGCAGGTCCATCACCGTGGCGGCGTTGGCGCTGCCCATGCCGAAGTTGATCATGGTGATGCCGTCGGCGGTGGCCGAGGCCATCGGGCGGTCCAGCCCCACCACCTCGGCACCGGTGAGGCGGGCGAAGGTGTTCAGGTAGCCACCGAAGTTGGTCAGCAGCACGTGCTCGCCGAAGTCCTCGAGGGCGACGCCGGTGTAGCGCGGCAGCCAGTTCTGGACGATCTCGTTCTTGTCTTTCATCTGCGGTCCTTTTCGCCGCCATTGTAGACCGTGCATGTGAAGGTCCGTGCAGCGCCCGCGCCCGGGCATGACTTACGGCCTGCTTGGCACGGGCCGCCCGACGGGCTAGCGTCGGGGGCGGCGCCGCGCGCCCCTGGACCACGCAAGGAACCCCGACGATGCCCCGACACCGACTCCGCGGCCTTGCCGCGGCCCTGCTGCTGGCACTGCCGGCCGCGTTGCCCGCCGCCGGCAGCGGCGACGACCCCTATCCCAGCACCTACCAGCCCATCGCGGCACCGCCGACCGTGCTGCGCAACGCCACCGTGCTCACCGGCACCGGCGAGCGCCTCGACGGCGCCGACGTGCTGATGCGCAACGGCCGCATCGAGCGCGTGGGCACCGGCCTGCGCGCCCCCGGCGACGCGGTCGAGGTCGATGCCACCGGCCGCTGGGTCACCCCGGGCATCATCGACGTGCATTCCCACCTGGGCGTGTATCCCAGCCCCTCGGCCAGCGCCCACGGCGACGGCAACGAGATGACCGGCCCGGTCACCGCCCAGGTCTGGGCCGAGCACAGCGTCTGGCCGCAGGACCCGGGCTTCGCCGCGGCCCTGGCCGGCGGCGTGACCTCGCTGCTGGTGCTCCCCGGCTCGGCCAACCTCATCGGCGGCCGCGGCGTGACCCTGAAGAACGTCTACGCCACCACCGCCCAGGGCATGAAGTTCCCCGACGCCCCGCACGCGGTGAAGATGGCCTGCGGCGAGAACCCCAAGCGGGTCTACGGCGGCCGCAACCAGGCGCCGATGACCCGCATGGGCAACATGGCCGGCTACCGCGCCGCCTTCCTCGAGGCCCAGCGCTACCAGGCCGGCTGGGCGCGCCACGACGCCGGCCGCAACCGCGACGCGCAGCCGCCCAGCGTTGACCTGCGGCTGCAGACCCTGGCCGGCGTGCTCAACGGCGACATCCTGGTCCACATCCACTGCTACCGCGCCGACGAGATGGCGCTGATGATGGACCTCGCCCGCGAGTTCGACTTCCGCATCGCCGCCTTCCACCACGGCACCGAGGCCTACAAGCTGGCCGACGAGCTGGCCGAGGCCGGCATCTGCGGCGCGCTGTGGGCGGACTGGTGGGGCTTCAAGATGGAGGCCTACGACGGCATCCAGGAGAACATCGCCCTGGTCGACCGTCCGGCCAACGGCTGCGCGATCGTCCACTCCGACTCGCCCGAGGGCATCCAGCGCCTCAACCAGGAGGCCGCCAAGGTGATGTCGGCGGCACGCCGCGCCGGCATGGACATCCCGCCGGAGCGCGCGATCCGCTGGCTGACGGCCAACGCCGCCCGTTCGCTGGGCATCGACGACCGCGTCGGCACGCTGGAGCGCGGCAAGATGGCCGACGTGGTGGTCTGGAACCAGGACCCGTTCTCCAGCTACGCGCTGGCCGAACAGGTCTACATCGATGGCGCCCTGCTCTACGACCGCGCCAACCCGGCCCTGCAGCCGGTCTCGGACTTCATGCTCGGCCAGGAGGTGACCCCGTGAAGGCCCCGACCCTCGCATCGATCGCCCTGGGCCTGGGCCTGGCCGCCGCCACCGGCCTGGTCGCCGCACAGGACCTGCTGATCCGCGGCGCCACCGTGCACACCGCCGGCGCCCGCGGCACCCTGGAGAACACCGACGTGCTGGTGCGCAACGGCGTCATCCGCGAGGTCGGCAGCAACCTCGCCGCCCCGGCCGGCGCCACCGTCGTCGAGGCCGAAGGCCGGCCGCTGACGCCGGGCCTGTTCGCCGGCATGACCGCGCTGGGCCTGGAGGAGGTGTCCGCCGAGCGGCCCACCGTCGACAACGCCATCGGACCGGGCAGCCCGCACCCGCCCCACGAGCCGGGCTGGCGCCCGGAGTTCGACATCACCCCGGCCTTCAACGCCCGCTCCTCGGTGATCGGCGTCAACCGCATCGAGGGCCTGACCTTCACCGTGCTGGCACCCTCCAGCCTGCCCGGCGGCAGCTTCGTCACCGGCCAGGGTTCCGCGGTCCGCCTCGACGGCGCCTTCGACGCCGAGCTGGAGGGCAGCCGCAGCCTGTTCGTCGACATCGGCGGCAACGCGGCCAACCGCAGCGGCGGCAGCCGTGCCGCGCAGTTCATGCTGCTCGAACAGGCGGCCGCCGAAGCCCGGCCGAGCATGAACGGACCGGCCGCCGGCCACGGCCTGCTGACCCTGGCCGGCAAGCGCGCCATCGCCGACTACTTCGCCGGCGGGCGGGTGGTGTTCAGCGTCCATCGCGCCGCCGACATCCGCCAGACCCTGGCCTTCGCCCGCCGCAACGGCATGTCGCCGGTGATCGCCGGCGGCGCCGAGGCCTGGGTGGTCGCCGAGCAGCTGGCCGCGGCCGATGTGCCGGTGTTCGTCGACGCACTGGTGAACCTGCCCAGCAGCTTCGACCAGCTCGGCGCCACGCTGGAGAACGCCGCGCGCCTGCACGCCGCGGGGGTCCGCGTGGGGTTCAGCCAGGTCGGCGACGCCTCGCACAACGCCCGCAAGATCCGCCAGCTGGCCGGCAATGCGGTCGCCCACGGCCTGCCCTGGGAGGCGGCGCTGGCCGGCCTGACCGCGGTACCGGCGGACGTGTTCGGCTTCGGCGACCGGCTGGGCCGGATCGAACCGGGCATGCAGGCCGACCTGGTGCTGTGGAGCGGCGACCCGCTGGACGTCGCCCACCATGCCGAGCAGGTCTGGCTCGCCGGCCGTGCCGCGCCGATGCGCTCGCGCCAGACCGAGCTGCGCGACCGCTACATGGCACCGCGCAGCCACCTGCCCCGCGCCTACCAGCGCTGAGCGGGCCCCGATTGCCCGCGGATGGCCGCATTCGGCCATCCGCGGGCCCGGTCGGGCATCCAGCCTGTGCCGAACCCCACCCAGGAGTTCGTCATGGCCCGCCCGATCCTGCTCGCCGCACTGTTCGCCGCTGTCACCGTGACCGCAGCACCGGCCGCCTCGGCCCACACCCTGCATGTGACGCTGCCCGACGGTGCCCCGGCATCGCTGTCGATGGCCTGCAGCCCCCCCGCCCGCGAATTCGACGACAGCCTGCCCTACGGCCACCGTCTGTGCCTGGTGGTGTTCGAGCGCGAGCGGCATGTGGTTGTCGTCGACCAGTGGCTGGAGGCGGTCGAGGCGTCGCCCGGGCCGGCTGCGACCGACCTGGTGGCCCGGGCTGCAAACTGAACCGTTCCCGCCACGGCTGCGACGGATCGGCGGGTGGCCCCGCGTTGAAGGACCGAAGCACAGCGCTTCGTTCCCCCCGACGTGCGAGGTTCACCGATGAAGATTCGACCGATCCTGTTCAGCGCCATCGCCGTGACGACCGCCAGCCTCGGCCTGCAGGCCGCCCAGGCCCAAGGCCCGCGCGAGGCGCGCGGCTGGCATGACCAGCCCATCGTCCTGGCCGAGGCCGAGGAGCGCCTGATCGACCGCGCCGCGCGGCTGGACGCCGACGGCGACGGCATCATCAGCCAGGCCGAGTTCCAGGCCGCGCGCGAGGCCATGCGGGAAGCCCGCGGCGAGCGCGAGCACCGTGGCCACCGCGGCAAGCACCGCCACATGGCCGGAGCCCGCCACCCCCAGGGCGACATCGCCGTGGAGGACTTCGTCGAACGGCACATGCGCCACCTGCGCCGCATGGACCTCGACGGCGACGGCGTCCTCACCCCGGAGGAGCGCCGCGAGGCCAGGTCCGCCTGGCGCGAGGCCCGCGCCGACCGCGGCCAGCGCCGGGCGCGCGCCCGGGACTGAGGCCCGTGCGATGATCGGGCGCGTGCATGACCACGGCGATGCCCACGCATGAGCTCCGGCCCGACGGCCGGCCGGCAGCGGTCCCCGACCGCTGCCGCGCCGGACCCGGACCTGCCGCTGGTCCAGCGCCTGGCGCGCGGGGACCAGCAGGCCTGTGCGCTGCTGCTCGACCGGCACCTGGACCGCATCCACGGCCTGGCCTGCCGCCTGCTGGGCGACCCGGCCGAAGCCGAGGACATCGCTCAGGAAACGTTCCTGCGCGCCTGGCGGCTGGCGCCGGACTGGCAGCCCGCCCGCGCGCGCTTCTCGACCTGGCTGCACCGGGTGGCCCTGAACCTGTGCCACGACCGCCTGCGACGGCGACGGCCGGAGGTGGATGCCGACGCCACGCCGCTGACCGCGGGCACCACCGGACCGGAAGGCAGCGGGCTGGCCGGGGAACGGGCGGACCGGGTCGCCGCCGCGGTGGCGGCCCTGCCCGGGCGCCAGCGCGAGGCGATCGTGCTGCGCCACTACCAGGAGCTCAGCCAGCGCGAGGCCGCCGAGGTGATGGCGGTCAGCGAGGAAGCGCTGGAATCCCTGCTGGCCCGGGCCCGGCGCAGCCTTCGCCAGGCCCTGGCCGATGAGATCGACGACGAGGAGAGGCCCCGATGACCCCTGACGACCGCGCACCCGGACCCGACCCGGGTCTCGACCGGGTCCTGACACAGTGGCGGGTGCCGCCGGCACCGGGCCGCCTGCGGGCGCGCCTGCTGGAAGCCGCTCCGGCCGCCGGCACCGGCTGGCGCGACGTGCTGGGCGGCTGGTGGACCGACCTGGGGCGCTGGCGGCTGGTGGCGCCGGGGCTGGCCGCCGCGCTGGCCCTGGGGCTGGGGCTGGGCCTCGCGCTGGCTCCGGCCACCCACAGCGACGAGATCGAAGCCTTCTACGGACTGGCCGGCCTGTCCGGCCAGGCCCCCTTCGACGACTGGACCGACCTGCCATGAACCCGACCGCCAACCACCGCCTCGGCCTGCTGCTGCTGGCTTCGGTCCTGCTCAACCTCAGTCTGCTGGTCGCCGGCGGCCTGTGGTGGTGGGGGCAACGCCCTTCCCAAGCGCCCACCGCGCCGACGTCCCAAGCCGCTCAGGAGGACCGCGAACGCTTCCGGGCGCAGCTCGCCGGCGACCGCGAGCGGTTCCGGGCGCACCGTCGGGCCGTGGCCGGCGCGCGCGCGGCGGCAGCCGACGCGCTGCGTGCCGAGCCCTTCGACCCCGCGGCGCTCGAGACCGCCTTCGCCGCCCTGCGCCAGGCCGAGGGCCGGGCGGCCGTGGACACCCATGAAGCGCTGCTCGCCTTCGCCGGCAGCCTCGATGCCCAGGGCCGCGAGCGCATGGCCCAGCGCATCGAACGCGGCCGCGGCGGCCGCGGGGAAGGCCGGGGCGGCCGGCGTCGCGGCGACTGACCCGGGACTTTCGCCACGGGGGGCCGGCCCGGTTTTCGCCTAGGATCGGGAAGTTTGACGTCCCCGGAACCCGACCATGCGCCCAACCCCGTTCCTCGCCTGCCTGTGCCTGGCTGCAGCCGGCACGCTGATCCCGGCCGACGCCTTCGGCCAGCGCGCCCGCGGCGGCTCCGACAACGGCTGGGACGTCACCGCCCAGCACGGCCCGACCAGCCGCGTGCGCTTCAGCACCGACGAGGGCACCTGGATGAGCCTGGACGTGAGTCCGGACGGGCGCCAGATCGTCTTCGACCTGCTGGGCGACCTGTACCTGCTGCCCATCGAGGGTGGGCAGGCAAGGCCGCTGAGCACCGGTCCGGCCTGGGAGGTGCAGCCGCGCTTCTCGCCCGATGGCACCGAGGTGGCCTTCACCTCCGACCGCGGCGGCGGCAACAACCTCTGGCGCATCGGCGTCGACGGCCGCAACCCCGCCCAGGTCAGCAACGAGAGCTTCCGCCTGCTCAACACCCCGGCCTGGACGCCCGACGGGCAGTACCTGGTCGGTCGCAAGCACTTCACCTCCCGCCGCTCGCTGGGCGCCGGCGAGCTGTGGATGTACCACCGCTCCGGCGGCCAGGGCCTGCAGATCACCGAGCGCAAGAACGACCAGCAGGACCTCGGCGAGCCCGCGGTGAGCGCCGACGGCCGCTGGATCTACTTCTCCGAGGACGTCAGCCCGGGGCCGACCTTCCAGTACAACAAGGACCCGCACGGCGTGATCTATGCCGTGAAGCGCTTCGACCGCGAGACCGGCGAGATCGAGACCGTGGTCCAGAGCCCGGGCGGCGCGGTGCGGCCGCAGCCCTCGCCGGACGGCCGCCTGCTGGCCTTCGTCAAGCGCGTGCGCGAGCACTCGGTGCTGCACGTGATGGAGCTGGACTCCGGCCTGGTGCGGCCGGTCTGGGACGGCCTCTCGCACGACCAGCAGGAGGCCTGGGCCATCTTCGGGCCCTACCCGGGCTACGCCTGGACCCCGGATTCCAACGAGGTGGTGGTCTGGGCGCAGGGCCAGCTGTGGCGCGTGGACATCGCCTCCGGCCAGCCGCGCCGGATTCCGTTCACCGTCGATGTCGACATGCGGGTCACCGCCGCCCCGCGGGCGCGGCAGACCCTCGACGACGGCGACTTCCAGCCGCGCATGATCCGCGACGTGGCGACCTCGCCGGACGGCCGCACTGTGGTCTTCCACGCCGTGGGCGCGCTGTACACGCGCAGCCTGCCCGGCGGCACCCCGCGTCGCCTGACCGGCGAGCAGGGCGTGTTCGAGTACCAGCCCGCCTTCAGCCCCGACGGTTCCAGGCTGCTGTACACCACCTGGTCGGACCAGGACATGGGTGCCATCCACGAGATCGACCTGGCCAGCGGCCAGCGCCGCACCCTGACCACGCAGAAGGGCTTCTACTACGGCCCGCGCTACGCCAACGACGGCTCGATGATCGTGTACTCGCGCACCGGAGGCGGCGGCCTGACCGGCAGCCTGTGGTCGCGCGAGACCGGCATCTTCGTGATGCCCGCCGACGGGGGCGAGCCGCTGCGCATCGCCCGCCGCGGCGCCAACCCGCAGTTCGACGCCGACGGCGGGCGCGTGTACTTCATGACCGGCGGCGGGCAGTCGCGCAAGCTGATGAGCGTCGGCGTCGACGGCCGCGACGAGCGCGAGGTGTTCGACCTCAAGGACGTCAACTTCGTCGAGATCAGCCCCGACGGCCGGTGGGTGGCCTTCACCGAGCTGTTCAACGCCTACGTGGCGCCGATGCCGCGCACCGGCCGCAGCATCGCACTGAACAAGGACACCCGGGCGATCCCGGTGACCCGGGTCAGCCGCGACGTCGGCTCCTACCTGCACTGGTCGGCCGACTCCAGCCGCCTGCACTGGATGGTCGGCCGCGAGTACTTCACCCGCGAGGTCCGCGAGGCCTTCAGCTTCGTGCCCGGCGCCCCGCGCACGCTGCCCGAGCCGGCCGCCCTGCGTGGCGTCGACATCGGCCCGACCCTGTCGACCGACCGTCCGGGGGATGTCTTCGCCTTCACCAACGCGCGCGTGATCACCATGCGCGACGCGGAGAACACCGAGGAGGTGATCGAGGACGGCACGGTGGTGGTGCGCGGCAACCGGATCGCCGCGGTCGGCCCGACCGGCCAGGTGGCCATACCCGACGGCGCCCGCGTCATCGACGCCAGCGGGCGCACGATCATCCCCGGCCTGGTCGACGCCCACGCCCATGCCGCCCACTTCGGTTCCGGCGTGGTGCCGCAGCAGAACTGGGCCTACTACGCCAACCTCGCCTTCGGCGTCACCACCCTGCACGACCCCTCGGCCACCACCGAGTTCGTGTTCTCGCAGGCCGAACTGGTGCGCGCCGGGGCCATGGTGGGGCCGCGGATCTTCTCCACCGGCACCATCCTCTACGGCGCCGACGGCGACTTCCGCGCCGAGATCAATTCACTCGACGATGCCCGCGCCCACCTGCGCCGCATGCAGGCCCACGGCGCGTTCAGCGTGAAGAGCTACAACCAGCCGCGACGCGACCAGCGCCAGCAGGTGATCCAGGCCGCGCGCGAGCTGGACATGCTGGTGGTCGAGGAGGGCGGCTCGACCTTCCACCACAACATGAGCATGGTCGTCGACGGTGCCACCGGCGTGGAGCACAACATCCCGATCGCCCCGCTGCACCGCGACATCATCGAGCTGTGGCGGCAGACCGGCGTGGGCAACGTCCCGACCCTGGTGGTCAGCTACGGCGGCCTGTCGGGCGAGTACTGGTTCTACGCCCGCGACGAGGTGTTCGAGGAGGAGCGCCTGCAGCGCTTCTTCCCGCGCGAGACGCTGGACCAGCGCGCGATCCGCCGCGAGATCGCCCCGGACTGGGACTACCACCACATCCGCGTCGCCGAGGCCAAGAAGGCGCTGCGCGACGCCGGCGTGCGGATCATGACCGGCGGCCACGGCCAGATGCAGGGCCTGGCCCTGCACTGGGAGATCTGGATGCTGACCCAGGGTGGCTTCAGCAACTTCCAGGCCCTGCGCGCGGCGACCATCGACGGCGCGGACTACATCCGCCTCGACCACGAGTTCGGCTCGCTGGAGCCGGGCAAGCGGGCCGACCTGGTCGTGCTCGACGGCAACCCGCTGGAGGACATCCGCGACACCGCGAAGACCGCCATGGTCATGGTCGACGGCCGCCTGTTCGACCTGGCCCAGGACATGGCCGAGGTCGGCGGCCTGCAGCGCCCGGCGCCGGAGTTCTACTGGCAGCGCCACCGCGACGGCCAGGCCTTTGGACTGCAGTTCGGCCCCACGGGCCCGTGCCATTGCCCGAAGTCGGGGGTGCCGCACAGGCATTGAGGGCGGGGACGGGTGAAGGGGAGTGGGAAAAGGGAGGGGCACAAGCCGATGTGCATCGGGCTCCCCTCCCTTTTCCCACTCCCCTTCACCCGTTTCCTGTAGCTTCAGTCCCTCACCGTCCCTACCCGCCACCCCCATGCCCACCTGGCGCATCCACCTCCCCGACCCCACCACGGCCCGCGGCAGCGACCCCGACCTGGCGTTCCGCTCGACCGGTGCGGAGGGGTTCGCCGGGGAGTTGCAGGCCGCGCTGGCGGGGGATGGGTTGTTCCGGCGCTGGCGGGCGAAGCAGTTCGAGCCCGACGAGGTCGACCCGGCGCTGGGCGCGGTCGACCCGCAGGCCACAGTGACCGGGACGCAGCGGGAGAAGCGCGCCGAGCTGGTGGTCCGGACCTCGCTGTCCAGCGACGTGCTCAGGCACCGGCTGCGGCTGCTGGCCGGACCGCACTGGGAGCTGCGCGACGTGCATTGAGGGCACGGCACCGAAAGGCGTGGAAGCCCTGCCGCCCGGCCTCACCGCCTTGGCAGTGGATCCGGCTGAGTGGGCAGCGCGCTCGCCGCCTGAAGCTCGATCTCGCCAATGAACAGGTAGGGATGCCGGCCCGTGTTCGCACGAAAACGGCCCGTAACCCGAACCCACGCCAGATCCTGAAACGGTCCGATCCCCGGTTCGAGGTCTTCAGCCGCACCGTCCGGATGACGCACACGTATCGCGTCGATCTGCATCAACTGACGTGCCTGCTCCAAGGACAGGAAGAGCTGGAAGGACTCCTGGTCCAGGGGCCGATAGACGGCGCTGAGCGACACCACGCGCCCATCGAAGCGTTCCGGATGGGCCATGAGACGGAGATGAGAAACCTCGCAAACCTGATCCTGAGGATTCCGATGAGGAGAGCACTCCCTGGGCGTCGCTCCTGCGGACCAACCCGATGCGGACAAAAGCAAGGCTGCAAGCAGTGTAAAACTCATGGGCAGTCCCCCTCGAGACAGTAGACCCCCAGCGCGAGCATCGCATACCCATCGGCAGCCAAGGCGTGCGCGGCGGCTTCGCGGAAGCGATGTCGGGACCACGCATACAGGTGAGGCCCGGCCGAGGCGTAAACCGCTTGGAAGTCATCGCGCCACGCTATCCCCAAATCCCCCGGGGAGCCGGAAGCCAAGTGAACGACACTGCGCGCGAAGTCGCTGATCACATACTCGCCCTGCCCGGACAGCCCGGTTTCATTCGGATGCGTGTGGATGAAACCGATGGCCTTTGCCCCCGGCAACGGCCGATCGGGCCCGAAGGCGCACCAGTCGATGTGGGTCCGATGGAACGAGGTTCCCACCGGGCCGAGAAAGCACCGACCGCGGTGTTCGAAGATCCAGGAACCGAACTCGATCTCCCCGGCCAGTGGGGCAGCCGTGTGGTGCCAGAACACGGCGGCCTCGTCCGCACTCATGAACGGCCTCATGCCACCACGCGCCACCATCCGCATGTTCGCGAACGACTGCCGCTCGTTTGCAGCCTCTCGCGCCCGGCCCTGAAGACTGTCGCGGGCGTGGACCGAACAGCCAAGCGGCCCGGGCGGGCTGCCCTCCGCACCGCCGGAACCCACCGGCTGCATGCCGGACGCCGAGGTCAGACCAAGAGGCCATGGGGTCGTGTATCCGGTCATTGCGTCTCCTCCTCCGTGAGGACCGGCTGGCGGAGCCGGCGTCGCCCGACTCTAGACGCGACCGGCGCAATGGTAAACCCGTCGGGATGACGTGCGGACCGTGAGCGGCGAAGATGCCGGTTCAATGGCAGGGAGCATGCGTCGATGACCCGGACACCGGTGCTGGTTTCGTGGAGCGGAGGCAAGGACTGCGCCTGGGCGCTGCACCGGCTGCGCTGGTCGGAGGGCTTCGAGGTGATCGGCCTGCTGACCACGCTCACCGAGGGCTATGAGCGGGTGGCGATGCACGGCATCCGCCACGACGTCCTGCTGGCCCAGGCCGAGGCCGCGAGGCTGCCGGTGATCGAGTCCTGGATCCCCTCGAAAGCCGACAACGCCACCTACGAGGCGGCGTTCGGCGCGGCGCTCGCGCAGGCGGAGTCGCGCTGGCCGGGCCTGCGCCACATCGCCTTCGGCGACCTGTTCCTGGCCGACGTGCGCGGCTACCGCGACGCCCTGCTGTCTAAGCTCGGCTGGACCGGCGCCTATCCGCTGTGGGACAGCGACACCGCGACGCTGGCGCAGGAGATGCAGTCCGGCGGCCTGCGCGCGCGGCTGTGCTGCGTGGACGGCCAGCAGCTCGACCGCCGCTTCGCCGGCCGCGCCTGGGACGCCGACCTGCTGGCGGGGCTGCCGCCCGGCGTCGACCCCTGCGGCGAGAACGGCGAGTTCCACACCCTGGTCCACGCCGGCCCGATGTTCGCGCACGAACTGGTACTGGAGCCCGGCGAGGTGGTCGAGCGCGACGGCCGCTTCATCTTCGCCGACTTCGAGACAGGAACCGGCCGGCAGGGTTAAGGCGTCGCATCGGCACGCAACCCCGGGACGACACGGGCCTGCCGCCCTCCCGTTTCCCACTTCCCTTGACCCGTTCCCCGCCCCTCAGCCCGTGTTCTGCACGCCAGCGGCAATGCCGTTCACCGTGGCGACCAGCGCATGGAACAGCCCATCGTCCTCGGGGCGGCCGGCCTCGCGCCAGCGGCGCAGCAGGTCGACCTGGATCAGGCTGATCGGGTCGACGTAGGGGTTGCGCAGGCGGATGGAGACGCGCAGCCGGCGATCGCCGGCCAGCAGGTCGTCGGCGTCCTTGATCGCCAGGATCGAGGCGCGGGTGCGCTCGAACTCCGCAGCGATGACCGGGAACAGCGCATCGTGGCCTTCGGCCAGGCGCGAATAGCGCTCGAAGATCGCCATGTCCGACTTGGCCAGCACCATCTCGACGTCGTCGACCAGGGAGGCGAAGAACGGCCAGTCCCGCGCCATCTCGCGGATCGCGTCGATGCCGTGCGCGTCGATGGCCCTGGTCAGGCCGCTGCCGACGCCGTACCAGGCGGTGAGGCCGGCGCGGTTCTGCGACCAGGCGAAGACCCAGGGGATCGCCCGGAGCGAGGTGACGCCGCCGGCGCTGCCGCGCTTGGACGGGCGCGAGCCGATGCGCAGGCGCTCGATCACGTCGATCGGGGTGGCGTCGCGGAAGTAGGGGATGAAGTCCTCGCGGCCGTAGACCAGACCCCGGTAGACCTCGCGGGAGTGGGCGGCGACCTCGGCGGCGATCGCGCGCCAGCCGGCCTCGCGCGGCTCCGGCGGCCGTGGCCGCAGCGTCGCCCGCAACACCGCGCCGGTGGTCTGCTCGAGGTTGCGCAGGGCCAGGGCGCGGATGCCGTACTTGCGGTGGATCACCTCGCCCTGCTCGGTCAGCCGCAGGAAGCCGTCGACCGAGCCACGCGGCGCGGCGATGACCGCACGCTCGGTCTTGCCGCCGCCGCGCGAGAGCGACCCGCCGCGGCCGTGGAAGAAGGCGATGCGCACACCCGACTCCCGGGCGAGCGCGGTGAGGGCGATCTGGGTCTGCTGCAGCGCCCAGCGCGAGGCGACGATGCCGCCGTCCTTGGCGCTGTCGGAGTAGCCCAGCATCACCACCTGGCGGTCGCCGCGCGCGCGCAGGTGGGCGCGGTAGGCGGGGTCGTCGAACAGCGAGCGCAGCACCTCGGCGGCGGCATCGAGGTCGGCGACGGTCTCGAACAGCGGCGCCACGTCCAGCGGCACCTGCCCCTGGTCGTCGATCAGACCGGCGCCACGGGCCAGCACCAGCACCGCCAGGGCATCGGCGGCACTGCGGCTCATCGAGATGATGTAGGGGCCGAATGCGCGCGTGCCGTAGCGCGGCATCGCCTCGTCGACGGCCCGGAACACCGCCAGCGTCGAGGCGGCGTCCGCGGCATCGGGCGCCGGCATCACCACGCGTCCGCCAGGGTCGGCGCCGGCCAGCAGCTCGCGCAACCGGCCCGCGCGGACTTCGGCCGAGCGCTCCGGCCACTCGGCGTCGCCCAGCAGCGCGGCCAGGGCGGTCTCGTGCACCGCGGAGTCCTGGCGCAGGTCCAGCGTGGCGAGGTGGAAGCCGAACACCTCGATGCGGCGCAGCAGGCGACGCAGGCTGAAGTGGCCGGCCTCACCGCCGCCGTTGGCCAGCAGGCTGCGCTCCAGCAGGCGGATGTCCTCGCCGAAGGCGTCTGCGTTGGGATAGGCCCCGTCGGCATCCAGCCGCGTGGCCTCCAGCCGTGCCGCGACCAGGGTCAGGAAGCTGCGGTAGGGCATGTCGGCATGCCGCGGCTTGATCGTCGCGGCGGCCTCCGGAAAGCGGCGGCGGTAGTCCTCCAGCCGCCCCATGAACCGCGCATCGAAGCCGACCCGGGTCAGCGACTGGCTCAGCAGGCCGGTGAGCTTGTCGAGGTCGCGGCGGTAGGCGCGCAGCGCCTGGCGTCGCTGCGAGGCCAGGGTGTCGCGGATGGTGTCGGCCCCGACGTTGGGGTTGCCGTCCATGTCGCCACCGACCCAGCTGCCGAAGCCCAGCAGTCCGGACGGCAGCGCGGTCGCCGCACCCGCCTCGCCGTACACGTTGGCCATGGCCTCGGCGAAGTCCTCGAAGAACACCGGCAGCACCCGGAACAGCACCTCGGAGAGGTAGAAGCTCACATGCTCGAGCTCGTCGGCGACGGTGGGCTTCTCCGGCGGCGTCTCGTCGGTCTGCCAGGCCGTGCCCAGCGCCTGCCGCATCCGACCGATGCCGGCGCGCCGCTCCTGCGGGGTCAGGCCACGGTCGATGTCCTCGACCAGGCGCTGGACGATGGTCTGTTCCTTTTCCAGCAGCGCCCGCCGCTGGGCCTCGGTCGGGTGTGCGGTGAACACCGGCTCGATGCGCAGCCGCCCCAGCAGGTCGGCCACCTCCTGCGCCTGGACGCCCTCGGCCCGGAGCTTGAGCAGCACGTCCTCAAGGCCACCGGGCTGGGGTGCGCTGCCGGCGCGCTGGTAGTCGCGCCGGCGGCGGATGCGGTGCACCCGCTCGGCCAGGTTCACCGCCTGGAAGTAGCTCAGGAAGGCCCGCACCAGCTGTTCGGCGTGGCCCTGCTCCAGCCCCGACAGCGACGCGGCCAGCACGTCGGCCGGCTCCCCCTCCTCGCGCCGCCGGATCGCCGCCACACGCACCCGCTCGACCTCGTCGAGGAAGTCCCCGGACACCTGTTCGGAAAGCATCTCCCCGACCAGCCCGCCCAGCCGGCGGACGTCGTCGCGCAGCAGCTCGTCGGTGGCGGGAAGGTCGATGTCGCGCAGGGGCGTGGGGGAGCTCATGGCGGGCCTGTGGGATCTGGAGGACGGGAACGGGTGAAGGGGAGTGGGAAAAGGGTGGGAGAAGCCCGCGGAACATGAAGCGTGCGCGCCCTGGACCCCGGCGATGCGCAGTGTGACACGAGGAGCTCAGGCACCGACTCGCCGGGCAACCAACCCACCAGCACTCTGTCCCTGCACGCCTGCCTGCGCACTCGAAGCCCGCACCGCCGGTCACCCTCGGCCTCCCGCCTCCCCGTTTCCCACTCCCCTTCACCCTTTCCCGCCTCAATAGGCGAACTCCCCGAACACCGGATCCACGCTCCCGCCCCAGGGCCCGTGGAACAGCGCCAGCTTGCGCTCCGCCGGGGTCTGGTTGGCCAGGGCGAACTCCATCAGCGGCTCCAGGAAACCGGACTCGTCGGCACCCTCGGCGTTGAGGCGGGCACGGCGCCTGAGGCCGGCGTCGGCGATCTTCAGGGCCTCGATGGCCAGCTCGCGGACGGTGCCGCCGCGGAAGGGCAGCTTCAGCGCGTGGCGGGGCACGCCATCGCGCAGGGCGTGGCGCTCCTGCAGCGTGAAATCGCGCACCAGGTCCCAGGCGGCGTCCAGCGCCGCATCGTCGTACAGCAGCCCGACCCAGAACGCCGGCAGGGCGCACAGCCGGTTCCACGGGCCGCCGTCGGCGCCGCGCATCTCCAGGAACTTCTTCAGCCGCACCTCCGGGAACACCGTGGTCAGGTGGTCGGACCAGTCGCGCAGCGTCGGCCGCTCGCCCGGCAGCGGGGCCAGGCGCCCGTCGAGGAAATCGCGGAAGCTCAGGCCGGCGCAGTCGACGTAGCGGCCGTCGCGGTAGGCGAAGTACATCGGCACGTCGAGCACGTAGTCGGCGTAGCGCTCGAAGCCGAAGCCGTCCTCGAAGACGAAGTCGAGCATGCCGGTGCGGTCGGCGTCGGTGTCGGTCCAGATGTGCGAGCGGTAGCTGAGGTAGCCGTTGGGGCGGCCGTCGGTGAAGGGCGAGTCGGCGAACAGCGCCGTGGCCACCGGCTGCAGCGCCAGGCTGACCCGGAACTTCTTCACCATGTCCGCCTCGGAGCGGAAGTCGAGGTTGACCTGCACCGTGCAGGTGCGCGTCATCATGTCCAGGCCCAGCGAGCCGACCTTCGGCATGTAGCGGCGCATGATCCCGTAGCGGCCCTTGGGCATCCACGGCATCTCCTCGCGCCGCCATTTCGGCTGGAACCCCATGCCCAGGAAGCCCACGCCGAGGCGCTCGGACACCGCCTTGACCTCGCGCAGGTGGGTGCGCGTCTCCACGCAGGTCTGGTGGATGGTTTCCAGCATCGCCCCGGACAGTTCCAGCTGGCCGGCGGGCTCCAGGGTCACCGAGGCGCCGTCGGGCCGGGACAGCGCGATGATCCGCCCCTCCTCCTCCACCGGCTGCCAGGGGAACTGGCTCAGCTCACGCAGCACCGCCTCGATGCCGCGGCTGCCCTCGTAGGCCAGCGGGCGCAGGGTGTCGAGCTCGAAGCCGAACTTCTCGTGCTCGGTCCCGATGCGCCAGGCATCGCGTGGCTTGTTGCCGGACTCGAGGTAGGCGACGAGTTCGCGCCGGTCGCCGATCGGCGTGGTCTGCTCGGAACTGGGTCCGGACACGGGGGTGCTCCCGGTGGTCGATGGCGCACATGATGGGGGCTGGCCCGTGAATCCGAAAGGGCGCGGCGTTCACGGCGGTATGCTGGGCGACCATGGCCTCCCGTTCCCTCGCCGCCTGCGGCCTCGCGCTCGTCCTCGCCCTGCCCGGCACCGCCTCCGCGGGGCCGGTCCTGCACCGTGGCAACGGCCCCGAACCCTCGACCCTGGACCCGCACCGCTGTCCGGAGATCGCCTGCGCGAACATCCTGCGCGACCTCTACGAGGGCCTGCTGAGCGACGGCGCCGACGGTCGCCCGATCCCCGGCATGGCCGAGCGCTGGACGGTGTCCGACGACGGCCTGGAGTGGCGCTTCCACCTGCGACCGGGCCTGCGCTGGAGCAACGGCGAGCCGATCGATGCCACCCAGGTGGTGGACAGCTTCCGGCGCGCCTTCACCCCGGCCACCGCCGCGCCGCACGCGGGCCTGTTCGATGCCATCCACAACGCCTCGGCCGTGCAGGCCGGCGAGCGGGCGCCCGAGGCCCTGGGCGTGCATGCGCCAGACCCGGACACGGTGGTGTTCGAACTCACCCGCGCCGCGCCGATGGAGGCGCTGCTGACCCTGCCGCTGGCCTACCCGGTGCACCTGCCCGGCGTCCGCGCCCACGGCGCCCAGCACACCCGCCCGGGCCGGCTGGTCGGCAACGGCGCCTACCGGCTGGCCGCCTGGACCCCGCAGTCCCACGTCGAGCTGGAGGCGAACCCGCACTTCCGCGAGCCCCCCTCGATCCCGCGCGTGCGCTTCCACGCCACCGAGGACGCCGGCAGCGAGCTGCAGCGCTACCTGGCCGGCGACCTGCACATCACCGAGACCGTGCCGCCCCAGCCGATCGACGGCCTGCGCGCGCGCTTCGGCGGGCAGCTGCGGATCACCCCCTACCTGGGCAGCTTCTGGCTGGGCTTCAACCTGACCCGGCCGCCGTTCCAGGACAACCCGGCCCTTCGCGAAGCGCTGTCGCTGGCGGTGGACCGCGACATCCTCACCCGCCACGTGACCGGGCTGGGCGAGGTGCCGGCCTACTCGCTGGTGCCGCCGGGCATCACCGGCCACGACGGGCCGCGCCTGCCCTGGGCCGACCTCGACCAGCCCGCCCGCGATGCGCTGGCGCGGCAGCGTTTCGCCGAGGCCGGCTACGGCCCCGACCGGCCGCTGGTCGTGGAGCTGCGCTACAACACCTCCACCCCGCACCGGCGCATGGCGCTGGCGGTGGCGGCGATGTGGCGCGAGACCCTGGGCGTGCGCACCCGGCTGCGCAACGAGGAGTGGCGGGTCTACGTCGGCAACCGGCGCCAGCGGGCCATCACCGAGGTCTTCCGCGGCGGCTGGATCGCCGACCTCGACGACGCGGGGAACGTCCTGGCGCTGTTCGCCGGCGACACCGCGCTGAACTGGTCGGGGCACTTCGACCCCGCCTACGACGCGCTGATCGCCGCCGCCGAACGGGCCCCCACGCCGCAGGCGCGGGCCGCGACGCTGGTCGAGGCCGAAACCCTGCTGCTCGCCAACCACGCGGTGATCCCGCTGTACTTCTACACCTCCAAGCACCTGGTCCGGCCGGAGGTCACCGGCTGGGTCGACAACACCCTCGACCGCCACCCCAGCCGGTTCCTGGGCCTGGAGGCCGAACCGCGATGAGGCGGCTGGCCGCGCGGCTGCTGGAGGCGGCGATCACCCTGTGGCTGCTGGCGACGCTGTGCTTCGTGCTGCTGCGCGCCGCGCGCGGCGGCCCCTTCGACACCGAGAAGGCCGTGCCACCGGAGGTCGAGGCGGCGCTGGCCGCCCAGTACCGGCTCGACCAGCCGCTGTGGCAGCAGTACCTGGGCTGGCTCGGCGACGTGCTGCGCGGCGACCTGGGACCCTCGTTCCAGTACCCCGACTACACCGTCAACCAGCTCATCGCCCAGGGCCTGCCGGTGTCGCTGCTCAACGGCGGCCTGGCGCTGGGCCTGGCGCTGGCGCTGGGCATCCCGCTGGGCGTGTGGGCCGCGCGGCGCGCCGGTGGCTGGACCGACCGGTCGCTGATGGCCCTCGCCGGCCTGGGCCTGGCGGTGCCGAAGTTCGTCACCGCCCCGCTGCTGATCCTGCTCTTCGCCGTGACCCTGAACTGGCTGCCCGCCGGCGGCTGGGACGGCCACTGGCGCAGCGTGGTGCTGCCGGTGGTCGCCCTGGCCCTGCCCAACCTCGCCTACTGCGCCCGGCTGATGCGGGCCAGCGTGCTGGAGACCGCCAGCGCCGACTACCTGCGTGCCGCCCGCGCCCGCGGCCTGCCCGGCCACCGCATCCTCACCCACCACCTGCTGCGCCCGGCCCTGCTGCCGGTGGTGGCCTGGCTCTCGCCCGCCCTGATCAGCGTGGTCACCGGCTCGGCCATCGTCGAACAGGTCTTCGGCATCCCCGGTATCGGCCGCTTTTTCGTCCAGGGCGCCCTCAACCGCGACTACACCCTGGTCCTGGGCACCGTGCTTGTGGTCGGCGCGGCGATCGTGCTGGTGAACGCGCTGGTGGACGGGGTGCGGGGGTGGATGGACCCCAGGGCGGGGAACGGGTGAAGGGGAGTGGGAAAAGTCGGGGAACGGGTCAAGGGAAGTGGGAAAAGGGAGGGGGTGGTTGCGGGGGCGTTGGTTCGGCGCGCCCTGAATGTGGCGGGCAAGGGGTGACGAGGCCTGGGGGGCAGCGGGGCGAAGCCTGGGGCGCCTGGGCGTGCGCGCACTGAAACGTCGCCAGCTCCCAAGCGGCTACCCTCTTCCACGAAGCCGATACGCCCAGCCGTCCGCGGCCTCCCCCGGCTTCCCCCACCCTTTTCCCACTTCCCTTCACCCGTTCCCGCTCCGAACGGGGCGCGCTGCCACAGGGTCCCGCCACCGGCCCCTACAACCCCAGCCACCCCACCACCACCCCCCTCGCCTCCTCCACGCCTTCCTTCTTCAGGCCGGAGAACAGCTGCGCGGTGGCGCCTTCGGGGAGCTCGCGCTGGACCTTGAGCAGGGTCTGCTTGGCGGCGCCGCGGCTGAGCTTGTCGGACTTGGTCAGCAGGCAGTGCGCAGGCAGGCCGCGGGCGGCGGCGTAGTCGAGCATCTTCACGTCGAACTCGCGCAGCGGGTGGCGCACGTCCATCACCACCACCAGGCCAGCCAAAGCCTCGCGCTCCTGGAACCAGCTGTTGATCATGCCGACCCAGTGGTCCTTGAGCTCGCCGGGGACCTTGGCGTAGCCGTAGCCGGGCAGGTCGACCAGGTAGCGCCCGGGGGCGTGCTCGAACTCGAAGTAGACCAGCTGCTGGGTCCGGCCGGGGGTCTTGGAGGTGCGGGCGAGCTTGTTGTGGCCGGTCAGGGTGTTGAGCGCGGTGGACTTGCCGGCGTTGGATCGGCCCGCGAAGGCGACCTCGCGCCCGCCGTCGGGGGGCAGCTGCCGCATCAGGTGGGCGGCGAGCAGGTAGCGCGCGCCATTGAGCGGGTTGGACATGGGGCACCTCCGGGTTGGGGCGCAGCATGCCTGCTCGCGGCCGTGGGGGCCAGTCCGACGGGCCCGGACGCGGGCGAATTGACCGTCGCGCGGCGTGGCTGGGATAATCCCGAAGTTTCCGCGGCCCGGACCCTTGCAGGACCGGCGCCCCGTCTTGAACGACCTTCCTGTTTCGGAGCTCTGCAATGACCTTCACTCGCATCCTGGGCCTGGCCGGTCTGCTGATCGTGGCGCCCGTGTTCGCCCAGTCCGGATCCGAGTCCGAACCCACCGTCACCACGGTGGAGGAGGAAGCCATGGCCGAGCCCGTGGCGCTGGCCGGGGCCGACGAGACCGCCGGCCCGGGCGACGTCGCCCGCGGCCAGGAGAAGTCCGCCACCTGCGTGGCCTGCCACGGCATCGACGGCAACTCCTCCGACCCGCAGTACCCGAAGCTGGCCGGCCAGCACGAGCGCTACATCGCCCGCCACCTGGAGCTCTACCGCTCCGGCGAGCGCCAGAACGCCATCATGCTGGGCTTCGCCGCCGGCCTGAGCGCGCAGGACATGCGCGACCTCGGCGCCTTCTACGCCACCCAGGCCGGCTCCCCCGGCATCGCCGACGAGACCATCATCGCCGAGGGCCCGAACGAGGGCCGCGCCTTCTTCGAGCCCGGGCAGGACCTGTGGCGCGCCGGCGACGCCAGCCGCGGCATTCCCGCCTGCGCGGCCTGCCACGGCCCGTCCGGCGCCGGCAACCCGGGCCCGGCCTACCCGAAGCTGCGTGGCCAGCACGCCGAGTACACGGCGATGATGCTGCGCCAGTACCGTGACGGGCTGGTCCTGCCCGGCGAGCACCTCGGCGACGTGATGGCCACCATCTCGCGCGACCTCACCGACGAGGAGATCGACAGCCTCGCCAGCTTCATCGAGGGCCTGCACGACGCCCGCGCCACGCCCTGAACCGCGTGAACCCCGGGGACTGACGGCGGTCCAAGCCCCCGTTCAGTCCCGGCCCGACACACTCGGGCCACCCCACCGGTCCGATACGGAGAGCCCCACGATGCGCCTGCGCCTGTTCGCCTTCCTCCTCGCCCTGGTTCCCCTGGTGGCCTGCGCCCAGAACGCCGGCGCGCCGCAGCAGGGCCGCGACTACCACGTCATCCGCGACGCGCAGGCGCTGGACCCCAGGCCGGGCCGCATCGAGGTCGTCGAGGTGTTCTCCTACGCCTGCGGCTTCTGCGCCCAGCTCGAGCCCATCATCTCGCGCTGGCAGGGCAACCTCGCCGACGACGTCGACTTCGTCCACCTGCCCGCCACCTTCGGCGGCGCCATCGACAACTTCGCCCGCGGCTACTTCGTCGCCGAGCAGGCCGGCATCGCCGCGGACGTGCACCGCCCGATGTTCAACGCCTTCCACGTCGAGGGGAAGATGCGCCAGGGCAACGAGCGCGAGATCGCCGAGTTCATGGCCGGCTTCGCCGACGACATGGACGCCGACCGCTACCTGCAGTCGATGAAGAGCTTCTCGATGAACGCCCGGGTCAACCGCGCCCGGCAGTTCTCGGTGCGCACCGGCGTCGACGGCACCCCGCAGATCATCGTCAACGGCAAGTACCGCGTGGTCGCCACCCGCGACGGTGGCTTCGACGGCATGCTGCGCACGGTCGAGCACCTCATCGAGCGCGAGCGCAACGGCGGCTGAGCCCCCACCTCGACCGACACCCCGGAGGGGCCGCGCTGCGGCCCCTCCGCGTTTTCATGCGCCGTGCGGGATCGCGGCGATACAGTGGGGGAATGGGCCAGCGCCAGCTCCGCATCCTCAGCTGCAACATCCAGGCCGGGTCGAGCACCCGCCGCTACCGCGACTACGTCACCCGTGGCTGGTCGCACGTGCTGCCCGTCGGCAAGGACGGCAGCCTGGGCCGCATCGCCGAGCTCACCCGCCCCTACGACATCGTCGGCCTGCAGGAGGCCGACCCGGGCAGCCTGCGCTCGGGCTTCCTCAACCAGACCCACTACCTGGCCGAGCACGCCGACTTCCCCTACTGGACCCACCAGCCCAACCGCAGCGTCGGCGGGATCGCCTCCAGCGCCAACGGCATCCTCAGCCGGATCGCCCCGACCGACGTGCTGGACTACCCGCTGCCGGGGCGCATCAAGGGCCGGGGCCTGCTGCTGGCCCGTTTCGGCGAGGGGGACGGGGCACTGGCCGTGGCCGTGGCGCACCTGTCGCTGGGCGTGAAGTCGCGGCAGGCGCAACTGGCCTTCATCGCCGAGCTGCTCAGCGGACTGCCGCACGTGGTGCTGATGGGGGACTTCAACACCACCCCCGACGCACCGGAGATGCGGGCCCTGTTCCGGAACACCCGGCTGGCGCCGCCGGAGGCCGTGCGCCCGACCTTCCCCAGCTGGAAGCCGGAACGCGCCATCGACCACATCCTCACCAGCGACCCGATCCGCTGCAGCGGCCACGAGGCGCTGCCGGCGGCCCACTCCGACCACCTGGCGCTGGCCGTGGAACTGTCGGTACCGCACGAGGCCTTCGGCGAGGCGGGCTGAGCCGGCCACGAAAAAGGGCGCCGGCTTTCGCCGGCGCCCTTGCATGGCATCAGCCAGGTGCCGTGATCAGAACTGGACCTCGGCCCGGACGTACCAGAAGCGGCCACCCGGAATGTCGTACAGCGAGGCGTCGTAGCCGTTGAGCGTGCACGACAGGCAGATCGGCGGCTCCTTCTCGAAGACGTTGTTCACGCCCAGGCTGAAGCTGGACCCGCCGAGCCAGTCGGTGCGGACGCCAAAGCGCGCATCGTGGTAGGTGGTCGAACCCAGCTTGTTCCGCCCGTTGGCCTGGTCGCGGCACACCGGGAAGCTCGCCGCGCCACCGCAGGACTCCTCCAGGTCGCTGATGTGGCGCAGCGTCCAGGACCCGAACAGGTTGTCGCGGGCCCAGTCGAGCGAGAGGTTCGAGCTCCACTTCGGGATGCCGCTGTTGTTGACCTCGGTGCCCACGCCCTGCGGCTGCCGCGCGCCGTCGGCGCCCACCGCGAAGTAGCGGTCCACCAGCGTGGTGCGCCAGGACACCAGGAACTGGCCCGCGGCCCCCTCGGGCAGCGCCCAGCTCACGTCGAGGTCGTAGCCGCGCGTGTCGATCCGCCCGAGGTTGGTGAGGAAGTTGCTGAACTCGGAGATCGCACCGGTCGCGTTGCGGCTGATGCCGCCACAGAACGACGGGTCCAGGGTCTGCACGCACAGGTTGAGCTGGGTCTGCGCGTCCAGCGCCTGGATGCCCCCGGTGATGCGGTGCTTGTACCAGGTCACCCCGACGTCGAAGCGGTCGGCCCAGCCCACGTTCTGGCCGAAGGTCGGGCTCCAGACGAAGCCGGCGCTCACGCTCTCCGACAGCTCCGGGTCGAGGTTGACGTTGCCGCCGGTCAGCACCGAGATCTGCGGGTTGGGCTGCACGTAGCCGGCCGGCACGCCGAGGCTGGCGCAGTTGGCCGCCAGCCCGCCGGCGATCGGCGCCGAGCACGGGTCGGCGAGCACGGCGTCGAAGCCGCTGGCCGCACCGAACAGCTCGCCGATGGTCGGCGCCCGGAAGCCTTCGGCCCAGGTGCCGCGCATCAGGAACTGGTCGTTGACCTGCCAGCGCAGGCCCGCCTTGAGCGTGGACTCCCCGCTGAAGGTCGAGTAGTCGGAATAGCGGGCCGCCAGGCTCAGGTCCAGGCTCTCGGCGAAGGCGGTGTCGGCCAGCAGCGGCACGCTGAACTCGACGAAGACCTCGTTCACGTCGTACTCGCCGCTGGTGGGCAGCGACGGGACGCCGTTGTACTCCCCGGCGATGGTCAGGCCATCGGGGGTGTAGCTGCCGCGGTACTTGCGGTACTCGTAACCGGTCGCGAACGCGACCGTTCCAGCCGGCAGGTCGAACAGGTCGCCGGACAGGTTCGCGGTGAGCAGGGTGAGGCGGTTGTCGCTGCGATCGCGAAGCACCGGCTGGATGAAGGCCAGCATCTCCGGCGTGAGCGCGTCGGGCCCGATCAGGTTGATCGGCACGCAGTTGGGCTCGGCCGCGCAGGCCGCCGGGTCGCCCAGGCCCAGGGCCAGCCGGCGGGCGTTGTAGGAGCCGAAGTTGGTCTGCACCGCCTTGTTGGTGCTGTGGGCGAGGTTGACGTCCCAGAACAGGGCGCTGCGGGTGAGGTCGATGCGACCCTCCAGCCCGGTGCCGACGTAGAAGGTGTCCACGTCCTGCTCGAAACGGCGGGGACCGCCTTCCAGCGGGCGATAGCCGATCAGGCCCATGTTGTCGTTGGGGTCGAGGTCGAAGCCGAACGGGTTGTTCGGGTTCGCGCCCGACCACACCGCGTTGTCGGCCCAGAAGTTGGTCGGCGCCAGGCTGCCGATGAAGAACGGCTCGGCCGCGGCCTGGTTGGCGGATCGGCGGTTGTTGTACAGCCCGCGGAAGTACCAGGTGGTGGCATCGGTGAGGTCGAAGCGGGACTGGGCGAACAGCGAGCGGCGCGTGTTCGGCGTCAGCAGCAGGTTGTACTCGGCGAAGTTGAAGCGGTCGGCATTGGTGAAGCAGCTGAAGTCGTCGGTGCGCTCGCAACCGGTCTGGGTGCGGTCGAACACCGGATTGCTCACGCCGGCGTTGGGCACCAGGTCGAAGTTGGCGCCGCTGACCGGGTCGCTGAAGATGAAGCGGCCGCGCGGGATCGCGGCGCTGCCCTGGGACACGCCGGTGCCCGGGACCGGCAGGCTGGACTGGGCACGGTCGCGCGAGGCGATCTCGCGCTGCTCGGAGTAGCTGGCGCCGAGGAAGAAGCTGTGGCGCTCGCCGCGGGTGCCGAAGCTGAGGTCGATCGAGGCGGTCTCGCCATCACCCTTGCCGAACTCGCCGTACTGGATCGACACGCCGGTACCGTCGTAGTCCCGACGGGTGATGATGTTCACCACGCCGGCGATCGCATCCGATCCATAGATCGAGGACGCGCCATCCTCGAGCACCTCGATGCGGTCGATGATGCCCAGCGGGATGGTGTTGAGATCGACCACGCCGCCGACGCCCGAGGCGGAGCTGTCGTTGACCCAGCGCACGCCGTCGACCAGCACCAGCACGCGCTTGGGGCCCAGGTGGCGCAGGTCCACCGTGGTGGCACCGGCACCAACGCCGCCGCCATCGGGCGGGAAGCCGAAGTTGCCCGAGGAGTTGAACTTGGTGTTGAGCGCGGAGCCCGAGGCGGTGAGCTGCTGCAGCACGTCGCCGATGGAGCTGAGGCCGGAGCGCTCGATCTCGGCCCGGGTGATGGTCTGGACCGGCGTCTGGCCCTCGATCTCGGCCTTCTTGATGCGGCTGCCGGTGACTTCGATGCGGTCGAGCTCCGTGGCACCCTGGGCCGAAGCCTGCTGGGCATGCAGCGCCAGCGGCGCGACGGCGGCCAGGACCAAGGCATGGCGGACGGCGCGACTGAGCGCGCGCCGGGTGAGGCTTTGCATGGCGATCTCCCCGAAAATTCCGTTTAGGTTGAAAAGCGACTTCCCCTGTCGAGTCGCCCCGACGCGACTTTAATGAAACCTTCACGGGCGCGCAAACCGCCGGAAGTCATGCCATGAGCAGGGACAGGCCGACCAGGACAAGGAAGGCGGCGAACACGCGCTTGAGCGCCGGACCGCTGATGGCATGGGCCAGCCGGGTGCCCAGCGGGGCGACCAGCACCGAGGCCGCCGCGATGCCGGCCGCCGCCGGCAGGTAGACATAGCCCAGGCTCCCCGGGGGCAGGCCCTGCGCGGGCCCAAGCGCGGCATAGCCGGTGGCGCTGGCCAGGCCGATGAAGATGCCGCAGGCCGCCGAGGTGCCGACCGCCCGGACCGGCGCCACCCCCAGCCACACCAGCAGCGGGACGGTCATGCTGCCCCCGCCGATGCCCACCACCGCCGACACGCCACCGATGCCGGTGCCGGCGGCGGCCAGGGGCCAGCCTCGCGGGTCTCCGGACGCCTCGGTGCGGGGCCTGGGCTGACCCCAGGTCAGCTGCGCCGCCGCCAGCAGGCAGTAGCCGGCCACCAGCCAGCGCAGCAGGGCGCCATCGAGCGCCGTGGCCAGCGCACTGCCCGCCAGCCCGCCCAGCAGCATGCCGGGCACCAGCCAGGCCACACAGCGCCAGCGCACGCTGCCACGCCGGTGGTGCGACCAGCTGGAGGACAGCCCGGTGACCACGATGCTGGCCAGGGACGTGGCCAGCGCCACGTGCATGGCCTGGTCCGCCGGCACCCCGTGGGCGGGCAGCAGCCACACCAGCGCGACCACCAGCACCAGCCCGCCGCCGACGCCCAGCAACCCGGCCAGCAGGCCGGCCGCCACCCCGAGCAGCGGGAACACCAGCCAGGCGCTCACCCTGACGGGCCCTTCAGGCGCATCGGATACACTTCGCGCATGCGTGTCCTACTCCCCCTGATTGCTTCCATCGCCCTGCTTGCAGGCGCCCCGGCCCTGGCCAACCAGGGCGGCGACGACGCCGATTCACGACGCGGCGACATCCTCCGTCTGATCGAACAGGCCGAGCGCGGCCCGCTCTCGGCCTTCGACGTCGGCCTGCGCGCCATCGGCGACCATCCGCTGCGCCCGTGGCTGGAGTATGCCCGGCTGCGCCGCGCGCTGGGGCCGGACTCCGGCGAGGCGGTGGCCGATTATCTTTCCCGCCACGGCGACATCGCCCCGGGGCGGCTTCTGCGCGACCAGTGGCTGCGCGAGCTGGCCGGCCGCGGCGAGTGGGCCCAGTTCCAGCGCTTCCACGTCGACAGCAACGACAGCCTCCTGCGCTGCGCCCACCTGCGCGCCCGGGCCAGCCTGGACGGTGTCGACGAGGCCTGGTACCGCGACGCCGCGGCGCTGTGGCTGAGCCCACGCTCGCTGCCCGACCTGTGCGACCCGGCCTTCGAGCGCCTGCAGGACGCCGGACGGATCACACCGGACCTGCGCTGGCAGCGGTTCATGCTGGCCGCCGATGCCGGCGAGCTCGGCCTGGCGCGCTTCCTCGCCCGCGGCCTGCCCGACGCGGAGTCCGCCCGCGCCGAGGACTACGTGGCCTTCCTGGAGACGCCCCACGACCGCGCCCGTGGCTGGGTGGTCGACGACCGAAGCCAGCGCATCGCCAGCCTCGGCCTGGTGCGCCTGGCCCGCAACGACCCCGACGAGGCCGAGCGCCGGCTCGAGGCCCTCGCCGGTCCGCTGCGTCTGGCCGAGCCGCACTACGGACCGGTGCGCGCCAGCATCGCCCTGTGGACGGTGGCCTCCTACGGCGACCGGGCCGCCGAGCGCCTGGCGGCGGTTCCGGCCTCGGCCTACGACGACCGCCTGCACGAATGGCGGGTGCGCAACGCGCTGGCCCGCCAGGACGACGACGCTGCCCTGGCGGCGATCCGGGCCATGCCCCGGGAGCAGCGCGAGTCGCCACGCTGGACCTATTTCCAGGCCCGCCTGCTGGAGCGCAACGGCGGCGCGGAGCAGGCCCGGTCCCTGTACGCGCAGGCCGCGCGCACCGCCACCTTCCACGGCTTCCTGGCCGCCGACCGCATCGATGCCCCCTACGCGCTGTGTCCGCTGGAGGTCCCGCGCGACACCCGACTGCGCCGCGACGTGGCCGCCAACCCGGCCCTGGTCCGCGCCATCGAGCTGTTCCGGCTGGGTCGCCCCGGCTGGGCGGAACGCGAGTGGCGCGACGCGATCGCCGGCCTGGATGAACGCGAGCGGCTGGAGGCGATCCGGCTGGCGCGGGCGGTCGGCTGGCACGACCGGATCTTCAGCCTCGGCAACTCGCCCGAGGAACTGCGGCACTACCGCCTGCGCTTCCCGCTCGCCTACCCGACCACGGTCCGCAACGAGTCCGCCCGCCACGAACTGGACCCGGCGCTGGTGGCCGCGCTGACCCGCGCCGAAAGCGCCTGGATGCCGCGGGCGCGCAGCCCGGCGGACGCCCGCGGGCTGATGCAGGTGCTGCCGACCACCGGCGCCGGCGTCGCCCGCCGCCACGGCATCGAGTGGACCGGCCCCGACGCGCTGTACCGGCCGGTGACCAACATCCGCCTGGGCACGGCCTACAAGCGCGAGATGCTCGACCGCCACGGCGGCCGGCCCTACCTGGCGCTCGCCGCCTACAACGCCGGTCCGGCCCCGGTGTCGCGCTGGTACGGGCAGCGCGGGGACTTCGACCCCGACCTGTGGATCGAGACGATCACCTTCCGGGAAACCCGGGAGTACGTGGCCCGTGTGCTGGCCTTCAGCGTGATCTACGATTGGCGCCTGGGGCAGGACGCGGTGCCGGTGTCCGACCGGATGCTGGGCCGCAGCGTGGCCGCCAGCCAGCGTCGCCCCTTCGTGTGCCCCACCGACCAGGAGTCGAGCACCCCATGAGGATCGTCGTTCTCGGTGGCACCGGCTTCGTCGGCCGGCACCTGGTCAAACGCCTGTCCGACCGCGGCCACCGCGTCGAGGTGCTCAGCCGCAACCCGGACGTGCACCCCGAGCGACTGGTCCCGCCGGGCGTGGCCCTGCACCGCTGCGATGTCTACGACACCGACCAGCTCACCGCCCGGGTGCGCGGGGCCGATGCGGTGGTCAACCTGGTCGGCATCCTCAACGAGCGCGGCGACTCCGGCCGCGGCTTCCGGCGCGCGCACGTGGAGCTGACCGCGACGGTGATCGCCGCCTGCGAGGCTGGCGGCGTCCCGCGGCTGCTGCAGATGAGCGCGCTCAACGCCGGTCGTGGCCGCAGCCACTACCTGCGCACCCGCGGCGAGGCCGAGGCCCTGGTGAAGGCCAGCGGCCTGGACTGGACGCTGTTCCAGCCCAGCGTCATCTTCGGCCGCGGCGACGGGCTGTTCTGCCGCTTCGCCGGCCTGCTGAAGCTCGCGCCGGTGCTGCCCATCGCCCGTGCCCACGCCAAGTTCGCCCCGGTCTGGGTCGGCGACGTGGTCGAGGCCTTCGTCCGCGCCCTGCCCGACCGCCGCACCCACCGCCAGGTCTACGAACTCTACGGGCCGGACGTGTTCACGATGAAGCAGATCGTGGAGATGACCGCCGCGATGCTGGGCCTGCGCCGGGTGGTGGTGCCGCTGCCCGACGCCCTGGGCCGGCTGCAGGCCGAGGTCGGCGAGTGGATCCCGGGCAAGCCGATCAGCCGCGACAACTACCGCTCGCTGCAGACCGACTCTGTCGGCGGCATCGACGGCCTGCACCGCCTGGGCATCGAGCCCACGCCGGTGTCCTCGAAGCTGGCGGCCATCCTCGGCGTCCGCGGCGACCGCCAGAAGGCGCTGGACCGCTTCCGCAGCCGCGCCTGAGCCGGCTACAGGCGCAGCGCGACCCGGAACGCCGGCTCGCCGCGGAGGAAGCGGGCTCGGGCATCGGCGTCGTCGATCGCCTCGGCCAGGGCCGTGGCCAGTTCGTACTGGGCGGCGTCCAGGCCGTGCCGGCGCTGGGCGTGGATGAAGCCCAGCTGCACGCCCTCGTTGACCCGGGCGACCGCCGCGTCCTGGGGATGCCCCAGCGCCGGGTCGTCGGGCCGGGCGAAGGAGGCCTCGCAGGCGGCCAGGTCCAGGGAGTGGTAGGCGCGGCAGTTCAGGGGCCGCGCGGCGTAGCCGCCGCAGCGCCCGCCCACCAGCACCGGGCAGGCGATGTTGGTCGCCAGGCGCCGGGCCGGGTCCAGCGCCTGGACGCGACCGGCGACCTCGCGACAGCGTCCCGCGAAGGCCTGGAACTCGGGCGCCGAAGTCCCCGAACGCAGGTGGTCGAGCAGGCCGAACACCTCCGCAGGCGTGGCCGCCACGCGCAGGTGGCAGCACAGGGCGCAGCCGGCGGCGCACGCGTGCCGTGGCCCGGGGGGCAGCCGGTCGAGCTGCTGCTGGAGGGTGCGCAGGACCTGCCGACGCGCGCGCTCCGGGCCACGGGCCGGCAGTTCGGCGGCGGCCGCCTGCTCGGCGGCGTCCTGGGCCCGCAGGCGCAGCGGGGCGTCGGGACGGCTGGACTGGCTCACATCGGTCTCCGGGGTGACGGGCCTGCGCTTACCCTGCCTGCCCGGGTCGGCTAGCCTAGCCGATTCCAGACCCGAACCCCGGAGACGTGGCCTTGGCCGAGCACGAGGACACCGGCATCAGCCCGCGGACCTACCTGGTCGGCGGCGCGGTGCGCGACCGCCTGCTGGAACGGCCCGCCGGCGACCGCGACTGGGTCGTGGTCGGCGCGACGCCGGAGTGGATGCTGGCCCGCGGCTTCCGTGCGGTCGGACGCGACTTCCCGGTCTTCCTGCACCCCGACACCGGCGAGGAGTACGCGCTGGCGCGGACCGAACGCAAGGCCGGACGGGGATACCGGGGCTTCGTCGTCGACGCCGACCGCACGGTGACCCTGGAGCAGGACCTCGGCCGCCGCGACCTGACCATCAACGCCATCGCCGAGGACGCCGCAGGCCGCCTGGTCGACCCCCATGGCGGGGTCGAGGACATCGCCCGGCGCCGGCTGCGGCACGTCGGCCCGGCCTTCGTGGAGGACCCGGTGCGGCTGCTGCGGGTGGCGCGCTTCGCCGCCCGCTTCGCCCCGCTGGGCTTCACCGTGGCCGACGAAACGATGGCGCTGATGCGGGCGATGGTGGCCGACGGCGAGGTCGACCACCTGGTGCCCGAACGGGTCTGGCAGGAACTCGCGCGGGCGCTGGGCGAAGCCCGGCCCTCGGCCTTCGTGCAGGTGCTACGCGACAGCGGCGCGCTGGCCCGGCTGCTGCCCGAAGTCGACGACCTGTTCGGCGTCCCCGAGCGGGTCGAGCACCACCCCGAGGGCGACGCCGGCGCCCACCTGCTGCTGGCCCTGGATGCCGCCGCGACGCTGGCGCCCGGCGACGACCAGGTCGCCTTCGCGGTGCTGCTGCACGACCTCGGCAAGGCGCTCACGCCGCCGCAGCGGCTTCCCGCCCACGTCGGCCACGAGCAGGCCGGCCTGCCCGCCGTCGACGCGGTGTGCGCGCGCCTGAAGGTGCCCGCCGAACATCGCGCCCTGGCCCGCCTGGCCTGCGCCGAGCACCTCACCATCCACCGCGCCCTGGAACTGCGCCCCGGTACCGTCCATGACCTGCTCGAGCGCTGCGACGCCTTCCGCCGCCCCCAGCGCTTCACCCGCCTGCTGCTGGCCTGCGAGGCCGACGCCCGCGGCCGCCTGGGCCGGCACGACAGCCCCTACCCGCAGGCTGCCCACCTGGCCCGGGCCCTGGCCGCCGCCCGCGCCATCAACGCCCGCGACCTGATCGGCGACGGCCCCGGCGGCCCGGAGGTCGGGCGCCGGCTGCGCGAGGCGCGGGTACGGGGAATTGCAGAGGCGGGTAACGGGTAAAGGGGAGTGGGAAACGGGAGATGGGGCCGTGGTGCGCTGGACGTGCGGGCTCCCGTTTCCCACTCCCCTTCACCCCTTTTCCCGCTTCAACCACCCCAACCCCGCCCCAAGCACCACCCCCACACCATTCGCCCACACATCGCCCCACTCGAAGCGGCGCGTGGCGGTCAGGGTGTGCTGGGCGATCTCGATGGCGAAGCCCCAGGCGAACAGGAACACCGCGGCGAGCAGCAGCGGGCGGCCGCGGCGGAAGAGCACCGCGGCATAGGCGGACAGGGCGAAGTACATGAGGGCATGCACCAGCTTGTCGGACACCTGCGGGGCGTCGGGCAGCGCGGTGGCGGGCATCAGCGAGCCCGCGGCGACGGCCAGCAGGCCGGCGATCCAGACCGCCAGCCACCGGCCGGGGTGCGGCAGCGGCCTCACAGGCGGCGGCTCAGGTCGCCGTGGCTGAAGGCGTGCCCGAGGTCCACGCCGCGCTCGAAGCCCATGACCTGGAAGCGCTCGCCCATCTCGCCGGGCAGGGTCAGGCGCTTGGCCTCCAGGTTGCGGCGATGGCGCTCGACCTCGGTGGCGCCGGCCCGGGCCTCCAGGCGCTCCACCAGGCCGTTGTTGATCAGGAAACTGGCCTGGCTGCAGTAGCCGGCGAAGTCGAAGCCGGCCCCGGTGCCGGCCTCGGCCAGCGCGGTGAAGTCCACGAAGGCGGTGAGGTCCTGCAGGCCGGGCAGGTGGAAGGGGTCGTCGTGGGCGCGGTGCCGGTAGTGGCACACCAGGGTGCCCTGGTCGCGCTCGGCGGAATAGAACTCGTCGCGCGGGTACCCGTAGTCGGCGAACAGCATCCCGCCGCGCTCGATCAGGCCGCCGACCGCCTGGATCCACCACGGCAGCTGCGGCAGCAGCTCGGAGCGGTAGCCCTCCGCGAGGCGCCGCTGGAGGCTGTTCTCCACCGCGCGCACGGCCTGCGACAGCAGCGCGTCGGCCGGTCGGAAGACGGTCGCGAACCCGCCGCCGTCGTCCAGCGCCACGTGCTCCTCGCACACCTGCCCGTCCCGGATCGCGAACCGCGGGGTCGGCAGCGCGTCGAGCACCTCGTTGGCGAACAGCAGGCCCTGCCAGGGCGACTGCGGGGGCGCGTCGAGCCAGTGCAGGCGCGCGAAGAGTTCCGGCTCCAGCGCCTGGCCGAGCATCAGCCGCTGGCGCTGGCGCAGTTCGGCGCTGGGTTCGAGCACCAGGTAGCGCTCCGGCAGGGCGTCGAGCGTGGCGAGGTGGCGCAGCAGGTCGCGCGCGAAGGCGCCGCTGCCCCCGCCCAGTTCCAGGAAGTGGCCGGCGTCCAGCCCGCGCAGCACCGGGGCCGCGGCCTGCGCCACGCACTCGGCGAACAGCGGCCCCAGTTCCGGCGAGGTGATGAAGTCGCCGTCGGCGCCGAACTTCGTGGCGCCCGCGCTGTAGTAGCCCAGGCCGGGCGCGTACAGCGCCAGCTCCATGTAGCGCGAGAACGGGATCGAGCCGCCGGCGGCGCGGATCTCCGCGGCGACCAGGGCGGCGAGGCGCTCGCTGTGGGCGTGGGCGTCGGGGGTGGGGGGTGGGAGCATGGGGCGGGGAGTGAGTGGGGAGGA